>SXGS01754600.1_pt1 | contig 25326 bp, 20 predicted proteins | sample 3174681 | NCBI WGS metagenome assembly SXGS01 (sample SAMN11356861, study PRJNA531348) | freshwater metagenome | isolation source: freshwater sample F1-80 | place: China: Fuxian Lake, Yuxi | collected 2017-12-25 | reverse complement strand
GCGAGGCTGCGGGCCGGGTTCTTTTCCTGGACGAGGGTGTCATCCGGGAACAAGGTCCCCCGGAGCAGCTCTTCGAGAACCCCCGGGAAGCGCGGACCCGCGAGTTCCTGGCAAGAGTGCTCCAGCGCTGATTGCCGCTGCGAATCGCTGACCGCCGCAGTCATTGGTGGGCAGTGAGCGCCTCCACGAGCGCCGCGACCTCGCTGAAGGCGATGGGATCCACGTCACCGAGGGGCAGCGCCTCTCCGGCGCCGGGAGGATACCCATCCAGCAGGCGCGGGAGGAAGTAAGCGCACGCGATGCACTGGGTCGGGGCGCCTCGCAGGTCCCGGACCGGGATGCCCGGAGCGTACTCGATCACCGCGGTCAGCAGTCCACGGCGCCCGATGAAGGCGCGACGGTGTGCCCGGTAGATCCCACGTCTGCCGGCCTCCGCCCGGACCCACCCTCGCCGTTCGAGGGCGGCCGCCAGCGCGGCCGCCATACATGGGACTCCGGTGCGCCGGGTCAGTGCCCGTTCGGCCACTTCATCCGGTTCCGGGCGGTGCAGAGCCCGTCCCAGTTGGGGGAATGGCGGCCGCTGCTCGTAGTCGGCCAGGAGTTCTCCCCAGCGGTGGCGCAGGTCCGCGGTGAGATGGAGTGGGTGGAGCAGCAGGACCCGACCTCCCTCCGGAAGCGCCCATTCCCGGTCGTCCGGTCCGGCCAGCGTGCCGTCTTCAGCTACCCGGAACGTGCCGGCCAGCGTTCCGCCGGGACTGATGCCTCCCCAGATCAGCCCGCGCAGTAGGGGTCGCATCAGGGGATGCCCGAGGAGGTACGTTTCAAAGTCGGCGATCCGCCACGACCGTTGAGTGAGCATTGCTTCCTCCAGTCGCATGGACTGCTGTTTCAGCGCGTCGGCAATCTGCTTCTTCAGCACGCGCCAGTGGGCCGCCGCCTGCGCGGCCAGGACCGCATCATCACTGGAGTTTGGTTCAGGTAGATCGGTGCGTTCATTCCCCGCGTCGTCTCGGACAGTGGGCCGGAGCGATGGACTCAGTACGAGATGAAAGCGCCGGGAGCCGAAATCGAACGTCGCGCTCCCCTCCGCATCCAGGCCGAAGGTCGGCGTCATCCGATCATCCAGGTCATCCAGGCTGAGGCCGCGACGCGCGGCAGCTTCCAGAAGGTACGCAGTGGCGGTGCCCTTGAGCGCCCAATCCCGCGGGACCCGCGTGAAGGCGCGCAGTTGCATCAGCGCCGCCTCGCTCCCGAGCTCGAACAGGCACTGAAGCGCGAGGCCCACCGGCCCATGCTGCCGCTTCTCCTTCCAGTTGCGGGCAAGGGCGCCGAGTTGCCGGGCGTACTCGTCGCCCCCAAACTGTCCCGCTGCCTGGATGATCCCGCCCTCCCGCGGACCGCAGCCGTGCCGCTGCCACTGCTCCACCAACGCTGCGGCGAACCGGTCCAACGTCGCCGGGTCCGCACGCTCCCGCAGCGCCGCCACCAAAGGTGGTGTCTCCCCCTCGTGCCGCGCCTCCAGCGCCACGAGCAGGCGTTCTACCTGCGAATGGACGAGGGGTGTGCCGCCGACGAGCACCGGCGGGAGGTCGGCCGGCAGGAGCTTCGCGGTTCGAGTGTCGGGTTTCATGTTCTGGATTTCGAGTGCCGGGTGTGCGTCGGTAGGGTGGGTACGCTCGGTCCCGCCGAAGTGGGCTTCGCCGGGGAGTCCGAGTTCCCATCCCCTGGCGCCCGGGTACGTGCGCCAAGGAACTTCCGCCCGCGGTGAAGAATGAAGGAAGCAGGATCAGGGCATAGCCCGGCGCGCTCATGACCCCTTGCGTCGCACCACCATCATGATAATCACACCGCGGATCTACTACGTTCTCAGCACAGAGGGAACGGATGAGGAAGTGTGTGCCCGCCTGCGCGAGGTACGCGAGAGAATCCTCGCCCTTCCGGGGGGGAAGTGTTCGGAGTTGATCCGGGTGGATCCCGTCTGCAACGCCGAAAACCTGCGGCGGCTGCAAGATGAGGGGACGGTTCTCCCGTCGGCAGTGCGAGAGCGGCTCGAGCCGCTCTGGGCGGATCCAGAGGCGGGTTTGCGGGCTGACGGGCTGGCGGGCCTGGACGGGCCCGCGGACGATAGGACGCTGCTGCAGCGCTTCGCCGCGATCGGCTGGGCGCTCGTACAGGCGTCACCGCATTGGTGCAAAGAAGACTACCCGGAGTCGCTGCGGATCAGTGGTGTGAAGCCGGAGGCGATTCGGCTCATCAAGCGTCGGTTGCGGCGGATCACCGACGTTCGGTTGGAGTTTCCACCGTTGGACGAAGACGGCGGGTCAGGCGGCATGCTCTTGTCCCGCGATAACCTCTTCGTTGAGTTCGCCAACGCGATGCACCGCTATGGCCATCTCCTTGAGGTGGATTTCGGCGCCGGGTGCGACCCAATGTCTGTCGGGTTGACCACCTACGCGGGGGAGGGACGCCGGCTGTGGCTCGGCAGGGGGCAGTTCGATTACGCTTTCGCCGAGAATGCCCGGGCTGCGGTGATGGGGAGTGCCCAGGTGCTGGACATTTTCCAGGATGCCGGGATGCTGGCCGGCACGGACGATTCACTGGGCTATTACGGCGACCGAGACTGGGACAAGGCCGCACTATCTCTGGTGGCAGTACTGATCAGCGCCGGGGAGGTGGCCGACACCCTGCAGCGCGCCAAGCGCGTCGCGCTGTATGACATGCCGGACACCCACATCTGGAATCCGTTCCCGCCTCGCGACAAGATCCACGAGCTCACGCACTCGCTCCTCTACGATCTGACGCCGCAGGACCTGCGCCCCACGATCGCCGAGACGCTGCAAATCCCCGGCCGAATCGGGGAATTGATGATCCGCGGCGGACCCGACCGGCTGCATCCCGAACCCGGTAAGAAGCTACGGTAGTGCAGGTGCATGGACCGACCCGTTCCCGATTCGAAGGGAGGAAAGGGACTTGAGCGAGGGACCCGGGGCCAGGCCGCCTAGGGGGCCGTGAGCGCGCATGAGAAGGCCGGAGAGGATGCAGGCAACACGAGAGAGGGCAGTTCGGGATGCGTTACTTCTGCGAGCGGTACGGTACGGATGGCAATCGGCGGGCGGGCGAGCGACGCAACCCTCCTGCTCCCCGGCTGGCGCCGGGCGCAGGTGCTGTCCCTCCGCGGTTCGCCGTCGCATTTCCGAAGGTGGAGTTCCAGGCCGATCGCGTGACCGTCCAGCCTTCCCCGCATAATTCGGCGGTGGGGTGTCCGGGCCGCCGCTTTCACCTTCCGGCGCCGCAGCCTGCCCGGTCTGTTTGCCTCAGACGCTTCTTGTGGATCGCCGGCATTGCAGGGGCAATGCTTGCGGCGCCGAACCGGAGTGTGGCCGCCCCGCGCCGCGCGACACTCGCAATTTCCGTTCCGGCGTCCGCCGGCTTCGGGCTCGCGGGGCCGGAAGATGCCCGGCAATTGCTTGTTACCGAGCGTCGGCCGGACGGCCGCGTGCGAGACCGCACTTCTACTGTGCGCTATGTGGTCGCGCCGGCCGGAGTGGTGGCCGTGCACGCCGGAGGGTGGGTGACGCCGCTGCGCGACGGCGCTGCGCAGATCCGGGCCGTTGATGGAGGCGTCCGCACTGCTCCGATACGCGTCACCGTGCGCGGGCTGTCGGCGCCGGCTCCGGTGAGCTTCCGGCGGCTTGTGGTTCCGGTACTGGCGAAAGCGGGGTGCAGTGGCGGCGTATGCCACGGGCGCACGGGCGGGCAGAACGGCTTTCGGCTCAGTCTGTTCGGGTTCGAGCCGGAGGATGATTACGGGTATCTGGTCCGCGAGGGCGCCCGGGTTGTGCCCGCGCGACCGGGTGAGAGCCTCCTGCTGCGCAAGGCGACCGCAAGCGTGCCGCACGCCGGGGGGAAACGGTTCGGCGTCGGCAGCGTCGAGTACCGCCTCCTTGCGCGCTGGATGCGAGAGGGAGCGCGCGATGACCCGCCGGACGCTCCCCGATTGCACCGGCTCGAGATGACGCCGGCAGAGGTGGTCCTGCCGCCGGGCGCTGAGCAACAAATGGCGGTGCTCGCGCATTACACGGACGGCAGCTCCCGTGATGTTACCCGTCTGGCGCAGTTTGAGGTGAATCTGCCCAACCTGCGGGTGTCCGACACGGGTCGAGTGAGCGTCGGGCCGGCGCCCGGCGCGGCGGCCGTCATGGCGCGCGTCGGAACCGATGTAGCGGTGATGCAGTGCGTCGTACCCCTGGTCCGCGCGGCCCCCATGCCGGCGCCGACCCCCCACGAGTCTGGAAACGCAGTGGACCGCCTGGTGTTTCGGCGGCTTCGGATGCTCGGCCTCACCCCATCGCCGCCCGCGAGTGATCGCACCTTCATCCGGCGAGTCACTCTGGATGTGGCGGGGAGGCTGCCGACCCCCCCAGAGACGCAGGCGTTTCTGACGGACACCTCCCCGGGGAGGGACGCGCGTCTCGTGGACCGGCTGCTGGCGGATCCGGGATACGCGGACCTGTTCGCCGCCAGATGGAGTGCGCTCCTTCGCAACCGCCGCGACTCCGGTGCGGACGATCCGGCTCCGACAGCCGCCTTCCATGGGTGGCTCCGGGACAACTTCGCGCGTGACCGTCCGTTCGCCGAACTCGCTCGCGACGTGTTGACGGCGCAGGGGGCGGCTCCGGCGGCGCCCCCCGTGCTCTGGTATCGCGAAGTCCGCGATGCGTCTGCCCAGGCGGAGGATACGGCGCAGTTGTTTCTGGGCGTGCGCATCGCCTGCGCGCGGTGCCACCACCATCCGCAGGAGCGCTGGAACCAGCACGACTACACTGCGCTGGCTGCCTTCTTCAGCCGATTGAAAATCGAGGATCCGCCGGCTCCTCCGCAGAAACGAGGGGAGCCCAAACCCGTGAAGCCGCCGTTCCGGGTGGAACTGGCGGTGGGTGCGGCAGTGCTCCCCCATCCACGCACCGGACACCCCGTGCCCGCTGCTCCGCTCGGCCTGTCCGCGGCACCTGCGGCTGCCGCTGCCGACGCCCGGCAGCGACTCGCGGACTGGCTGGCGGACCCCGGGAACCCGTACTTTGCACGCACCGCAGTGAATCGCGTCTGGAAACAGTTCCTCGGGCGGGGATTGGTGGAGCCGGAGGACGACTTTCGCCTGACGAATCCCCCCACGAACCCGGAGTTGCTGGATACGTTAGCGGCGGAGTTTCGACAGAGCGGCGGGTCGCTGAAACAGCTCGTGCGACGCATTTGCACCTCGCGGGTCTACCGTCTCAGCTCAGAGTCTCATGCACAGAACCGGGCAGACACCCAGAGCTATGCCCGCTTTTACCCCCGGCGGCTGCCGGCAGAAGTGTTGTTGGATGCGCTGGACCAGGTGACGGGCAGTCGGACCCGGTTCCCCGGTTTGCCCGAGGGGACTCGGGCCGTGCAGGTACCGGACAACCAGACCGGTTCCTACTTCCTGAGCGTGTTCGGTCGTCCGGATGGCACGAGCGCGTGTGAGTGCGAGCGCCGGAGTGAGGCGACTCTGGCGCAGTCGCTGCACCTGCTCAACTCCCCCGAGGTACTGGCCAAGGTGGCGGGACCTCGTGCGGCCGCCCTTGCGGCCGATCCGCGGACCCATCGGGAACGCCTGCGCACCCTGTACCAGCTTGCGCTGGCCCGGGAACCGATCCCGGCGGAAGAGGCAGTGCTTCTCCCCCGCCTCCAGTTCGCCGAACCGGACCGTGGGGCCGTGCAGCGGGTCTACGAAGATGTCATCTGGGCCGTGCTGAGCACGCGCGAGTTTCTCTTCGTCCGCTGAGAAAGAACAATGCTGACCCTCTCTACTTCTGCGCACCGGCGGGATTGTGCCGGTCTGCCGCGTCGGGACCTGATCCGGGCCGGGGCACTCGGTGTGGGCGGGCTGACCCTCCCGTGGTTGCTCCAGGCGCGCGCTGCCGCGACCGGGGCGCCCGATTTTGTGCGCGATCGAGCGGTCGTGCTGCTCTTCCTGGCGGGCGGCGCCAGCCACATCGAGACCTTCAACCCGAACATGGATGCGCCCGATCCCTACCGGAGCGCCACCGGGGAGGTGAAGACCTCACTCACCGGCGTGACATTCGGCGGGACCTTTCCCGAACTGGCGAAGTTAGCTCACGAGATGGTCGTTGTGCGTTCCTTCCGCCACACCATCAACGACCATGTGCGGGCGATTAACCACGTGTTGACCGGCAGCACTGACACCACGGGGATGGCGACGCAGGGGTTCAGCATCGGGGGTGCGGCAACACGGCTCAGGGGCGCCCATCACCCGCGCACCGGGCTTCCCACCTACGCACTCCTGACCGCCCCCCACAAGGACGGCCAGTACGCCAAGGAATTGGAGCGCGTAGTGACCGGTTCGCGCGGCGGATCGCTGGGGCAGACCTTCGCACCATTTGTGCCCGGGGGCAACGGTCCCGCCGCACTGAATCTCCGCCTGAACCTCCCCGCCGGGCGTCTGAATGACCGGCGCGCCCTGCTCCGCCAGCTTGAGGGTCTCCGCCGGGCCACCGAGCCGCTGGATCCCGCACAGGATCTGTCCCCTTTCGAAGCGCAGGCGATGGAACTGCTCACCGGCACGGCGGCGCGCGCGTTCGACCTGGCCGGCGAGGACCCGAAGCTGGTGGAGCGGTACGACACGAGCATGATGCAGATCGGCAAGAAGGTGTTTCAGCCGTCTGTACTCGGGCGGCAGATGTTGATGGCGCGTCGCCTGGTGGAAGCGGGAGCCGGGTTCGTTACGGTCCAGAGCGCCGGGTGGGACATGCATGCGGACGGCAACAACCCGGGCATCGTCGCCGGCATGCAGATGCTGGGGCCCACCGTGGACCGGGCGCTCTCGGTTCTTCTGGCGGACCTGAAGGACCGCGGCCTGCTCGAGAAGACCCTGGTGATCGTCACCGGCGACTTCGGCCGCACCCCCGGCATCAACAAGAACGGCGGGCGGGATCACTGGGCGCGGCTCTCCACGCTGGCGTTGTGCGGCGGCGGGCTGCGGGGCGGGCAGGTGATCGGCATGTCCGACGCGAAAAACGGGGAGCCCGCGACCGACCCGGTGGGCCCGTCTCACCTGCTCGGCACCGTGCTCCACACGCTGTTTGACCTTACCAAAGTGCGCCTGGCGCGGGGCCTTCCCGCAGAATTACTCCGCCAGGTCGAGCAGTCGAGACCGATCCCGGGAGTGTAGCGATCACGGGGGAAAGCGACCGCGTGACGATGCCGAGATAAGGCGCTCCGGTAGGAGTCGCGCCGGTTGACCGAGCCCCCGGAAGGATTCTTCCCCGGCCTCTGCGTGCTCGACCCATTTCTCCGGTTTGATCTCTGGTGGACCGCGCTTGCGGATCGGGCTACACTGAAATCACTCTCGCCTGGCGGGTCTCCCCAGGCCCGCTGGAACGCTCCCGGACTCCGATGCTGCCTCGCCCCGACCTCCTTTCCGACCGTTCACCCGCTGGGCTCGAAGTGTTTCAACTCACCACCGAGCCCGACGTCCCCGGGTCCCATGTCTACATGGAGGCGCAAATCTTCGCGCCGGACTCGCGGCGTCTGGTGCTGCACCGGTCGGCGCATCCGCACGGTTCGGACCCGAAGGATCCGGAACACGCCTACTTGCTCTGCGATCTGGACGCGCAAGGAGAACTCTCGGCTCTCACGACCGAACTGGGAGCTACGGCGCCTTCGATCTCTCCGGACGGGCAGTACCTCTACTACTTCATTGACGAGACCACGATGTGGGGGGGGCGGCTGACGCTCAAGCGGGTGCGGCTCGACGGGTCGGGGCGGGAGACACTCGCGGTTCTGGATGGGGCGATCCCGGGCGAGGCGCTCCACCCGAGCCGCCCCTACCCGCTCTCCACGATCTCGTCGGACGGGAGACGGATCGCCATTTCCGCGTTTCTGGGCGACGGTCGCGTGGAGTACCCGATGCAGCCCGAGTGGGGGCTCCTTGTGTTCGATGTCGAGCCTGCCTCGGTCCGGCTCATCCTGCGCGGCGAAAGCTGGTGCAACGTCCATCCCCAGTACTGTCGCTCGCTCGACCGCGAGGCGTCACGCGACCTGCTGATCCAGGAGAACCACGGGAACATCACGGGTCCCGACGGCAGGGTCACCCGCCTGGTGGGTGGGGCCGGCGCCGACCTGCACGTGATTCGTGACGATGGGACACACCTCCGCTCACTCCCGTTCGGGCGCGACGGGAACGAATTCTGCCAGGGCCATCAGTGCTGGCGGGGGCAGGGTGGCCGCGTGATTACCAGCACGGTGACCAGGAGTCCGGCGAGTGCCCGCCTCATCGAAGGCACGCCGGTCGAGGGATTCTCCCACTCCGGCAGTGCCCTCAGCGGCGGCCGACGGATGGACCTGACGCGGAGCCACCCGCAGCCGGACTTTCACCACTTTGCCACTGACCGGACCGGCGCCCGCTTCATCACCGACTCGGGCCCGAAGGACGCACGCGGCGCGATCTTTGTCGCGGACCTCCCCGCAGACGAGGACGGCGAGTTGGAGAATCTTCGTTTTCTGCTCTCGCCGCGCAGTTCCTGGCGCAAGGATTCGCACATCCACCCGTTTCTCTCGCCGGACGGCACAGCCGGGTTCTTCAATTCGGACGAGAGTGGGGTCCTCCAGGCCTATATGGTGCGCGGCTTCTGAACCCGGTGATCGTAATGGGTCCAGCAAACCCACCAGCGCTGCCGCCACACGAAAGACATCCCATCCGATGAAAATCGCTCACATCGAAGTCTTGAACCTGCTCTTTGACTACCCTGAAGGCCGCCGGTTTACGTACGCCGGCGGAACGTGCACCGGGCGGGTCACGTCGCTCATCTGCGTGACTACCGACGACGGCCGCGTGGGGATCGGTTCGGCGTACTCACACCCGGGGCTTGTCTATCTGATCGTCAAGGGGCAGCTTGAGCCGTTGTTGCGCGGTCAGGATCCCCGCGAGGTAGAGTACCTCTGGGAGCGCATGTACGCCATTACCCGCTGGTACGGGCGTAAAGGAGCGGCGATGTCGGCCCTGGGGGGGCTGGACACAGCCTTCTGGGACCTGCGCGGCCAGGATGAGGGCCGGCCCGTCTGGCAACTCCTGGGCGGGGAACAGTGCCGGGACTGCCCGGCGTACGCCAGCGCGCTCCTGTGGAAGGAGGACGTCGCGGACCTGGCCGACGAAGCGGAACGGCATCTCGCCCACGGCTTCCGGCGCATGAAGATGCGTCTGGGCCGCAGTGAAGAGTATGACCGGGCGGCCGTACATGCCGTTCGGCAGGTGCTGGGTCATGACGGCGAATTGATGGTGGACGGCTCGATGCGGTACCATCTCGACCTGGCGCGACGGATGGGGGACTTTCTCGCGGAGCAGGGGGTGTTCTGGTATGAGGAGCCGTTCCTTCCGGAGGACCTGGATGCATACACTGCTCTGCGCGGCACCGTGGGCGTACCGATCGCCGCGGGGGAGAACGAATTCGGCGTGCAGGGCTTCCGCGAGCTGATTCGCACTCGCGCGGTGGACATCGTGCAGCCGGATGCCAGCCGGTGCGGCGGCATCAGCGAAGTCGCACGCGTGGCCCGGATGGCCGCTGACTCCGGGCTGTCGTTCGCGCCGCACACCTGGAGCGATGCTGTGGCTGTCATCGCGAACGCGCACGTTGTCGCCTCCCACTCGAACGGCACCACCGTCGAGGTGGACCAGACCGGAAATCCCTTCATCACCGACCTGCTCGTCGAGCCGCTCCAGATTCGCGAGGGGAAGTTGGCGTTGAGCGACCGGCCTGGGTTGGGAATCGAGCTGGATCGGCGGGTCGTCGAGCAGTACCGGATGTCGGACCCGCTGTCCATCCCGGACGGGTTCTACTCCGACATGGTCTTCGGAAGTGAGGGGCTGGGCCCGCCGGCAGGGTATGTAGAGCGAGAGGCGTAATCAGGCCGCTTCTCGCTCCACTTGCCGCTCCACTTGCCGCAGGTCCCCTGGGCGCTGGGGGCAGGCGAGATGCCTACTTTGTCTCCTCCCGCTGGCGCTTCCACTCCTGCAGAAACGCTGTTTCACGGTCGGCCACGTACCTCCGATAGCCTACGCGATCCACAAAGGGATTCTCCTCGGGCTTCTGGAGCAGGCGGGCGTGTTTGGCCGGCAGGTCGTAGTACGCGCCGTGGGCCCCAAGGAACAGGTCCACCGGGAGCGACTTGAGCACGCGGAAGCATTTCTGGTAGTCCTTCGCAATCTCCGGGTAGGCGGTGTTGTTCACGAGGCGGTAGCCGGGATTCACGTTCGGGCTGCCGATGATGACAGCGTTCAGCGTCTTGCCGCCATCCCGCACTTGCATGGTCCATGTAGTGCAGCCCCGAGTGTGGCCGGGGGTGCTGTGTGCCACGAGGTCGTTCCCGCCCAGCCGCACGCGGTCGCCGTCGGACAGCACCCGGTCTACCGGACACGCCTCATAGTGGTGCCTGGGTTCATCATACTGGAAGTCACCCTTGCCCCCAGCCCGAATGAGCTCCGCGTCACCCTTCATGACCATCACCCGGCAGCCGGTGAGACGGCGGATCTCCGCGCTCCCCGCACAGTGGTCGTTGTGGGCGTGGCTGTTCAGCAGGATCTTGATGTCCTGAAAGCGGAAGCCCAGCTTTTCGACACTGGCACGGATCAGGGGCACTGTCTCCTTGTAGCAGGCGTTGATGAGCACATGCCCCTGATCGGACGTGATCAGGTACGCGGCCAGCATGTCGGAGCCGACGTAATACAGATTCCCTGCCACCTTGTGTGGGGGGAACGGGGAGTCGATGGACTGCGCGCTGCCGGACACGGCTGCGATGAGTAAGGCGAGAGCCGCAATCGGCGCCGGCGTAACGAGGCGGCGGTGTTTCATGTGATTTCGGGTGGAGAGTGCGGGATGCAGGAGATGCTGCAGCCCTCGGGTTGATCAGACGGAAACGATGCGACCCAGCCGGAAAGTACCAGAGAACGGAGGCGCCGCTACATCCCGGGACGGGGGACTTCGAACTTCTGAATGCGTTCGTTTCCGGCATCTGCGACGTATAGATAGCCTTTGCCGTCCATTGCCATGCCGTGCGGTCGCGCCCATTGGCCGGGCTCATGACCGGGACCGCCCGCCGCGAACAGGAACGTGCCGTGTGGGGTGAAGCACTGAACGCGGTCGTTGAGGCTGCTGACCCACACGCGGTCGTGCCGATCCACCATTACCCCTACGGGACCAAAAGAGTTCTGCGAGAATCCGGTCGGGTAGGCGCCAAAGCCGCCGGGTTTTTCGGACTTGTTCCCCCAGGCGGACATGGGTTGTCCGTCGGGAGTGAGTTGCTGGACGCGCCCAAGTACACCCTCGGTCGTGTAGAGGCGACCCTGGCTGTCCTGGGCGAGGAAGTGCGGCCCGGCAAAGCGGGATCCGGCCGGCTCCGGGCCGCCGAACCGTCCGGGTAGCGAGCCGTGTTTGCCCCACTTTCCGACAAACTGACCATCCAGCGTGAATCTCTGGACGCGATGATTGCACTGATCGGCGACAAACAGCGTGCCGTCGGGCCGGATGACAATGCCGCCCGGTTGGAACAGTTCCCCGTCAGCCGCCCCGCGTTTCCCCCACTCACGAACGACCTTCCCTGCCGGGTCGTACACCGCGATCTTGTGCTGCACCATGAAAGAGAGATAGATCAGGCCCTGGGCATCCAGCGCCATCCCTCCGATCATGCACGATCTGCGCGGAGGGGTGTCCCAGGGCAGTGGGAACTCACCCAGGTAGGCGCCGTCCGTGGTGAATCGCTGGACCCGCGCGTTGTTCAGGTCCGTGACGAAGAGCTCGCCGCTGGGGGTGATCGCGATGCTGATCGGCGAGTAGAAGTCGCCCGGCCGGTCGCCCTTCTTGCCCCAGGTTGAGATGAAGCGCGGCTCGGCGGGCGCCGCTGCCGGCACGGGGCCCGCCGCTGCTACCGGCGCCATCGTGAGCGCGCTGACCACGGCACGCCGCGTCCACCTGGGTCGCCGCATCTCGGTGTTCATCGTGTCTGCCTCTTTCAACGCGCCGATACTCCCAGGTGTCGCGGCGGGTCTGCGGCTTCGGGGCCGATCGTTACAGATTCCAGGGCGGGGAGTGGCAACGCCTACTGTTTCTCGGCGGGGCAGCCAGGTTCCTGTCTCGTAGTGAAACGCGCCGTGTTTGACCTACAATACACGTATGGAAGTCGCACTCGAACTCGTGCCTGCCGCCCCGGTAGCGGCGCTGCCGGTTGCCCCGAATGGCACCCGGCGCCCGGCCGCAGGCAGCCTGGAGATGCCCGATCCGCTCGGGGCTCACCGGTCCCCATCGGAGGAGGATGAGGCGTGGCCCGGTGAGGGGTACCGGTATCCGGACGTGGTTACCGAGGCGCCGTCGTGGGCCACCCCGGCCGATCGGGAGTGGTATCCGTGCCACATTGAGGAGAACATGGCCGAACGTCCGCGGCACTCGATCAACAAGCTGCCGGCCTGCGCGGCCATCGAAAGCCACTGTCCAGATAAGTTCGCCATCACCGAAATGGAACTCTACTACGAGCAGGGTTCCCGGAAGCACGTGGTGCCGGACCTGATGGTGATGGACAGCCGACCTACACCGGACGAGGCGGAGACGTATCTGGCCTGGCGAGACCCGCCCATCCGCTGTGTGGTGGAAATTGTGTCGCGGCGGAACACCCCGGCCCACCTGGAGGAGAAGCGGGTGCTGTACGCACGGCTGCGAGTGCGAGAGTACATCGAACATGACCCGTACCGCCGCGCGCTGCGCCTGTGGCGGCTGCAGCAGGCGGAGTACCACCCGGTGGACTTGCAGCCGGACGGCTGGGTATGGAGCGCAGAGACGCGGCTGTACTACGCACTGGACGAGGCAGGGAACCTGCGATTCAAGGACCGGGCGGGGCGGCGGTGGCGGCCGCCGCCGGAGCAACTGGCGCAGTTACTGGCGACGGAGGCTGAGTTGGAAGAGCAGCGCGCGGCGGTGGCGCTGCGAGAGGTGGAGGTGGCGGAAGCCCGGGACGCGCATCACGAGGCTGAAGCGCGGGCGGCGGTGGCGGAGTTGCGGGCGACCGCGGAAGCGGAGCACCGCCGGCTTGCGGAGCAGCGGGCGGCGGATGCGATCGCGCGCGCCGCTGCGGAGGAGGAGCAGCGCCGCGCGGCGGAAGCTCGGGCAGCGGAACTCGAGCTGTTGCTCGCGCGGCTGGCGCCCCCGCAGAGAAATTCACCCGATTAGAACGCCCAGGCCCCCGATGTCCCCTTCGGCTCGTGCCGGGCCGCCGATGACCTGGTCACATCCGGATGCCGATGCCGATTCGTGCGGCGCCTTCGAAAGGGAACTTCGAGCGAGCTGCCGAAACGGTGTGTGGTGCGATTGCCGTCGCCTATGGAGTGGAAAGCGCTGTCGTGGACATGAATGGCCGTTTCCTGGCCAGGCAGGGTCAGGACACCCTCCAGGTCAGGGCGGGCCACCTGCCGCCGTGGGCGGTGGCGGACGTGGCGATCAACCGGGAACTGTTTCACGTGGACAACAGTCAGGCGAAGTTCCCGGTTCCCTTGCTCCCTGATTGTCAAGCCCTACGGGGGAACAGGACCATGATGAATCGTCGCGAGTTGTTGGAAGTGGGGGTGGGCGCGGGCGTTCTGGCCTCGGACGGCGCCGAGCCGCGCCGAACAGCTCTTCCCAGCGCGCCTGTGGATCGGGCTCGAACGCCGGTGGCGGTTGCGGACCGGCGCGAGCTGTTCGTGGATGACCATCTCGTAGGACGGCTGGTGGGGAAGGCCGACCTGAGGCTGCACGCGCCTGTGCCGCGCGAGGTGGTGCTCATGCACGACGTGCCCTGGGAGGGGAATGCCACGGCCTACCACAGCGTGTTCCGCGACGGCGACCGATACCGGATGTACTTCCGGGCCTGGCATCTGAATGTGAACAATGGGAAGCTGGCTCCCGGGTTGGAGAGTCTCTCCTGCGCGGAGAGCGAAGATGGGGTCCGCTGGCGGCGGCCGGATGTGGGGCTCCACGAGTTCCGGGGCTCGAAGGCGAACAACATCCTCCTGACCCGTGAGGCTGCGGAGCGGGATGGGGTCACGATCAGCGGCCCTGCGGTGTTCCGGGACACAAATCCTGCGGCGCCCGCAGAGGCGCGCTATAAGACGTTCTTCATCTCCCGAAACCCGCTCGGCATGGTCCCGTTCCATTCCGCCGACGGATTGCGGTGGACCCGATCTGCGCCGGCGCCGGTCATCACTGATGGCGCATTCGACTCGCAGAACCTCGTGTTCTGGGACGCGGTGCGGAATGAGTATCGGGCGTACTGGCGGTTCTTCACCCGGGGGACGACCACCGGCGCGACCTGGAAACCGGACGGCGTGCGTGCGATCCGCACCGCTACCTCCCGCGACTTGCTGCACTGGGAGCACCAGGCGGACCTGGTCTATCCGGGCTCACCCGTCGAGCAGCTCTACGAGAACGGGGTCGCTCCCTACTACCGTGCACCCCATCTGCTAATCGGCTTTCCGGTGCGCTACGCCGATCGCGCCGGGGCCAGTTCCACCACCGACGGCGGTGCATCCGAGGCCGCAGTGCGTGCGCGCATCGCGAAGTGGCCCGCCTCTCTGCGCGCGTTGCCGGATTTCGAACACCGCGCAATGCGTGCACTCGCCAGCGAGCGGTTCGGCAGCGCGGTCACCGAAGCGCTGTTCATGGCGAGCCGGGACGGGGTGACGTTCCGCAGGTGGAACGAGGCGTTTTTCCGTCCGGGGATCGAGCGCCCCGGCACCTGGAACTATGGCCAGCAGTTTCTGGCCTGGCGGCCCGTGGAGACGCGCTCCGACCTCCCCGGCGCCCCGCCCGAACTGTCATTCTACGCCACTGAAGGGTATTGGACGGGTCCGGGAACGGCGCTGCGCCGGTACTCGCTCCGGCTCGACGGGTTCGTTTCGGTGCACGCGTCCGCGGTGGGCGGGGAACTGATCACGCCGCCGCTCACGTTTACCGGCGCTACGCTGTCAATGAATTACGCCACTTCTGCGGTGGGGTCAGTCCGCGTCGAGATTCAGAGCGCGGAGGGCGAACGCCTCAAAGGCTTCTCGCTGCGCGACTGCGAAGAACTCTTCGGGGATACACACGCTCGGATCGCTACCTGGAAGGGGCGGCCCGACGTGAGCGAACTGCGCGGTCGGCCCGTGCGTCTCCGCTTCGTGCTCCGGGACGCCGACCTGTTCTCGTTTCAGTTTACGGGATGATGCGACGCGCGCTGCCTGCTGCGGGACAGCGCGCACGCGGGGCGACGCCCAAAGGGGACTTTCCCGCCCCGGTGCGCATTCGATCGGATGCGGCGACTCGAGTTCCAGGCATGAGCAGATGAGTTCGCCCGGTTCTGCAACCGGAGTGGCGTGGTCCCGCACTTGCGGGATGGTGCAGCAGTGCGGGAGTCCCGCGGGAGTTTCTTCCCCGGGAGCGCCGGCAACTTGCCGGCTCGGGCGCTCCAGATCGGTGACGCCCGTCTCTCCGTCCCCTTCCAGCACGAATTCCGCCAGTTAGATCGCCGCCATCGTTTTGCCGGCAGGGTCACGCTCTTGACTGGAGTAGTTGGAGACGAGGCCGCGGGCCGGCGAGAGTGCGACGAAACCCGGATACACGCTATCGCCCACACTGGGAAGCGCGGCACACTCCACGACCTGGTTGCCGTCGAGCTGCCACAATGTGGTCTTTGGCCCGCGGTCCGGGTGGTTCTGCGGCCACCGATCAGGATGTGATGTCCCCACCGGGTCCGCAGCGGCTCGCCGATCGTCTGTCCCAGGCTGGTGCGTTTTCAGACTGTCCCGGCACGCGAAGGGAGATGGGCACGCGGACCACGCGAACGACGTGCCCACCTGACGGACCCGGGCGTACTTGCCGGTCCTCGTCCCCGGTTCGCGGATCGGGCTCGTGGGGCAGGCGGGGATATACTCGGTGTGTCTGCGCTCCGCCCGTGTTGGGCCGCGCAGTCATGCTCTGCATCACGGAGGGGAGTTCCGCCACCATGCCTTCACCCTTTCCGGGAATGGATCCGTTCCTGGAGGATCCCGAGTACTGGCACGGCTTTCATCAGGATCTGGCCGGGGAAATTCGCGCCCAACTGAACCCCCGGTTGGGGCCCCGTTACCGGGCGGAACTCGGGGTGACCACGACCTATGAGGCCGTTGGCGTCAGCGGCAACGGACAGAGTGGTGTCGGGACCAAAAGGCGGTTCGTGCCGGACGTGGCGCTCCTGCCCTCACGAGATACCACATCCGGAGAGGTCGCTGTGGCGCCGAAGGTGACTCGGGCTCCCATACTGAGCGAAGTCCCCGACGAGGTGGAACGGAAACTACTGAGTGTGGAAGTGCGGGAGGCCGGCACTCACCGCCTGGTGACGGCGATCGAGATCCTTTCGCCGATCAATAAGCAACCGGGCGCGCGCGCGTACGAGGAGTATCTGCACAAGCGCCAGGCATTGCTGCGCTCGTGGGTCCATCTGTTGGAACTCGACCTGCTGCGTGGTGGCTTGCGACCACCGGTGGCCCGTCCGGTACCGGAGGCGCCCTACTATGTCGGGCTGAGTCGGGCGGAGCGCCGGCCGACGCTGGAAGTGTGGCCCATCGCCCTCTGGGAGCCATTGCCGGTGGTGCCGGTCCCTTTGCTCGAACCGGACCCGGACGTACCCCTGGATCTGCAGGAGGCAGTCGCCTCGGTGTATCGGCGTGGCGCCTACGAACGGGATATCGCCTACCATCGGCCGGTTCCGCCCCCAGCGCTGCCTCCGGACGAGGAACGCTGGATGCGGGACCTCTTGATGGAGGGAAATTCCGAGGGAGCCTGACGTAATGCCTGCGCCCGTTGTCATGCCTACCTTTGTGGATCAACCGATTCCGGTTGCAAGATACGCATGCTCCACTTCCCCCATCGGGATGCACGGTGTGTCCAGTGTCCGGTTGGCCCCAATGCCGTGTGGATGAGCTCCTGGCGCCAGGTGACGCAGAGGGTGGTTCTTTGGGTATCGTTCAGAGGATCGGCAACCACGACCGTTCCAGAAACCACCCCTTGTGCGTTGATCCCTGCTCGCGGGCTCCCAGCACCGTCCCGGCCACCCGGAGCAGGTCCTCCCAGCGCGGGCCGGGATCATCACCCCAGACCAGTTGCAACTGGCCCTCACCGAGGCGGGGCTCCACACCCAGCGGCAGCGCAAACTGCCCCGGGGAGGCGGTGTTGTGGTCTGTGATCGGCACACGCCTTTTGCCGCGCCGTCCAGTGCTTCCGCCTGCGCCCCGGGGCCGCCGCCATCTTGCCGGCAGTCGTGGCAGGCACCTGCGCCTGGCCAATTGTCCGGTCCGGCATCGGACGCCTGAAGCCGACCGTGGCAAGTGACGCAGCGCTGATCCGGCTCGCCAGGATCGGGACGATGATCCGCACGGTGTGGCGCACCTGAGCTCCGGCGGACGCCACGGAGAGCAGGGGGACGCGGACTGGGACAGGAACGCGCCAGAGGGGCGTCCCGAGTCCGGTCCGCGAGGCCCTGGCGCGCCGCCTCGGGGCCAGAGGGCCGGATCAGGGCCACACCGGGCCGGGGCGGCCCGCGCCGGGTTTGCGGGAATGGACCGCCCTGATCTGACCCCTGTTCACACACGTTCTCAGTAGCGCAGCACCTCTTCAGCCGCTGCCTGCCGCCCGGGGCGGCTGATCAGCGAAAGTTCAGCCTGCGCCCCGGCCACCATGAACCGGGCATCTGAGGCGATGGCCATGAACCGGAACCCCTCGGCCAGGCGCCGATTGCACTGCTCGTAGGTGGCGGTGTGGATGCCGGCGGCGACGCCGAAACGATCCGCAGTCGTGCGGATGTGCTCCAGGGCATGCACGAACTCCGGATCCGGACTCTCCATGCGGGGAGTCTTACCCATCTGCGCCAGCAGGTCGTTCGGGCCGATGAACACAGCGTCCACGCCCGGAACGCTGAGGATGGCTTCGGCGTTGGCGACTCCCTGGGGACTCTCCGCCTGCACGACGACCAGGATCTCGTCGTTTGCCCGCGCATAGTAGGTGCCGGGGTCGGTGCCGAAGTTCAATGCGTGGATCTGTCCGCCCACGCTGCGTATGCCTTGCGGTGGATACCTGGCTGCCGCTACCGCCATCTCCGCCTCTTCGCGGGTGTTCACCATCGGCACTACGATCCCGTGCGCCCCGCAATCGAGGACGCGCTTGATGTTCTCCGGGGTGTTCCACGGGATGCGGGCGAGTGGTGTCACTCCCCCCTCTGCAATCACGCCGAACATCGCGGATGCCGTTTCGATGTCAATTGGCTGGTGCTCCATGTCTACCGTGAGGTAGTCGAAGTCGAGTTGGGCCATGTAGCGGGCAGCCAGGAGAGTGGGTAGCCCCAGCCAGGCGCCCACCACAGCTTCGCCCGCCTTCAGGCGGGCACGGGTTCGGTTCGGTTTCATCGGATCAGTTCTCCTACGCGGATCTCTTTCGCCGCGCGGACGCGGTTCCCTGCGTCGCCGTCTTCGGCGTCGCACTCCGCCCAGACAGGTAGTCTTCCGCAATCAACACCGCGGCATAATCATCTATCGGCACCGGCGGAGTCTGCAAACTTTGCGGGATGAGCCGTCGCCACCCCCGCGGCGGGTTCTCCTGAAAATACCGCACACGAGCCCTGCGTGTGGTCTCCCATTCGGGCACGGTCTCCAGGTGCACATCAATCTCCCGCAGGCGCGAGAGCAACAGGCGGTAACCCGTCCCCTTCCCGACTACCATGACCGTGGGCCGATGCACCTCGGTCCAATCACCCGCCACGACGGCAACAAGTCGCGTAGGGACTACCCCACGCGCCAACACACCCTGCCGCGCATCCACAACAGCCAGTCCGCACTTTTCCCGCCCCGGGTCCACCGCCAGCACGCACAACGGTCGCTCAGGGTGCAACGGGGGAACCCTCGACTGCCTGGACTTCCAGATCAATCTGCAGCGGTCCCGCCCGGCGCGTATCCTGACGGGCCCGCGCGACCACCATTGCAACCCCGCGAATCTCACGCAGGCGTTTCATCGTCTGCGCTGTCAGGTCCCCACGCAGAGTGCCGACGTCACGTTCGACGCGCACGATGCGCCGCTGCGTGGCGATCGCAGCTACGCGCGTTCGCAGGAAGTCCCGGAGTTCCTGGCTGAGTACATTGTTCGACTTTTCCCCTCCTCCTGGATCCTGCCCACTGGTCACCATGACATCCACGACCTCTCCCTTGCGGAACACGAGGTCGTTGGAATACCACTCAAACTGGAGAGATACCGGCGATCCGCGGGGACAATCTTCGAGTGCGATGACCTCCAGCACGATTTGCCGGTCGCGCACCCCTGCGAGGCGGTCCACAATCCAACGCCGATATGCCTCCGGCTTCTTCGGCGCCTGGTCCGGGTATCCTTCCGGGACGGCGAGAATCGGACGGGGAAGGGGGGTCCCCTGTCGCCCGGCAACCGTCTGCTGCACTTCGTCGAACACTCCCTCGACGGCGCTGGCGAGCACATCCCTCGGGGCATTCGCAAGCACAACGCGCTGCTGGATGCGCTCACCCTGATGAAATGCCAGCCCTCCTCGGGACCCCGAGTCCTGAACATGCCCAAGATCCCGCAGGGTCTTCAAAGCACTTGCCTGCAGGCGGGTCAGTTCGTCGCGGCGTCGTGCAAGCTGCGCATTCGCGGTTCGCAGGCGATCACCCGTCGTTCGCAGGCGATCACCCGTCGTCCGCAGCCGACTCGACTCCGCGGAAAGCCGGGTGGTGGTTTTCGCGAGACGGCTGTTGGCCGCCATCAATTGCGACTGTCGCTTCGTGAGCCCGGCGTTCTTATCTTGGAGCTCGCCGTACTTCTTTCGCTGCTCATCGTTCTCGGTGCGCAGGTGATCGTTCGACGCCTGCAGCCCCTGATTCTTCTGCTCAAGGCTGCGATTGCTTTGCTCCAACCGCCGGCGCTGGTCGTCCAACCGGGTATTGGTGGCAAACAGTTCGCGGTTTTCGCGGAGTAGAGCTTCTCCTTCTGTGACGGCGCGGCGGAACGACGGGACCGCCGCCATCGCAATCCCGAACGTGACCGCACCAATCACCACACCGGTGACCACTGTGAGCAGTACAGCGGTGTGTTTGGGACGCAGTCCAAACGCGGTGAGGCGCCTCTTCCCCAGACGACGCCCCAGGAGGTCGCCGGTATAGGCGATCGAGCCACAGAGTACGAAGAGCGTGAGGATGAGAAGCAGGGTGCCCACCGCGGGCCTCCATCAGACAGCACTGCGCCAGGTTAGGCACAGCCCGACCAGCAAGCCTACCGCATTGCAGCCCCAGGCGGCCTCCAGTGCACCAATTTGACCATTTTCTCCCAGCACGCCGAGAAAGCTCATCCCCACGTAGTACAAAATGATGATGAGCAAACTCAGCCCGATGCCCACTCCCGCAGTGGAACGCTGCCGGCGGATGCCCAATGGCGCTCCGATGAGCGCGAGCACCAGTGCCGCAAAAGGCACCGCCAGTTTTCGCTCTTTCTCCACCTCCAATTCGCGGACGGTGCGACTCCGGACGTTTTGTTGCTTCAGTTCCTGAATGTAGACGCCGAGTTCCGCATAAGTCATCTGGTCCGCGTCCTTCTGCTCGCGTCGCACCTGCGCGGGTGTTTTGCGCAGTCGCACGAAGAGCTGCGGTGATCGGGTCGCAACTCGCTGCCCCCGCACCTGCGCGCGGCGTACCTGCACTTCGGCGTCCACAAAGCGCCACTTCGACCCCGACGACCATTCGGCGCGCGGAGCCGACACGATGGTGTTCCACACGCCTTGGTCGTACTGCACATAAGTGACGTCGCGAAGAGTAGCTGGGTACGGAGGCTGTTCTGGGTCGTACTTCCGGGCCACGATCAGGCGCGCCAGCCGGCCGCCCTCGAAGTCCTGGATCACGAACGCCTTTCTGTCGGTCACTTCCTCCAGGACCTGGCCGCGCAACTCCAGCTTGACCTGGTCCTCGAGAAAGTGGAATCGACGCCCCGCGGGCGGGATGACTCGTTCGTTCAGCACGACCCCGACCAGACTGAGTGCCAACCCGAGGAGAAAGGCATTCCGCACGGGACGCAGATTCGGTACGCCCGCCGCCTGCATGGCGATCAGCTCGCTGTCACCCGAGAGACGTCCGAAAGCGAGCAGACCGGCCAGCAGCACGGCCATCGGGATGCAGTACACACTGGCCAGGATCACCTTCAGCCACAGCAACTCCGCCACGGACGGCAGTCGTGCGCCGCGTGCCGCCAGTTGGGCGAGGCGAAACAGGTCCACCGAAAAGACGAAAAGGACGAGGAACAGGGACCACCCAAACAGCAGCGGGCCGAGGAGTTCGCCCAGCACATACCGGTCCAGCAACTTGGGGAACAGGATGCGCAGCACCAAGCGGGGCAGGAACCACACGATATCCATGATTCCCCAGGGGCGACGAACAGCCGGCGGACGGGAAACTCCGGCTGCCGCGTGTGCGACCGCCAGAGCCTCCAGGTCCGGATCATCCGGGGCCTGGAGCACTTCCGGGGCTTCGTCGTCTGAGCCGACCGGTGCTGTTGCGCGAGGGGGGACTCTCATCGTGCCAATCTACCACTCAAACTGCTCTCCGAGATAATGTGTGCGCGCGAGCGGGTTCGCGGCGATGTCTTCGGACGTACCGGAGGCAATGATCTGTCCATCTTTCACGATGTAGCTGCGGTCGGTAGTCGCCAGGGTGTCGCGGACGTTGTGATCCGTGATCAGTACACCGATCCCCTGCTGTTTCAAATGTCGGATCATCTCCTGGATGGCCTGCACCTCGAGCGGGTCGACTCCGGTGAATGGTTCGTCGAGGAGCACGAAGTCCGGCGTACAGGCCAGCGCGCGCGCCAGTTCGACCCGCCGCCGTTCTCCGCCCGAAAGCACCGCTCCTCGCTGGTAGCGGAGGTGCGAGAGATGAAACTCTTCCATCAGCGCCGTGGTGCGAGTGCGTCGCTCGCGCCACGAGATCGGCTGCATCTCGAGCACAAGGCGGAGATTCTCCTCGACGGTCAGCCGGCGAAACACGGAGGGCTCCTGCGCCAGGTACGCAATGCCGAGGCGGGCGCGCGACGGCATGCTCATCCGGCTGACGTTACGGCCGTCGAGGGACACCCGCCCACGATCCGGCCGCAGCAGACCGACCATCATGTAGAAAGTGGTTGTCTTCCCGGCTCCGTTGCGGCCGAGCAGGCCAACTACCTCTCCCGCAAGAACTTCGAGCGAGATGCCGTCCACGACTCTCCGGCGGCGAAAGCTCTTGACCAGATCTTCGGCGCAAATCCGGCGCATCGGCTCAGCTCTTCGCCTTCGGCGCGCCGCCGGCGGGAGGCGCCGGCAGTCCCTTGCTGGCCGGGATGGTCAATGTGCCGCCCTTGAGACGGCTGTAGCGGGTCCGAGTGTTGTAGCTGAACTCACGCCCCTGGAGCACTTCCGGCTGGTCCTCGCCCGGATCACGAATCGTGGCGTGGACACTTCCCGTCAACACGAGATCACTGGTGGCATAGGTATAGACACCGTCATCAGCAGTCGTGTGAATGAGAGATCCCTTGCTGTTCTTCCCGTCAAACACCACGTTCTTGCTTGCCCGCGCCGTCTTGAGATCCGTGCCGTTCGCTTCGACCTCGAACACGATGCGCTCAGCTTGCAATCGGCCGGACGCACGAGTGAGAACCGGCTTGTCCGTCGCTTCGTAAATGTGCGTGCGCGCGTTCATCACGATGGTGCCGGCGACCAGATCGACGGGGTCCGGCGGAGCGCCGTTGGGATCCGCCTTCGGGTCGAGGTGGATCCTGGCCGGTTCCCCTTCGCGTCCCAGAACCCGATTCTCCTGGGTGTCCAGGTTCATTTCGATCCGCGAGCCGGTGATCTGGGCCGGCTTGTCCAATCGCGGCGTGGTGAGCAAGACCCTCGCCTCACCGATCAGGAAGGCCATCTTCCGAGCTTCATAGTAGTCAAGGGTCTTCCCCCACCCCTGGACGCGGGCTTTCTCGTCGGGGATGGCCTTTTCGACGTAGACGTCCCCCTCGCAGCGGGCCCAATCCAGCGTGCGATTCTGTGCCAACTGTACCGTCATGGTCCGGGCCGTCAGCCGGCTCACTCCGGACTCGAGGGATACACTGCCGACTGCGATGACCTGACGCTTCTCAAGGTCATAATCAAACGTGTCCGCCTTCACGGTGGTTGTGCCGAACCGCTGGACTTCTTGCGCGGTCTGCGCCCCCGCGCGTCCTAACAGCCCGATTACCAGGCCCACCGAACCGACTGCGGCAACGGTGAGGAGTATGCTCCCCGAACGACTCCCTACCCGGGCTCTCATGATCACCATCGTCCCTCCCGGGAACCTGCTGCGCCGCAGCGGGTCCTTCGCTTCTCCTGATCCGAATGTTCTGTGCGTTAACCGCCCGCTCCGGTTCGCAAGCCACCCTGGCTGACGATGCGCCCGCCGCCGGTGAGCTTCCCCCGGCGTAACCGCGTGTCGGCGACCAGCCGCGCGCCCGAAACGCGCGTTCCCGGTTCGATGAGCACTACGTTTCCGGCCGCATCCAGTTTGCCGGTATCCAGACCCCAGCGCACGTGATTCGCGGAGAGGGACTGGCCCGTCTCGTTGTGTGCTTCCGCGCCGGCGGGCATTACCGCCACCCGATTGACGATCTGCGCCCGCGGAGCCGCAGCCGTGAAGTGAACTCGCCCCTGCCGGAGTCCGACGACTTTTCCCTGTTCGAGTTCCAACAGGCCGGATTCTGCGGTCCAGGTCACACGGCGGGCCGTGATTTGGGTCGCTTTGTCCGCCGACACTGCCTCCCCGGATCTTTCAGCGAAAAGCTGCTTGCCGTCCCACACCACCTCGGGCGACTCCAGATCGTACTGCGGTTTGCCCTGGCGAAACAGGCGGCATTTCGCCTTCTGCAATCGCACGGGTCCGTCCAGGCCCTTCCCCGGCTGCACCTTCCCGACGACCCGCTCGACCCGAGCTTCGAGAATCCGCTTTCCGTCCGCGTCGTCCACAGTGAATTCGTTGCCGCCCAGCCCCTCGATCTCAAACCCGGGAGGGGTCTTTGGTACCGCCTTCTTCGCCTCTTCACGCAAGACCCGTCCGAGTTGTTGCCGCGCAGCGGGCGCTCTCGCAGACTCACTCTGACTCGACCGACCACACCCGGACGACACGATTGCCGTCACCAACCCGATCCCGCACGCCGCCAACCCCAAGAAGGATCCCGGGCGCAGGAAGCGGTGACCCGAAGGTCCCGTTCCGTGCATTCCGCTTCCCACTTCCCGTTCCTCGCACCGTGCAGCCCGGGTCAATCTCGAAAGCGATACTTCAGCAGCGTCCATAGGGCGGATACTCCGTCCCACCACCGGATCTTCTTGCCGGAGTCGTACGTTCTCGGTTCGTACTGAATGGGAAGTTCGACGATTCTCTCCCCCTTCTTGCATATTCGCGCCGTTACCTCTGGACAGAACTCGAAGCGCCGGCACTCCAGCGGAAGCGCAGTGATGAGCTTGGCCGAGAAGACCTTGTAGCACGTCGCTTCATCTGTAATGCGGGCGCCGAACAGGAGGTTGGCGGTGAGCGCCAACAGCCGGTTGCAGATGTAGTTCGGCAGCGCCATCCGCGGCCGTCCGTTCAGAAACCGGGAGCCGTATACAACCTGACACTCCCCGGCTACGATCGGTTGCATCAATCGGAGCAGGTCCTGCGGATTGTATTCCAGGTCGGCATCCTGGATGGCGACGACATCACCGGTCACGCGGGAAAGCGCCGTCCGGATAGCGGCTCCTTTGCCCTGATTCTGCTCGTGGCGCACATAAACGATCCCCGCTTCCTGCTCGAGAATCGCCCCGGTGCCATCCGAGGAGGCGTCGTCCACCACGATGATTTCCACATCCGGCCCCAGTTCCCGCACCCGGCGGAGGGCTTCCACGATTGTATCTCGCTCGTTGTACGCCGGGATGAGCACCGACAGGACAGCCCGCACCGGGAGTGGGTCGGAACCGGTCCGCTCAGTCTTCTCTGCTGTCCTGGGCCCCATCTCCAATCCTCCATCCTGCCTCAAAACCCGGGCTGAATCACTGCGAGTAGCGCATAAAGAGCGAGCAACAAGAAGGCTCCCCCAACAGTCAGGCTCACTGCTCGATCCCGGCCCTCTCCCCACGCGTGCCAGCCCCGGGCCAGCACCAATGCCAGCGCGCCGATCGCCGGAAAGAGATACCGGCCCTGTGCCTGAAAGTACGTCGCATTGAAGTTGAAAAACG
>SXGS01445667.1_pt1 | contig 25326 bp, 29 predicted proteins | sample 3174681 | NCBI WGS metagenome assembly SXGS01 (sample SAMN11356861, study PRJNA531348) | freshwater metagenome | isolation source: freshwater sample F1-80 | place: China: Fuxian Lake, Yuxi | collected 2017-12-25 | reverse complement strand
TGCGCACCATCGACCGATTGATAGCGTTGTACAGCCGGTCAGACAATCGCGTGCCAGCTTTGGGATCAAACGGCGGCGGGGCAATGATATACAAAATGATGGGATGCAGGGTCACGACACTGATCGAGATGGTGAACACCCAGAAACTCGACACATAGGCCAGTTTCTGAATCAGCGGGATATGCGCCAGGGCGAGAGTGAGAATCGCAAGCCCGTCCGAAGCAATGGAAACCAGCGCCGGGCTAAAGAGGCTCAAGTAGGAGGAAAGAATAGCCTCCTGTTTGTTCTGCAGTCGGTGGTATTCTTCGTGATAGCGCTCCATCGACTGGACGGAATGCGACAGCGCCCGAGCAGTAATGAGCACCAGCACGACGAGTACGAGCGGGTCGAGATTAAAGCCAAAGTACCCAGCAAACCCTAACGCCCATAATGAACTCAGCGCACCGGAAAAGAGGGGCACCCACACGCCCGTCAGCGTACGAAAGTAAAACCAGAGCATGAGAAGAATCACCACCGTCGTCACGGTAATGACGGCAAAGATGGCATTCTTATAACTGAAGATCCACGAATAGAGCATAGGAAAGCCAGCGATGTACACGGTGTGCTTTCCGTCTTTTTCGACCTCGGCACGGATACGCAACATGCGTTCATGCAGGTTACGGAAATCTACCCCTTCTTCCCAAAATCCAGCGGTGATAAGGGCTGCCCGGTTATCTGGCGAAACATAGAAGCCGTGTACCCCTTCGTTGGTGTATACAGCCTTCTTGATCGCCTTGATGTCCTCGGGCGTCCGTGGCGGCCCTGGGTACATGATGGGATAGGCGGTAATGATCGCCCCACGAATACGGATGTTGCGCATCTTTGGAGAGGTGAGGGACAAAAGCTGATAGGGATTCACGCCAGCGGTTTCTAGCGTCTGGAGGGTGGCCCAATTGAGCTTATTGATCGTCTCGACGTTGAAGATGTCGCCCTCCTTCACTTCAATCGCCATAACCAAGACGTTGGCAGTACCGAACATGCGGCGATACTGTTGATAGAGCTGAATATAAGGATGACCGGGCGGATACAGATCGAAGAAATTCGTGTTTACTCGCATCCCCGCAGCATAATAGCCAAGCACCAGGGTAATAAAGGCTAATCCAGTGAGAATTGGCCAGCGGAATCTCAACAGCACCTTGATGTACGCTTCCATCCAGCTTCGTGGCAACATGCGAGGGTCCCTCCTTCATAGGTTGCAGCGCTCAGTCGGCGCTTTTTAGGAAGAACCCTAGCACAGGCGCAATAAAAAAGCCTAAAGAGTGCAAAACGAAAGGCTGATGGTTTGCGAAAGAAAGCGAACGAAGAGCTAACGGAACCAAAAAATGAATCGGAAAGTCGGAGAATCGAGGTAGCGGTGCAGGCGAAAACTGGGGAATTGCTCAAGTCTCCCTTCTCCGCCTCTTGTACGGTGTTGCTCTCTTATTCCAGCCCTACGCGACGCAGGTTGAGCAAGAGCCGCTCTCGTTGCCTAGCGTTTTGATGGGGGAAACGTGCTCTCAGTTGGTCCACTGAAAGCTGAGGATGAAACTGTAACCCCTCAACCAGCGTGGCTTTGGCCGCTTTTTCCAACCCGAGATTGCTGTACGCCAACGCCAAATGGAGACGAGCAAGCAGCAAATGGGGGTTACGGATGAGTGCGCGGTGCAACGCGGGAATGGCCAGCTCGGGTTGGCCAGTGAGCACATAGGCTTGCCCTAACACTGCGGCGTAATCAGTGGCAGAAATTGGGTCGAGCGACCTTGCCTGGTACACAAGGTCGATGGCTCTAGGCGCTTGTCCTGTGACGGCGAGTACGTCAGCGAGCATGAGGTAGCAGTCGGCACAGGCAGGATCGAGGGAGATGGCGCGTTCGGCAGCGACATGGGCGCGTTCGTAATCTTTCTTCAACAAGTACGAGCGGCTCATCAACACATAGGCCGAGGGAAGGGTGCCATTCGAAGCCGACGCGGTGTGCGCAAAAGCCAGCGCCTGTTCCAAACTCCAAGGGTCGTGCGTCCAGCACCAATCCCATTCGATAAGATAGGTCCATCCCAAATACACATAGGCCGCCGCATATTGCGGATCGGCGGCAACAGCATGCAGAAACAACTGCCGTGCCTGGGCATTGGTCTCCGGAGCAAAACGAGAGAAAGCGTCTGCCCCGCGCAGATAGTACGCCGAGGCTTCTGGGCTCTTGGATGATAGGAACTCCGGACGCTGAAGATCGTGCGCCCCTGCCGCTTGCTCCGGCAGCGCCGTTCGTCTCTCCACGGCGGCGACCTGCGCAGACAAGCCCGAAGGAACGACAGCTGGCTTAAAGAACGCCATCGTCGCCAGGGTAAGGACAAATCCGAACAGGACAAGGGACCCATCCGGCCAGTGCTGAGCGAAGTACGCATGAGCAAGCGCACTCCTGCCGTGTTGGAAGAATGGCTTCACCGTAACAGACGGACGCCTTGCCACTGGAGGCGGTGGATCAATCGGCAGTCTTTTTTCTTGAACGACAACGTGAGCGACAAAGCGGTAGCCACGCCCATGTTGTGTCTTGATGACGTGTTGCTTGCTGCTATCATCATGCACTGCTCGACGCGCTTTGGCCACGCATTGAGTCAGGGCAGCTTCACCGACGACGACATCTGGCCAGAGTTTTTCGCTGAGTTCATCACGAGAAACGAACCGATCGCGGTGGCGGATCAGGTAGTCCAGCAACTCGAAGACTTTCGGTTCGACCTTGCGCAACTCACCGGAAAACCGCAGTTCATAGCCCTGATCGTCGAGAGCAAAATCATTGAAGAGGTACATCATTGCGCTTGCCTCCGCAGCAGCCTAGCCAAGGCTAGGACGAGACAAGTTTAAGACAAGGAATCCGCGAGGCCAAGAACAGGCACCCCGAAAAGGGAGACACACCGCAGAGAGAGGGGGCGAGGAAAGGAAGACAAGAGGCTGACGTCCGCCAGCCTCTCATCCATACAAACGGGCGTTTAGACATCAAAGCCGTACAACGCGGCAGCGTTGCCAGCCACGACTTTGCGGATCACGTCGTCTGGTGCGCCGACAAAGTGCTCTTCGATGTACTCTTTCGAGCGCGGCCAAGGCGAGTCAGTGTGCGGGTAGTCAGACGACCACATCACCTTGGTGATGTCATAACGGTCGCGGGTATCGATCCACACGTCCTCGAATTGGAAAGTAGCCCACACTTGGCGTTTCACGTAGTCGCTGGGCATAAGCGAAAGCTTGACGTTCTCGAAGTGGCGTAGTCTGTCGTAGCCATGATCGAGGCGGTACATGAAGTGCGGCAGCCACGAGACGTCGTTCTCGGCGGACACAATCTTCAGTTTCGGGAAGCGTTCAAGCACGCCGCCATAGACCATGTCAGCCAACGTGATCTGGATTTCGTGCGGCAAGCTCATGTAGGAGTGCAGGATCTTGCTGAAGTCGATGCCGTGCCCACGCCGTGAGGTGAGGATGTGCAGCGACAACGGCATATTCAGCTCAGAGGCAGCTTCCCAGACCGGATCGTAGTCGCGATGGCTGTATGGACGATCTTCCGGGGGGGCTCCCCAAATCAACGCGCCACGGATGCCTTTCTTCGCGATACGACGGAGTTCGGCCACGCCAGCCGGAATATCTTCCAGAGTGACAGCGCCGAGACCGATCAAGCGTTTCGGATAGGCGGAGCAATACTCAGCCGCCCAGTCGTTGAACGCAGTAAACGCAGAACGACGCAGTTCGGCATCTTGCAGACCAAACAGCAGCATCCCCATCGAGGTATAGAGCGCCTCGGCGAGCACGCCGTCTCGATCCTGTTCTTTCAACCGTTCAGCTGGGTCCCACACGCTTTTGGGTGCAGCTTCAAAGCCCCGTTTCGTATGTTCCGGCAATTCCTCAGCACTCTTTCCCGAGCCGAAGAAGCCTGCCACAGGCACAGGAGTGATGTTTTCGCAAACGAAGAATTCCCCACGTTTGCCGTCCAGGTCGCGTACGGTGTGCGGTGCGCGGTCACGGAACTTCTTGTCCATGCGCTCGCCCCACATATTGGGCGGCTCAACGAAGTGGGAGTCAGCGGAAATGATACGATACGCCATAAACTAACCCTCCTTGAGGATGATGCAGCACGTGGTGTGTCTGCGAAATTGTTAGACCAGCCTCCGCGCCACACAACCCCCAGTGGCCGGTGCCCAGGAAACGGCAGACCGTTGTCACTGAGTTGAGGCGCGGTACGTTTCCCCATTCCTGCCTCGCCAAGAGGAAAGAAAGCGTGTGTCTCATCTCTCCTCTACCGCCAGCAGTATAAGATTCTTCTGCCAAAAAAGTCAAACGCCTGCAATGCCAAAGCTCGCGCGATGCGGAAATTGATAATTCGAGCGCTGTCCCCTAAGATGCGGGCTGCCAAGTCCTCGGGCCCTCATGTTTTGCTGAGCGGGACGGCGCTGCGCCTCCCTCAAGGTCATGTCTGAAGGCGTGGTGTACAAGGAGGGGAGATGCAGATTGCGGTATTGAAAGAAAAGACTGGAAACGAGACACGCGTTGCCCTCGTGCCCGAGTCGGTGAAAAAATTAGTGGCCCTGAAGGTCGCCGTGACTGTGGAAAGCGGAGCCGGGCTGTTTGCTGGCGCAAGCGATGAGGACTATCTCACCGCAGGCGCAACCATTGCAACAGATCGTACGACACTGCTCGGCAACGCCGATGTCTTGGTCTCAGTGAATCGCCCAACAGAGGATGACATTCATCTGCTGAAGACCGGGGCAGTCGTGTTCGGTTTTTTGCGTCCGCTCGATGAACCAATGGAGTTGCAGCCCGCCGTGAGAAGTGGACTCACGGTATTCGCGATGGAACTCGTGCCCCGCAGCACGCGGGCACAAGCTATGGATGGCCTCTCGTCGATGGCAACTGTTGTCGGCTACAAATCAGTTATTATGGCGGCTGAACGCATGCCGCGCATGTTTCCCATGTTGATGACGGCAGCCGGGACAGTCCCGCCAGCACGGGTGTTGATCCTTGGTGCCGGTGTGGCAGGGTTGCAGGCCATCGCTACCGCACGCCGCCTCGGGGCAGTCGTCGAAGGATTCGACATTCGCGCAGCGGCAGGGGAAGCCGTGCGTTCGCTCGGTGCAACTTTCCTCGAAGTGGACCTTGGCGACCTGCAAACTGAAGATAGCGGCGGATATGCCAAAGAAGTGACGGAAGAAGCGATGGAGCGCAGCCGGGCCTTGATTGCCAAGACCGCACGACATTCGGACTGCATCGTTACTTCGGCGCAAGTGCCGGGACGCCCAGCGCCACTGCTTATCACGGAAGAGGCCGTGACTGGAATGAAACGCGGCTCGGTGATTGTTGATTTAGCTGGGGCCTCAGGTGGCAACTGTGCGGTAACGAAACCTGGAGAAGAGGTGCTGCATCATGGCGTCACCGTCTTGGCTCCCTTAAACTTGGCCACCACTGTACCAGTGCATGCCAGTCAGTTATTCTCGCGCAACGCGACGGCGTTCCTCGCGCTCCTCATCGACAAAGGGGAGCTACACATCAACCTCGAAGACGACGTTGTCGGGCCGACGTGCGTAGCGCATGCTGGCAAGGCGCTCAACCCCCGCGTCGCGGCGGCACTCGAAGGCCAGGGCCAGTAACCAAACAGGAGGGATAGGCTTGTGAGTCCAGAAGCATTTATTTCCGCGTTATATGTGTTTGCGCTGGCCGCATTTCTCGGCTATCAGGTGATTTCCCGCGTGCCGCCGCTGCTCCACACCCCGCTCATGTCGGCAACCAATGCCATCTCCGCAATCTCGTTGGTCGGCTCTCTGGTCACGGCGGGTGGTGATTACAACCTGACCAGCACCCTCCTGGGCTTCGCCGCCGTGATTGCCGCGTCAATCAACGTCGTTGGTGGGTTCATGATTACTGACCGTATGTTGAAGATGTTCCGGAGAAAAGAACAAATTCAACACTGAGCAGAGCAAAGGAATCAGGAGTCACCACGATGGCGTATTTTAGTGAGTTTACTTATCTTGCCGCTTCGATCCTGTTTATTTTCGGTCTGAAAGCCCTAAGTCATCCAGATACCGCGCGGCGGGGGATGAACTTGGCCGCATTCGGCATGCTGTTGGCGATTATCGGCACGCTCGTGCGCCATGAAATCTTGCGTTACGACTGGATCATCGCTGGGTTGGTGATTGGGTCAGCCATTGGCGCGGCCATGTCCATCTGGATGCCCATGACGGCTATGCCGGAACGAACCGCGCTGTCGCACTCTTTCGGAGCCTTAGCCGCCTCGCTTGTCGGTATTTCTGAGTATTATCGCCACGGCGCAGAGCTGGGCGCGTTCAAGATGACCGCCATTGGGTTCGAGGTCATGTTCGGCGGCATCACCGTGACCGGCAGCATCATGGCATTTGCCAAGCTGAGCGAACTCGTCCGCGGCTCGCCGATCACCTACAAAGGCCAGAACATCCTCAACGTATCGCTGTTCGTAGTGACTGCCGTCATTTTCATCACATTAATCTTTCTGCCTGGGAGTAGTGCTTTGTTCTACACCATGGTGGGGCTGTCGTTTTTGTTCGGCATTCTCCTGGTGTTGCCCATCGGTGCCGCCGATATGCCGGTGGTGATGTCGCTGATGAACTCCTACGCCGGCTTGGCCTCAGCGGCAACAGGCTTCGCTCTCTCAAATAACGTGTTGATTATCGCAGGCACGCTGGATGGCTTCTCTGGGTTCATTCTGTCTATCCTCATGTGCAAAGCGATGAACCGCTCGATCAACAACGTCCTGTTTGGTGCCTTTGGTGCCGAGGCGAGCGGGACCGCTACGCAGACCGAAGGTGTCATGAGAGAAGTCTCCACCGAAGACGTCGCAGTGCAGATGGCGTACGCCCGCCAAGTCGTATTTGTTCCTGGCTATGGCATGGCCACCGCGCAAGCGCAGCATGTCGTGCGTGAGCTGGCCGAGCTGCTCGAAGCCCGTGGCGTCACGGTAAAGTACGCTATTCATCCAGTCGCTGGGCGCATGCCTGGCCATATGAACGTGTTGTTGGCCGAGGCGAACGTCCCCTATTCATCGCTGTACGAATTAGAACAGATCAACTCAGAGTTCCCTACGACCGACGTGGCCATCGTCATCGGAGCCAACGATGTGGTGAATCCAGACGCACGCGACAACCCACAGAGTCCGATTGCCGGTATGCCGATTCTTGAAGTGGACCGCGCCCACTCCGTGGTCGTGCTCAAGCGCGGACGAGGTAAAGGGTTCTCAGGATTAGAGAACCCGCTCTTCTTCAAGCCCAATACCGGGATGCTCTACGGCGATGCGAAGTCTTCGTTATCATCACTCACCCATGCGGTGCAGCAGGCATAGACCCCTGTCCCTAATGCTTCAGCACGGCAGGAAGTAGGCGTTTCCTGCGACCGCAATCCAGGGTGCTGCTCCCCCTTCTCACTCGTCCTGCATCTCGCTTTTGTTCGGTGTTGCGTCACAATAGGCGGCGAGGGTCGCAGGGCGACAAAGACAGTCGTGGAGGGGGATGTGGCAATGAGGCTCGCAGCTTACTGTCTTGGGTGTGTGGTGCTGGGTACGGCATGTACCAGAACGGCGGCAGTGCAAGAACTGCCTGTAATGAAGCCGAATCCGGCTTTTGCTTCCTGGAGTACAACCGGTGCGCTAGAGAAGCGCATCTGTCTCCTTCCTTTTACCAATCACACCAACTCAACGGGTGTGGCGGATCGTCTGCGCGAGAGTTTTTTTGGCCGGGTCTCGCTCAAACGGTTCACCGACGTGGAACTGCGTGACCTCGACAAGAGTCTGCAAGCACTGCCCAATTGGAGTGCGATGCCACCGCGTGTACTCGGCTCAGCGCTCCAGTGTGATGCCCTCGTCTATGGCGAAGTCACAGAGGCAAGCAACCTGTACCTTGGCGTCTACGCGCAACTCACCTTGGAAGGACGTATCCGCATTATCGACGCAGTCTCGAATGAGACGCTGGTGATTAGCTCTCATGCCACAAAGTTCCGTGCCGGTGGGGTGCCATTCTCGCTGCTGGACCTTGCCCCCAACTTCGTGTTCACGCTTCGTCATCTCTCCTCGGATCAAGCCTTGCGAGCAGTTGACGATTTGGCGCGCAACCTTGCGGATAAGGTGCCTGACCTTCCCGCCCACATCATGACTTCTACGCATGTCGCCTCGGCGCCGCAACCCTCGACAAACCTCGAACCACAACCGACTCACGTTGCCATGTCAGTTTCAAGCGACAGCACTGCGCTGACACTACCCCTCGTTTCAGCACCACAGCCCGCGCCTCTCCCTCCCGCAGTCGAAGTCGTTTCCCCACCCACGCCGGCAGAGCACTATCGGCTGCAAGTCGGTGCGTTCCACAAACCGCAAGAAGCCCGTCATGCTGCACACGTCTTGCGCAGCCACGGATTTCGGCCCATTGTTGTCACAACAATGCAAGCCACACGTGAACGCCACGGCGTCCTCCTGGGGCCTTTTCCTTCGCTTGACGTTGCTCAAGAAACACGAGAGAAAATTCAGACCCGTTTCCACTTTACTCCGGTTGTCGTGCGCCCATTCCTACAGTAGCCGTGGTTCCACACCATTGTCTGCGTTGTCTGCACCACCCCGCCTCCCTTGTTCCTCTTGTACATCGCACCTGATGGTGATTTAACCCTCAAACAAGAAACAGGGCGTGGAGCACCAGCCAGGACCGCTCCAGGCAAGTGGACCAACGAAAGGAAACCAACTATGGCAGGCAAACTCGAAGGACGAGTAGCAATTATCACCGCTGGCGGCTCGGGCATCGGCGCAGCCACAGCACGACGGTTCACACGCGAAGGCGCAGCCGTTGTCATCGCAGACATCAGCGGGCGGCGGGCGGAAGAGGTCGCTGCCAGCATCGCGCAAGAAGGTGGGCGGGTCGTACATCTCAAAATGGACGCAGCTGACCCCGAGGGGGTACAAGCGACGATTAAGCTGGCGCTCGATACCTATGGCCGTCTCGACATTATGTTCAACAACGCTGGGCAGGCCGACATGGCACGCTTGGAAGACACCTCGCTTGAAAGTTGGAATCGCGTGCTTGCTGTCACACTGACCAGCACGTTCCTCGGCATCAAGTACGCCCTGCCAGTGTTACGCCAGCAAGGCGGTGGTGCCATTGTCAACACAGCATCAATCTCCGGTACGCGTGGCGATTATGGTTTGGCATCGTACAACGCGGCGAAGGCTGGCGTCATCAATCTCACCCGTGCGGCAGCACTGGAAAATGCCGAACACAAGATTCGCGTCAACTGCGTCTGCCCTGGTGCTATCGACACTCGCGTGGCGCAGCTTTTAGGCGGAGATCGCGCCGACGACTTCCGCCGCTTGCAAGCGCAGGCGCATCCCCTTGGACGCATGGGCCAAGCTGATGAAATTGCCAACACCGTCTTATTTCTCGCCTCTGACGAATCGTCGTTTATCACCGGCTCAATGATTGTCGTGGATGGCGGTGCCACTGCGCGTACCGGCTTGCCCAATATGTATCGCTTGCAGGAGTAGCAAAAATGCTTACCTACTCTTTACCCTCGCCTAGCGAATAGGCTAAACCTCTGACAAGAGGCACCGACGGCAAAGCACGTCGGGTGTCCTCACTCAAAGGAGGGGTTTATGAAGTTTGGCATGATGTATGAGATCCAGATTCCGGAGCCACATTATCCAGGGATTGTGCAGGATACCTATAAACAAGTCATGGCTCAGGTGATTCTGGCCGAGGAGATGGGGTTTCACCATTTCTGGACGGTCGAGCACCATTTTTTGACCGAGTTTTCCTATTGCCCTGCGCCGGAAGTTTTGTACGGCGCGATTTCACAGCGCACGAGCAAGATCCGTATTGGTCACGCCGTGGCGCTGCTGCCACCGCAATATAATCACCCTATCCGCGTCGCCGAACGCGCCGCCGTGCTCGACATCCTCAGCGACGGGCGCTGTGAACTCGGCACCGGGCGTTCGACTACACTGGTCGAAATGGGCGGCTTCAACATCAACCCCGAAGACACCAAAGCTATGTGGGAAGAAGCTGTGTCCATCATCCCACGGATGTGGATGGAAGATCCGTTCTCGCATGAAGGCCGCTTCTTTAAGATTCCGCCACGCTCCATTATCCCTAAACCTGTCCAACAGCCGCACCCGCCAATGTGGGTAGCCTGCGCTCAGCCTGACAGCTTTGCTGCCGCTGGACAAAAGGGACTGGGAGCCTTGTGTTTCAACATCGGCCAACCCGAAGAACTGACCAGACGAGTAGATATGTACCGCGAAGGCATCAAGCAAGCGCAACCGGTAGGCGCATTCGCCAACAACCAAGTTGCGGCGCTCGGTATCATTCATTGCGCTGAGACTGACAAGCAAGCCCGCGATAGTGGCGGTCCGGCTGGGATGTGGTTCCTCAACAAGTCGCTGCAGCTGTACCGCCCGTGGCAGGAGCAAGGCACCAAGATTCCCGACTCCTACAAATTCGCGGTCAACGCGGTCAGCGGAGAGCGGACCGGCAAGTCGTTGGATGACCTGATCGAAGGCGGCATGTTTTGCATGGGTGATCCCGACTCCTGCATTCGCACGTTGCAGAAGTACGAAGCCGCCGGCATCGACCAAGTGTTGTGTTTCATGCAGTTCGGCGGCCTACCGCATCAGAAAATCATGGACTCGATCAAGCTGTTCGGCAAATATGTGATTCCATATTTCCAAGGCAGATGAGCAGTCACTATGGGTCTCTGCCTCCCCTTGTCCAGTAAGGAAAGGGGAGCCTTCTACCCTTCCCTCACCTTCCCATCTTCACACTGCAACACGCGAGTCGCAGCCTTCATGAGACGAGGGTCATGACTCGCTACGAGTACCGTGCGCCCCTCCTCATCTACGAGTTGCCGCAGCAAACGAATCACTTCTTCACCGAGGTGGGAATCCAAACTGCCAGTCGGCTCGTCAGCAATCACCAACGGCGGCTGCAATGCCAACGCCCGTGCCAACGCGACACGTTGTTGTTCTCCGCCGGATAAATGCGCTGGGAGATGAGTCAGTCGCTGCGACAAACCGAAACGATGCAATAAACCCTCCGCTTCGTGGCGAGCAGCATGCCGCGAACGCCCAGCAAGCCGCAACACGAGCTCGACGTTTTCGTGTGCAGTCAGCGCCGACATCAACTGGAAGAACTGAAACACAAACCCTACACGATGCAACCGAAAGTGCGCCAACTGTCGGGCATTGAGCCTGTTCAGATTCACCCCTGCCACGTGAACGGTACCGCTCGTGGGTTGTAAGAGGCCGCCGAGCAAAGACAACAACGTCGTCTTCCCAGCACCTGACGGCCCCAAGAGCAAGACGAATTCTTGCGGCTGAATCGTGAGATTCACATGGTCTACTGCCTGCACGGCAGTACGGCCAGAACCGTAGGTCTTGCAGACATCCTGCAAATCGACAATCGGCGACAGCGAAGCAGCCTTGGAAGCAATTGTTTCCACTACGTACTTTCATCCCTTGAAAGCAATGGCTGGATCAATGCGTGCGACACGCCGCGCTGGAGCAATTGCGGCAGCTAGGCTCATGAGCAGCGTCGCACCCAACACCCACGCGGCATGGTGCAGATACGACACAGCAGGAAACTGCGGCACCGCATATTGGGCCAAAGCCATCAGCCCCCAGCTCGAAGGAACGCCAAGCACCCAGCCACAGATTCCGCAGATAAGTGCTTGCAGTGCCGCTGTCGTGTACAGTGCAGCGTCCGGTGCACCTATCGCTTTTAAGATCCCATACTCTGGCCCACGCTCGACCGTCAGCGTATACACCGTCAGACCAATAACGGCTGAGCCGACTATGACTCCCAAGATTTCCAACACGCGGAGAATGGGCAAGAAGTTGTCGCCAGTGAGGGCAATGTTGTTGGCGACAAACTGTTCCTTGGTGTAGGCCGAGACCAGGGCCGAGGTGCGCTCGATGCGCGCCACGGCCTCTTCAGGAGACGCATGGTCGGCGAGCTGGACGAGGAAGTAGTTCACCATGCCGGCGAGGCCAAAGAGCTGTCGCGCTTGCGCCAAGGTCACGAAGGCATACTGATAGAGAAAGCAGTTACCACCTTGAGCAATGCCGACGATGCGTAGCGGCGCTCCAGCTACGAGCAAGGTATCGCCAAGGGCAAGATGCTCTCGTCGTGCAAAGACTTGGTCGATGACAATTTCCCCGGGATTCTCCGCGCCGCGCCCTTCGAGGAGGCGAACCGGGCCGCTGTCTTTATCATTCACCCCTACAACAAACGTGTAGCAGCGCCGACCATGAGCTTCGCAGGTCAATAATCGTCCGACAAAAGACGCGACCTTTTCCACCTCTTCCGCCTCGTAGAACATGTGCTCGCCTTCCGCTGGCAGCAGCGAAAAAGTCTGGAACAGATCGGCTGCCCCTTTCTGCCCTACCCACACGTCAGCATGGACGTGGCGTAAATAGGACTCCATGTTCTCCCGCCACCCGTCATACAGCCCCATGAGAAACAAGACGAGCACGATCGAACAGGCAACGCCAAAGGTCGCCAACAGAAACCGTTCTTTGTGTACCAGTAAATTGCGATACGCGAGGATGAGCATCGTTCTCTTCTACCGCCCTCTGCGCCGCACCGGCAAGAAACGCGGTTTCCCTGCCATCACGCGACGATATTCCGGCTGCGCCAACAGTATCCGCTCTTCTGCTTGTATCCGTTGCCACAGCACCACAGCATTCAGCGCAGAACACGCAATAGCCGTCAGATAGGCGCAGTGGACGAGTGGCAACGCGAACATCTCGACAATGACGATAGTGTAGTTGGGATGGCGCACATAACGATACGGCCCTGTCGTCACGACGGGACGCACCGACGCCACAATTTGCGTGTTCCACTGCTCCCCCAGGCTGCGCCACACCCACACGCGACCGATCAGGCACACGCCAAGAAGCGCAAGCATGGCCCATCCGAGGAGCGGAAGAAAAGGACGCCGGAGGAGCCACGCTTCCATCCCGCTTCCGACAAGCAGAGCGGCGTGCACAACTACCATCAAAAGGTAGCTCGGCTCGGCAACCCGCCGCCCCCCTTCAGCGAGGAGGCGCATTTGCTGTCGGCGAGAGACCAGCAGTTCCGCTACCCGCAGGAGCGCAACCCCCATAAGAAGGGCAACATACCAAGCCAACGTATGACCTCCCATGAGCAATGCCCCTTCAGGACCAAGTCAACAGCAGACTCTCGGCACTGAAGCCCGGCCCGAAGGCGAGTAACAATCCGAGGTCCCCGGCCTGCGTTTTCTCCGCAGACAAAAATTGATCGAGAATGAAAAGGACAGAGGCTGAGGAGAGGTTGCCGTAGTCACGCAAAATGCCACGACTGACCATTACCCGCGTATCTGGCACGGCCAGACACTGCACCAACCCATCGAGCACTCGTCGCCCACCAGGGTGTAAGAGAAAGTGCGTGAGGTCTGCAATCGTCAATCCATGCTGCGCCAGGAAGGTACTCACCAACTGTGGGACGTGCGCAGTCACCATGTCAGGAATCTCGGCAGAGAGCACGATATGCAATCCTGAGGCGCGTAAGTCGAACCCCATCAACGCAGTGGTATGGGGAAACAGCGTACTTTCTGTCGCCAGGATGCGCGGTCGGTGTGGCTGTGGCTGGCCCGAGAGCAACACCGCTGCCGCGCCGTCGCCGAACAAGGCACTCGACACGACGTTGGCCGGCGAGAGATCACGCACCTGAAAAGTTAACGAAGGCAATTCTACAGCGACAATCAGCACTGTATGTTCGGGAAATGCTTGCAGGTACTCAAAAGCACGCGACAGCGCCACCGCGCCGGCGGCACAGCCAAGTTCGGTAATGGGCAGGCGCTTCACGTGAGGTGAGAATTCCAAAGTATTGGCCAGATAGGCATCGAGCGAAGGAATCATGAAGCCGGTACACGAGACGGTAATGACGAGGTTGACGGCCTTCGGCGACACACCAGCTTGGTGGAGGCATTGACGCGCGACTTGTTCGCCAAGCTGTTGGGCAAAATCGTGGTAGAGGCGATTCGCCTCTTGCAACGACAGTGGGTTCACTAAGTCGAAAATTTCGCGACACCCATAGCGTCTCTGCACTGCCGCTTGGGCAAAAACCCGTTGTGCCAAGGCTAACAAGCGTTCATCGTACGCAAGCCACAAGGGGAGCGCACGCAGGATTTCCTCCTGGTCATAGCGATACGGCGGATGGGCAGTCGCGGTAGCGTGAATAGTCGCCATAGTGAGAAAGAGTGCAGACGCGCACGAACGTATGGACGTGAGTAGCGCAATTCTGCATCTATTCCCTCACGATTACAATGGACGACAAGAGCACTGCCGGAGGCAGCGCAGCGTTCTGCCTGGACTTGCAAAAGCTCCGCGAATAGGGAAATACTACAGCGACCCTGAAGGCGGCGAACGCCTATGGAAAAGAATATCCGCTCCAAAGTACTCGCGATCGGTCGGCCACTACGCGTCGAGTTACAACTCGACGGCGAATGGCTCGATCGTTTGCGCAAGCTGCTCCAAGACATGGGAGAAGAGGGCGGTGCGTATCCTATCCATCGTTACTTAGAAGAATTGCTGGAAGCAGATATTGTCTACCGAGAGAGCCATCACACGCGCAGACGTGGACCTTTCGTGCAGCGAGAAGCAATCATTCGCTGGCTCCGACAACAGCGCAGCCTCAACCCTGCTACGAGTGCCACTGCCGGTAAACGCTCCTAATGAGGACAACCGATCCGGCAAGGATTGGTCAGCAAACGTGTGTGCCCCTATGTTCCGACGGAAGACTCCCCTGCTGATGCTGCTATGAGTCTGAACAATCTGCGCATCGTGCTCGTCCGGCCGCAATACTCCGGCAATATCGGGTCAGTGGCACGAGCCATGCGCAATATGGGCCTCAACGATTTAGCGCTTGTGAATCCTGCCCCGATCCAACGTGCGCAAGCCGAGACAATGGCGGTGCATGCACGCGAGGTGTTGGAGGCTATGCAGGTGTATCCTTCTTTGCCTGCGGCAGTGGGACCCTGCGGGTTGGTCGTAGGCACGACATGCCGAACGGGGTTGTATCGCGACACTGTTGTCAGCCCACGGGAGCTGGCACCACACATTGTCGAGGCTGCGCGTGTCAATCGCGTGGCGCTCGTCTTTGGACCGGAAGAAAGCGGGCTGTCAAATGATGACCTCCGCGTGTGTCACCGGCTGATTACTATTCCGAGTGACAGCGGCTATCTTTCGCTCAACGTGTCGCAAGCTGTGCTCGTGTGTTGCTATGAAGTCTTTCTCGCTACCCACGACGCACCCGCGCCGACGGCGGTGCGCCCGTTCGCCACGGTCGCACAACAGGAATTGATGTACGAGAAACTCAAACATGCCCTGCTGCACATCGGCTTCTTGCATACGCAGAATCCCGAGCACATCATGTTTGCACTGCGCCGCATCTTTGGACGCGCAGCTTTAGAAGAGCGCGACGTACAGATCTTGTTAGGTATGGCGCGGCAAATATTATGGTACGCTACCACTGGGTGGCAGAACGAACAGCCTACACAAAAGACCGAGAATCACGAATCCTAACGGCACAACGCCGCACAATGCCATGGCCGAAGTCATCCATTTCCACGACGTGCTGCATGCACGCCGCAAGCAGCGTGAACAGGAGCATATCCATCGCTGCATCGAAATCATCGGTCAGAGTCTCCAGTCGCAGTTGGCGGACTTGCCGCACACCCCGGAAGCCGAATGGGGCGTACGCGCGGGGAAAATTCGCAAACTGAGCGAACTCCTCGAATACGCCACGGGGTTATTATAGTACGTGTGTCGCTGCTCGCACGCTCAAGAAGGTAGCGGCGTTTCATTGTGGGTAGGGAAGAAAGGAATTGCATGCCGAAAGCTACTGTTGTACCCGGGAAAAAGACAGCGACGGTCAAGAAACCGTCGGCAAGTCGCGCAGCCATTGAACAAAATCACGAACCGGAAATCGCTGAGCTGGAGCCACCGCTCGTCGAAGCGACGCCCTCAGCACCATCGTCTGATCCCGATCCCCTGCTGCTTGTCTACGAGCGCCTGAATGCCCTAGAAGAAAAAATCGCCAGTGGCTTTGCCGCGTTGACCTCAGAGATCCACGCGCTTACGACTGTACCACCTGCAAGCACGCCGGCCGGTGATGCTACCGCCGATGCCGCGCTTCCCGTGTTGACCGATATGTTTCGCCGCCACCTCATGGAACAAATGTCGCCCGTCACTGCCGGGATGAAACGCCTAGAGGAACGCATCGGATTCGTGGCCAACCGCCTGAAACACGGCGGCAGCAACAGCGGCGGTAGTAACAGCGGTGGTGGCGGCGGATCAGAGCGACCGAAACCTTGGCGTAACGAACCAGCACGCCATGCACGTCCACGTGGCGGAGGGCAGCAGAACGGTCAACCACGCCAACCACAGGGCCAACCGCCACCGTCGTGGACGCCACCGTCTGCGGCATCCGTGCAAGGACACTTTGCCCCACGACCACTTCCTGGTCGTGGATTTATCGAAGAGGAAGAGTAGTCGTCCTCCTCGCACCCAGATACAGTAGCCGAGCACGTGAGAAACGAGGTTCCCTCAGTTTCACTTTTGCGCTATTGAAAATGCAGCCCTAGCAACGGCCCGAATAAAGAGGATAACGATGGCTCGTATCACAGTAGAAGATTGTTTGAAGCGCATTCCGAATCGGTTCCAACTTGTTGTGGTAGCCGCCCGGCGTGCGAAAGACTTATTACGCGGTGCCCCCCCGCTGGTCAAAAGCGATAATAAAGAAGTCGTGTCCGCGCTGCGTGAAATCGCGGGTGGCAAAGTCTGGAAGATCGATAAAGTCGATCAAAAAGAGCTGACCTAAGCCCCGATCATGGCCAAGCGGGATTTGTATGAAGTGCTCGGCGTGCGACGGACAGCCACAGCCGAAGAGATTAAACAAGCGTACCGGAAACTTGCGCGGAAACATCACCCTGATTTGAATCCCGGCAAGAAAGAGGCGGAGGAACGCTTTAAAGAAGTCTCCCTCGCCCACGATGTGCTTGCCGACCCAGAGAAACGGAAGGTCTACAATGAATTCGGCGAAGACGGACTCCAGCCTGGGTTCAATGCTGAGCGCACCCGCGCCTTCCGACAGGCAGGCAACGCCGGCGGGTTCGACTTCGGCACCCAACGCCGCACTTCACGCCGCAGCGAAGAGCGCACCTCTTTCTCGTTTGAAGACTTGCTCGGCGAGTTTTTTGGCGGGCGACGACAAGAATCTTCACGTGCCGAACCCGGCGAGGATATCGAACACCCCCTCGAATTAGACTTGCTCGACGCTGTGCGTGGGACGAGTCACGCCGTCACTATTGAACGCCCTGCTCCTTGCCCAACCTGCCAAGGAAGAAGCACTGGCGGGCGTTCGCGAGCACGTGGCTGCTCACATTGCGGCGGGAGTGGACAGATTCTTGCCCCCGAACGCCTCGTTGCCCACATTCCTCCAGGCGTCGACGAAGGCGCACGGATTCGCCTCGCCGGCAAGGGAGCAACGCTTTCGCCTGGCGGACCGGCTGGCGATTTATATCTCGTCGTCCATCTTCGCCCGCACCCCTATCTCGAACGCAAGGGCAGCGACCTGTTTCTGGACGTGCCGATTACGCTTGGAGAAGCTGTCAGCGGGGCCACGATTACTGTGCCAACACTCACTGGCGAGGTGAAATTGAAAATCCCTCCCGGTAGTCAAAGCGGTCAAAAACTCCGCCTCAAAGGGAAAGGCGTGGCCGACCCGAAAACGACGCGCGCAGGAGATCTCTACGTCAAGCTCTTAATTCAGATTCCGACCGGCGACTCGGCGCAAGCGCAGCGTGCCGTCGAGATCTTAGAGCCTTGCTATCGGGAGAATCCCCGCAAACATTTGCATCTCTGAGCGAGAGCAGGGGCACGACACCGTATCCCCCCGGACGCAGAAGTTCTGAGCGAACGTCGTGTCCCCCTTTTAGACCCAGTACGGCTTCCCTATATTGAGACCCTATGCCACGCGCCGCGAAACATGCACCTGAAGAAATCGAAGTCGCCGTGGACGAGTCGCCTGCGGCTCCTCTAGTAGCGGTGGCAGCCTCCTCAGACACCGACGACGCTGAGACAGCGCTTGTCCCTTATGACCCGCTGCAACGCTATCTGATGGAGATTCGCCGCTATCCGTTGCTCACTGTAGCCGAAGAACACGATCTCGCCGTGCGCTACAAAGAATATGGTGAGATCGAGTCGGCCTATCGCTTAGTGACAGGCAATCTGCGCCTCGTGGTCATGATTGCCCGCCAATATCAGCGGGCGTTTCGCAATCTGCTCGACCTCGTCCAGGAAGGCAATATCGGCCTGATGGAGGCCGTGCGCAATTTCGACCCCTACCGTGGGGTGCGCTTTCCGTCCTACGCCGTGTGGTGGGTGCGCGCCTACATCATCCGCTACATCATGAACAATTGGCGGATGGTCAAAATCGGCACCACCCAAGCGCAACGCAAACTCTTCTTCAACCTACAGAAGGAGCGAGAGCGGCTGGAAGCCGAAGGGTTCTCTCCTGAGCCGAAGTTGCTCGCTCAACATTTAGGGGTCAAGGAAGAAGAAGTGGTCGAAATGACCCAACGCTTGACCTCGCGCGATTTGTCGGTCGATACGCCGATTGACGGCGAAGACGAGTCGGCAACGTTGCTCGATTTCATGGCCGACAAAAAAGGCACCGCCGAAGAAGAGGTCGCCGCTAACGAATATCGCGAACTGATTAGCGCCAAGATGATGGAGTTCGCCAAGACGCTCAAAGGGAAAGAGCAAGTCATTTTCTCGAAGCGACTCCTCGCCGAAGAGCCGCTTACGCTGCAAGACATCGGCGATCAATATGGCATCAGTCGCGAGCGCGTGCGACAGCTCGAAAGCCGCATCAAGAAGAAGCTCAAAGATTACCTCTTGCGTGAATTGAAAGATCTCAAAGATCTCGACGTCGGGTTTATCGAGGATTGAGCGGGCAACGGGCAAGCTTGCGTGGAGAGACGAAAGGGGATTATAGTGCAGGCTATGCAAGAGTTGGCAGCCGGAATCGTCGTCATCGGCAACGAAATTTTATCGGGGAAAACGGTGGACTCGAACTCTGCCTTCCTTGCTCGCGAGCTGCGCCAACTCGGCGTCACCCTCAAGTGCATCGTCGTTATTCCCGATGAACTTGATGTCATTGCCGATACCGTGCGAGCTTTCCATCAACAATACGATGTCGTGTTTACTTCCGGTGGCGTCGGGCCGACGCACGATGACATTACCATCGAAGGTGTGGCGCGGGCGCTCGGACGCCGCGTCGTCGTGCATCCGATGTTGGAAGCCAAAATTCGAGAATACCTTGTGGGCCGTACCGTCAACGCCGCGCATATGAAGATGGCAGAAGTGCCGGAAGGTGCTGAACTGTTAGTAGATGACGCGTTGCGCTTTCCCACCGTCAAGGTAGAAAATATCTACGTGCTCCCTGGCATCCCTGAAATTCTCCAGCAGAAGTTTCTCGCCCTCAAACCACGCTTTGCGGCTGCTCCCTACTACTTGAAACTCATCTACACCAACGAAACGGAGAGCGCGATTGCCGTGCATCTCAATGCAACGCTAGTGCTCTATCCAGAATTGATGTTGGGATCGTACCCAAAGATTGGCGATTCTGAATATCGGGTGAAGCTGACGCTCGAATCCAAAGACCAAGACTATGTCGAGCGCGCCTTCACGCATTTGCTCGCACTTTTACCCAAGGACACGTTGGTCAAAACCGAAGGCTGAGGAGGTGGATGATGAAAAAAATCGTACGACATTGGACGACGTGCGCCGTGTTGACAGCGATGCTGGTTGCGCCGGCGACGGCACTGGCCGGATATACAGAAGATGCAGGAATGGGCACAGCCACAGTAGGAGCAAATCTCCTGTACGTTCCAGCAAAGCTCGTCTACGCCACGCTGGGCGGAATCACTGGTGGCTTCGCCTACGTACTCACCGGAGCCAATTATGAAGTGGCAGAACGAGTGTGGACGCCTTCGTTAGGCGGCAACTACGTCGTCACACCGGATCACTTGCGGGGCAGTCAACCCCTGTATTTCAGTGCACCAACCACACCGTAAGCAGGGAGTGTAGATTTCGTGAAAAATATATTCTTAGGTGTTCTCGTTCTCATCGGCGTCGGAGCCGCGAGCATGGGGTGGTGGTACTATCGCACGGTCGCGGCTTGGAACGGACCAGTACCGGAAATTCTCAGCGAGAAGATGGAAAAAGACGCTGACACCATGGCCATTGAATTTACCTCGCGCATCGACGCACCGGTCGAGACGGTCTTTCGCGCATTCTCCGAGCCGGAGCGCGGTGCCGAGTTCAGCAACATCGTGCGCTATTCCAAACTCGTGCAGAGCGAAGGCAACCGCAAGGTCGTCGAGTTGGAGATGGTCATTCTTGGCCAACCTCAGCGCCTCGTGCTGGCATTCACGTTCTTTCCCGAGGATCGTCGCGTGACGATCCAGACTGTAGAAAACCCGATGTCCGAACTCAACGGCACCTACAGCTTTACCACGTCCCCTGACGGCACCAAGACGCTGCTCACGTACACTGGTACGGCAAAAGACAAAGTGAAGATGCCGATTCCTTTGGCTCTGCAAAAAACTGCCTTGCGAGAAAGCTTCGTGGCCTCTGTGCAAGCGCTTAAGAAAGGGTTGGCTGCGCAGCCGGCGCCAGTTCCAGCGAAAAACGCTTCATAGTCCATCCAGCGATCAATCTCGCTAGCAGCGCTACGCCCACGCCACGCAGCTATTCACGAACCTGCCGACATGGGGGAATGAGCGCATTTCCAGATTGTCCTTCAATTCCAGCTCGCTTACAATGCCGCCATTCGTATGGACGCACCAACATCTACCGATCTTGAACGGGCCTTCTTCTCCCTTCCTGACCACGAAAGAGAGAGGATTATTCGTCACGGAGTTGCCCTCCGCGCAGCCGATCTCCAAAAGCGCCTGTTCTTGGCGAACAGTAAGGTACGAGCATTCGCAGAGCACTACCGAACGACGCTAGAACAACTCGAAAAAGCGGGCCTCCCCGACAACGCCAGTCTAGAGATGCATGAAGACTATATACAATGGCGCCATTGGGCGGGCGTCGTACATCAGGTGACACAGACCATTGCAGCCTTGCAACACCTTGCCCACCAAGGCATCCCTGGCGAGGCGTTCTTAGATGCTGGCGACTGATCGTCTTTTGGAAATCGAGGAACGTTTCAGCGCAGCCATCGACCATCTTGTCCCTCTCGATCTCGATGGCGGTCTCCTTCGACTCATCATCTACTTGAAAGACGAGACGAATCTCCGTCTCACCGAACAATGGAACGGCAATCAACTCGAACGCTATAGCTATTACTGGCTGACCAAAACCAATGCATTAATCATCGGCTGGGATAATGCTCCACACCACATTCGCTTGGAGACTTTCCCCCATCATAAGCACGCAGGAAGCCAGACAAATTTACAGCCATCGACAGAAACCCGGCTGGAGGAAGTAATGGCGTTCATCCGCACTGCCAGGCAAAAATCATAGAGGCATCAGCGCATTCTTCGTACATACCGACCCTTCCACCTTCCGCGACGCGGCTGCCCCATCGCTTCGCGATGACATGATGGTCGCCGAGGCATTTACGCTCCGGCAGGAATAGGGCTCTCCAGCTCGGCACTGCGGCGCTGCGCAAATACATGCGTGAACTCGGCGCCAAAGAGAAACACTTGCGCCGAGTAATAGGCCCACAACAAAATCACAATTAAAGAGCCGGCTGCCCCATAGGCCGAAGAGACGCCGCTGTAGCTGAGATACATGCCGATCAACCATTTCCCTCCGGCAAACAGTACAGCAGTCATGAGCGCCCCAATCCACACGTCGCGCCAAGCGATCTTCGCAGCCGGCAGAATCTTATAGGTCAAAGCAAACAACACGGTCAATAATAAGACGGAGACGGCGAGGTCGATCCATTGCCACAGGGCAACGCCGCCGGGAAGCACCAAGGGAAAAGCTTTGCTAACCGCCGCCATCCCAGCGCTGAGCGCCAGTGACACGAGGAGAAAAAACCCGATACCCAACACGATGAGGAACGCGCTCATGTATTCCCACACAATGGCGAGCATGCCTACTCCAGCTTGCGGCTGCACGCACCAGATCGCATTCAACGAAGTTTTCAGTTGCAGCACCACACCAGCCGCACCCACAAAAAGGGTCACAATGCCAATGAGGGTCGCAATTTTTCCAGACTCGGGTCGGGTCGCGTTTTTCAGCAACGATTGGATCGCCATAGCTAACTCTTGTCCAACCAAGCCGTCGATGGCACCAACGATTTGATTCGCCGTGGCCTGCACACCAAAGACCAACCCAGCAATCGCTACGGCGATGATGAACAAAGGTGCAATAGCAAAAATGGCGTAGTAGGCGAGGGCCGCGCTTTGTTGCCACGGATTGTTGTTATACCATCGTGTACACGTCTCGGAGAGCAGTCGCCGCATACGCCTCATTGAGCACCGGCTGACGGTGCCAAGATCACTCTTGAAACACCAAGTGTCCGGCCGTTTCTTGGGCGTGGATCTTCGCTTCCAATTCGGGAGAAAGGGCGATCTTGCGTGAGGCTGGAAATTTCTCACGCTCTAATAACGGACGCAAAAAGTATTGCTCTGGGGTCACTACTTCGGACTGACTCTTGAGCGGTGCAAAGAACCACACGCGCGGCAATACCCCAGGGTTGAAGAACACATCGCGATCTTGCGCCGTCCACTGCCGCGTCTCGTGCGCATCGTGTACGCTGTAGCGCATGTAGTCCAACGTCACATCCCAATAATGGTTGAAGAGAATGCCATAGCCTTTGTCGCCCATGGCTTGATTGTGCAGCTTGGCGAGGCGCGTTTCCACAAAGATCAGATTGCCATCGCGATCATACTGCTCGATCCGCAGCGGATAAAAATAGTGTTGGTCAAGCCAATAGATAATCCTCGGTGCATAGTAATTCGGTAGCCACTCGTCTCGCACGCGGGCTTCAACGACCCAACAAGCAACGCCGCCATCGGCAGCATAAAACGGATACCCTTCACCCATCATACGGATCTGATTGGTCGGCGCTTCGCGCAGAGTGCCATCAGGTTCGGCAAGCGTGACCAGCGGTCGGGTATTGGGAAACCGCACTGTCTGGTGCAAGGTATCAGCACCAAGCAACTGCCAAGAAAACTCCCACGGGTCGCGGCCAAAGATATCGTCGAAGCTCTCGGCTCCTTGCGCCAACTTATCACCACGGCGCGGCGGTGGTTGCCGCCGGACGCGTCGGAGGGCTGGCGAGTAGGCATACATATCCCAACGCGCGGCAGCGTCGCCGCCAGCGCGATACTGGACGAGCACCATCTGATTGCCCAAATCTTCCGGCGGAAAAATGTTTTGCCCGGTGATTTTTCTGGTTGGATCGCCGGGGCGTGTACCGTAGAGTTCCCCGGCCAAACCATAATGATCGGTGGCATTCGGCACGTAGAAGATCGGACTGTACATCTTGCTCGTGCGCAGATTACCTTGCGCCGTCAGTGCGCCGGTCACATCGATCAGATTACACGACCAGCGTGGCGAGTGACTAAACTCCATCGCTCGATAGCCCATTTCCTCGGCGGTATAGGGCGGCTCAAACGGATAGCGCTCTGCCGGCAAATTCGGTTGTTGCGGGTCACGCGGCGTCTCAATGCGCGGGTCGAAAAGCGCGCGCTCGGCTTCAGTCATTTCGCTGACTAGCCGCCAAGTCTTTGTCGTAGCGGAGTCTGCGCACAGAGGCGTTGGACCGAACGCAAGGAGAAGGCCGCAAAGGAGGATCGCAAGGTAAGCCATGTCTCTTCTTCGCCCTTTCACGCTTTCCCCTTTTTAGAGTCGGGGCATGACCTGCGTCGCGAAACGTTCGACCCCGCGCCGGAATGTATCTGCGTCAGGATATCGGCCCATGCCAAGGACGTAAAAATCGGCTCCTGCGTCGCGGTAGGCTGAAATGCGGTCAATCATCGCATCCGGCACCCCTTCGCGGATCATTCCCCCGACAATCAGTTCGGGGACAGCGCGTCCGCGCTTCTCGGCTTCCTCTCGGAAATACGACTGCACTTCGACTAATTCAGGCGGTTTCAAGCCAATGGGATAGTAGGCATCACCAAAGCGTAAGGTCCGCTCTAGCGCCTTCGGACCGCTGCCACCCACCCAGACTGGCGGACGCACGGGACGCGGTGCGAACACAAAGGGCGGGAATTTCACCAGCTTGCCGGCGTATTCGTTCACATCGTTAGCGAAGAGCGTATGAAACACTTCCAAGGTTTCATCCGTCAGTGCGCCACGCTTGCGTGGATCAACCCCCAGGGTCTCGAATTCTTGCCGTAGCCAGCCGACGCCAGCGCCAAGGATGACGCGCCCACCAGAGAGTTCTTGCAACGTTGCCACCTGCTTCGCCATCAGCACGGCGGGGCGATAAGGCAACACCAACACCGAAATTCCCAAGCGAATGCGTTGAGTAATCCCGGCCATAAACGCCAACGTCATTAACGGCTCTAGGTAACGCCCGCCGGAGCCTTCGGTTTGATCGGGGGGAATCGCCAAATGATCGACCACGAAGGCGGCATCAAACCCTGCGTCTTCGACTGCACGAGCGCAAGCAGCAATAGTCTCACGGGTCGATTGTGGCCCCATGTTCCGAATGACAACCCCGAATTTCATGACGCTCTCCTTTTTCCGGTACTGCCCGGTCATTCTTCATCTTGAAACAAGCGTTCGGCCAACGCCTCAGCTTCTTCGGACTGCGCATCTTGGTCATCCCGCAAAAAGTCGTAAGCCATATTCATGAGCATCTTGCCCAAGACTTCGCGCTGCGCGGCGTTCAACCACACAGCGCTCGGACGCGTTTCCAGATGATCCAGCAAGGCATCCATCACTCGACTGCCAGCATAGTTATCTTGGCGGGCAAGCCGGTCGCCAGCCATGCGCGTGGCGTGGGTGAATAGTTCGAGTTCTCGGGTGGTCAGCGTGAAGGTGGCCATAGTTGCAACGAATCGAAGAGCCGGGGAATCGGAGAGTTCAGCTTTCTCCCCATCTCCGTTTCTCCGATTCTCCGTTTCTGGCTGTTTTTTCTCGACCGTTAGAAGCAAACCGTTACAGCAAGTCCGAGAAGAGCCAAGGGGCTTCAGCCTTCCGCCGCTGCTCGTAAGTCGTAATATCCGCCTCATGCGTCAAGGTGAGGCCAATCTCATCGAGGCCGTTGAGCAGGC
>SXGS01082307.1_pt1 | contig 25328 bp, 18 predicted proteins | sample 3174681 | NCBI WGS metagenome assembly SXGS01 (sample SAMN11356861, study PRJNA531348) | freshwater metagenome | isolation source: freshwater sample F1-80 | place: China: Fuxian Lake, Yuxi | collected 2017-12-25 | reverse complement strand
CATAGCCTTCGTAGGTTCGAATCCTGCTCCCCCCACCACTTTTGATAAGCGCAACTCCCTTTGTTTCAAAGGGGGTTGCGCTTTCTGTTTCTGCACCTACCGCCTGCCGGTACAACCCTGGTACAACCTTTTCTCCAGTTGGCAGCCTTTCGGCTATCTTCTCGACGGTTTCAGCAAGGCGGTTAGGGCGGGTACGGGCATAGATATTCATGGTCAGTTTCGGGTCACTGTGCCGGGCAAGAGTCTGCGCTTCTTTGAGCGTGGCATCGGTCTCAGTCACCAAGGTGATATAGGCATTTCTCAGGGCGTGGAAGTCTACCACACCTTGAGAAGTCCATTTTGGGATGCCGGCCCGCTCCAGATCAGCGTAGACGGCTTGGGCGGTATGCCAGGGCACATACAGGAGCCGGCCTTCAGGGGCTGGCTTGCGGTGCCGCGCGAGCGCATAGGCTTGCGCGTATAGGCGGTCAGGTTCGCCGGCCTCTACAGAAGCGCTCAGCCGCGCTACAAGGGCTTTGGACAGGGGTTGGAACCCGGCCTGCCGGTTCTTCGTCCATTCCGCATCAAGGATCAAACCGGAGCGCTCCCGGTCAAGGTGGTCAACGGTCAAGCTCCGCAATTCATTGACGCGCAGGCCGGAGAGAAAGGCAGCGTCGTAGAGCAGGCGCAGGGAAGGGGTGCAGGCGCTCAGGAAGCGATTGATCTCCTCGACGCTCAGAGCGCGCCTGACTCTGTTCGGCGTTATATCGAAGGGAGCCAGGCCCTCCAAAGGCTGGTGATTCAGATACCCTCTCTGCCGGCACCACTGGCAAAACGCGCGCAGGGCTTCAGCATAATTGGTAAGCGTCTTCCCCGTCTTCCCGGCGCTCAGCAGGTTCCGCAGGGCCTTCTCCGCGCGGGGCAGGATACCATCCAGGTCTGCCAGAGTTGCCAGGCCCAGCGTCTCCTGCCACCAGTCCAGGCCAGTCCGGCGATTGCGGGCGTGTGGTGTGCTCCAGGGCCTGCCTCCCCTTCCCCCCTGTGATTCGCCCCAGGCAAGGTATTCGTCCGTCGCCTCGACGAATGGGCGCTTGCTGTGTTTTTCAGCTGAGAGAGGGGCGGGCCGATAGCCCAGGCGCACTTGGCGCTGTTCGTCTTCCAGACGCTCGGCCATGCGCCGGGCTTCTGTTTTGCTGCGCGCCGTGAAGAAATGTTTCTTGCCGGCAGCGTCAATGAACCACGCCTGCCAAAGTCCGCCTTTGGTCGGTTTCTTGCGCACACCTGCCATCGCTAGTTCCCCTTCTCCCTCAAAATGAGCAGGATGTAGGTTGCCAGAGGCAACCCCTCCTTTCTCGCCAGGGCTTCGAGACGGGCGCGCGCTGCCGGGGTAAGGTTGACCATAACCCGCGCGCTCTGCTTTTCCGCCTTCGACTTAGGCGGCCTTCCCGTCCGGCGTTTGTCGGCAGCTATCTCTGCGTTGGTTCGCTTCGGTTTTCTCTGCATACTCTGAAGATATTTATACGCTGCGAGAAAGTCAAAGGGATAGCTTCGCCAGCTTCCGCGCCATTCGTTCGGCATCCTTTGCGGCCTCTTCCTGACGGTGTTCGAAATGCTGCACAATGGCCCCAGCATTCCAGGTGTCTGAGCCGAATAGGCGGTAAGGAGCCGGAAGCTCTCCGCGCTGGACAGCTCGTTTGACGCTGGCAGCATGGCGCTTGAACAACTGGGCCATTCCTTCCGCGGTAATTATGGCACCCGGTTTCAGTTCGCCCAGAAGAGCGATAATTCCCGGAAGGTGGCCCAATTCAAATTGAGTTTCCATGTTCTCGGAGTTCCGATCATTTGTCTCGGTCATCATCGGCCCCTTTCACAGGCTCCCGGCAACTGGAAGTTGCCCGAAGTCCTCGGTGGTTGTCTGTTTCAGATAGGTGTTGGTTTGCTCCAGTTGGGCGATTTTCTTCAGGTATTGCGCATGCAATTTGTAGAGGTCGAGGAGTGAGATTTCCGCGTCGAATGTTTTCCCCTCCTCCTGGTCGAAGATCATTCGGACAATCCGCCGCAGGTGAATGCGAGTGTCGTCTATTTCTGCGTCGAGGCTGCCCCGCATGCCAGCGATCTCGTCCAACAACTCCCGTTCCTCAGCAGTCCAGGTTTCCAGGTACAACGCCCGGTCTTCTGCTTGTCCGGTGTCCATAATCGTGCCGTCCTCGTGGGTCATGAAGTTCAGTTCTCGACGAAGGGAGACGGTACGTCGTTCAGCTCGACCATCTCCCGGTGCGCCTGCTGAATTTTCCGGGCTATCTCGCGGGGGTCCACTCTGCTGTCTATCTCGTACAACGCCAGGTGCCGGGCCAGCATCTCCAGCGCCGGCAGTTTTGGGTGCAGCTTCACGCGCAGGCCGTCCTTGGTTTTCGTGACCTCGGCAATGGCCGCGGCTGTATCGTCATCCAGGCCCGTAGAAGCCTTCAGCCGAATGCTTGCCGGTCCCCATTCAACCGCCTGGCGCAGGTCAGCGAAGGCGAGGCGGGCCAGTTCTCGCAACACCCGGTCGGCGGAAATCGCGGTCCGCTCGGTACGGGCCTTCTTCTCGGTATTGATGGCCGACCGAACCCTAACATTGGTTAGCAGCCGTGCCCCTTGCTCTGACGCAGTTTTTGGGCTGTAGCCAGCCCGAATCGCGGCTTGGGTGGCATTCAAATCGACCAGAAATTCCTGCACAAAACGCTCTCGTCGTTCACTCAGGGCCATTGCGACCTCCTCCCATCTGAGGCGGGTTGGCGGGTGAACGCCGCCCGCTCGGCATCGTCGATGTCGCGAGGATAAGGGCCTTCTTTCGCATTTTCTCGGTTCATCGTTCTCGTTCCTCTGGTGACGCGATGCCTGTAACTGATGCATATGGCCATTCTATAGGCCCCAGAAGCGCTCCGGCCGCCTCCTCCAGGGCGACGAGTGCCCGGATCGCCGTCACCTCTCCTGGGTCAAATGGTGAGCTTTTTGCAGGTGCTTGCGCCGCCGCTTGTGCGCCGTCAGCCAAAACCTTGCACGGTTCCTGAGCCACTCCAGGCCGGCCCGATCCCTCGGGTCCAGTCGCAGAAGGGTTGCTGGTGTTTGGGGGGTCACTCTGCCCTCCTCCTGCGTGGCCGGGTTTTTTGGTCGCGCAACTCCAGATCACAATCGAGGTCAAAGTCAAGGTCAGAAACCAAGGCCACAGCTTGAACCTCCCAGCCCGGCTTCACGTCCCCACCAGACGCCCCTATAGCCCCACCAGATACATGGAAGACTTAAGTATTACGCTCTACGCTCTTAGAGCGGGAGGACTGATGAAGCACCGGCCCTCCCTCTTGTGTCGATCCGCGCTTGGCCTGCAGCGACTTAGCGCCTTCCAGGAGCGGAATTCCCCACTCTAATTTTTTGGAGCGAGAAGCATATTCGCCGCTCTATTCCTCTGGAGCGGTCCCACTCTAAGCGCTTAGAGTGGGGCTTCCCCTTCGGGATCGCACCTGCGGGGGCTTCGTCCAGGTTCTCCACGGCTGCTCCGCAGGGGGCGACAACTCGAATACGTGAACCGTGTAGCGGCACGGCCGTCGCTGGCCGCCTTCACACAGTCCGCCCGGGACGGAGACCGAAAGAAAGCCGTGCTCGATCAGCACCTTGATGGATGTAGAAAAGGTCTGTAGACAGAACCCCTGCCGGTTTGCCTCCTCGTAGGTGAAGGAAATTCGGCCCTGGTTGACGATGGCCCTGCATGTGCGCTTGCCACTGCCCACCGTCTGAACGTCCCTCTTCAGCAAAAAAAGGAAGAGGATATGGGTTTGTGCTGCCGTCAGGGTTCGGAACGCATCAGACTCGAACAGAGCGCGCTCGACAAAAATGCCGGGCCTTCCTGGGCGTTTGCTGAGGGCTCTTGGCATTGGTCCCTTGGGTCAGTCGGCTACCTCTTCGCGCAGTACACCCAGTGCCAGAGCAAGATTTCTGATCTCGAACTCGCGAGGAGAAACACGGCCACGAACGATCCGGCTCAAACGCGACTCGCTCAGGCCGGCCAGCTGCGCCACGTCAGCTTGCACCAGGCCACGGGTGACGATGTGCAACTTGAGTTTCGACGTTTTCCTCATCACCGATCTCCGCGAAATGTTTTTTCACTTTGCGGCAAAAAAAAGGCCGCTGTGCCCCCCACCAAACTGTATCTAAAGTAGGGGGGCAGAGGCACAGAAACGAGGACAATCCTGGTTTTTATTTTCGGTTTTTCGCTACTATTTTGTCCTTATTTTTCGCGGGAGAGAACGCTGAATGGCCTCTTCTTTTGGAGCAAGCATACCGAAGTGTTGCAGCAGTCTCTGGATATGGGTTGCACGATTAGTCTTGGTCAGGTTAGTATAGGTCTTCAGGGCATCGTCAAGCCTGCGGATCAACCGTTGTCGCCTGGCTATGTTCGGTCGTTCTTTGGTCATTTGGGCCGCTCTCTGGTTCAGGCGCCTCCGCACTTTCTGCTCCCACTTTTCCAAAGCGCTTTCGATGGACTTGTTCCGCTCCCCGACCGAAGCACACAGCGCCTCGTAGGATTCCCGCAGGTGTTTGAAGCGAGGGCCTGGGGCCTGGTCTCCCAGTGCCTGCGCCACCAAAATGAGCGGGCCATACGCCGGCTTACCCTCCCACAGATGCGCAGCTATTTCCCCACTCGATTCTTCGGTTCGGCACTCAAAGAAGGCAGTAGCCAGTTCGCTACGGAGCACGCGGGGTGCTTCTTCTTTGGCATACCCCCGCTTGCCTTTCTGGGTCCCCTTCCAGTCAAAAGACCTGCGGTGATCGAAGACTTCGAGTCTGAACTGCTCATCCCACCCCTCGTATTCACTGAGTATTTGATAGTTTTCAATAAGGACTTTTGCCTGAGTCTCCCTCAACATCGCATCCCTCCTTACAGGGAAGAATTGGGCCAGCAGTGAGTAGGCACCGGTTCGGGGGAGCGACCCCCTCCAGCCTTCCAGTTGCATGGTGTTCACCTGTACTCTACCCTACAGTCGTATTGGAGCCCTGGCAATCACACTGACCGGCCAAGGGCCGCGGCTGACTTGTGGGGACAAAGCCTGTTCAGACCCGACCACCATGAAAGTGCTGGGCTTTTCTCTGACCTAACATAGGATTAATCCTCATGATAACTCCCTTCGGCATATGGTGGAATACATCAAGGCTTTGCCGTGGGGATCAGAGTTTTTGAGAGACCATCCTCCGCGATCTTGAGGAACCTGCCGGCCAATGTGTAAGCTCGAAGACCTCCAACCCAACGCCGCCGTCCGTGGCATCCTACCAGATGCCCTCGTCACGGTGGTGAACGTGAAGTGGTTCGGCTCTGAGGCCCTTGAGCTCACGTACAAGGACCCGGCTGGCCGGGTGGCCAACGAACTCCTCTACCGGCACGACGAGCCCCGCCTGGTGGTGGTCGAACAGGGCCGGCCCTGGAGCTTCGATGGGGATGGTGAGCTTTTTCGCGTGGTTTCTGAAGCCCACCGCATCCGCTTAGCCCATCTGTTCGACCCCGTGTTGGCCGTCCACACGTCGCTGGTGGACCCCCTTCCACACCAGATCACCGCCGTATATGAAGTCCTACTACCGCGGCAGCCCCTGCGTTTCCTGTTAGCCGATGACCCTGGGGCCGGCAAGACGATCATGGCGGGGTTGCTCATCAAGGAGCTGATCGCTCGCGGCGACCTGCAGCGCTGCCTGGTGGTCTGTCCGGGCAGCCTGGCGGAGCAATGGCAGGATGAACTCTACCGGCGTTTCCATCTCCCCTTCGAAATCTTGACCAACGAAAAGCTGGAAGCCGCACGCACCGGCAACTGGTTTATCGAAAACAACCTGGTCATTGCCCGGCTGGACAAGCTCTCCCGCAATGAGGACGTGCAAGCCAAGCTGTCTGCGCCGGATTGCCATTGGGACTTGGTGGTCTGCGACGAAGCCCATAAGATGTCGGCAACTTTCTTCGGCGGTGAAATCAAATACACCAAGCGCTACAGGCTGGGTCAACTGCTCTCTACCCTTACGAGACACTTCTTGTTGATGACGGCCACACCCCACAACGGCAAGGAGGAAGATTTTCAGCTCTTCATGGCCTTGCTCGATGGAGACCGTTTTGAAGGACGTTTCCGCGATGGGGTGCACGCGGCGGACGTCTCAGACCTGATGCGCCGGATGGTCAAGGAAAGCCTGCTCAAGTTCGACGGTACGCCGCTCTTCCCGGAGCGCATTGCCTACACCGTTCCTTACAGGCTATCTGATGCAGAGGCCCAGCTTTACAAGGAAGTCACCGACTATGTCCGCGAGGAGTTCAACCGGGCCGAGGCGCTCCAAAACGACAAGCGGGCCGGCACCATCGGCTTTGCGCTCACGGTCCTGCAGCGGCGACTGGCCTCGTCACCCGAGGCGATCTACCAGTCGCTGCGCCGACGCCATGAGCGGTTGGAGAAACGGCAGCGCGAATTGGAGTTGCTCCAACGGGGGGCCGTAGCCGCGGCTCTTGTCACGGCGGCGCCAGTGCTCGATGCGGAAGATGTGGAGGATTTGGAGGAAGCGCCGGATAACGAGGTCGAGAGAGCTGAAACCGAAATTCTCGACCAGGCCACGGCAGCGCGTACCATCGAGGAGCTGAAGGCCGAGATCGCCACGCTCCAGCGACTGGAGTCCCTGGCTCTGGCTGTCCGCCGCAGTGGTGAGGATCGAAAGTGGCGGGAGCTGGCCAACCTCTTGGGGGAGATTTTCACCCCCGAGGCCATTGCAGACCGGACAGCCGAAGGGCATGCTCCATACAACGCGGGGGGGGCGCCTCGGCCCAAGCCATCCCCACGCCAGAAGCTGGTGCTCTTCACCGAGCATCGCGACACCATGAACTACCTGGTACAGCGCATTACGACGCTCCTGGGGCGCGGGGAGGCGGTGGTGTGCATCCACGGCGGTTTGGGCCGGGAGGAACGGCGGAACACGCAGGAGGCCTTCCTGCACAATCCCGAGGTACAGGTATTGGTTGCCACCGACGCCGCCGGCGAGGGTATCAATCTCCAGCGCGCCCACCTGATGGTCAATTACGACCTGCCCTGGAACCCCAATCGTATCGAACAACGCTTTGGGCGTATCCACCGCATCGGCCAGACCGAGGTCTGCCATTTGTGGAACCTGGTCGCCGAGGAGACGCGCGAGGGCGATGTGTACCGGACCCTGCTCGAGAAGCTCGACGAGGCCCGCAAGGCGCTGGGCGGTCAGGTGTTCGATGTGCTCGGCAAGGTGCAGTTTGGCGGCAAACCGTTGCGTGACCTCCTGATTGAGGCAGTTCGATACGGTGACCTGCCCGAGGTGCGCGCCCGACTCACCCAGGTGGTGGCCCAGGCATTTGACCGCACCCAACTCCAAGATTTACTCGAAGAGCGGGCGTTGGCCCGCGATGTGATGGATGCCAGCCGGGTGCAGCGGGTTCGCCAGGAGATGGAGCGAGCTGACGCCCGGCGGCTCCAGCCCCACTATATTGAGTCCTTCTTTTTGGACGCTTTTCAGCGCCTGGGGGGGACTGCCAAGCAACGGGAGCCGCGGCGCTACGAGGTTACCCATGTGCCTGCCCCGGTGCGCAACCGCGATCGGCTGATTGGCATTGGCGAGGCAGTACTGCCCCGTTACGAACGCATCGTCTTCGAGAAGACCCTCATGGCCCCTCAGGGACAGCCCCTGGCGGCCTTTGTTTGCCCCGGGCACCCCCTGCTCGACGCGACCTTGGACATCACCTTGGAACGCCACCGTGATCTCTTGTGCCGCGGGGCGGTGCTGGTGGACGACCGCGACCCAAGTCATGCGCCCCACCTCTTCTTTTGCCTGGAGCACGCCATCCAGGACGCGGGCCTCACCCGGACCGGGGAACGCCGGCTGGTTTCGAAGCGCATGCTATACGTGGAACTCGACGAAGCTGGCAACCGCCGCCACGTACACTATGCCCCGTACTTGGACTACAGGCCGCTGAAACCCGGTGAGCCTGAGGTCGGGGCTCTGCTCGAACGCCCAGAGTGCGCCTGGATCACCCGCGAGTTGGAGCAGCAGGCCCAGGGCTATGCCATTGCCCAGGTGGTACCTGAGCATCTGCAGGAAGTCCGAGGTCGGCGGGCGGAATGGATCGAAAAGGCGCGCGCCGCCGTGAAGGACCGTCTCACCAAGGAAATCAACTACTGGGACCACCGGTCCGAGGAGCTCAAGCTCCAGGAGCAGGCCGGCAAACCCAATGCGCGCGTAAACTCTCAAGAGGCGCGCCGTCGGGCAGACGATCTGCAGACCCGCCTGCACAAACGGATGGAGCAGCTCGACCTCGAAGCCCAAATATCCGCCCTACCGCCGGTGGTGCTGGGGGGCTTTGTGGTCGTGCCCGCAGGGTTGCTTGCCAAGATGACCGGGACACCGCTTCCCTCGACGGCCCGAACGACAGCTACCCAGGCCTCAGCTGCCCGGGCCCGCGCGGTTATCATGGAAGTGGAGCGCGGCCTCGGGAATGAGCCAGTGGACCGTGAGTTTGAACAGCTCGGGTACGACATCGAGAGCCACGACCCGCGCACGGGACGGCTGCGTTTCCTCGAAGTGAAGGGGCGCGTAACCGGTGCGGATACCGTCACTGTCACGAAGAACGAGATACTCACCAGCCTCAACAAGTCGGAGGATTTTGTCTTGGCCATCGTGGAGTTCCTGGGCGCAGACGAGCATGAAGTGCACTATGTTCGACGGCCATTCACCAGCGAGCCCGACTTCGGAGTGACAAGCGTAAATTACAGCCTCGGCGAACTCCTTGTTCGGGCGGAGACACCCCAGTGAAGGCCCCTCAGATCGCTCCCCGAACCGTGCGCCAGCTGCGGAATGATCTTGTCGCTAAGCGGTTCGCGATTCCGAAACTCCAACGCAACTTCGTTTGGGACGCGTCGCGCGCCGCAAAGCTGCTCGACTCAATGTACCGGAACATGCCGATCGGCTCGATCTTCCTATGGGAAATGGACCGCAGGGACGCCAATCTCATTCGCCACTCGGCCGATGTGCTGCCCTCATTTGACGCACGACACCGAACGGTCTGGTTTGTCATTGACGGGCAGCAACGCCTGTCGGTCATCTACCAGGCATTTGAGGGGCAGCTCAAGCAGAACGATGCTGGGCGAGACATCGACTTCAGTCGGCTCTGCTTCGTCGTCCACCCGGATTCGGATCAGGAGGATCCGGCACGCGTCGTGTACCGCAAGCCTCGGGGGCAGGAGTTCGTTCCGATCAAGGACATCCTGGCACCGGACTGGAAGCGGAGGATCCCGGGTGCGGCGAAGGACTTCCTGCGCAGGGTCAAGGGTTGCCGGGACCGGCTACTGAGCTATCCGATCCCGATCGTGACTGTGGGATCCGCCACCCTGAAGGAGATTGGCGAGGTCTTCATTCGCGTGAACTCGCAGGGCATGCGCATCACGTCAGCGGACCGCGCCATCGCGATGATGGGCCAGTTGGACGTCCGTGCCATGGCTCAAGAACTTCGCGAGAAGGTCCGCGAGGTCTTCGCCCTGACCACAGTGGACCCAATCCTGATGGGCTTCAATCTCGTGACTGAGAGGCAGGATGCGGACGGCGATCCCCCGAAGCTAGAAGTGCTCGCCAGGCGGTGGTCAAAGCGCATCGAGGGGAATGCTCAGGAACGTACGCGTTTCAAGAAGGACTGGGGGGAGTTCAAGCAGGCCTTCTTGGCGGCGGTTGAGTACCTGCGCTCCAAGTTCCCGGTGTACGACGAAACCTACCTGCCGTCGGCGAACATGCTCGCCACGCTGTCGGTGTTCTTCTATGACCATCGCGGTCAGCCCAACGCGAAGCAGGCGGCCGAGATAAGAAAGTGGTTCTGGGCTACCGGTGTGGCACAACGATACAGCGGGCGCGGCTACCACAGGAATCTGGTCCGAGACGTCGAGATGTTCAGGAGGTTGGCGAGGACTGAGCGGGCTCGGTTTACCTTCAGCGACTACCTGGACCCCGTTATGGACATTCAAGGATCGCAATACGCATCGCGCTCGGCGCGTACGCGTTCGTTCTTTTGCCTGTTGGCGCGGCAGCAGCCTCGTTATCTGGAGAACGGCGAACCGATTCCGCTGAACATGCCGATCCTGAGTCATGCCAATGCGCGGCACCGGCATCACATCTATCCGAAGGCACAGATGACCGGGCATTTCCAGGCCCGCGTCTACAATAGCCTCTGCAACATCTGCTTCCTCGTCTCGCGCGACAACCTGGCGATCGGCAAGCGCCGACCGAGTAGCTACCTCGGTGACTTCCGGGACGAGGTTCCCGAGCGATTCAGGCGAGTGGTGAGGAGCCACTTGATTCCAGCGAGTGCTGACGCAGGCGTGTGGGTGCCCGGCATCGTCGGATCATTCAAGCAGTTCCGCAAGGAGAGGCTGCAACTCATCTGCCGCGCCTTCGAAAAGGAAGCGGGCATCAGACTGTTCAGGCCGCAATGAAGACCACCAAGAAGCTCATCGAAGTCGCCCTCCCCCTCGAAGCCATCAACAAGGCGGCATCCTACGAGAAGATGCCCGGCATCGGGCCCCATCCGCGAGGGCTGCATCTGTGGTGGGCGCGCCGGCCCCTGGCCGCGGCGCGGGCGGTGATCTTTGCGCAGATGGTGGACGATCCCTCGGGCTATGTGGAGGTGTTGCGCAGCGATGCGAAGCTGCGCCGCAAGGCGGAGACTGAGCTGAAGGCCCGCAAGAAGCTGTGGGATGCCGCCCGCGAACTGGCCGACAAGGCAGCCAGCGCCGGTATCGCGGCCCCGCTCCCGGGTCCAGAGCCGTCGCTGGAAGAAATCCTGGCAGAACAAGAGCGAGAGCGGCTCTTCCGCATCATCGAAGACCTGGTCCTGTGGGAGAATACTACCAACGAGGAGGTGCTGGAGCGGGCGCGGGCGGAGATATGGCAGAGCTGGCGGCGGGCCTGCGCTGAGAACGCGGATCACCCACGGGCCAAGGAGCTTTTCGACCGCAAGATGCTGCCGGCCTTCCACGATCCCTTTGCCGGCGGCGGGGCCCTGCCCTTGGAGGCGCAGCGCCTGGGGCTGGAGGCGTATGCCAGCGACCTGAACCCGGTGGCGGTGCTGATCAACAAGGCGATGATCGAAATCCCGCCCAAGTTCGCGGGCAAGCCGCCAATGAACCCCGCGGCCCAGAAAGGGCGCCTGTCCACGGGTGGATGGAAGGGCGCGGCCGGACTGGCCGAGGATGTGCGGTACTATGGCCAGTGGATGCGAGACGAGGCGGAAAGGCGCATCGGGCACCTGTACCCCAAGATCGAGATCACGGCGGCGATGGCTGAGGAGCAGCCAGATCTGACGAAATACGTGGGCCAGAAACTCACAGTGATCGCCTGGCTCTGGGCGCGCACGGTGAAAAGCCCGAACCCGGCATTTGCCCAGGTGGAGGTGCCGCTGGCCTCTACCTTCATGCTCTCCACCAAAGAGGGCAAGGAGGCTTATGTGGAGCCCGTGATCGAGGGCAAGGGGTACCGGTTTACGGTGAAGGTAGGGAAGCCGAAGGATGCGGAGGGGGCGAAGAATGGGACCAAGCTGGCGCGCGGCGCAAACTTTCGGTGCCTGATGTCGGGGACGCCGATAACGGGCGATTACATCAAGGCCGAGGGAAAGACTGGACGCATGGGCGCGCGACTGATGGCGATCGTGGCCGAGGGGGACCGCGGGCGGGTCTATCTCGCGCCGACGCCGGCGCACGAGGCGGTAGCTCTCCAGGCCAAGCCGCACTGGAAACCGGAGGTGACGATCTCCGGCAGCACGCAGTATCTCGGCGTGAAACCTTACGGAATGGATCGTATCGATCAGCTCTTCACGGACCGCCAGCTCGTGGCACTGACTACTTTCTCCGATCTGGTGCAGGAAGCGAGCGAACGAGTGCAGCGCGACGCCCTCCAAGCCGGCCTGCCCGACGACAACACACCCTTGCGCGATAGCGGCAGTCGCGCCACCGCGTACGCGGTGGCGGTGAGAGTGTACCTCGCATTTGCTGTGGACCGTGTAGCTGATTTTGGAAACTCACTATGCGGCTGGAGTTCAAGCAATCAGAAGGTCATGCACCTGTTTGGAAAACAGTCGCTCCCGATGGTGTGGGACTTCAGTGAGGCAAATGTGCTTGCAGATGTAGTTGGTGGTTTTATGCCTGCTACGGATTTCATCGCCGAATGCATTCTCAAGCTCCCGCAGCATGGCTTTGGTAGGGCCTCGCAGCAGGACGCCATGAGTAGTCAGATTGCATGTGGCAAGGTTGTTTCAACCGACCCCCCCTATTACGACAATGTCCCCTATGCCGACCTGTCGGACTTCTTCTATGTCTGGCTACGCCGCTCACTGAAACCTATTTTCCCCGACCTTTTCGCCACACTAGCCGTGCCCAAAGCCGAGGAGTTGGTCGCTTTCCCTTATCGCCACGCCGGCAAGGCTGGTGCCGAGGCGTTCTTCCTCGATGGTATGACCCAGGCGATGCACCGTCTTGCCGAGCAAGCACACACGTCATTTCCGGTGACCATCTATTACGCTTTTAAGCAATCGGAGAGCGACAGTGACGAGGGCACGACAAATACCGGCTGGGACACCTTCCTAGCCGCAGTCATCGAGGCCGGATTTGCTATCAGTGGAACTTGGCCCATGCGTAGTGAACAGGAGTATCGCATGCGCGGCATGGGCTCCAACGCACTCGCATCCAGTATCATCCTTGTCTGCCGCCCACGTTCCGCCTCCGCCCCCACTGCCACGCGCCGCGACTTCCTTACCGCGCTCAAGGCCGAGTTACCCACTGCGCTCGCCCACCTCCAGCGCGGCAACATCGCCCCGGTGGACCTGGCGCAGGCGGTCATCGGCCCAGGCATGGCCGTGTACACCCGCAATGCCAAGGTGCTCAATGCCGAGGGCCAGCCGCTTTCGGTGCGCGAGGCCCTGGCGCTAATCAACCAGACCCTCGACGAGGCCTTGGCCGAGCAGGAGGGGGACTTCGACGCGGACAGCCGCTGGGCCCTGACTTGGTTCGAGCAATCGGGCTTTGCCGAGGGCGAGTACGGGGTGGCGGAACAGCTCTCCAAGTCCAAGAACACCAGCGTCACCGGCATGGTCGAGGCGGGTATCCTCCTCTCGGCCCGTGGCAAGGTGCGGTTGTTGCGTCCGGAGGAATTGCCCGCTGACTGGGACCCGGCCACGGACCCGCGCCTGACGGCCTGGGAGATGGTACACCACTTGATTCGGGTACTGGAAGTCGGTGGGGAAGGCGCGGCAGCGGAAATCGTGGCCAAACTCGGCGCCAAAGCCGAAGTCGCCCGCGAGCTCTGCTACCGGCTTTACACCCTCTGCGAGCGCAAAAAACGCGCCCCGGAAGCGTTGGCGTACAACGGTCTGGTGCAGAGTTGGCCGGAGATCAGCCGGCTGGCGCGGGAGGGGGGCAAACCGAGCCCCGAGCAGGCCTCGCTTTTTGGCGAGATTGAGGAATAGGCTATGGCAATCACCAACCAGGAACGCGTCGGCAAGGCGATGGAACTGCTCCGCGCAGGGCTGGCGCCCTTTGCCGAGCGGGAGTTCAACAGCCTCCACCAGGCCCAGGCCACCCAGGAGGCACGCCGCTACCTGGGCGACGACCGCACTGTTTCCCAGAAACCGGTCGTTGACTGGGACGTGGCGGCGCTGCTCAAACTCATGTGGGAGGCGTGGAACGAGGTCTTCAGCCGCACCCTTGGCCGTGCCGAGCGCTCGCTGGTGCAGGAGTTGCGCGACTGTCGCAATAAGTGGGCGCACCAGGAGCAGTTTTCGAGTGACGATGCTGACCGCGCGCTCGACTCTATGACGCGCATGCTCACCGCGATCTCGGCGCCGCAGGCCGACGAGGTCGGCAAGATGAAGCTGGAGCTCCGGCGGCTGATCTACGACGAACAGGTGCGCAGCGAAAAGCGCCGGAGCGCCGGCACCGCCATCGAGAGCGCGGCTCACACCGGCCTCAAGCCCTGGCGCGAGGTGGTGACCCCGCACCAGGACGTGGCCAGCGGCCGGTACCAACAGGCCGAGTTCGCCGCCGACCTATGGCAGGTGCATCTGGGCCAGGGGACAGATGAGTACCGGGACCCGACCGAGTTCTTCCGCCGCACCTACCTCACCGAGAGCCTGAAGGGCATGCTGGTCGGCGCGGTGCAGCGCCTGGCCGGCAAGGGTGGCGACCCAGTGGTGCAGCTCCAGACCAACTTCGGTGGCGGCAAGACCCACTCGATGCTGGCGCTCTACCACCTGTTCAGCGGCATCGCACCCACCGACCTGGCCGGCATCGACACCGTGATGCAGGAGGCCGGGGCCAAGAAACTGCCGACGGCGCGGCGGGTGGTGCTGGTAGGCAACAAGATTTCGCCCGGCAACCCGTCCAAAAAGCCCGATGGCACCGTGGTGCGCACCTTGTGGGGGGAATTGGCCTGGCAGTTGGGCGGCAAAAAGGCCTTCGCCCGCATTTCCGCCGATGACGAGCAGGCGACCAGTCCGGGCGATGTGCTGCGTGAGCTTTTCATCGAATACGGCCCCTGCCTGATCCTGATCGACGAGTGGGTGGCGTACGCGCGCCAGCTCCACGACCAGAGCGACTTGCCGGCGGGCGGCTTCGAGACCCAGTTCACCTTTGCCCAGGTGCTGACCGAGTCGGCCAAGCTGGCGAAGAACTGCCTGCTGGTGATCAGTCTACCGGCCTCCGACACCGCCGGCTCGCCCCACACCCAGGCCGACGACGTGGAAGTGGGCGGCCAGCGCGGGCGCGAGGCCCTCGACCGTCTGCGCAATGTGGTCGGGCGAATCGAGTCATCTTGGCGGCCGGCCAGCGCCGAAGAGGGCTTCGAGATCGTGCGCCGCCGGCTGTTTCAACCGTTGGTTGATCCGGCGCAGTTTACGGACCGCGACGTGGTGGCGCGCGCTTTTGCCGATCTCTACCGGACGCAGCAGGCGGAGTTCCCCCCGGAATGCCATAGTGCGGAGTACGAGAAGCGGCTCAAGGCGGCGTACCCCATTCACCCGGAGATCTTCGACCGCCTTTACACTGACTGGTCCACCCTGGTGAAATTCCAGCGCACCCGTGGGGTGCTGCGCCTGATGGCGGCGGTGATCCACAGTCTGTGGGAGAAGGGCGACCAGAACCCGCTCATCCTGCCGGCCAACATCTCCATCGACGATCCGCGCGTGCAGTCCGAGTTGACGCGGTATCTGTCCGACAACTGGGTGCCGGTGATCGAGAAAGACGTGGACGGCCCCTCTTCGCTGCCGTTGCGGCTGGATGGCGAGGTGACCAACCTCGGTAAGTTCGCGGCCTGCCGGCGGGTGGCGCGCGCCATCTATCTGGGTTCGGCACCAACGACCACTGCTGCCCATCGCGGACTCGAAGACCGACGGGTGAAACTGGGCTGCGTGATGCCGGGCGAGTCGCCGGCCGTGTTTGGCGATGCGCTGCGCCGGCTGGCAGCCGCGGCCACCTACCTGTACCAGGACGGCCCGCGCTACTGGTTTTCGACCCAGCCGACGGTGACCAAGCTGGCCGAGGACCGCGCCGAGCAGTTGAAGCGCGATCCCGACAAGGTCGTACACGAGCTGGACGGACGCCTGCGCGCTGATCTGCGCCAGACCGGAGATTTCCGCCGCGTCCATCCCTTGCCGCAATCCAGTGCCGATGTGCCCGACGACCTCGACGCCCGGCTGGTGGTGCTCAGCATCGACCATGCGTACAGCAAGGATGCGGGCAGCCCGGCTGAGGCGGCGGCCAGCGCGATCTTCGAGTCGCGCGGCAATACCCCGAGGCTCTTCCGCAACACCCTGGTCTTCCTGGCCGCTGACAAGACCCGGCTGCAGGAACTCGACGAGGCAGTGCGCCGCTTTCTGGCGTGGGAGTCGATCCTTACCGAACGCGCCCAGCTAGATCTCACCGCGCATCAGGTGAAGCAGGCCGAGACCCAGCAGGCTGCCGCTGATGGGGCCGTGACAGCGCGGTTACCGGAGACCTACCAGTGGCTCCTGGTACCCGTACAGACGACCCCGCAGGCCCCGGTTGAGTGGCAGGCGCTGCGACTCTCGGGTCAGGATGCGCTGGCCGTGCGGGCGAGCAAGAAGCTCAAGAGCGATGAATTGCTGATCACGGGCTTTGCGCCTACCCGCCTGCGCATGGAACTCGATCGGGTACCGCTGTGGCGTACAGACAGTGTCGCCATCAAGCAATTGGTCGAGGACTTTGCCCGCTATCTCTATTTGCCCCGGCTCAAGGAGCCCGCCGTGTTGCTGGGGGCCGTCCGCGAGGGGCTCGGACTGCTCACCTGGGAGCAGGATTCCTTCGCCTATGCGGATAGCCATAGCGAGACCGCAGCACGGTACCGCGGGCTGCGCTGGGGCCAACATGTGCCCATTACCGATGACGATACCGGCCTGCTGGTGCGACCAGCGGTGGCGCGTCAGCAGCAGGCGGCAGAGGTGCCGGCCACCACTGCCGAGACACCGGGCGGGGCCACCAACAGGACGGGAGGGGCCAAGGTCTCCACGGGAGCCGGCCCTGCCCCTGGAGGAGAGGGGGGCGCCACCGTTCCGGCCGAGGCTCCCCAACCAAGACGCTTCCACGGCACCGTGGAACTTGACCCCACCCGCGTCGGCCGGGACGCTAGCCGGATCGCCGACGAGGTGCTTTCCCATCTGTCCGGTTTGGTTGGGGCCAAGGTAAAGGTAACCCTGGAGATCGAGGCGGAGATACCCGCCGGCGCGCCGGCCCACGTGGTGAGGACCGTCACGGAGAATGGCCGGACGTTGAAGTTTTCCAACCAGGGGTTTGAGGTGGAGTAGTTGCACGCCATCGGCCTTGCGGGGGGTACGATTGGTTTCCCCGACGACGTAGGTCTACCGCTTCACGGTTACTCCTTTTTCTATCAGAATGAGAACTCCCATCACGAGTGGCGCAGTTTACTGGGCTCACATGGGGGCCCGGCTTTAGCCGGTTCGGCATCGGCAAATAGCGGCACCCGCCGCAACCGGTTGTGGTGCACCTTCTCGGCAAAAAACCTATTTACAGGACCCGAGACGGACCAAAGTACTCGATCGTCACACTACCAGGGCCCTCGCTGACCGTCACGTCCACGATCTCCCGTCGGGGACGACCCAATGCCTCCATGAACTCTCCTATCTGCTCGTAGGCCGGCGACAACACAAGTCCCCCTGCACCCAATGGCTCCAAGGCAACATGTGTTCCCTGGCTTGGTGGCTCGCCGGCCCACCTAACACGCACATGCTGGGTTTCGCGCGACCACCTCCCTCGAGCCGGTGCCTCCTCACGCACGTAGAACCGGAGCCACGCTGGCCTGCTTCGCGCGGTGGGCCAGTCCTCCACAGACGACTTCGCCTTCACCTCGTCGGATCCGAGCCAGGCGCGCATGCCCGAGCGATCCGCGAAGGAGGCGCCAGTCGAACTCACCGCAGCGGCCGCCGCTTCCCGAGAGTCGAGACCAGCCCGTATGAGTGTAATAACGTTGATGTTCGCACTGCCCGCTTCCACGGAGAGAGCTGCAACTCCGGTCAGGCTCTCTGCACCGTCATGCCCGACGGCGCCCGCGTGCACGCGGACCGCCACCATCGCCAGGATGCCGGCCTTCACCGCCGCCGGCAGCCGGTCCGCCTGCCGTGCAAGCCGACGCCTGGAGCCGACAGCCAGACTGCCGGCCGTTCCGAGCCGGCCTCGGCGGGCAACGGCCGGGACTGCTACCGTTGGTCCTCAGCCGCCTCCGCAGCTGCCACCATAGCCCCAATGCCGGCCGTCACCGCCGGGGGCAGGTGGTCCCAGGCTTCGACTACCTGGGTGAGGTCTTCGGGCATACTATTCTGGTGCACCCTGGGTACACCCTGGGAGTGTCCTGAAGTGTCGGTCTGGTGTGCTGGAAGTGCGGGCTTCTGTTCAGGGGTTTGCGGTACTGAAGGGGCAAGTGTTTGATTCTGTGTGGGTTTGTCGACTTCCTGTGGTGATTCTGTAAGAGCAGCCGCTGGAGACGGATAGGTTCGAATCCTGCTCCCCCCACCATCTCTACCGAACGCAACCTTCTTTCAGCATAGAAGGTTGCGTTTTCTGTTTCCGCTCTCGCTGCCTGGCGGGCCTTCCGGGAGAAACTACCCTGGACTCCCCTTACTAGGGCACGGAATGAACGATGAACTGGCGCCCTGAACGTGCCTTCTGGCCCCTGACCATCTTTGCCCTGGCGCTGCTCCTCCGGGGCCTGCACTTGTGGCAGTTGCAGGGTTCTCCGCTCTCCGGGGTGCTGCTCGGAGACGCCCGCAGCTATGACGCCTGGGCGCGAAGGATCGCGGCGGGCGATTGGCTGGGGAGCGAGGTGTTCTACCAGGCGCCGCTCTACCCTTATTTCCTGGCCGGGATCTACCACTGGATCGGCGACAATCCCTTGACTGTGTACATGGTGCAGAGCCTGTTGGGAGGCATTGCCTGCGTCCTGCTGGTCCTGGCGGGCCGGCGTCTATTCTCGCCGGTGGCGGGGGTTGCCTCCGGGCTGTTCTTGGCGCTCTACGCACCCGCGGTCTTTGCCGACACCACGCTGCAGAAATCCGCGCTCGATGTTTTCCTGCTCTGCCTGTGTATCTGGATGGTGTCGCGCCTCATCGAGGCGCCCTATCGGGCACCAGGCACCTATTTCGCTCTGGGCCTGTCTTTCGGCGCCCTCTCGTTGGTTCGCGAGAATGCCGTGGTATTGCTCGTTGTGTTGGTGCCCTGGTTGCTCCGCCCGGCCACGGGTATTTCGGGCCGGCGCCGCTGGGTGCCCGCCGCACTGCTCGTCGCTGGCGCCGCCCTGGTGCTGCTGCCCGTGGCCCTGCGCAACCAGTTCGTCGGTGGAGAATTCCACCTGACGACCTCGCAGTTGGGCACCAATCTGTACATCGGCAACAACCGCGTCGCCGACGGGACCTACACGCCGCTCCTGCAGGGCCGGGGCGACGCAAAGTACGAGCGCGATGACGCAACCGCTGAGGCAGAGAAGGCCCTGGGCCGTAAACTCACCCCCGGAGAGGTCTCGCGCTACTACATCGGCCTCGTGCTGAGCTACATCCGCGAAGAACCGGGGGACTGGTTGCGGCTGATGGCCCGGAAATTGGTGCTCACCTTTAATGCCGTCGAGATAATGGACCCCGAGGATCTCTACACCTACGGCAGGTGGTCGTTGCCGCTGCGGCTGTCGACCTGGCTCTTCCACTTTGGTGTGCTCGCACCCCTGGCCGCCCTCGGCCTGTGGAGCACGCGGTCACAATGGCAGCGGCTGTTGCCCTTGTACCTGTTGCCCGTCGCCTACGCGGCCTCGCTCATCGCCTTCTATATCTTTGGGCGCTACCGCCTGCCCCTGGCCGTCCTGCTGGTGCCTTTCGCCGGCATCGGGCTGGCCCGCCTGGCCGCAGGCTGGCGCGAGCGCAACACGCGGCCGAACTGGCGGCCGGCGCTGGCCCTGGCCGCCCTCATCGTGTTCTGCAACTGGCCGGTCGTCGACCGCGACAAGATGCGCTCGGCAGCGCACTACAACCTCGGGACCCTGTTCTTCGCCACCGACCTGGCAGCTGCGGAGGCACAGTTCAGCGAAGCCCTTCTGCTGGACGAAAGCAACGTACAGGCGCGCAACAACCTGGGCGCCATCCTTTCGCTCCAGGGTGAGGTCGCCGGTGCGCGACAGCATTTCGAGCGGGCCCTGCGCGACTACCCTGGATACGCCGACGCCCGGCTCAACCTCGCCCGCAACCTGCGCCAGAGCGGCGACCACCGGGCGGCGGCCGAACACCTCGAGATCGGGGTGCGCCTGGCCCCTGGGCGGGCCGACCTGCAGCGGGAACTCGGCGACCTGTATGGGGAACTCAGGGAGGGTGGACCACTAGAACCGGCCCGCAGCCAGGAAGGGGCCGCGAAAAGCCAGCCCTAAGCTTGGACCACCAGACCTGGGGTGTCGACCTAATGGCCGGTTGCCACCAAAGAAAAAGCCGGGAGGATCTGCTGATCGCCCCGGCGTCTTTATTTTTATCCCCTGGCCTCAGGTGGATCGGGGACGGCCTGGTCGCCGGCCCGCCGCTTCTCAGGCGGGTCGAGGAAAGCCTCGGCCACGGCCTTGAGAATACTGGCCTTGTCGTAGAAACCCTCTTCTACCCGGCGTTTGATCCACAGCAGCCTTTCTGGCTGGCTGCGAGGCAAACCCTCCTGGTCCTTGAGGTGTGGTGGCAGCGAGTATTCCCTGAAGTTCATGCGCCCTAGCCGGGGCCGAAATGCCCTGTCGCTGAGTTGGAACCATCTTTCCATTGTTTGGATTATCGGCAGGCTCTGGCATCCGTACACCGGAATTTGCCCTGTCCCCGAGGCGGCGCACCCGAGGGGTTTTGTCATGTATTAACATGCGCTAGTTAGTGGTTTCGCCGCAGGAGGTTGCGGATCTGGTCGAGCTGCTGCCGATGCTGGTCGCCGGCCCGCCCCAGGGATTCCAGGACAAAGGCCAGCACCGCGCTGAGCACCAGGCTGCAGGCGATGGCCACCAGCACCATCAGCGCCCGCCGGGGTGAGCTGCGGAACTTGGGCGGCATTGCCTCGTCGAGCACCTGCAGGGTGGGGGTGTCGAGGGCCTCCTTGTATTTGGCCTCTTCGAGTTTGGTGCCGAGGAAACGGATGATCTCCTCCTTCACCTTCAGTTCCAGCCCGAGTTTGGTGTACTGAAAACCCAACTCGGGCAGCGCGCGCAGCTGGGGCCCCAGGGCCCGGCGTTGGATCCCGGCGGCGGCGGTATCGGTGAGGGCGCCGGCTTCCCCGGTGAGCGCCACCAACTGTCTCTCCAACTCCCCCACCTCGGCCTCCACCAACCAGCGCTCCTCGTGGCCGGCGGCCAACTGCTGGCGCAACACCCCCAGCTTGACATCTTGCTCCACCTGGGCCAGCACCACGTTCTTAACCACCTCGACGGCAGCGGCGGTCTGCTCCTCTAGGTCCACCAGGCCGTATTGCTCCTGAAACCGCTGTAGCGCCCGCCCGCCGAGTTCCAACTCGCCGCGCACGATCTGCATGCGGCCCTCGAGGAATTCGCGCAGCGCCCGGGCCTGCCGGCGTTTGTACTCCTGGTTCACCTTGTCCAGCTCCTGGGCCAGGGCATTGGCCAGCTGCGCCGCCAGTTCGGGGCTGGAGGCGCTCACCTCGATCTTGAGGGTGCCGTCGCGGCCCAGCTCCTCCTCGATGTGTTCGTCGAGCATCTCGATGGCCTGCTCGCGGAAGGGAGCGCCGTACCCGCTGACCAGCTCGAAGCGGTCTACCATCGCCCCCAGGACCCGGCGGCTCTTCAGCAGGGTCACCAGTTTCTCCGCCGAGGCGGGCTGGCCGCCCAGCCCGCCGATGTTGAGGGGCATGGCCGAGTTGAGCAACATGCCCAGCCCCATCTGGTCAAACTCCTCTTCCGGGGGAACCAGGGTGGTGTTGCTCTTCCATTCCTGGGGCAGGAGCAGACTGACCAGCGCCGCGCCCAGAGCCACGGCAAGCACCGACACCCAGATCAGGCGCCGCCACTTCACCAGTACGTACACGTAGTCGAGCAGGTTGGCCTCTTCCTTCATCGCGCAGACCTATTTTGTCAGGGTGGCGTAGAGCAGCACCAGGGTGCTGACCTGGCCGATCACGCCCATGGTCTGGGTGAAGATGGCCCAGTAATCGCGTTCCGGTTTTTCCTTTATCCAGATCCGGTCTCCCGGTTCCACCTGTTTCACATCGCGGGCCCGCTTGATCTCGCCGGTGCGGGCCTTGATCACCAACACGTCCTTGGAGGCCCGCCAGCCCAGGCCGCCTGCCCGCGCGATATAGTCGGCCACCGTGTAGTCCTCGTTGTAGATCACCGCCCCCGGATGGGCGGCCTGGCCGCTGACCACCACTACCTGCTGCTGGGCCGGCACCACGATGACGTCGCCGGGCAACAGTTGGATATTCTGCGCCTCGTCACCCCGGTCGAAGAGCGCCACAAAATCCACCACCATCTGCCCCTTCTTCTCGCGGCTCTTCATGATGAAGTACTGGTTGTCTTCCTCGGTGCGGTCGGACACCGGGATGGTGCGGATGCGTTCGTATTCCGGGTCGATGTCCTCCTCCTGCTGGCTCTGCTTTTGGCGCACCACCCGCGCCTCGGCCAAGGCCGCGTCGTCGGTGAAACCGCCGGCCTTCTCGATGATCTCTTGCAGGGTGGTTTTGCCCTTCTCCACCACCCGGTAGCCGGGGTACTTGACCTCGCCGACGATGCGCACCTCCCCGCGCCGATGGTACGCCGGCAACCAGCGGATCACCAGCCAGTCGTCGGCCTGCAGGTCCAGATCGGCCTGGGGGTCGCCGGCCATCACCCGCCCCAGATCCACCAGCTTCTCCACCCGCTGGTTGGTGTCCTGGAGATAGCGGAAAAGCATGACCTTGGTCGAGTCGTAGTTGGGCGCCGGTCCCAGGGCCAGGGTCAACAGATCGCTGATCCGGTCGCCGGGCACAAACTCGTATGGGCTGGGCCGCTGCACCGCCTCCATGGCCGAGATCTTGCCCTGCTGCGCCCCCACCACGATGATGTCCCCGTCCTCGACAAAGGGGTTGTAGCGCGACTGGCCGGTCACCTCGTAGAGGTCGAGGTCCACCCGCTGGGAGGCATGGCCCTCCAGCCCCGCGTACTGCCCCGAGGCGGCCATGGCCCTGGCCCGCGCGGCCGCCGCCGAATCCATAAACGCGGTCTTGATCACCCGAATATTGCGCCGCGAAGCCGTGGCTGGGCGGTTTTCGCCGGTCTTGTCCAACACCTCGCTGACCCGCTCCACCCCGCGGGCCTGCACCAGGCCAGGGGTCTGGACCAGGCCGACCACCGGCACGGGGAAGCTGCGGGGGGCGACCAATTCGGCCTCGACCTCGCCCCCGTTGCGCACCTCCCGGCGGTAGGCCTCGCTGATGGCCCGGTGGGCGTCGCGCAGGCGCATGCCCCCGACCCGCACCTTGCCCACCCTGGGGATAAAGAGCCCACCCTCGGCCAGCACCTTGCCCTCCACGGGTTCTTCTAGGCCGGGCACGTGGATCAGGAACTGATCCCCCGGGCCCACCAGGTACTGGCCGTTGGCCATCACCTCCTTGTAGGCCTCCATGCCGATCATCTCCGACATCTGCTCGGAGACCTTGGGTTTGTCCTGTTCGGGCATATGGATGTTGATGGCCTGCTTCTCGTCGTCCTGGGGTCCCGCTGCCCCTGCCCCAGAGGGCAGGAGGGCGAGCAAAATCAAGATCGGGAGCATACATCTCATCGTTTGGGCTCGACTCCTTCCAGAAGATCCATCAGCTCCACACTCAGGGCGTCGGCCAGGACAAAACCCTGCCGCGTCAACCCCACCCGCCCTCCGCGCAATTCCAGATAGCCGGCGGCCACCAGGGCGCGGAAGCGTTCCCGCTCGGCCAGACCAGGTTCCAGGGCAATACCCGCGCTGGTGCGCAGACCCAGCCAGAGGGATTCGCCGCGGGCCGCCGCCGGGTCCAGCACCTCCCCACCTGCTTCCGGGGAACGGCCCTCCTCCACCGCCTCTAGGTACGCGGCCAGCCGGCGCTGGTTCCAGCTGCGCCGCCCCCCCAGCAAGCTGTGGGCTGCCAGGCCGACCCCCAGGTACTGCCCGCCCTGCCAGTACCCCCAGTTGTGGTGGGAGTGGAAGCCGGGCCGGGCGAAATTCGAGACCTCGTAGTGTTCAAAACCCGCTCCCTCCAGCTGGGCCACCGCCCCCTCGTAGGCGCTGGCCTGGCCGTCCTCGGCGAGGGGCACCAGCCTGCCCTCGCGCTCGTGTTTGGCAAAAGGTGTGCCCTCCTCGATGGTCAGCGCGTAGGTCGACAGGTGCTCTGGCCGCTGGGCCAGGGCGCTTTGCAGGCTGTGCTGCCAGTCCCCGGGGGGAGCGCCGGGAATGGCGAAGATCAGATCGAGGTTCAGGTTGGCAAAACCGGCCAGGCGGGCCGCAGCACAGGCGGCCACCGCCTGCGCCTGGTCGTGGCGGCGGCCGAGCAATCTCAAACTCTGGTCGGCAAAGGACTGGATGCCCAGCGAAAGGCGGTTGAAACCCATCTCCCTGAGCGCGGCAAACCGCCGGCTGTCGGCGCCCTCGGGGTTGGCCTCCACGGTGAGTTCGGCGTCGGGGACGAGGCCGTAAAGGACCCTGATCTCGGCCAATACCTGCCCCAGGAGCGACGGTTCGAGCAGGGTGGGGGTTCCCCCGCCGAAATACACCGTATCCAGCGGCCCGCTCAGTCCCTCGCTCCGGCGGGCCCTCAGTTCGGCACACAGGGCCTCCACGTACCGCTGGTGCAGGCGGGGCCTCGGCGTGGTCACCGCAAAGCTGCAGTACGGGCAGACCTGGGGACAGAATGGGATATGGACGTAGAGTCCGCGGTTCGCCGGCCCCGGCCCACTCACTGGACGAAGGTCCCCAGGCGCTGCCAGCGGATGCGCTCGGGCAGGCTGCGGGCCTGGTCGTACAGCACCCCGGGCAGGGCCGCGACCGCCGAGAAATCCACTGCCTTCTCCGCCTCGCAGGACCAGTACACGCAGAGCACCCTGCCCACCACCAGCTCGCGCGGCAAAAATCCCCACGAGCGGCTGTCGCGCGAGTAGTCGCGGTTGTCCCCCAGGACAAAGAGGTGGCCTGGGGGCACCTGGCGCGGGGTCATGTTGTCGCGGGGCAGCTGGCTGGAGGCAAAGATCCGGGGGTCGGCATTTTTGGCCCGGGCCGGCACCGGCACCCGCACCCCGTCCACCAGCACCACCTTGTCGCGGATCTCCACCTGCTGGCCCTCGACGGCGATACAGCGTTTGAGGTAGGTGCGCTGTGGATCGGCGGGATACCGGAAGACGAGCAGGTCGCCGGGGGCGGGTTGATCAATGGCCGGTAGCCGCAGGCCGGTGAAAGGCACCGGCGGTCCGTAGCTGAGTTTCTCCACGGCGACACATTCCCCCAGCAACAGGGAATCCTCCATGGAGTGGGAGGGCACGCGGAAACCTTGGAGCAGGAAGGTGCGCACCACGGCCGCGGCCAATACCGCCCCGGCCAGGTACCAGAGGTAACTTCTGTTGCGGGAGGAAGTCCTGGGCGCCCGGCGCGCCTTGCGCGCACCCCCGCCCCGGCGGGGCGACTTAAGGGCGACGGCCTTGCCCATCGGGCTAACTGTCGATGCGGAGGGCGGCCAGGAAGGCTTCCTGGGGGATCTCGACCTTGCCGAACTGCTTCATCCGTTTCTTGCCATCTTTCTGCTTTTCCAGCAGCT
>SXGS01114786.1_pt1 | contig 25338 bp, 25 predicted proteins | sample 3174681 | NCBI WGS metagenome assembly SXGS01 (sample SAMN11356861, study PRJNA531348) | freshwater metagenome | isolation source: freshwater sample F1-80 | place: China: Fuxian Lake, Yuxi | collected 2017-12-25 | reverse complement strand
GAAGGACAGCCCCGCCGGCAAGTACCTGATCGAGCGCGGCGTGCAGCCCGCCGACTTCAATCAGTACGGCGCCCGCCGCGGCAACGACGAGGTTATGGTCCGCGGTACCTTTGCCAACGTCCGTTTGAAGAATAAACTCGCACCAGGCACGGAAGGTGGCGTCACTCGTTACTTTCCGAAAGCCCAGGGACAGCCGTCTCCGGGCTTGGGCGAGGTCATGTCGATCTTCGACGCCGCCATGCGGTACAAGCAAGAAAAAACCCCGCTCGTCGTCATCGCCGGCAAGGAGTACGGCAGCGGCAGTTCGCGCGACTGGGCAGCAAAAGGCCCGTACCTGCTCGGCATCAAGGCCGCGATCGCTGAGAGCTACGAGCGCATCCATCGCTCGAATTTAGTCGGCATGGGCATTCTTCCCTTACAGTTCCAGGCGGGCGAAAACGCGGAGTCGCTCGGCCTCACGGGCGAGGAAGTTTTCGACATTACCGGCCTGGCCGACGCTCTCGCCAAGGGCGCCAAGACGATCACCGTCACGGCCGTCAAGGCCGACGGCGCCAAGAAGATGTTCCAGGCTATCGTTCGTATCGACACGCCGCAGGAGGTGCTCTACTATCAGCACGGCGGCATCCTGCAATACGTGTTGCGGCAATTGTTGACGGGAAAATAGACCGCATTCGCATGCCGCCGATTATGACCCAGGAGGCAAGGCTTCGCCGCGGTCGTAGCGATTGATTCGGGCGCGCAATTGTTCGATTAGTCCCGGATCCGACGCCAAGCGCAGAGCGATTGTAGCGGTTTCTTTGGCCTTGGCAAAATTCCCGGCGGCGGCCTGTGTGGCAGCAAGGGTGTTCAGCCATCGCGCGTCGCGGAATTCGGTCGCCTCGCAGATTTGCGTCGCCAACTCCTCCGCCATTCTGAAGTCGAAGACCCGGGGGTTTGTGATCAGCGTCATGGCCAGGTTGTTATTTTGCTCAATCCAGCCCGGAAACTGCTCCCGCAGGCGTGCGTAATTCTGGGCAGCCAACTCCATTTTCCCTTGCCGCGCGATTACGTACGCCATGTAGCCGCGCATGATGGCATCGTTGGGGGCCAGATCTGTGAAATTGCGCAGGGCGTTTTCCGCTTGCTCCCAACGTGCCAGCCGTGCCAGCGCGATTCCCGTAAATTGCAGGCTCCGCGCGTCTTCGGGGCACAACTCGCCTGCAATGCGAAAGTAGTGAAGCGCCGCTTGGGGCCGTCCTTCAGCCAGTTCGATTTCGCCTAGTACCTGGAGCGCTTGCGCCTGGTGAAGCGTGCGTTCTTTCTTGACGCTCGGATTTCGGGGAGGGTACTCATCCCAGAAGGACAATGCAAAATGCAGATGATGCCGGCCCTGCTGGCGGCGCCCCTGCTGCACTCCTAGACGTCCGACGTAGTAGTGGGCATGGCCATATTCGGCAGGCCGCCCAATAGAGGCTTCTGCGGCGGCCAACGCACCCTCGAAATGCTCAAACGCCTTATCGAGATCCTCGCGCCCGAGATAGTAGTTGCCCAGCGAATAATGCATGCCGAAGTTGTTCTCGGTGACGCTCAACGTTTGCTTGAACAGCACTTCGCTGTTGCGCCAATAAGAGGTTTGGCCCCAGGACAGGTACCCCAACACGATGATCACGGGGACGGCGCTCTTTTGCGCCCACGCGGGGATTCTCTCCCAGACCGCTAAGCCATTGACGGTCCAAACGATGCCGGCAAACAGACCGAGATGAGGAACATACGTAAATCGATCCGCAAATGCTTGCGGCCCGGCCTGAACCACGCCGCTATTCGGCACCAAGGTGCCAAGGAACCAGAACCAACCGACAAACAGCGCCGGCTGACTCCTGGCCAGATAACACACGCCAGCAGTAATGCTCAACACAACCAGGGCGGCTAGCACCGCCCGCGCCGGAGAGGGCAACTGAAAGGGATACAACACCCCGAGCTTGACGGGCCATAGCGTGTTCTCGATATTCGAGAGAACGCCGGACACACCGACCTGGAGACGGTCGAGCAAGGGAACCTCGGAATTGATCGTTCCCGCAACGGTGTGAAAGTGCATGGTCAAGGCGCTGAAAAGCAGGCCCAACGTCAGCAGCGGCAGCTTCTCCAGCACCAGGTGTTTCCAATTCACCTCTGTCAAAGCCCGCGATTCTTTTAGGACTCTATCTCCAAGTCGCAATCGATAAAGCGGCCAGTAGTCCAGCAGCAGCAAGGCGAAAGGCATCGTGACCAACGATGGCTTGCACATCAGCCCCAACAGGTAACTCCCAAACACGAGCGCGTAGCGTCCCAGGCTGGGGCGCTCGGCATAATGGTAGTAGGCGAAAAGCGTAAGCGTGAGGAACAGCGCGCTGAGAACGTCTTTTCGTTCGGTAACCCACGCCACAGACTCCACGCGCAGGGGATGAACGGCGAACAGCATGGCCGCAATCGCGCTGCAGTGAAGGGCCCCCGTCATTCGCTTGAGGCACAGGAAGAACAACACGACGACAGCACCGTGCAAGAGGAGATTGGTGAGATGAAACCCCCATGCTCCCGATGGACCGAATAGCGTTGCATCTACTTGCAACGACAGCCACGTCAGCGGAAACCACATGCCGGAGACGTAGCAGGAATCGGTAAATGCCCAACGAACGTTTGGCCAGGTCAAGCCACCCAGGACGGAGGGGTTTTTCGTGATATAGAAGTCGTCATCCAATGAAATGAAATCACAAGCACAGACGCGGCAAAAGCAGGCGAGGGTCAGGGCGAAGATGCCGATCGCAAACTTCTGATTTCGCGTCATCGCTCTTCCTTCCTTTGCATTGGTGTCCAAAGCCAAGAGGATAGAACAACCCGGAGAGTTTATGCATCCTGCTCAACTCCGTCAACGCTGCGAATTCGGCGCCACGTTGTCGCTTTTGCCGATTCTCGCCCTCGGAATTCGTAGAATACCAAACAAGCACCCGCGACGTTACTCGAGGTCGCCCGTGTAAAGGCCAACCAAAAAAAAAAGGCTTCTACTCCGAGTTCACGAACGTCGTTGGAGATGGAACCAATTCTGCCTTCGCGCCCGTCATGAGTACTTACGGCACGCTGCGGTGTTTAGTGATGTGAGCCAATCCACAAGGAGTTTCAACGATGCGCTTTTCCTGGTACGCTAGATCACTTGCCGCCGTCTTCGCCGCCTTCGTGCTCTACTGCTTCATCCCCGATGCGGACCCCGCGTCCGGCCAGGACAAGGCCCAGGACAAGAAGGAAAAGAAGAAGAAAAAAGTTGTCGTCGAACTCGACTTCCCGCCCAAGCTGCCCGACGGCAAGGACATCCATACCGTCACCTCCGATGAGTTTCTGAAAGCGCCTGCGACCATCGAGAAGGGCGTCCTCATCGCCAAGAGCGCGCCGACGGTAGACTTCCTCTACTATCCAGGCCAGACCTACAAGGCCAGCATCTGGTCCAACTGGGGCGACGGCCTGGCCGTCAACGGCAAATACTACTCCTCCATCGGCGATCATAACGCCCCCAAGGGCAACGCCTTCGTTTATGAATACGACCCGGCCAAGAAAGCGCTGCGCCTGCTTACCGACGTCGTTTCGGTCATTCGCGACATGTTGCTGTACCTGCCCGGCAAGATTCATGGCCGGCTCGACATGGGGAAGGACGGTTTCCTCTATTTCTCGACCCATCGCGGCGGCACCAAGGTCACCTCGGACGCCAACAAATATCAAGGCGACTGGATCCTCAAATGCGACCCGAAGACAGGCAAGGCCGAGGTCGTCGCCCACGGTCCGGTCCCCAAGCATTGCATTCCCACCAGCGTGCTCGATCCCGAACGCATGATCTTCTACGGCGGCACCGCCCCGGGCAACGACGTTCCGGACGGCGTCAAGTTCTTCGCCTACGATGTCGTCAACAAGAAGCTCCTCTACTCCTGCCCGGACGGCCCGCCGCGCTACATGATCCTCGCCAACTCGACCGGCCGAGTCTACTACGTCCCCGGCAGCGACGGCAACTTCGGCCCGATGATGCGCTACGACCCCGCCAAGCCGAGCGATGCCCCCGTCAAGATCGGCGCCCAGCTCGGCCTCCGCGCCGCCACCCAGGAAACGAAGAACGGCATGGTCTACACGTGCTCCAAGGGGAGCAAAACCGGTCGGACGATGATCTACTCCTTCAACACCAAGACGGAAGAAGCCAAGGAGATCGGCCAGGCCGCGGTAGGCACTCAGGAATACATCACCTCGATCGATGTCGATGCCACGGGCCGCTACCTCTATTACGTCCCCGCCGCGCACGGCCACGCCGAGAACGACGGCAGTCCGGTCGTGCAGTTTGACACAAAGACGAACACGCGGAAGGTCATCGCCTTCCTGCATCCGTACTTTAGCGACAAGATCAAGGCGATTCCGACCGGCACGTTCGGCACGGCCATCGATCCCGCCGGCGACAAGCTCTACATCACCTGGAACGTCAAACGTGGCACCGCAGCCTGGGATTGCTGCGCGCTGACGGTGATCCACATTCCGGCGGCGGAACGGATGCCGTGAGGCTAGAGGGTTTGGCCATGCCACGAGAAATTTTCGAGGTGCTGCGATGAGTGAAGCTGTCCATGAAATCCTCGACCGCATTCAACGGCTGCCGGAAGAGGACCGCTTGCTGCTGGAAGATTGTCTGGCGCAGCAAGTGGAAGTGGAATGGCAGCACGAGGCGAAAGAGGCCCGGCGATTGGCACGCCAAAAAGGCATTGATCAAGCAACCATCGACGGCGCCGTCGAGAAGGTCCGCTATGGCCCATGAAAATCTTCTTCGACACCAACGTCTACGTGGCCGAAGCCCTGCTGGGCGAGGCCGCCGAGGAAATGATTGCGGCCACAGAACGAGCGTCCTGGCGCGTTTACGTCAGCACGAATGTGCTTGATGAACTCGAACGTGTAATGACACAGGAACTTGGCTGTTCCGCGCGCCTGGCGGCCCTGTCCCGGCGCAGGATCGTTCGCCGATCCAGTGTGATTGAGCCTGGCGCTTCTCGTCACGACGTGCCCAAAGACACCAAAGACACTCCGATACTTCGTGCTGCCCTGGATGCCGGAGTCGATTACCTGGCGACCAATGACCGCCATCTGCTCGATCTCAATCCATATGAAGGGCTGCGTATCGTTTCCATGACCGAATACCATGACATCCTTGTTGCGGAGGGGATCATTCTCTCGTGATAGCGTGCATCCCCTCCGCAATCTCGCTTTCGTCCGGCCGCACCGCTCGAAACACCACTTTGCCCTCGTATATGAAAACGAGCGTCGGCCATAGCTTCACGCGGAAGGACCGGCCGAGCGGCTGGCCTTTGCCGTCGTAGATTTTGATGTGCCGCACGTCGGGATGCTGCTTCATCAACTCCGCCAGCGTTTGTTGCACGGCGAGACAATGGCCGCACCAGGGTGTTCCGAATTCTACGACGAGCGGCCCGGCAACAGTGTCGATCTCGGCGCGAGTAGGCTCCCGTTCGCAGTATTCCGCAGTGAAAGCCATGACATGTGTCCCTTTGTGGCGGCAACCGCTTTTCTCTCGCGCCATTCGCCAGCCTTCAGTGTATCATGTCCCTCCGTGGCGCAGGCGTCTTGCCCGCGCTTTCGTGTAAGCCTGACGCTTGCACTACGGGAGGTCGGATGCTCTTCGCCGCCGAAACCGCCGCCTGGCAACAATTGCTCGGCCTCGCCGTCATCGTCCTGGCAGTGTGGGCGATCGTGCGCGAGTTCGAAGTTCGGCTCGTGCTTATAACTGCGGCATTGGCCCTTGGTCTCATCGCCGGCGCGCCCACGGCCATCGTGCGCGAGTTCTTCACCACCTTCACCAATGAGCGCTTCGTCATTCCGCTTTGCTGCGGCATGGGTTTTGCTCACGTTCTCAAGCACACCGGCTGCGATCAGAACCTCGTCCATCTGCTCGTGCGGCCGCTCACCTATGTGCGCTTTCTGTTGATTCCCGGGACGGTTCTCGTCGGCTTCTTGGTGAACATGCCGATCGTCAGCCAATCGAGCACCGCGGTCACGATCGGCGCCGTCATCATCCCGTTGCTTCGCGTCGCACGCATCTCTCCGGCAACGAGCGGCGCCGCGCTGTTGCTCGGCTGTTCGATCGGCGGCGAGTTGCTCAACCCCGGCGCGCCGGAGTTATTGACAACGATCGAGAAAAGCCAGGAAGCGGCGCGAGACAACCCGCAGTTAGGACATGATCCCGCGAAATTCAACAGCGAGCGTTGCGTCCAGCGCATCGTGCCGCTCGACCTGGTCAGCCTGATCGCCGGCGCCCTCTCCTTCTGGTTCATCGCCCATCGCTACGAAAAACGCCAGCCTTCGCTCGCTGACGAGCCCACGGCGGCACCTCAAGGTGATCCGTTCGTGGCACCGGACAGCGTCATCGCGTGGACGATTTTCCTCGCCAAGGCGGCCGTGCCATTGTTGCCCCTGGTGCTCTTGTATCTTTGTTCGTATCCCTTTCGTTGGATCGAGATCCCGCAATGGTGGCTCGAACCGGTGACGCCCGACGGCCGACCCAGCGTGCGCTTCGACACCCGGCTCATCGGCTTCGCGATGCTACTGGGCGTGGTAGCCGCAGCGCTGGTCGCTCCCTCGAATATCAAGGGCGTGGCGATCGCCTTCTGCGAAGGCGCGGGCTTCGGCTTCGGGCACATCGTATCGCTGATCGTCGTCGCCAACTGCTTCGGCGAAGGGATCAAGGCGATCGGCATCGCCAACACAATCGGCGGAATCATCGTCCTCTGGCCCAACGTCCTCATGCCAGCCGCCGGGATCTTGCCGCTCGCCTTCGGGACATTGTGCGGGTCGGGTATGGCGACCACGCAGAGCCTGTTCGGCTTTTTCGCGGAACCGGCGCTCAAGCTCGAAGTCGATCCGACGCACGTCGGCGCGGTTGTGTCGATCGCATCGGCCGCCGGTCGCACGATGTCGCCTGCGGCCGCCGTGACGCTGATGTGTGCCCGCATGACGGGAACCAAGCCGCTCGATCTTGTCAAACTCGTTGCGATTCCGCTCATGATTTCTGTTGCAATCGTCATCGTGATTGCGATGATAATAGCTCCTGCCCCATGATCGCCGCTTGCGGGTTAGCGCTCGCGTCGAAACGTAGGCGTATTGGCGCTTCGACGCGAGCGCTAACCCGCAAGCGGCCAAGGAGTCACTATGATTATCTTCGACGCACACCTCGACCTCGCCTGGAACGCCATCGACTGGAATCGCGATCTGCGCCTCACCTGCGAAGAAATCCGTCAGGTCGAGAAAGACGCCGGCATGACCGACAAGGGTCGCTGCTGCAACACCGTTTCCTTGCCGGATCTACGGCGCGGCAAGATCATCATCGTCATCGCCACGCTGTTGCCGCGGATATTGCGCATCGGGGCGATGCCTGCGATCCAGCGTTTCGCCCACATGGAGGCCGCGTTCGGACATGCCTACGGGCAGATGGGCTATTACCACGGCATGTGCCAGCAAGGCCATATGCGCTGGATAAAGGATTGGCCCGCCCTCGACAACCACATCCGAGAATGGAAAGCCGACGAGGAATCGAAATCGCTGCCGATCGGCTTCATCCTCAGCATGGAGGGCGCCGACGCGATTCTGCGGCCCGAGCAAGTCGAAGAATGGTTCAACTACGGCTTGCGCATCGTCGGCCCGACGCACTACGGCGTCAGCCCCTACGGCCACGGAACATCAACGGAAGGCGGCTTCTTCGAGCAAGGCCCCGCCCTCTTGCGCGAGATGGAGCGTGTCGGCATGATCCTCGACGTGACGCACCTTTCGGATCAATGCTTCGATGAAGCGATGGACCTCTACCACGGGCCAGTGCTCGCCAGCCATCACAACAATCGCACGCTGGTTCCCAATCAGCGCCAGCTCACCGACGAACAAACCAAACGTCTGATCGAGCGCGGCGCCATCATCGGCCACGCTCTCGACACGTGGATGATGATCCCGAACTGGGTGCGCGGCCAAACGAAGACGCACGTGCCGCTGGAAGTGATCTGCGACCACATCGACCGCGTTTGTCAGATCGCCGGCAACGCCAAGCACGCTGCCATCGGCACCGACCTGGACGGCGGCTACGGTCGCGAACAATCCCCCGGCGATCTCGACACCATTGCCGACCTGCAACGCGTCCCCGGCTATCTCAAGATGCGCGGCTACTCCGACGCCGACATCGAAGGCATCATGCATGGTAACTGGCTGCGCTTCTTCAAGAACGCGTGGACAAAAAAGAAGTAACCTCCCAAGCCCAGGGGCGAGGTACCCAACCCCCTGGGATCTAGCTTGATGAGATTCCACTCCATGGGCATGGATCAAAAGGTCATCTTCGCGCGCGAAAAAGCTCCAACGTGGCCACAGTTCGCCGGCTTCATGGCCGCGCAAAAGTTCCCTATCGACATGCGCATGATCGACGGCGAACTTTCTTTCCCTGACGAAACGCCACCAGAAACCTGGCGCGAACTGCGTGTCGGCACCCCCGCCGGCATGGTAACGCTGCGCCGCGAACCCGATGGCATCACGCTCGTCACCTGGGGCAACGCCGACGCCAAAATGCGGCAAGCATGGAACGCGCTGACGGGGGCCATCGCCCATCTCACGGGCGGACAGATTCGCACGTCGAACGGAGAAATGTCGCTCGCGGATTTCCTCGCCTCCGCGGAGTTGCCGAAATCGGAGCCTTGAACTCGCTACTGCTCAACGACATCGCTCAGACGCGAAATCGCCACGATGTCGCCGCGCACGAGCAAGAGCTTCTTGCGGTTGCGTTTGACGCCCGTCGCCGCGGAATCAGCGACGTATTTTTCACGCGTCGTCTCAGTGTCGCGCAGATCGTGCAGGTCCGCGTTCCTTATATCTAGGAAATCGACCGTTACGCCTTTCAACGTGCCGATGCAGAGGTACGAGCTCCGCAAATCGACCACGACGACTTCGCCGATCAGTTCTTCCATGTGCGTTTCCACTTCCAGAGCGATCCGTACATTGATCGTAGACCTCACGCTCCGCGCGAGGAAATCATCACGCGGAGCGTGATGCCTACATTATTCTGACGACCCCCACGCCAATGTCAACTACCTCGCTTGCCGCTGCCGAACGATACTATCAGGAGGCCATGTCGCGCCTGCCTGGCCTGCTTGATACGCAACGCGCCGCTCTCGACCGTGCATCCACGCTTTGCACCGACGCCATTGCCGCGGACGGGCTCGTGCACCTTTTCGGCTGCGGGCACAGTCGAATGATGTGCGAGGAGATGACGCCGCGCCAGGGCTGCTACGTCGGTTGGCACACGATCGTCGAACTCGGCCTGACGTTCCACAACGTCATCGTCGGCCCCAATGGGCTGCGACAGAGCTTGCATCTCGAAAAAACGCTCGGCTATGCGGAGGCAATCCTGCGCAATTTCGCGTTCGGGCCGAAAGACGTCATGATCGTCGTCTCGACGAGCGGCATCCGCGAAGTCATCATTGAGATGGCCGACGGGGCAAAAAAGCGCGGCCTCGGCGTGATCGCCCTCGTCAGCAAGGCGCACTGCGAGCAAGCCAAGCCCGCGCATCCATCGGGCAAGAAGCTGATGGATGTCGCCGACGTTGTGCTCGACAACGGGGCTCCGATCGGCGATTCGCTGCTCAGCATCGAAGGCTGCAAGAACAAGACCGGCCCGTTCAGCACGCTCGGCGGCGCCATGGTCATGAACATGCTCCGCTGCGAAGTCGCACAGCGTTTGATGGATCGCGGCGTCGAACCCGTGTTTCTGCCGAGCCATCAGTTTGTCGGCAGCCGCAGCGTGGAGGAGCAGTTGGAGTATTTCTATGCTCAATATGCGCGGCGCGTTGCGCCGCTGTATGGGCGACAAGGGTGATATCATTAAGCTCTCGCGCGGCGCCAGGCGTGCGCTAGACGAATGCGGCAAATGTCATGGAAAATCGTTTACACGCAAAACGCTGCCTCATCGTCGGCGGCACCAGCGGCATTGGCCTCGCGGCGGCCCGGCGCTTTCTGCGCGAGGGCGCACGCCTCGCCATCGTCGGCCTCGATCGCGGTCAGGTGCAGGAGTTGACAGGCGATTTTCTATTTCGCGCTGGCGATGTCACCGTTGCCGCTCAGGTCGATGCGCTCTTCGACGAAGTCGTCCATCATCTCGGGGGCCTCGATGTCGTCTACCACGTTGCCGGCGGCAGCGGACGCAAGCACGGCGACGGCCCGTTGCACGAATGCACTGACGCCGGCTGGCAGACCACCATCGACGCAAATCTCAAGAGCGTCTTCCTCACCAATCGCGCGGCGGTGCGGCAATTTCTGAGCCAGGGCGGCGGCGGCGCCATCTTGAACATGTCGAGCGTACTCGCAATCTCCCCGTCGCCGCAGCACTTCGATACGATCGCCTACGCCGCGGCCAAGGGCGGCATCCTCGCCATGAGCCGGCAGGCGGCGGCGCGCTATGCGAGGGATCGGATTCGCGTTAACGTTCTCGCGCCGGGATTGATCGACACGCCGATGGCCGCCCGCGCCGTCAACGATCCGGCGATTCACGCGTTCCTGACGACGAAGCAACCGCTCAGCCAGGGGCCGGGATCGCCGGAGGATTGCGCGGACGCCGCGGTGTTCTTGTGCTGTGACGAGGCGAAGCTCATCACGGGCATCGTATTGCCAATCGACGCCGGCTGGCAACTATCATGAATGGCGGCAAGACACCAATCTTGCCGATTGGATTTCCGCGCCGGCAAGATTGGCATCTCGCTGCTACGAAATAGAAAGAGATGCATGGACGCGCACGAGGAATTCGTCATCGCAGACCCCCACAGTCTAGCCAAGTGCTGCGCGCGCCTCGCGCAGACCACGCAGCTCGGCTTCGATACCGAATTCGTCGGCGAGGACACCTATGAGCCGAGTCTGTGCTTGATTCAGGTCTCGACGCCGGACGCGCTATATCTGATCGATCCCTTGAGTGCTGGACCGCTGGATGCGTTCTGGCAATTGCTCGTCGAACCGACACGTACAGTCATCGTCCACGCGGGTCGAGAGGAAACGCGGCAGTGCCAGCGTTTGAGCGGCAAGACTCCGACGAACTGGTTCGACTTGCAAATCGCTGCCGGGCTGGTTGGGCATAACTATCCGATGGGGCACGCGTCGCTGGTTTATCAAGTCCTCGGCCGGCAACTCGACAAGCACGACACGCTTACCGAATGGCGGCATCGCCCACTGTCGGCCTCGCAAATCCAATATGCCTTTGATGATGTACGCTACCTGTTGCCTCTCTGGCAAACACTCGACGGGCACCTGGCGAAGCTCGGCCGGCGCGACTGGGCGCGTGACGAGTTCGCTCGCTTCATCGCACAGGCCGTGCCGACTCCCTCACCCCTTTCCCCTCTCCCTCAGGGAGAGGGGAAAGGGGTGAGGGGTGCGGCCGAAAAATGGCGCAAGCTCAAGGGCGTCGGCGTACTCGATCGCAAACGATTGGCCTTGCTGCGCGAGATGTTTAATGCGCGCGAGGCTATCGCCGCGCAAATGAACCGCCCGCCGCGCGTGCTAGTTCGCGATGACTTGCTGGTCGAGGTCGCACGCCGCAATCCGAAGTCGGCGGACGAAATTCAGGTGATGCGCGGCATGGCCAGGCGCTTCGTGCAGCCCTTGTGGGAGGCCATCGAGCGTGCGCGCCAGCTCCCGTCCAGCGAGATGCCGGAGCCGCTTGAGCGCGAACAGGATCGGCCGCAGGTCGCGTTGATCGTCGGCTTGCTGAGCGCAGTGCTCAACGACTTCTGCGTCCGGGAAAAGCTCGCCGTCGGCTTGACCTTCACGATGAGCGATCTGCGCGAACTCGTCCGCGCCAAGATGCAAAATGAAAACGTGCCGGCGACGAATCTGCTCATGACCGGCTGGCGGCGCGATTTCGTTCTGCCCGTGATTCTCGATGTACTCGAAGGCCGACGCCGCGTGCGCATCGCCAATGTGCAGGCGGATTCGCCGTTCGCGCTCGAATGAAAACTCGACGTGCCGTCACCGTCGATAACGGTACAACAACTTCATTCCGTTCCTGCCGTTTGCGGCTTAGCGCTCGCAAGGCGTCACGCGATCGCTTAGCCGTATGCGGCAATGGGAGGATCGCTCATGGCCGTCGTGGAAACGATTGACCTGCAAAAACGATACGGGAGCATCAAGGCGCTCGCCGGCGTCACCCTCAATGTTAAAGAGGGCGAGATCTACGGCCTGCTCGGCCAAAACGGCGCGGGTAAGACGACGCTCATTAAAGTGCTCCTTGGCATCAACGGCGGCTGGCAAGGCGATGCGCGCCTGCTCGGCGAACGCGCTGGTACGCCGCACGTCCGCTCGCGCGTCGGTTACCTTCCCGAAGATCACAACTTTCCCGATTATCACACCGGCTACAGCCTTCTCGATTTCTACGGCGAACTGCTAGGCGTTGCGGGAGCCGAGCGCCGTAAACGCATTCCAAAAATACTCGAACAGGTCGGTATCGCCGACCGCATGCACTACAAGATCCGCACCTACTCCAAGGGCATGAAACAACGCGTCGGCATCGGACAGGCGCTCATGCACAATCCGGAAGTCATCTTCCTCGACGAGCCCACCGACGGCGTCGACCCCGTCGGCCGTCGGGATATTCGTGGACTCTTGCTCGATCTCAAGAAACGCGGCAGCACCATCTTCATCAACTCGCATCTTCTGGGCGAGGTCGAGTTGATCTGCGATCGCGTTGCCATTCTCCGCAAGGGGACGATGCTCCGCGAAGGTTCCGTCGCCGCCCTGACCCGGCAAAAGGGCCGCTTCCTCATCGGTCTGGCGCCGGGGCAGGTCTTCCCGATCGCCGAGGTGCGCAACTTGGGCTACGACGCCAACCCGCTGGACGATCGCTGGGAAGTCCATCTGCTCGAGGATCAATCGATCGATCCGGTTGTCGATTACCTGCGTGCCCAGGGTCTGCACCTGCGGCATCTCGTCGAGAAACGGCAATCACTGGAAGATCTCTTCTTGGAGACGCATGGCGACAAAACGCCGGATCGCGAACGGAACCGCGGTCGCGGCGAGCAATCCGAAAACATCAAAGTCCTCGATGCCATTGAAGAGGAGCGCCGCACATGAAGTATCTTGCCATTCTCAAGGATTCCCTGCGTGAAGCCTGGGACAGCTGGGTCCTCCTGGGATTGCTGGCACTGTCGTCGCTGGTGATTCTGTTCGCCGCGCAGCTTTCGTTCAAGCCGCAGACCGCCGAGAAAACCATGCGGTATTTCTTCGCACAGAACATGTTTCAACAACCCGTAATGACCGAGGCGTTGAATAGCCGCAAGCCGGAAAAAATCCTGGGTATGCGGGGGAATTGGTCCCGTTTCCGCCTGGAAAAAGTGGAGCTGACACGCGGCGAGCCCGATTCTCCGCTAAGTGATTATGCGTTAATCGTTGCCGCCGATGGCCGAGGATTCGGGATGGGCGGTAATTTCATTGTGCCGGCAATCGAAGTACAGGGCAAAGGCCCTGTTGAAAAGAAGAAGCCGGTCGTGGACACCAAAGCGGACATCGCTCAACTCCGCACGTTATTCGAGGATGCCGAGGAGATTGGCTACATCAAGATCGACGCCATTGAGCCCATCGCCGACGACGACGGGAAAGGCGTGCCACGCTATCGTGTGAATCTCCTCTCCACGCCAAACACCTATCGCATCTGGGGCACCGAGCCGGGCGTTCTCTTCGGCCTGTTCACGCATGAGTTCTTCGAGATCTTCGCCGAGCCGCTCGGCTGGCGCATGTACAAACTCGCCCAATACATAATCGCCGTCGGTTCCTGGATCGCCGTTCTCTTTGGAATCGTCATCACCTCGTTCTTTATCCCCAACATGTTGCGCAAGGGGACGATCGATCTGTTGCTCGTCAAGCCGATTAGCCGCTGGCTGCTGCTCACCTACAAGTTCCTCGGCGGCTTGACATTCATTTTCTTGACGACCGGCTACGCCATCGGCGGCGTTTGGCTTGTCCTCGGTCTACGCTCCGGACTCTGGGCGAACGGCGCCTTGCTCCTGATCCCGAGTATCACCTTCTTCTTCGCCATCCTTTACGCCGTCTCGACCTTTGTCGGCGTCGTCACGCGCAGCGTCGTCGCGTCCATTTTGCTCACGATCGGCGCCTGGGTGGCCTTTTTCGGTATCGGCATGGTCTATCGCGGCATTGATCTCCTCGAGAAACTTGAAAAAGTGGAAGCCGACAGAAAAGAAGTAGATGGACAGCAGCCAAAACTTGCGGAGGAGCGCTGGGCAGGCGGTTGGACGTTCACGACCATCAAGGTGATTCATGCCATCTCGCCGCGCACCGAGGACCTCAATCAACTCAACGATTTGATCGTCTACACCGATTTCATGACCGGCAACCTCGGCAACATGAACAAATTCGACAACAGCAATCGCTCCTGGTGGGACAGTCTGCTCGTCTCATGCATCTGGATCGGCATCTTCCTCGGCCTGGCAAGCGCGTGGTTCTACTGGAAGGACTACTGACGACCGCATTCGATTCATAAATCAATCAGCGAGCACTATTGGAAAGATCAGGGATGAAGGATGAAGGATGAAAAGTTCCCCAATTTTTCATCCTTCATCCTTCATCTTTCATCCTTCCGAGAATGAGGATCCTTCTGTGGCCGCTGACGCCGTCTTTCAACGCTGCATCCATCCCACCTGCGGAGCGACCGTCGCCGCCGAGGACACGTCGTTTGCTTGCCCGAAGTGCGGCGGTCTCCTCGATGTCGCCTACGATTGGAACCGCCTTGCGCCGCCGAAAACGCTTGCCTCGTTCGAGAGCAAATGGGCGACGCGCTCCCATCCGCTCGACTTCAGCGGCGTCTGGCGCTTCCGTGAATTGCTGCCATTCGCGCCGCCCGAAAAAATCATGACGATCGGCGAAGGCCAAACGATTCTGCAACGTGCCGATCTGGTTGGCCAATTCGTCGGCATGAACGCGGGGTGTCTCGCGCTGCAATATGAAGGCATGAACCCGTCCGGCAGCTTCAAGGACAACGGCATGACCGCCGCCTTCACGCATGCCCGCATGGTTGGCGCGTCGCGCGCGGCCTGTGCATCGACGGGCAACACCAGCGCATCGCTCGCCGTCTTTTGCTCCGCGACCGGACTGATGCGGGCGATTATCTTCATCGGCTCCGGCAAAATCTCCTACGGCAAGCTCGCCCAGGCTCTCGATCACGGCGCCCTCACCGTGCAGATCACCGGCGACTTCGACGACGCCATGCAGCGCGTTCAGCAAGTCTCCAAGAAGCTCGGCATCTACCTCGTCAACAGCGTCAACCCCTTCCGCCTCGAAGGGCAGAAGACGATCATGTTCCGCATTTTGGAGGCGATGCGCTGGGAAGTCCCCGACTGGATCGTCGTCCCCGGCGGCAACCTCGGCAACGTGTCCAGCTTCGGCAAAGCCTTCATCGAGCTGATGGAGCTCGGACTCATCAAACGCCCGCCGCGTCTCGCCGTCATCAACGCCGCCGGCGCGAACACGTTTTATCAACTCTACGAACGCTTTGGCCTGCGCTGGAACGCCGGGGCGCCGGATCGTCAGAAGATTGACGGTTACTATCAAAGCCTCGAGGTCGAAAAAATCCGCGCCGCGACGATCGCCAGCGCCATCGAGATCAATCATCCGGTCAACCTACACAAGGCGTTAAGGGCGCTCGATCGCTGCGGCGGCGTGGTGCGCGAGGCGTCTGATCAGGAGATTCTCGACGCTAAAGCGAAGGTCGGCGCCGGCGGCCTGGGCTGCGAACCTGCATCGGCGGCGAGCGTCGCCGGAGCCAAAAAGCTTCGCCGTGAAGGCATCATCGCGCCGAGCGACCGCGTCGTCTGCGTCCTGACGGGCCATCAGTTGAAGGACCCAACCGCCACGGTGGCGTACCACAGCACCGATCAAAAGACATTCGACGACGTCCTTGGCCACCGCGGCGTACGTCGCGCCACATTTGCGAACCGGGCAGTGCAGGTGCCCAACGATTTGAACGAGATCATCAAGGCGATTGAGGTATATTCTTGATAGTACTTGATTCAATCGTTCTTCGTTCAAGAACGGAGCGCAACGTGCGAATATTCTCGCGCTTCATGCCACCTCTGCGATCCGATCGGTATCCGCCGGTGACGATCACTGGCTGGCTCGTCCTTGCAATCATGGCGGGCGTTGGCGTAACTGCTCTGGGTTTCTGTGTTGGGATGATTGTAAAGGCGCCTGTGGCGTCCGCAATCGTCCTCTTGGCTTTCGGGTTCTTGATGGCTTTCGGAACATGGTCAGCCAATCGAGCTGAGCGTGCTGTCGCCCGGGAACGGCAGGGTGAAGACATCGGCTCCTTCGCCCGAGGGTTGGATCGTCGTTCTGAGCCCTTCGATCCCTGGGTCGTGCGTGCCGTCTGGGATGCGGTCTCACCCTATGCGGATTTCCCGATTCGAGCGAGGGATCGTCTCGAAGATTTCGGCATCGATCCACTGGAACTGGATTTGTTGCTAATGGAAGTAACGGAACGATCGGGTCATTCGTTGAGGAATTTGCACGATTTTTGGGAAGATGGTGCGACGCTGGGTGACCTGGTGGCATTTGTCAGCTGCCAGCCGAAAAGACCAACGGGATCATGATCGAGACGTGATTGGATTGCGTTAAGCGAGCGGTAGAAAATGAAAACCGACCCGAAGCGTTTGCAAAGGATGCTGCGGCCCTCGTTATCGCTTCAGGTTGGTATGGTAACTCCGGCCGGGCGCAGTGGAACGAACAAGAGGGAACTGAGGAACGAGCAATTTGGGAGATTGTTATGCGCTACCTCAAGAAGGCCGCGGCCGTTGGTGTCCTCGTCTTCCTGGCCCTGTGGATCGCGGGCATCGTGCGCGGCCTCACCTTGACGTTTCCGCCGCCTCCTCCCTTGGCGTTGCCGAGCATTGCCAGCAGCGTTGATCGGGATTATCCGCGCAACGCGAACTGGGCGAATAATCTCAAGCAGATCGGCCTGATCGAGACGCCGCTGCCCGTTATGCTCGATAAGCCACAGGTGGAAGAGGTTCGCGTCATCGAGAAACGGGCGACCATGACGACGGGAACGGCCGATTTCCCCACCGATGAGTCGGCGCTGCGGGCAGCCATCAAGGCCAATCAGGCGAGCGTCTTCAACGAAAAAAGCGCGGGCATCGCTCCCGCGCGCCATCTAGCGATCGAGATCGGCGTGCATCCCGACCGTTACGACTCGCTCGTGGCCACGCTGCGTGAGATAGGCCGACTGTCGACGATCACTGTCGAACAGAAGGACCGCACGGAAGAGTTTCGCAAGCTCTTCGCGCAGCGGCAGTACCTCAAGAGCAACCTCGAAGCGATGAAAGAGCTTCGCAAGGGAAAAACGCTCCCCTTCGACGAAACGTTACGCTTGGAACAGATCATCCAGGGGATGGAAAAGGAACTGCAATCGCTCACCGTGCAGTTCGGCGGTTTTCTTGGCAAGGAATCGTTCTACCACGTGCACATGACGCTCGTCGAGTATCAGCCCGGCGATCGTCGCGATGAATCCTACACGATTCCGCAGCGCGTCGGCCACGCCTTCATGTGGGCGGTCGCGTGGTGGTTCGCGGTTGCCCTGGTCGTTGGCATCATCGCCGGCGCCGGGTTGAGCGTGTGGATATTGCGGCAAAAAGAGGAGACCTCGAAATGAAGACCAAGCTCGGCATCAACGGCGCCTGCGGACGCATGGGTAAACGCATCGTCCAGCTTGCCCATGAAGACAAGTCGCTCGCGATCGTCGCCGCCATCGACGCCTTCCAGCATCCCGAACACGGCACCGACATAGGCGCAGCGTCCGGCGTCGGCGCGCTTGGCGTCAACGTCTTGTCGACGTTGCCGCTCGACGCGCGTCCCGACGTCTTCATCGATTTCTCGATGCCGGAGGGGACGATGCACGTCCTGAAGATTTGCCTGGAGCGCAAGATCCCGCTCGTGGTGGCGACGACCGGGTTCTCCGACACGCAGAAACGCGAAATCGAAGCCGCCGCCCATCACACGGCGCTGTTGATGGCGCCCAGTATGAGCCTGGTCGTCAACGTCCTCGTCAAGCTCGTGCGCGAGGCCGCGCTCGCGCTCAAGGACAAGGGGTTCGACGTCGAAATCATCGAACGCCATCACCGCTTCAAGAAGGATTCCCCCTCGGGCACGGCCCTGCACTTCGCGCAGATCATTCAGGGGGCGATGGGGGACATGAAAATCATGCATGGCCGCGAGGGGCTGGTCGGCGAACGCACGCCAAACGAGATCGGCATGCACGCGGTGCGCTCCGGCGACAACGTCGGCGAGCACACGATCCTGTTCAGCACCCTGGGCGAAACGATGGAACTGGTCCACAAGGGCCACACTCGCGACGCCTACGTGCGCGGCGCGCTGCAGGCGGCCAAGTTCCTCGCCACCAAGGGGCCAGGGCGTTATACGATGGATGATGTGTTGGGGTTGTGAGGCCTACGGGGCTAATTTCTTCACGTAGTTCAGGTCGTCGAATGGCAATCATTACGGGCAGCGCATCGAGGTGCGACTACTTGGCATTCTTGAGCGTCACGCATTCCTGCGACCGGCTTGGACCGGCAATGATAGTTCGACTTTATCGAGGACATGCTCCAGCGTGTCCGGATAGATCGGTTCCGGCGCTCCCCTGGCGCGGAACAATCCCTGTTCCTTCGCGTACGCCTCGACACGCTTGAATCGCATTATTCGTGCGCCACGCCAGCATTGGCGCGGTATATTGAGAAGAAAATGGAGGCCCCGCCGTGATCGACATCATCTACCGCTACGATCCCACCACGCAACCCGCGCTCATACCGCCGGCGACGCCGGATGAGGCGCGGGTTCGTCTGTGTGAAGGCAATCGCGAATTCATGCGGCTCGTTGATTTGCCGACTGGGGGGGAGCGCTCCACGCACATCATCCCGATCGACCTTGCCGAATTGGGTGTTGCCGAACAAGGTGGGATCCCGCGGCAGCAGCCGTTTGCCATCGTGCTCGGCTGTTCGGATGCCCGAGCGCCGATTGAATGGATTTTCAATCAAGGGTGCAATTCCCTTTTCGTCGTCCGCGTGGCAGGTAATGTGCTCGGCAACGAATGCCTCGGCAGTATCGAGTACGCCGTGCAACATTTGGGCGGCAACCTCAAGCTGCTTGTTGTCCTTGGCCATAGTGGATGTGGCGCGGTGACCGCGGCGGTCGATACGTATCTCAAGCCGGCCCGTTATCTGGCCGTCGCCAACAGCCAGGCCCTGCGGTCAATCGTCGATGGCCTGATGTTAGCCGTGCGCGCGGCGGCGGCAGCGCTCGAGCACGTCCACGGGCCGAGTGTTGCACAGGCGCCGGGTTATCGCGACGCGATGATCGAAATGGCGGTGGCGCTGAACACCGCCATGACTGCCAAGACGCTCAAATACGAGTTTCGCGATGTCGACCCTGATGAACTCCGAGTCGTCTTCGGCGTCTACCACCTTGTGTCGCGCGAAGTAGATCTGCTCTCCGCACAGGGTTACGACGGCAATCCGAATCTCTACGAGCCTCCCGCGCATGAAGCGGCCTTTCGTGAGCTTGGCGTGCGGATCGCGAGTTGTCCGGTAATAGCCGCAATGCTGCGCGCGAAATGACAAGGAGTACGCGTGTTGCCGTCGTTACACATCAGCAAATTGCTTTCCGCCTGGGTGGCCGTGGCGATGATCTATGCCGCCGCGGTGACGCTCTTCGCCCGCTGGAAGGCATTGCCGAGTTGGGAGTCCAGCAATTCCATTCTGACCGTATTGAGCGCGTGGCTTGGGGTGCTCCTGGTGTTTCGCATTAACTCTGCGAATGACCGCTGGTGGGAGGCACGTAAGCTGTGGGGACAATTAATCAACGACTTACGCAATCTGGCCTTGAAGACGCGTGCCCATGTTGACCTGTCCGTCGAGGAACGCCATCGCTTCGCCAGGCTGCTGTCTGCCTTCGCCAACGCATTGCGATTGCACTTGGGCGGGCAACACGCGAGCGCCGAATTGCCGGGTCTGGAGGTGGAAGCGAAACACATCCCGCACCTGCCCGGCTACGTCGCCGAGTTGATTCACCGAATGTTCGCGGATTGGCATCGCCAGGGCCGGCTGACAGACACGCTATGGATCCTGGACGTGCATGCCCGCGCCTTGATGGACATCTGCGGTTCCTGCGAACGCATCCGCAATACGCCGGTGCCGACGTCGTATCTCGCATTGCTGCGCGGGGCCATCGCCGTCAATGTGCTCGTATCCCCTTGGATTACTGCCACCACGATTGGCTGGTGGGGCCTGCCAGTGTTTGGTGTCGGCATTAGCTTTCTTATCGGCATTGAATTGACCGCGGAAGCCATCGAGGAACCCTTCGGCGACGACGGCGACGACTTGCCGTTGCGCACCTATTGCAAGACGATCGAAACGTTCGTCACCGCGTTCCTCGAAGAGCCTGCGCCGGAGACGCAGTCCTGAGAGGGTATCGGTCGAGACCGGCCATTCGGTGTATGGTCCCTCAAACCAGCGCAAGACCTAGATGGCCGCGTGCGGGCGAATGGACTGAACCATGCCAAGCTACGCCGACTACCTGAAGCTCGATGATCTGCTCGTGCTGCAGCAGCCTGGCAGCGATCACGACGAAATGCTCTTCATCGTCATCCATCAGACCTACGAGCTCTGGTTCAAGGAGACCCTGCACGAGCTCGATTACCTTCAAACACTCCTGGGCAAGGACGATTTGCCGCGCGCGGGGCATGCGATGAAGCGGGTGCTGACGATCCTGAAGGTGCTCGTCGCGCAGGTGGACATTCTCGAAACGATGACGCCGCTCGAGTTCGTGAGCTTCCGTGCCCGGCTCGAATCGGGCAGCGGGTTTCAGTCGGCCCAGTTTCGCGAGTTGGAGTTCGTCGTCGGGCACAAGCGCACTTCAGCGTTAGAGCCATATCAATCGGGAAGTGCCGAACGTATTCGGCTGGAGCGACGCTATCGAGCACCATCGCTTTGGGACTGGTTCGCCCTTTTTCTGGCGAAACGCGGCCATGCAGTCCCCGATGACGTGCTGAAGCGAGACGTGACGCAACCGCCGGCGCCGTCCGCAGACATGCAGCGAATCCTCATCGGCATTTATCGCAGCGACGCGGCTCTCGCGGAATTTTGCGAACGACTCGTCGATCTTGACGAAGGGTTGCAAGAATGGCGCTATCACCACGTCAAGATGGTCGCGCGCACCATCGGCACCAAAGCAGGCACCGGCGGCTCAACGGGAGCGGAGTATCTGCGGACGACGATTATGCGACCCATCTTCCCCGATCTATGGGCCATTCGCTCGGAGTTCTGATGCGGCCCGACTTGTCTGCCGATCTTCTCCAACGCATGCTGGCGCAGGCGCGGCTTGTCGAGAATACGCAGTTCCACAAGCCATGGTGGAAGTTCTGGGGTTGAGGGAATGTTGTGCGCCACTTGACATTCGGCGGGCATCGGTCACAATCGTTGAATCTACTTGCCGCTTCTTCATGGAGACATCCCCATGCGCGCCGCGCTTGTCGTCTTGGCCCTTGTGATAATTGCCAACCCGCTCCCGGCTCAGGACAAACTGCAAATTCTGGCCGCCGATCAAGAGCCGCGCACGATGCTGCGTCGCTTCCTGCACGCCGAACTCCAGAAGCACTTCGATGCACGCAAGAAAACCGTCGCGGCGCTCGATACGGCGGACAAGATCCACAAACGACAAGCCGAGCTCAAGGCGAAGTTCATCGCAGCGATCGGCGGCTTCCCGGAAACGAAGGGGCCGCTCAACGGCAAAGTCACCGGCACACTCAAAGCTGACGGTTTCCGCGTCGAGAAAGTCATTTACGAGAGCCGGCCGAATCATCACGTCACCGCGAATTTCTACATCCCCGACGGCAAAGGCCCATTCCCAGGCGTGATCGTTCCCTGCGGCCATAGTGCCAACGGCAAGGCGGCGGACGCCTATCAGCGGGCGTCGATTCTCCTGGCCCAGAACGGCATCGCCGCGCTTTGCTACGATCCGATCGGCCAGGGCGAGCGTCTGCAATTGCTCGACGGCAAGAAAGGCGCCGTCGCTGGCAGCGTCAATGAACACACGATGGTCGGCGTCGGCGCGCTGCTCGTCGGCCAATCGACGGCAGGCTATCGCATCTGGGACGGCATGCGCTCCATCGACTATCTCTGTTCACGCCCGGAAATCGACCCGAAACGCATCGGCTGCACCGGCAACTCCGGCGGCGGCACGCTCACCGCGTATCTCATGGCCCTCGACGAACGCATTGTCTGTGCCGCCCCGTCGTGTTACATCACCTCGCTTGAGCGTCTGTTCGCGACGATCGGACCACAGGACGCCGAGCAGAACATCCCCGGCCAAGTCGCTTTCGGCATGGAGCACGTCGATTACGTCACCATGCGCGCCCCACGCCCGACACTCATCTGCATCGCCTCGCAGGACTATTTCGATCAACAAGGCTCGTGGGCGACCTTCCGCGAGGCGAGCCAGATCTACGCCAAACTCGGCCATGGCGAACGTGTATCGCTGTTCGAGTACGACGACAAGCACGGCTTCTCGAAGCCGCGCCGCGAAGCCGCCATGCGCTGGATGCGCCGCTGGCTCTTGAATATCAACGACGCGCCGGCAGAAGGGGACTTCAAATCGTTCACTGACGAGGAGCTGCAATGCACGCGTTCCGGCCAGGTGCTCGCCGATTTCAAGGGCGTGTCCGCGTTCGGCCTGAACTTGATCGAAGCGAAGAAGTACGCCGGCGAACGCGCTAAGTTCGCAGGGCACCCGTCGAAGGTTCAGCGCGTTGTCGTCCGCAGTCTCTTGAGCTTGCCCGACGAAATCCCGATGGCAAAGGAGTTGAGCAAAAAGATTCACTATCTCGAAGATCGCCTGAGCACGCACAAGGTCGTCTACGAAACCGAGAAGGGGATCCTCCTGCCGGGTCTGCGCTTCAAGCACATTCAGCCGAAGGGGCCGCCGGTGCTCTTCCTCACGGATGCGGGATTGCCTCAGGATGGCAAACTGCCGGTTTGGCTCGACGAGAAGTATCAAAAGAACCATCAGGAAATCTGGATGTTCGACCCGCGCGGCCTGGGCGAGACGGCGCCGACGGGCAAACCGTCGAAGTATTTCGGCGCCGACGAGAAGAACGCGTTTCTGGCGATGCACCTGAATCGTCCGCTCCTGGGCCAGCGCGTGCTTGACGTGTTGTCGTTGCTGAAGGCGATCAACACCGACAGCGTGCAAATCGTTGGCGTCGGCACGACCGGGCCGGTGGTCCTGCACGCGGCCGCCCTCGATGAGCGCATCCGCGACATCACGCTGGTGAATTCGCCGCGTTCATGGCTGGATGTCGTCGCACAGCCGGTCAGCAACGACCAACTCGGCAACGTCGTCCCCGGCGTGTTGAAACACTACGACTTGCCCGACCTTGAACGCTCATTGGCGCCGCGGCCGATTCATGTTCGCCCCTAGTGCAAACGTCTCGCTTATAGAAATTGGGTGCAAGTGAAATGCTTGCACTACGGTGATGACTCCAACTGCAGAGCAAAAATGGCGGGCGCTTCTGGCACAGCGTTGCCCGCACTGCTGCCAAGGCCGGATCTACGCCGGCGGCATGACGATGAACGAGCGCTGTCCCGCGTGCAATCTTCGATTCGAACGCGAGCCGGGCTATTTCGTCGGCTCGCTTTACATCAGCTACGCTCTGGCGGTCGGCACACTTATGACTGGGTTATGGATCGGCAGCCTGTTGGCGCCTGAGATGGATCTCGGCTGGATCGTGCTAATCTGCGTCGCGCTGTTCGTGCCCTGTGTGCCGATGGTGACGCGCTATGCACGAGTGATCTGGATGTTCTTCGATCGCTGGGCGTGGCCGACGAAGCCGGAAGAGTTGGAATAGAGGCTCGGCTCGCCTCGTTTACTTGCGCCAGAACGACATCGCGATATGCATGATCCCCCAATAAGGGAACCAGCTCTTCGACACGAGATCGCACACGAGGCCCGTGCGTTCCCAGACGTGTGACCGTAGCGCGAAGAGGGCAAGTGCCGCAATCATCAAGGCGACGTGCAGCGTGATGAGTCCCGCGGGGGTGTGCCGTAGCCAAGTCCAGAGGTTTGCGCCTTTGGGATTGCGTCCGTTCATCTTTCCGCACGCGAAGAAGAGCCACATCGAACCGTGCAAAAGAATTACGAAGTTGTACCCGACCGAGCCAAGGGGTGAACCAATCAAGAGAATGGCGATCAATCCCGCGTAGACAGCCAAGAGCGGTTGGTAGTTCGCGATGGTTTCACGGATCGAGCCGTGCAGAATCCACGCGCGTTGCAACGTGGCGACCCAGGCCAGGACGGCGAGGATCAAAGCGGCGAACGCGGCCGCAACCAACCACGATGATGAGACATGCTGCAATAGGTTGGATCGTCCCAGCAGCGGTCCGCGCACGATCTGAAAGCCAGCAAGGAGTGCCAGAAACGTCAGCGACACGCTCAAGGCCAGTGAACTCAGGAAACGATCCGGCTGCGGCGCGGCGGGTGAGAGTTCGCCGGAGTGCTTGAAGAGATGGGCCTCGTCGTAGGTCTCGTGAAAGAAAAAGAAGCTGTAGAACGCGATGATGCCGAGCGGGTTCTTGTCGCCGCCGGCCCACGCGAAGACAGCGCAGAAAGCGACGCCGAAAAGCGTCCAAAAAGTCAGCCTGGCGAGGGCGGCGCGATTACGCAGACGTGGCGATGTAAACAAGAATAGCCAGCCGATGGTGAAATGCGTCAGGCCCATGGCGCGCGTCATGGTGTCGGCGGGGTTTTCGACGAAACGGCGTTCTGATTGCAGCAATAGCGTTTCGACCACGTAAAGCATGCAGCCCACGCCGAGTACGCCGTTTACGATCGCGCACGCCCATAGAAAACGCCGCCAGGTCGCGCTGGTGTGAATACCGGACTGGAGGATGGCGAGGGACATTTCGTTTCTCGCGGCTATTTGATCCGTTGGAGAACATACCAAGAACCTACTCTGTGATGGAAGACGGATCGCTCGTCGGCGGCGCGGCCAAGAAGAAGAGCGAAGTGCGAGAAGAGCTGGGAATTTCTTTCGTAGTTCGCGATTGGCTCTTCATACTTTGCAATTCAAGAGCCAAAATCGATAAGGCGATTGGCAGGAGTTACTATACCAGTAGAGTCGAGAGGTAGCGCGGCGGTTTAGGTGGGCCATGCAGGTTGCCGGCCCTTTCGGTTGCCGGTGCCAGAGTATCCCACCCTGCTCCGTTTCTACCTCCCGCTCATCGAACCGGACGG
>SXGS01639924.1_pt1 | contig 25343 bp, 16 predicted proteins | sample 3174681 | NCBI WGS metagenome assembly SXGS01 (sample SAMN11356861, study PRJNA531348) | freshwater metagenome | isolation source: freshwater sample F1-80 | place: China: Fuxian Lake, Yuxi | collected 2017-12-25 | reverse complement strand
CATCAACAAAAAAGCCCAAGGCCCACCAGGATCAAAAACGATCTGGCGTGGAATGGGCCGCTTCGAAATCATCGTCAAAGCCTATGCGGCATTTGCTAAATCGACTTGTGGGGTATAAAAAGGCTGGAAGCTTATCCCACGGCTGGAAGCTTATCCCACGTACGTTGAACGGTATTGCGCCTAACTGCGCTACGAGACTGAAGACGGGACTCGAATTATAGCGGTAGCGAGTCGAAAAGACACTTGAAGCTTGATCGTTCAGACGGAACGAATGGTTGCCAAACGAAAAAAGGCGGTCAGATGTGCCTCCATGGCAATCCGACCGCCTTTGCTTAACTCAACCAGATCTACTTCCAAGGCGGAAGTCGAAAGCTAATTTGCATCCACTTAGCATCCGCAGTTATTGCCGCGATTGAGCAAACGGGACAGGAAACCACCACGGCTGGGTGCTGGGCAGCATACTTGTACCGGAACTTGTTCGCAGACAACGCGTGGTACGCAACGGGTATAGGTGTAAGGTACACATACCGGTACGCACTTCGCAACTTTGATCGTCTTGCAGTAGTGAACTGGCTTGCAGACGGTGTACGGAACAGTTCGTGTGACGTTCTCGCATACCATGCGGCAAGTTGTATAGCAGAATGTCTGGCACTTGGTTTCAGGAACCATGCGGCAGGTTGTGTGGGTGCAATCCTTTACCCGTTGTTCGCAAACCATGTTGCAAACGGTGTAGGTGCAGGTCTTGCTTCGGCACTCTGGAACCATGCGGCAGGTCGTGTAAGTGCAGGTCTTGGTACGGCACTCTGGAACCATGCGGCAGGTCGTGTAATTGCAAGTCTTGGTGCGGCACTCTGGAACCATGCGGCAGGTCGTGTAAGTGCAGGTCTTGCTGCGAGGCTCGCAAACCATACGGCAGACCGTATAGGTGCAAGTCTTGCTTTGGCACTCTGGAACCATGCGGCAAGTTGTATAGGTGCACGTCTTGGTGCGGCACTCTGGAACCATCTTGCAGACGGTGTAGGGAACCGTGTTGCGGACGCACTCACGTTCGTGACGAACGCAGTTGATCGTCTTTTCTTCGCAAGTTGGAACCCAAACCTTCTTGCAGATCGTTCTTGGTGGGCACTGTACGCATTCAACTCGGCATGCGCCTGGGCAATATACGTTGCGGCAGGTGCTTTCGTCGAATGTCCAATGACCTGGCTCACGCACATGACGTTGCACGGTTGGGCCGGGAATTTCTTCAGTTACCGTATCCCAATGCCCACCGCTGACGGTAATTGTCTTGGTGAAATGCACCGGCTTGGTTACGTAGCTGATCACTTCCCGCGTGCGTGTCTCTTGATGAGGCACCATCACGGTGTAGTTGATCACTCGCTCGTGAGTCTCATGCACTGGTTTCATGACAGTGTAGTTAATGACCTTTTCACGGGTCTCGTACACAGGTCGCGAAACAGTGTATTTGATCACTTTCTCGTGTGTCTCGTACACTGGCTTCATGACCGTGTAATTGACATTGCGAGTATGAGTTTCGTACACAGGCTTCATGACCGTGTAGTTGATGTTTCGGCTGTGAGTCTCATACACGGGCTTCATCACGGTGTAGTTAACGACCTTTTCACGGGTCTCGTACACGGGACGTTGCACATTGTAGGTCACTTGCCGAGTGTGTGTCTCGTACACAGGCTTCATGACTGTGTATTGCCGAGTCCCCGTCTTGGTTTCGTAGACAGGTCGGCTCACTGTGCTGGTCACTTCGCGATGCTGCGTCTCTCGCTCGTAACGCACAGCGTTTACCTGACGATCTTCGTAGACCGTCTGGTACTCAGTTCTTGTAGCCTGTACGGTCTCTTGTTCGTGGACCACACGGCGTACGTTTTTCATTACGGTATGGCAAGCTGGCACTTCACAGCAGCTTACCACACTCCCTTCGCAATCTTGGTAGCTGATTGCGCCGCAATACGCGGCGTTGGCTACCTTACCAGCCGCGGAGGCCAGGATGGCCACCAAGACCGGTATGACAAACAGCCTTCTCATTTCCCGTTCTCCTTGGAATCCGTTAAAACTCGCTGGATGCAGTATCTGGCAGCGGACCACAATCCGCTTAGCCACAACAGACAATTCGAACAGTCTCCACCAGCTCAGCCCCCTACAAATGTGCTACACTAGCCTTTCGTCATCATTCCTCCCGAAGTTTGACGATTGGCTAGGAGCATCCAGCCGTATAAGCTGGGGTGTTCGCATAGAGTCTGCTCAAAGCACCTGTTTCATCGTCTAGCTAGCCTTGGTCGAACAACAAAAAAGTGAGAGCTAGGAAAAATGCGACCCATGGGTGATTTGAATCGTCTGGGAGTATCGTCTATATCGGCTTTATGGACTTTGGCGCTGGAGTGCGCCGCACAATGAATTCGAATCACCAATTCAAGCAACAGGAGTCGGTCGACGGCGACCAAGAAAACGGGATAAGCGAACCGTTGATCAATTCGATTCCAGCGGCTACCGCGCACCGACTTGGGTTATATTTGAGAGAGTTGCAACAGATTCAGCGAACTGGAATAGCCACCGTCAAGAGTACCGACCTAGTTCAACGACTTGGGTTGAGCGATTCGCAAATACGACGAGATCTGGCTTTGTTTGGGCAATTTGGCAAGCGAGGGGTTGGTTACAACGTCACTGGCCTGGTAGGCGCGCTAAGAAAATCGCTGGGAACCGATGGCCAATGGGGAACTGTCTTGGTCGGATTGGGAAACCTAGGAAGTGCGCTAGTGCGCTACCGAGGATTTGCTCAACAAGGATTTCTAATCCGCGCAATCTACGAATCCGATCCCCAGAAGATCGGCAAGAATATCGGTGGAATTCCTGTGCTAGATTTTCGCCAAATTGACACGACCCTGCCGAGTCTTTCCGTCAAGCTGGCAATTATCGCGGCCCCATCCGATCAAGCTCAAAATATCGCCGAGAAATTAACCGCCCTTGGAGTCCAAGGAATACTAAATTTCGCACCCGTGGTCCTGCAACTCGACCGAAATGTCTCTGCAGTCCATGTAGATTTGGCAATTGAACTGCAAAGACTCGCATTCGCTGTTGTCAATCGCGAACGATCCCGGTAAATTTCTACTCTTTCAATTATTGTGGCTTCATGGAATTCGAGGCGCTACAAGCTACTACCCTGTGGTGTAATGGTAACACAGAAGATTTTGGATCTTCTATTCTAGGTTCGAGCCCTAGCAGGGTAGCTTGATATTTCAAAACGCGGCACTCGAGAAGAATGTCTGGTTTCGAAATGCCTCGCGCCGACGAATTTCCGCTATAAATAGTCTTGGTTAGGCGCAATACCGTTCAACGAACGTGGGATGAGCTTCCAGCTTGTCAATATCTTGTGCAAGCAATGGCGAAACTCCGCTACAGGTTGACAAGCTGGAAGCTTATCCCACGTTCGTTGAACGGTATTGTGGTTAGGCGAGCGGCAGATGGGAATTTACCAAGGCCTAAGCGAATACAAGCCCGAAGCGCAAGCGAGTGCGTCAATCCTGGCATACACTCGCTTGCCCTTCGGGCTAGTATTGGTAAGAAACTATCTGCCGCTCGCCTTAGCACTCTCTTCATGCTTACCCTCGGCTGCAAGTTTGAAGTCTGCGAGCCAACTGGCAATTCTGCTAGCGAAAAAGTAACAGCCGGATTCCATGTGAGGTGGTCACCCTCTCGTGACGGACGGCACGTGGAATGTGGCCGCTGCTTTGGTAAACTCGAAAATCCCGCTTGACTTATTGTGAAATTTAGGGAATCGACCGCATGCGTGTAGCAGGTTACCGACTGGTACAACCTCTGGTCAGCTCAGAGAGCCACTATGCTTATCTTGCGCTATGCGAATCTGGTTTCACGCATCGAATCTACGGCTTGCGCAATCCCGCTGGCGCATCGATAGAGCGTTTTGAAAGAGATCGAACGCGCTTGCGGCGGGCGATGTTGGTCAAACACGCCAGCGTTTTTGACGGACAGATCTTGCTCGATGTACCCGATCATATTCAAGTTGCAATTCGAATTGAGGAATTGAAATCGATCGAACTGATAACTACCCAAACAGTCGGTTCTGCCTTAGGCGGTCAATTCGCCGAACTGGCCAGTGGGTTGGCCGAGGTCCATCGTATGGGAGCAGCTCACAACTGCTTATCAACACAATCGATTTATCTTGGGCGGGCACCTGACCCGAAAATCGGTCTGGCTGGAAACCTGCAAGTTGATTTGCTCGAATGGATTCTTCGATCGCAAGACGGCGACGAATCATGGCGAGCCAGTGACGCCGAGCTGATATCGAGTGATATATCCAGTGTCGGTTTGTTGATCGATTGGCTAGCGGGAAAGTTGGCTATCAGTAGCGATTCGTTAAACCAGCTCACGCGCATCGCGCAGTCGTGCAAGTCGGATGATTGGACTGCGTTGCCCAGTATGCAGGAAATTGCCGAGTTGTTGCACAATGCCGTTGCGACGCCCGTTGTTTCTGCCATGCAATTCGAACAGACGCAAGTTTCTGAGCTTGCTTCACAATCTGCAAAACATGTTTCAGATGCCAATGAAGCTACGATGCCGAGCGAAGTCCCTGACCTTGCCCAGAAGTCATCGCAGACAGAAACGCCATTGCGTTCGGTTGGTCGCTTTGCCATAGAACGGCGATTAGGCGAAGGCGGCATGGGAGCCGTATACTTGGGAACCGATCCAAGCGACGGTTCAAAAGCGGCGATCAAGATCATCGCCCAGCGGTTCAACAGAAATGATCGGGCCGCAAAGCGATTCGCCAAAGAAGCCCGCATGTTATCGACCGTACGGCATCCGTCGATTGCTCGTCTGGTCGAATTCAATGGCCAGCACGACCCGATGTATCTGGCAATGGAATACGTTGAGGGAGGATGCCTTGCAGATTTCTTGAAATCACGCCAACCTCTGCCTGAGCGATTGGCGGTAGCGTTGATCGCCGATGCAGCGCGCGGCTTGAGTGCTGCCCATAACAGCGGCATGGTGCACCGCGATATCAAGCCCGCCAATTTATTGTTGACTGAACGCGGACGAAATTCACTTGTGAATCTTCAGTTGGACGAATCGACTAGTGGCCCACTGGTAAAACTTGCCGATTTTGGATTGGCTAAACACCATGATTCATCCGAGTCAATTGCGCTGACCCAAACTGGCATGATTCTGGGAACTCCGATCTACATGTCTCCCGAACAATGCCGTGCGTCGAACGTTGACCCAGGCACCGATGTCTATGCGCTGGGAGTGACATTATTCCAATGCTTGTCCGGACGACCGCCGTTCGAAGGTGAATCGACGGTCGCGGTGATTCGACAGCATTGCGACGCAACGATTCCCAACCTGCGATCGCTGAACAACGCCGTTAGCGATGCAGTTCAGCAAATCGTTGAAAAGAGCTTGCAGAAAAACCCGCTCATGCGGCACCGCGATGGTGGTGAATTGCTCGCCGACCTTCAACGAGCGATCAATGGTGAACCATCGTCGATGTTCATCCATCCAGCATCGATCGATACCAAGGTTCCGGGGGTGCTGAGCTTTCGATACGAGTGGCAACTTCTGTCCGGACCTGCCGCGCTGTGGCCCTACATTTCCAACACTGACCGCGTCAATCATGCGATCGGATTGCCCGCGGTTAAGTATCGAACGTTTGTCGATCCCAAATTGGGCGTGCGACGCATGGCCACGGTGAAAGCCATGGGTGTAACCATGGAATGGGAGGAGCATCCCTACGAATGGGTCGAGGGACGAAGATTGAGCGTACTGAGGCAATTCCCCAGCGGACCGTTTCATTGGTTTGTCAACGTTGTCGAGTTGCGACCACTATCTGGAGGTGGCACACAGGTAGTGCAGCAACTGTCGATGCTCCCTCGCAACTGTATCGGGGGATTGTTGGCCAAATATGAGATTGGTCGCAAGTCGGGTCGGAATTTTGGTCGCGTGTATCGCAACGTCGATCAGTACTTAGTCGAGCATTCCAAGGCTCAATCGCTCGACGATCCGTTTGCCAAGTCGCGAGCGCTATCGTCGCAGAAGTCGCGCCTGCTGGCTAATCGAATCGAACGAGCCCGAATGGATGCTGCCGCAATTGATCCCACGGTTTTCGATTTGCTAGAGCAGTTTATCCAACATGCATCCGATCTAGATGTTGCGCGCATGCGCCCGATCGCGCTCGCCGAGCGACTGGGCTTGAGCACTCAGGATGTTGTACAAGCTTGCCTCTTGTTGGCGCGCGAAGGTGTGCTGGTACTGCTCTGGGACATCCTCTGTCCAACATGCCGCATTCCTGCAGATGTTCAGGAAACACTCAAGAGTCTGGCCGACCACGGGCATTGTGAAGCCTGCAATGCGGACTTCGAAATAGATTTCGCCAGATCGGTGGAACTCGTTTTTCGAGTTCATCCAGAAATTCGACCGGCTGAGACGCGAACATATTGTATTGGTGGTCCTGCCTTCTCGTCGCACGTCGTTGTTCAATCGAGGTTGGCCTCGCAAGAGCGATTAGCAATTGAACTGGACTTGGCCGACGGACAGTATCGACTGCGTGGTCCCCAGTTACCATTTGTAGTGGATTTGCGAGTATCTTCGTCGGGACGTACGGCGCACTTGGAATTGGATCTGTCGCGTCCCACGCCACGCAGCGCCGTGCCTGTGCTGAGAAGCGGTACCCAAGTTTTGCTGCTATGCAATCACACAACCAACGACTTGCAGGTTCGACTCGAACGCATGGCTTCGCGAGCCGATGCGTTGACTGCTGCCGATGCTTCGCGAATACCAGAGTTCCGCAAGTGGTTCCCAGGTGAGGTGCTCTCGCCAGGCAGGATGGTCTCCTTGACTACAGTTACTTTGCTCGCCTGCCGCATCGATTGTGCCGGCAAATTGTTGGACTCCTTGGGCGATGCAGTCGGCTCGGCAAAGTTACTCGAATTTCTACAAACGCTCGCACAGCAAGCCACGCAGTGCCATGGTTGTGTTACCAAGACCATGAACGATTCGTTGTTCGCTGTCTTTCCAAGCGTTGTTCATGCCATGGAGGCTGCTGCTCAGATGCTGTCCTGGGCGAGCAGTCCGCAGGGTGTCGAGAGCGTGCCGCTTCGGCTTGCAACTGTGCACGGTCCAGCGATTATCGCGACGATTAACGATCGCCTCGACTACTTTGGACGCACCGCGCAAGACTTAGTTGACCTACTTGAACGTGGAGCGTCCCAGACGGTTACAATGTCCGACAGTTGCTTGACCGAACCGGGCACTATTGCAGCTTTGGATCTCAAGTGGCAGCTCGTCACTCAAGAGAATTGGCACACAGCACGCTTACGACAATAATGTTGAATTCGCTTTTGATACGCAAAGCACATGACGCAAATTGAGTCAAAGAAAAGTACCGAAGTAGCTCGAAGTTGCTCGTTTCTCTAGCGTCCCTTCATTGCTGTAGCGAAACGGACGGCCAAAAACACACGAGCGCGTTACAGGATTTTCGCAACGGAATCTCGTGTTCATACGGAGTTATCGAGCGTCACTCAGGAGCACGCAATAACCGTGAAAGATACCGACCCCGCCAACTTGTTGTCGAACAACCCGTACGCCTCACCGCCACTGCCAAAGGAAAATATCAAATTCGATGATTCAGTTGAATTTGATACAATCGTCGTCGAAGACGATATTGTGCGAGGAATGGGCAAGCGATTCTGGTTATTTGTTATAGTAGTCATCCTGTTTGCTCCAGAGGCCTGGTTTTATTTCAGATTTCCAGTGATGCCTGTGCTTGTTCGTCCAATCATGGGTTGGGCAGTGCTTCTGGTGTCAGTGATGGCAGGCGCATCTTTGATGTATCTCGTATACTGGCGACTGTCGCGCATAGTAGCTCGACGGCAGACTCGCAAGAACCCTAAATCTTTAGGAGCTGTGAAAGGAACCATCACTCGCGACTGGTTTGTGGTACAAACCACTGACTGGAGTGCAAAGTTTCCAACTGGCTCACTCCTCGGCGCCAGAGTCAATGGCGACGTATTGTCGGTCTGGTTCAATTCGTCGTTGCCATCCAACTACTTCCTACCGCGACGAGCTTTTGGCGGAAATCAATTTCAAGAAGTCGCAACGTGGTATTCGTCCACAGCTAAAGCCAATAGAGGATTGAGAGGAATTCGTGCACGGCTATTGGAACGTAGGGAGTATGTGGAGCTTGAATGCCTAGATGAGGGCATTCCATTTGGTGGCGAACTATCCTACGTGAACAGGCGAGCCTCGCAATCATTTATTCGAAATGGCAATCTTCTGCCGTTGATAATCTCTTCAATCATTCCCAGCGTCCTGCTGAGTCGGTTGATAGGTAGCGTCACAAGTATCCCCTTCGCTTGGTTGTTACCAGTGATTCTCCTGGTTGTTTTACCGGTCGTTTTCGCAATTGCAGTACCATACTCTGTTTCCCCTGTTTTGGACCGAACTACTGAGCAACGGAAGGGCAGAGTCATGGCCAGCGGAGTATATGTGGCGACTCCGCATGGAGCGGCGATCATCCGATATAGCGCGTTTGTTAAGATCACAGTCAGCGAATTCGCGATCACTCTTGAGCAGCCCGGTGAACAGAAAAATCAGATCGTATTGAGCCGACATCTATTCCAGTCCGATGAAGATTGGTCGCAAGCGATCGTACTGGTGCGAGAATCAGGACTTCCAAGCACCGGCGCATAAGCGCGGCGAATGGCAGTCGAATATCGAGCAGTTCCTTACCCAATGTGCAAGGCTAACGATTTGCGGCTGACTTTCGAGAACTTGAATATTATGGTTGGGGGACAGAAGCAGATTGAGTAGCAGCTTGTTCGAATTGAACCTCCAATTTGCGCGCGATGTCCTCTTGCAAATACTTCTGCAGGGATTCTCGGGTGACTTGAAACATGCGATCGATACGATTCTTCGAGGCCAATGGGATTGGATCGTTAGTTTCGTCCAGCATTTTGCGCTGCAGCGTTTCCAGAGCATCAGCCATTTCCGTATAGGATCGCAGCGCGCGAATTTGCGAGATTGCGGCGCGGGCTTCGTCCAGCTTCTTGTCGGCGAAGAGTTTTCGAGAGCGTGCAGCCAGCATGTTGCGCATGCCGATCAATTCAAGCACTTCTCCCTGAAACCCTTTTACGAATGCTTCGGCTTCAAGTCGGCGAGTATCGCTGGGCAGTTCCGCGACCTCAAGCTTTGTTAGACCTAGCACCAGAGGTAACCGCGCTAAAACGTTGTCGCCGCTCTTGACGTACAATAATGCCAGCGGTTGACGCAATTCGATCGCCGGTTGGAACGGCTGCTCCGCCGGTTGCACTGCTGGTTTGGATACTGACGCTGGGCCCTGCTCTGAGGCCGAGTCCGCATCACCGGTTGCCAATTCATCAGTCTGTTCAGCGTTCTTTGCGGACGTCTTTTGACCACCGTTTGATTCCTTCGTCGGCGTACTCTGCGTTGCATTTGAGGCACCGGCACCGGACGTATCCGCGGACGATTGAGACTTGTTGTCGATTTGCGAATCCGGAGGTGAGGAGCCGGTTGCGGCGGCGTCTTTGGCGCGCGCTTGAGCGATCTGATCGGGGATGATGCGGTTGCTGGCGTGATGCGAAGCGACGTTAATCATTCCGCGCCAGTCGGTGCGTCCGATTGATTTCAAGTCCTCAGACGCAAGGTCGCGCGCAAAGACTGTGCAGCCGCTTTGCGGCAACTCGTTATTGCCTTTTACCACTACCTTGATATTTGTGGCGTCCGCAGTTGGGCGTACTCGCATGAGAATCCGTTGGGTGCGATTATTTCGCTGGCCCTGCAAAGCGCCTCGGATTCCGGAATAAACATTTGCATCTAACTTTATTCCGTCGGTGCGGGTGACCACGGCGAACGTCCATGGCAAGGGCTCCAAAAGCGAAGGGACTCCATTGCGGTCGTCGCGACGAATGACCGGCTGCAAAACATCTCCTGGATGAAGAAATGCCGGGTTCGCTTGATCCATGATCAGGCCTCCAGCTCGCAATCTCAACTTGGCAGTACGAGTCTCAAATTGTTCCGCCCGAGCAACTGGCGCGAAAGCGCCCACAATTGCGTCGCGAACACAGTAGGAAAGAAAGGCAGGATCGCTGGTCGAACGACTAATCACAGGTCCCAGCAATCGCATGGGACAATCTAGCTCGCGCGCATCGACAATCAGCCCATCGATAGTCTCTCGCACTGCCACGAAAAATGTTTTGTCGACTTCGCGATACAAAAATTCGGTTTGCCAAGGTAACGGCAGAAATACAGATCGAGTGGACTTTTCGAGTTTTCGTGAGATAGCGCGCGGAATTATGGCGGCAGAAATCGATTTGTTCTCAAGGCCTATCGCTAACTCGTTGTCTGTCCCCTTGTCGGCAACGCACTTTGAACACAGTTTCTCGACCAATTCTTGCGTTTTCGCATCGGTGCGCCAATTCTTCTTGGCTTCGGTCAGCTTGGTTAATTCCCGCGTCGAAATCGCAATCGCATCCAGTCGTTCCAGTGCAGCTTCAAAGGTTCGAATCGCATCGGTCTCCTCAGAATCCTTGTGCAATACTAGCTCGATTTCATTGCTGACCAGTTCCGGCAATCCCGCTGTATGCAACCCTCGAGCATACAACGAATCCAGATGATGTGGCGCCAATCGCGTGTCCACGGACCATGCCGCGCGAAATGCAGCATGCAACTGATTGTTGATCGACCCTAACAATCGCACCTGACTTTCGTCGTCCGATTGCAGGCTCGCATCAAACGCAATCCAGACCTGAACGCGATAAGGAGCAAACTCCCAAACCTGCTGGCCAAATACGTGCGAATTTCCACTAATCATCGCCGCCAGCAACATCAAGAAAAATGCGCTAACGCGAATCGCCCGTACAATCGGTAAATCGACACTTGAGCAGTTGATCATTGGCGAGTTACCGTGTCGGCAGTTAGGTGGTTAATGCGCCATGCTGCGATATTCTGGTACAGTGTAAGCGGTTTGTCCGACAATCCTGCCAGCGATGACGCGACAGCAAAGCGATCCGCGATCTGCCAAAGTGGCAAGACAGGCAAGTGGTAATCAACTAGCTGATGCATATCTTGCAAGTAAGTGCGCACTTCGCGCCAATTTCTGGCGCTGCGCAGGCGTGCGAGCGCTTGAATGATATAGGGATTGTTGGAACGAGCGATGCCTTGTTCGCCAAATAGGCGTTCGATGTCGGTCAGCGGTTCCCACATTGACGCAGTTACATAGAGTAGATCGTATTGCGTATTGATGTCAGTAACTTTTCCGCGCGGTAGGATGACCATCTCTGCATCGATGCCAACTAGTGCCCACTGTTGGATAATCGCCTGTACGGCAACTTGAGCCAATTCAAAATCAGGAGTCGCCACGACGATCTTTCTCTTTTGAGGCACTGGCTTGCCAAGTTTCTCGGCCTTCTCAGCAAAATCTTGGTCGACCATGAACAGCAGCAGTTTGCTTAACCTAGGCTCGAATTCGATAGGCTTAACTGCTGAGTTGTAGGCATAGCTGAGTGGATCCGATGAATCGATGCCACTGGGAAACGGACCGCTGATGATCCGACCATCATTACTGCTGGTGCTCCCCAGCAATTCTTCGTTGAGAATCGACTCTCGATCGCTCGCATACATCAGCGCGCGTCGAAATCGCTGATCAGCCAGAAATTCGTACTCTGACACCGGAACTAACATGTGGACGGTCGGCAGCGCATAACTGCCAACTTGGATTTTCGCATTGTTTGCCAATCGAGTCGCATCCGCTGGGAACAACTGATCGAGCACTTCGAGTTCACCTTTGAGCAAATCGTTTACGGCTGATTTGGGATCGTCATAGAAAATTTCGATGATCTCGATCGGAGCGTCTCGCTCTGTGGGAGGTTGTCGAAGCTGAAAAGCGTTTTCATTCTCGACCGAATCGACTTGTCGAAAGCTGCCGTCAAACGGATTCGTCGGCGTGCTCGCAAGTTGACATTTCCACTGCATGAGCGCTTGGGGCAACACGTTGGGACGCTGCAACCTGACACGAATGGTGGTCGGTGATGGAACGCTGACCGTATGAGCAATCGCAGCCCACGAAGGGTCATAATCTGCATGCTGTGGATCGGTGCGCTGAAAAATACTCTGCGCAACCGTGAAGGCATCCAGCGAACCGGCTAGGGACGGTTCCAGCTCCAAAGTCAGTTCTTGTCGATCATCGCTGTGCCGAATCAATCCCAGCGAGAACCCGTAACGTCCTCCTTCTGCGCCAGTCTCCAGAAATTCGACCAACGGTTTCTCAATCAGCGCGCCGCATCTGCGAGCGGGCCAATTCGTTAGACTCGCGGGATCTAATTCTGAGCTACTTTGCATCACTCCCACGCGCACCATTGGGTGCCGACGATTGATTTCGTTGAAAACTTCCTTGGCTTCTGCTTCGGCGGGGAAAATACTTAGCATGGCGAGTGACGCGCGGCGGGCATTGCGATAGTCGCCGGCTTCCATCAATTTCACTGCCTCCTGTTTCTTCTGCGCGGCTAACGATTGCAGTTTCGCTCGCCAGGCTCGCACGGAGCTGAGTTTGTCGCTGAAGTCGTTCCGCAAGCGTTCCAGCATGGCCCGCGCACTTATGAAATCGTTCTTGTCGATATATTGCTTGATGATCGAGTCGGAAACTCGATTCAATCCATTCAAGACGCTGTCTGGCTGATAGCCAGGAGCAGTTTTATACAGTTCCTCCAGCGTTGCCAGCGTCTGAGTAAATCGCCCAGAGGCAAACATCGTCATCGCACTGTTAAATAAAAATTCCTCGCGCAGTCTCTCCAATCCAACGATTTCCGGATACTTCCGCATGAGAAAACTGAGATTCTGAAAAGCAGTAACGAAGTCCTTTTCCTTCAACTTCCTGACCGCTTCGTCATAGATCATTAATTCGTACAGTTCGAGCTGGGCAATATCCGACCAGGCGATTTCGTATCTGCGATCCTCATGGGACAGTAAGATAACTTCAATCTTCTTGCCTGCGACTGGACTAGGTTTTATCATACGATTTGGCAATGGAATCGGCGCGATCTTCACCGCTCGACCTCCAGCGGCGTCGTTGAGACGAATGAGATCGAATGGCGGTTGATCGATCAACGGTAGTTCGCTGGCCCCCGCTGTTGCTGACGCGTTGGATTTCGATTGCGCCAAGACCGGCGAATCACTAAGTATTTGGCACAACAGCAGGCACATACCGACGATCAGCGCAGCGCGACAGCGAACTGGTTGCAAGAAACGTGGAAATCGCAAGGCCATCATTTCTTGGCCTCCGTTGGGCCCAGCCAGGGAGTGATCAGCACGCAACCATCTTTTGTTCCCAACAGCACGCGACTGGGTGTGACTAGCGGCGTAGCGCTCAAGGTTTGGCCGATGTCGGATTTTGCAATAACGTTGCCATTGGTCGGATCGAGCGACCAGAGCTTGCCCGAAACCGAAGTGACCAAGATGTTTTTGCCGATCATCACTGGACGACCAGCGATCATTTCTTTGGTGAATTCCTGTGACCAAAGTTGCTTGCCATCGGCACCAAACGCTTGAATAGTCTGATCAGTAAATACCAAGGCAACACCTGCGATGGAAAATGGGCCCGCTAGCAGTCGACCATCCAGCGCATGCGTGAATTCCAATTTTAGGCTCGAACTATCAAAAGTTTGAACTGACTCACCCGATGTTGGTGCGGCGATCGCAAGTACTTTTGTGCCAATAGCAAGCAACGGTCCACGCAAAGGAATCTCCAGTGCTGCTTCACTCAGTTGTCGCAGCGACGTTCCCATGCCCAGGCGAACCAATTTTTGCCGATCGTAATACGCCACCAATGTTTGCGAGTCTGGGAAGTAAGCCGGCTGACTCCAAATGGTCTTCTTGCCCTGCTCCAAGGGAATTTGGTATGGCAAAACCGGTTGCGAGCCATTCGTTGGATCGACTATGACCAACTGGCCGTTGTTCAAGCCTATGGCGAAGTTTTTTCCAACGCTGGTCGGAGTACACGTAGTTTCGCCGGAGATATTCATGGCCAATGTCGTCAGCCGCTTGGTGGGCGTCCCAGGGCGATACGTTGCAATTCGACTCTTGGTGGAACTGTTAAGCATCGCGCGGACGCCGTTATCTAAAAGTTCCGGATTGGTGTAATGCATTGCCACGCGATCGGATTCAGGATTCTCTTCAGCCTGATTGCGAATCGGTTGAGGACTGGCAATATTGAACAGCGCGCCACTGGCCGTAACAGCGTCGTACGAATTGCCCACGCCCGATGTGCTGACGATGGACACTGGGACGGCAACATCAGTTTGCCAAATCGGAAGGCCAGTGGCAGCCGCGACTGCTGCGACTCGTACGCCTTCGGTGCCGCGGACGGTCCGTACATGCACAATGGCATCTCCGTGTTTTTGGGGCATGCCGTGGAATTGATCACCCGGCTCTTTGTTCCAATCGTTGTTCAATTGTCCTTTGGATACTAAGACTAGGAACCGAGAGAATCGATTGCTGGTCGTCCACAAGCCATCGCGGTCGATGATTCCCCAACTGACACGCGGCGAAGTTTCATTGGCTCGGATCGAGGCAATCGTGGTAACTTTGTCTTTGGAAGCGGTGGGTTCAATGTCCAGCACGACGATTTCGCCGAGGTCGGTAAACACCACCAAACGACGCCCTTCGGATTGTGGCGACACGACAATATTGCCCTTGACCGTGATCGGCGATTGCAAGGCCTGTAGTTGCAGACCGTCGTCCGCGGTTTTTAGGACGTGGACTTCTGCCGAGCCCGCTTTGGAGTTCTCGAATACGAACAAAAGCCCCATGGCCATCATGGGCGCTACGGCGATTGTGGAACGCGAATGGCCTAGGTAGTAGACTTCTTTGCACGTCCCGTCTTGTCGTGATAGTGCGTACAAGTTTCCTTGGTCGCCCGGCACATACAGCGGCCGGCCTGCAGCAACTCCCGGCGCAACTTCCAGCGGTTGAGGTAGTTTAACGGCCCATTTCGTTTGGCCAGCTTCTAGATCGACACAAGCAATCGTACCATCACGCAATGCGATTATGCCATCCTCACCTGCCACCTGCGCAGGCAGTGCGACGCTCGATGTTTCGAGTTTCCATCGCGTTTTGCCAGTTTTGCTATCCAGTCTTGCAAACTGTCCTTTCTCTGTTCGCGAGACAATCAAGTCGCTTGTGCCGGTCGATTGCACGCGAGCGGGATCGTGGTTGAAGTCGGTGCCTACAAATTGTCGCCAAAGGACGTTCCCGGTCGGACCATCGATACCAAAAACTGAACCATTGGCCCGCACACACAAGATCCGTCCTTTCAGTGCCGGCGCTTCTTTGCCAACGCGATTGGCTAGCAAAACATTCGGCCCAGGTTGAACTGACATCGGGTCCGTTGACAACTTAAAACTTGGGCTGGTGGCGACCACCAGAGATTGTTGGATGGTAGCGGTTTGCTTTACCAAGTCGACTATCGCAGGATCGGTTTCGAGCTGAGGATACCGATCGATCAATACTTGCCGTAGTCGAAAGGCATCTTCAGTTTTCTTAGCGGCCAAACTCTCGGTGATAGCCGCGGTCGCTTTGCCCAGTTCTTCGTCCCGATTGATATCTCGCAAAATCCGCTGCCGATCTTCCTCAATGCGATTGATGGTCGGCAGTTGTTGATTGCGCTGCGTACTCCCGACGAATTGAGGGTTGTTGATCAATAACATTAGTTTGTCCATTTCGGACATCAAATCTTTTTTATTGGCGGTCTCTTTTTCGCTGTCAGCGCGGTTGTTGAATTTTCCCGCCAAAGTCAACAGCACCCCCGTAAGATCGCCTTGCTCGGCCGAGAGCGCGCTTTCACCTGCAATTGGTGGGAGCAAAGAACTCGCGGTCTGCAGCGCGATTTTGGGATCGGGCGCCTTGTCGGTCTCATTGCGAATTTGAGCGATCGCAGCGCGAACTTTGGCAAATGAGACTTTGGGATCGCTGGAAAACGTGGAGACAAATTTCTTATAGTTCTCTGCAGCCGTTTCATAGCTCTGCTGTTCGTAAGCCTCGTCGGCTTTCTTCAATACATCCTGGGCGCTGCCGCGGATAAAGTACCAACCCAACGAAACGCCTACGACAATCACCAATGCCAAGGTAAAGCCGACGCCGAGAATTCGGAACGAATCCCAAGGATTGGCCTTGGGCATCTTGATTCGCGCGACCTGCGGTGCGGAAGGACTAATTTCATCTAGCAGCGGTTGGTCGAGCGGGACGGCAGGCCGCGCCGATTTGGCTGGTGCTTCATCGATCACGTCATGGTCGTCGATATCCACGACTTCTTCTACGATATCGACATCGACGATTTCCTCATCGGGAATCTCAACGATCTCATCACCCAAGAAAACAGGTGCGATCGGTTCAGGCGTTTTGTTTCGAGAGTTCTTGGTATTGACAGGTGGATCGTCAGCGAACCCAAGCAAATCGTCATCCGATGCTACGGCGATCTTCTTCGGTGGCTCCTGCACAGGTTCTGGTTTGGCGGTAGATGCCTTGAGGTTGGCGATGATCTTGGTAGCTTGAAACTTTGTCAAGTGTCCATTGTCCACCAACAGTTTGGCGATCACTTCTGGAGTCAAACGCGATTTGCTCTCGGCAACCTGGCGGTTTAGTTCCTCGACGATGTCAGGTGCGAGTAACCCCTGACTTGCTAGTTGAGCGATAAATTGCTTGGCCAACATGATCTGACTTTAATGAATCGGGTGCACAAAGATGTAAATCAATCGAACTGTTCGACCGTTGTCACTTCGAAACTTTCAAACTGAGCTTCGCGTCCTGCGTCTAGTGCATCCACTACTGCCGCGTGAATGCATTCCTCATGTGCTTGGATCACCAGTTTGTTGGCTGTTGAACCATCGCCACCGCTGGCGCGGGCGTCAGTCAATACACGAATGAGGTCTTGTTTGCTGGAGGCAGTCTTCTCAGAATCAGGCGTGATGACATTGAACGCGTTGAATTCGTCAACTTGTACCGTAATTCCTTCTTGATCTTGTTGCTCGGGCTGGACCACGGCGTTGGTGCTCGGATCGTCCTTCCGCTGAGCCGGCCGCTGGATACTCTTTTGCACACTGAAGGAGGCAGTGATCATGAAAAATATCAGCAACAGGAATGTCACGTCCACCATTGGCGTCATGTCCATGTCGTCTGCGGATGATAAAGCGCGACGCTTAAAGGCAATCGGTGCTGGCGCAGATTCCAGTTCATCCAGTTCAGGTGGTGCAGTTGTATTCACGACCGCCTCGAGTGCGGGTCTGGAGGCAACTCGTTTTTCGACCACAGGCTTGGATTCTACGGCCGCAGCTTTGGTTTCGCGCTGTTTCTTGCGTTCCAAAGCGGCTCGAGCTGCATCGATCTGTTCTTGCGATGGAAGTTTGACGGGCTGACCGCATTTTGGACAGGGAATCTCCCGCCCAAGCGCGCGATCGCTGGCCGTTTTTACAGTCTTACAAGCCGGACATTGAAATCGAAAAGCCATCGCCAGTTTAGCCGCTTAACTGTAGAGAAATACCTATCGATCAGTTTTGTTCCATGACCGCCAAATTGATCAGTGACCCATCCTCCAGCGATTCCGAAATCGCCTCGCTAACGCGGCTGATGTCTCCTTGCCGCACCGCTCCTTCGGCTCGTACGACGACGTGCTTCTTGCCTGAATCGAATCCCAGCTTGACGTACTCAGCGATCTCAACTGCCTGTTGCTCAATATCGCTTGAGAACGATGTACCATCCGCCTTTAGAACTTGGGATTGGCTACCCTCTCCACGCTTGACCATAATCACTACGGCTTCCTTCGCTGCCACGACACTGCCGTGCCGAGCCTTGGGGACATCGACGTAATCTTCCGCATTCATCTTCGACGAGACGATAAAGAATATCAGTAACAGGAATACGATGTCGATCATCGGAGTAATGTCGATCTCGTCGTCCATCGAGGCCGGTCTGGGTTTGACGACATTACGAGTATCCTCGTCGTCGATATCGTCGTCGTCGATATCGTCGTCGTCGATTTCAAAATCGTCAGCGGTATTGACCACGCGTCTGTCCTCTAACAATCGTTTGCCGTGGGTGAGCGTTTTCAAGCGGTGTTCCGCGATCCACGTTCCGTTCGATGAAGTCCAATTCGCATCGCGTCAAGGAAACGTGTCAGGCCCGAGCCGACCAGTGTTTCCATCTGGCGAATACGGTTGTTGACTGCGTTGAGCGCCATCAGCAACGGAATTGCGATGCACAAGCCAATTGCCGTGGTATACAGCGCAACGTTGATATCCTTGGCTAGCTTGGTTGGTTCGATACTCTGTGCCGAAGCGAGTGTCGCGAAAGCACCTATCATACCGACCACGGTTCCGAACAGGCCTAGCATCGGCGCTGTCTTAATCACCGTCGTGATCCAACTGATATTGATGTTCAAATCCGCAATTACGTCACGTTCAAATCGTTCGGTCAGCAGTTGCTTGACTTTCGTAAACCCTAGCTGCCGATTGCGCAGTCCCATCGAAATCAGCATGGGAATTGCGCGTTGATCAGCGTCACAGGCTTGAACAACCGCATCAAAATTACCCTGACGCAAATCGGCGTCCAACGAATCGAGGAATTGATCCTGTTCTTCCTCGGTTCTAAACCACTTTTGCCCGACACGCGTCCAGACCAGTACGCAGCAATATGCACCGTAAATGGCCACTGCCGCGAGCGCCAGATAATCTGCCAGCCCAATCCAGTCCCAAATCGTATTCAGCGGTAATCCCAAGAGGGACAGCCCCAACAGATTCGGCAACCCTTGAAATTCCGATAAGAAAAGTGGGATCGCATTCAACATATTTGGAGCTTTCTTTCACTTGGGCCGTAACATTTTACTAACGATCATAACCGACACTTGGTCGAACAGGACGTTCGCATTTGTAAATCAACACAATTACTCGATTACTTGGCAATACGATATCTTTGGTCGACCACTGTGAACTCAAAACCGCTTTGCGCAAGTGGCTGCGAAAGGAAAATTGTTTTGGCGATTTCCTTGACACTCGAATGTCCATTCTTGGCGGCGTGTGTGAGTTCGATCTGCGCCAGTCGGTTCTCTAACTGCGGCAAAATGAATTTGAGAATTTGGCGATTCTGGAATTCCACACCCGCTTGAGTGAGCAATTGGCGGTCAAATACAACCAGCGGCCCGTCTTGCCGCCACATGAAGTACAGACGTTTTTCAAGGTCCCCTTTACCGCTGCGACGTTTTTTCGACGTCTTGGAAAAACTGGCCGCGTAATCCACATTTTCAACTCCACCACCAATGCAGCCCAGTTCAATGTTGAAGAAATCGAGCTGCATCGCATAGGACGAGAGGCTCTTGGCGGCAAATTTCAACTCCCAGCGTTCGAACCTGGGAATGATGTCCTCGCCCTCGCCAAGTGGACCCGGCGGGCGGCTATCGCCTCGTCCTGCACCTTTGGGTATCGCGTTAGCTTGCGATTCAATATTGTCAAACGTGGCCGCCACAGTCGATGCTGCGGTTGTCACTGCTTCAAAGGATCTCTCAAGTGGAGGTTCCGCAAATTCTTCGACCTCTTCGGAACCTGGTGGCTCCAGATCGCGTTCATAGCCTTCTGCATGGTCGCCGCGTCCAGCGATGGCTTCTTCGATCTTGATGTCGCCTGGCCCCTGCGTCCAAGTCTGAGTCAGAAACATCACAAAGAGCAAAAAGACGATTCCGCCGATCACAATCAGCAAACTCAAGAGCCAACTTGCTGCGACATCAACTCCCGTCATCTTCAAGCCTTTGACTTGAAGCGAACGAGCGGTCGAGACACTGTTGCGCTTAGGGTCGGTGATCGTGCTCATAGTAACTCGCCAATGGGACTCAGGGCTCAACAAAAACATAGTCGGGCCGGATGCTCAAATACCACTTCTTCCAGAATTCGCTTGCCGACTTCTTTTGGTCGGGCGTCGCATTCATTTCTACGTTGCGGACGGTCAGTTTGCGGCTGAGTAGTCGCAGGCTCTCTTCGGCGATCACGGGAACCTCGGGGTCTTCGTCGGTCAAGGCAAAAATTAAATCCGGTACTTGGTTAAGGTCGTCGCTTCTCCCGATTAACCGAGCGGCAACACGGCGCGCTTGCCAGTCCTTGCCGTATAACAACCGAGACAGTCTCGCTACCTGTGCCGCGCGAATAGTTGGATCATTTGATAATCGCAAGTTTTTTGGGACCAACCCAACCTCGACGCTGTCCGTGTTCGCACCCTCCAATGATTCGATTAACGTTTCAATAGACCTTTGTTCGCTGCTGACAATGCGATCGCCAATTCGCTGAACAGTTCCAAGATTTTTGGGCAATCCATAGCCGCCTGACATCACTCCCTCTCTTAGCTTGCCGATCGCTTTCTGCGTGCTGCGAATCAAATACAGCACGGCGAAGGCGGTACAAATATCGTCGGGACACATATCGAGGCTGCCATGCGACCAACTGCCATTTTGCGTCTGCAACCTACGCAGGTCCTCAACTCCTGCGTTATACCAGGATGGACTCTTCTGAGTCCGATTGTCCCTGATCTCAAGAAAACTCTGGTACCGTTCTTGTGAGTAACGGTAGTAGTAGTACCAACCCAAAGACGTTGGCGGATCGTTCTGATGTTGATTTTGCCACAGGTTTCCACGCTGGATAGAACTTTCGATATCGCCTACCGACATTGCGACATCTCGCCGCGCGACCGATGTGTGTTGCAAATCAATGCGCACGAACGCTTTGGGGATATCCAGTTCCTCTTCGTCACCTAAAGCCTTCCGCCGACCGAAGAATCCTAGAATGTCGCCGCCGATAAGTACCGCTCCCAAGCCTGCAGTGGAAAGCGATTTAGTTACAGAGTCCTGAGCAACGAGCTGCCCCTGCGAGATTTTTCCTTGGTAGCCCCAACCACCCGACGGGTCTTGCGTTGCACGCAGATACTGCAAAGTTGACTCGACGGTGCGCGCCGGAACGTCTACGCCGACGACATTCAAGGTCCACAACGCCAACATAGCATACTGAGTTTGCGAAGTGTCGCCGGTTGGCTGGCCCAAGTAACCATAACCACCATGAGATTTCTGTACCGATACGAACCAGTCGCGAATCGAATCCAATTGAGGCCGATACTGTCCCGAATCGGCGTCTGCCAACAACAGGCATGCAACGGCGGTTTCATAAACAACTTTGCTATCACCAACGTCGCGTAACGATGGAAGCGATTTGACCAATCGTAATGCGCCTGCAATCGCTTGCTTGACCATCGGATGTTCCGGGTCGCCGGTCACTTTTAAGAAGGTCAGGCCAATCAGCAAAACTCCACCGGTTCCAAATTGAACATCGCCAGCGAGTGCTTGCTGTCCTGATTTCTGCAAATAGTCCAGGCCTCGGTCGACCATTTTCTGTACCGTCGGATGCTCCGGTGTGTATTGAGCAAACGAAGCAACTGGGCACAGCATCAGCAGCGCGATTGCAAACCCAATCCGAGCTGGTCTTGCAGACAATGATCCCAACGGATATTTCCTTTAAGTTAGCTCAGGTTGAATTGCTGTTTATCCCGCAGCCGTGAGCGAGGATTGCGTCAATCTGTCGCTAAGATTGATATTGAACTAGCCCAAATCCTCGCCTACGGCTGCGGGTCAAACGACATTTCAACCGGAGCGTCTTGGCACCGGCGATCGTCCGGAATTTCCCCACGTCGCGCACTGGTCTTTTCCACCTTCACAACGCAGATCTCATTGTAATGTCCGGATCGATCTGTGAAACGATGCTAGACAGGCAACTTGGGGCAATTGCCACCGCGTTTAATATTCTTAACGATTATTCCGGTAGGTATAGACCAGCAGAGTGGGCTTAGCTCGAGGCAAGGATTCAGCAATTTCTGAAGTTCATTCTGCGGAACATCCAAAAGCAAACGCCAAGTTGCAGTAAATAGGTCGGCGGCGCCGGAAGCTTGTCCCACGCAAAATACATACTTTTTCATGTTTGCTCTTTACCGATCCGCCCGGCGTTTGGGCCTACTAATTGTTACTTTCGTTGCGACCATTTTGTTTGCTCACGATGTAACAAGTCGGAAATAGTGAATGAACTAGCGTTCGCCATTCATGAGGTACATTTGCTCGTAATTTAGTTTCCAGATCCGAGGCATTCCGCTGGCGAGAATTGAGTTTCGACAGTAGCGATTGACCCCGATTGGGAAAATTGCAGACTTTGAGCATGGGTGCCGTATGAATTCCGCGCTGATGAACCCTATCATAATTCATTTGATCAAATCTTACTGGCGATGGAGATATTTGTGGGTCGGTACGACCGTCATGTTCGGCATGATTGGCATGTGCTACGTCGTGTTTTTGAAGAAGGACTACTGGGTCGCCAGTCAAGGCATGATTGTGCGAGCAGAAGCCAATTCCGCTGCGCTCAAACCAGGAAGTTTCGACAACCAGTCCGAAATGAAGGCGGCTCAAGAAACGATCCTCGAAATTGCTCGCAATCGTCAAGTTGTACGATCTGCACTTGAGAAAGTAGGACCAAGAGCATCTTGGTTCTCTGGCATGAGACTGCTCAAGCCCAAATGGCCAAGCTCAAGCGAAGTTCAATCAACAGCAACCAGCGCGATCAGTATTAATGCTCCCAAAGGGGCTCCATTTGGTACCACGGAAGTGCTCTACCTGGCTGTCAAGCAGGACTCACCCGAGCGAGCAATTGCGCTAACGAACGCGATGTTCGATGCGTTGGCTCGCAGTCTCCAAGATGTACGTAGATCCCGTGCGATGGGAATGATCGATGAACTGGAACTCGCTCGCGAAGTAGCGCAGAAAAAATTGGGGCAGGTTACCGATCAGATTCAAATTATCGAGCGAGAAACTGGCGCGGATCTAAGCGACTTGCGCGGGATGACGGACAGCAATTCTGGCGGTAGCAGCAGCCGCCTTCAGCTTGACGCGCTCAAGGCAGAAATTCGTCAAGCTGAGCACCAATACCAGATGTTGCTGACTGACTTGAAACTCTTGCAAGAGACGCTCGACAAACCGATGCAATTGATGGTTGCCCCCAGCAGCCTGGTAAACTCGCAACCGGGACTGAAACGATTGAGAGAAGGCTTGGCAGATTCGCAATTATCCCTGTCCTCGCTGCAAGGCCGATATTCCAACTCGCATCCGCAAGTGATCGCGGCCATGAACGCGCGTAAAGAAATCGAAGCCAAATTGCAAAGGGAGTTGGTCCTTTCCGTTCAGTCCGTTCAAAACGACGTGGAAATTTCGCAAAAGAGAATCGAGAAACTCAAAAGCGATCAAAGTCTCCAGGTTGCCCGCTTGGATAAATTGGCCGCAATTCGAGCCAAGTACGGTAATTTGGTCAATGAACTGCGAACGAATTCCGCCATCTTGCAAGATACTGAGCGCGAACTTGCGCGCGCTCAGGCTCGTAGCGACGCGGCGCTTTCTACCAGCCTGATCACGCGCTTGGACGCTCCTGTCTTAGGTGAGCGACCGGTTGGACCTGGAAGGACCACGATTCTTGGAAGCACTGTATTTTTGGGGCTGTTTTTCGGATTGGGCATCGTGTTCCTACTGACACCTCTGGATTCAGGAAATAAATTCGGGCGCCGTGCGCAAGACGTGGCGGTTGGAACCGGTCGCCGGCAATCGGATCGTGACAGTCGGTCGCGAGATCCGCTCAGGACGATCTCGGCGAATTTCGCGCAGTCGTCCAGCGAATCTGAAAACAACGACCGACGATCATCCGCGCAGCCAATCTCGCCCGGTCGTGTTATTCTGGACGCGAGCGCCAGCCAGCCACAGCCCAATGATGTCGCCAATTCCATTCCAGCGGCGCAAGCGCGTTTGCAAATGCGCGCGGCAAGACCACCTTCACAAGCAATCGAACGACGCAAGAAGTCTCGGGAAGAACCTTCCAAATCGTTTTGGTCGAACTAAACCAATCCTGGTTCTTAACAACCCTTGCCATCCCGTACAATCCATCAAAAAGCCGAGTATTTCCTTGTGTTGAGAATCGCTCGAAAATTAGCGGACGCGTTGAGTTCGCCGTCAGATCCCATCTGCAATCGAGTTTGTTGATGATCGAAGTCAGCCAGTTGACTAAGTCGTATGCGGATATCGCGATCGGACGCTTCGTGGCGATCGATCGCATCAGCTTTCAAGCCAAGCCCGGCGAGATATTTGGATTGCTTGGTCCCAATGGCGCTGGAAAGACGACGGCACTGCGGATTCTCAGCACGGTTCTGCGCCCCACCAGCGGAACAGCGCGAGTGAATGGATTTGATGTAACTACGCATTCTGATGAAGTTCGGTATAGCATAGGATTTGTGTCCAGCAATACAGCGATTTACGATCGCATGACTGCCTGGGAGATGGTTGAGTATTTTGGCAGGTTATACGGAATTCCGGAACCTCAACTGCAAGATCGCATCCAGCAAGTCTTCAGCGATTTGTCGATGCTAGATATGCGCGATGTCGCCGGAGCTCGCATGTCGACCGGCATGAAACAAAAAGTCTCGATCGCACGCGCAATCGTACATGACCCGCCCGTTTTGATATTCGACGAGGCATCGCTGGGCTTGGATGTATTGGTAGCGCGTGCGCTGTTGCAAATCATCGCCAAACTGCGCGACAAGGGTAAGTGCATCATATTTTCAACGCATATCATGCGCGAAGTCGAGCGGCTGTGCGATCGAGTGGCGATACTCTACCGTGGTCGCATACTGGCGGCCGGTACGTTGGGCGAGCTAGCGCAGATTTATGACCAAACAGATTTTGAGGAACTGTTCTTCGATTTGCTTAAAAGTCATGACGAGCGTTGGCGAGATGCGCGTAGCGCTGCTTCGGCCAGCGAGCATGCGAACCAGGCGGTGGCCAGATGAATTGGAGGCACGTCCATCTGATATTCGCACGCGAGATGCGTGACCAACTGCGCGATCGCCGTACGTTGTTCACGATTACGATCTTGCCGTTGCTGCTGTATCCACTGATTGGAACCTTGCTCATGCAAGTGGCGCAGTTCAGTCGCGAGCAGGTCTCGCGGGTGCACATCGTCGGTGCCGAGCATTTTCCGCGCGACTTGGCGCTGATCGATCAACAGGATCAACTCGTCATGCAACCTGGGCTGGAGCGCATCAAGGACTTAGTCACTCTGGGCATAGAGCCTTGGCCAACAGACGCAAGCGACACTCAACAAGTGATTGGTTGCTTGCGCGAGCGAATATCCCAAGACTCTGTCGACGCAGCAATTGTAATTCCTCCCAGTTTCACCGAGCAACTTGTCCGGCGGACGCGCGGT
>SXGS01613186.1_pt1 | contig 25357 bp, 23 predicted proteins | sample 3174681 | NCBI WGS metagenome assembly SXGS01 (sample SAMN11356861, study PRJNA531348) | freshwater metagenome | isolation source: freshwater sample F1-80 | place: China: Fuxian Lake, Yuxi | collected 2017-12-25 | reverse complement strand
GCCCGCACACTGGCATTGCTTGCGCTATTTGCGGGCGCCACCTGCATCGGCACTTCGGCACTGTGGGTCAAGGTGAGCGAAGCGGGGCCGGTGTCCACTGCGTTCTGGCGGGTGTTTCTGGCTCTGCCGTTTTTGTGGGCGTGGGCGCACGCAAGCCGGCCACAGGACAACGCCAACGCGCACGGCAATCCACGTGGGCTGTTGTTCGCGGCGGGTTTTTTCTTTGCCGGCGATCTGGCGGTGTGGCATTGGTCGATTGTGCTGACCTCGGTGGCCAACGCGGTGCTGCTGGCGAATCTTGCGCCGATTTTTGTGACGCTGGCAGCGTGGGTTTTCTGGCGCCGCAAACCCACAGCGATGTTTCTCACCGGATTGGTGGCGGCGCTCGCCGGCGTGATGCTGATGGTCGGCGGCGATTTTTCGCATGGCAGCGGACGCGCGTTGCTCGGCGATGCGCTGGGTGTCGTGACCGCGATGTTTTACGCTGCCTATCAACTGACGGTGAAAAAACTGCGCGGCAGCATTTGCACCGCGCGCATCATGGCGGTGAGCAGCACGGTGACGGCATTGATACTGTTGCCGCTGGCGCTGCTGTCGGGCGAACAGTTTCTGCCGGCCACGCATAGCGGCTGGGCGAAACTGCTGGGGCTGGCGTTGGTATCGCATGTCGCCGGGCAAAGTCTGATCGCCTACGCGCTTGCGCACTTGCCCGCTACACTGTCCTCCGTGGGCCTGCTGTTGCAGCCGGTGATGGCGGGCCTGTTTGCGTGGGTGCTGCTGGGCGAGGTGTTGAGCGCGGTGGCGATTGCCGGCGCAGTGCTGGTGCTGATCGGTATACGCGTGGCTTCGCAGGCAGAACGGCCTTAAAAAATAGTCAATTAAAACAGATATTTACAATCATTCTTCCCTCATCTCTCACAGGAGAATCCGATGAAGATCACGCGCGTTCGTGCCATTGCCATGTCCGACCCGGTGCCCAAGGAGCGCCAGCACCGCACCGACCTTGGCACCAAGGTCAAGAGTGACGCCACGTTGATTCTGGTGGAAACCGACAACGGTTTGACCGGCATGGGCGCTGCGCTGGGCACGCCGCCGGTGGTGGCCGCGATTGTCGAACACGAACTCGCGCCCGACGTGGTGGGCGAGGACCCGATGTTCTCCGAGCGCATTTTCGAGAAAATGTATAACGGCTCGCGCGCCAAACCTGCGCTGGAACGCGGTGTGGCACAAGCCGAAACCAGCCGCCGCAACGGCATGGTGATGGAAGCGATTGCGGGCATCGACATTGCCGTGTGGGACGTGAAGGCCAAGGCGATGGGTATCCCCGTGTATCAGGCACTGGGGGCTGCGCGTGACCGCGTGCGCGGCTACGCCAGCGGCGGCTGGGCGCCGGGCAATGAAGCCGAAGCGGAACTGGGCGGTTACGCGGCCAAGGGGTTCACAGCGGCGAAAATGCGCGTGGTGGGGCGTGATGGTTTCTCGATTGAAAACTGCGTGCGCCGTGTTGAGGCTGCTCGGCGCGGCATCGGCCCCCATGTCGAACTGATGGTCGATGCGCACGCCTCCCTCGAAACGCCGGTCGCCATCGCCATCGCCAAGGCGCTGGAGCCGTACAACATTGCGTGGTTCGAGGAGCCGGTGTCGCCCGACAACCATGCGGGCATGGCGGAAGTGCGCGCGTCAACACGCATTCCGATTGCCTCCGGCGAGCGCGAGTTCTCGCGCTACGGCTTCAAGAGCATGCTCGATCACAAAGCCATCGACATTGCGCAGCCCGATGTGGCGCGCGCGGGCGGCCTCACCGAAATCCGCCGCATCGCTGCGTTAACGCACGCACACGACATCCGTCTTGCGCCGCACGCTTGGGGATCAGGCTTGTTGTTTGCGGCCAGCATTCATGTGGCGCTGTCGGCAGCCAACTGTCACATCCTTGAAGTGAGTCAGGGCTACATGCCGATGATGAACGAACTGTTTAACGAGCCATACGACATCCGCGACGGCTACGTTTATGCCCCGGACAAGCCGGGGCTGAGCTTTACCCTGCGGGCAGATGCGCTGGAGCGGTTCAAGTATGTGGATGGACCGGAGTATGAGTTTTAGCTTGACGCATAGCCAGCGTAGCCCCGCCGCGTGTACACGCCCATTTGCGGGGCCCGTTTGAGTTTTTTTTCAACCCCGGCTGGCGCGCCGAAGAATGCGACGGCTTAGTCACCAGCGAAGTGCCGGAAGTCTGAATCATGGCAGCGCGGGTGACACGCGAAGGTTCCAGTATCACCAGCAGCGTGCCCTGCGGCGGATGTGCCGACTCGACCCAGAATTGACGCACGGTTTGCCGCTTGCGCGAGACCAGACGCGTGACGCTTTCGCCCGTGGGCGTAACGACAATCTCCAGCGCATCGGCGACATAGCGCTCATGATGCGGCTCGCCACCGCCAGCGTGCGCCGGCGGAACGAGAAGAAAAGCCAGTACGATCGCAGCTGCACGTGTATACATGTGACAGTTCCCTGTGAGTTGAGTGGATCAACGGCAGGAAACGCGGGAACTTGAGCCTTGTCATTTCAGCGCAGGCACCCCGGAGTTCATGATCAGTTCAAATGCGGAGATACCGGCCACACGCGTACTACTCGCGGGCGCGGGCTCGCGCCGGTCACGGTGGACGCCATCGGTGGAATCGAAATAGGCGGCAGCAGGGCGGGAAACTCTTCCTTGCCGGTGCTGCCCGCTTCAGGCGCCGGGGTGGCGGGATTTGGCGCAGCGGCAGCCACCTGCTGTACACGCCGCGTGTTTTCCGGCGCGGGTTCGATGTTCGACGCGGCCCACAAACCCCACACAAGCCCACCGATCAAAAAGCCCGGGTGTGCCAACCCGGCCAGCGTCGCCAGCGATTTGCCGGACATTGCGCCGCTCGCCACGGCGTTGGTGCGTTGCAGGGTGACGCGCTCGCCGGGGTCCATGGGCACAGCATCCAGCAGATTGCCGACAATGCCCTTGTATAACATCTGGTCGAAACGCTGTGCCGTGCCGGCATCGGTAGCCGGACGATCACCCGGCGTTCTTTCCTGTGCCACGGCCGGCAGCGCGAGGGCCAGTACCAGCGCGAACCACAGTCGGACATGAAATCGTGAGTGTCGGGGCATGGCGATCTCCATTCAAAACGGTAAGGATGCCCGGAGATGATGCGCGCTGACGCTCGCGGGCCAACGGTTGAATAGCGACGGAAATTCAGCGCTGCTTGCATCGTGCGGGAGGGGGCCGGCCAACGGGGTCCGCACGCGCAACAATTCGTAAGCATCTGTTTTATTTAATTATTTTTTGGGCGAGCTTTCCCCGCCGCTACGCCATACGGCATGGATGAAATGCCCTTTCTTGATTCCCGCAAACCAGCGCGCGCAAAATCAACTTTTGACTTTGAATACACCAGAACCCGGCTTACCATCGAAACCCACACCAACCGGCGGAGAATCCCATGATTGAACTGCACTCAACCCCCACACCCAACGGCCAGAAAGTCATGATCATGCTGGAGGAGCTGGGCATCGAATGGAAGCACATCGACGTCAACATCCGCCTCGGCGATCAGTTCACACCGGAGTATTTGAAGCTCTCACCCAACAACCGCATTCCTACCATTGTCGATACCGACGGCCCCGGCGGCGGGCGTTACACCATGATGGAGTCCGGCGCGATCCTGTTTTATCTCGCGGAGAAGTCGGGCAAATTTTTGCCGAAGGACGCGCGCAAGCGCTACGACGTGATGCAGTGGCTGATTTTCCAGATGGCGCACGTGGGCCCCATGTTCGGCCAGGCGAATCACTTCAACAATTACGTCAAGGAAAACACCAGCACACCGCAGGAGTACGCGCAGGCGCGCTACAACAACGAATCGCTGCGGCTGTATCGCGTGCTCGACAACCGCGCGCGCGACAGCGCATGGATGGGCTGCGACGAATACAGCATCGCCGACATGGCAATTTACCCGTGGACCAAGATGCACAAGGATCGCGGCATCACCGAGGCCGAGTATCCGAATTTCATGCGCTGGTACAAGGCGATGGAAGCGCGCCCCGCCGTGCAGCGCAACAACAAAATGGCCACAGAGATCCGCGAGCGCATGAACAAGGCCACCGAAGGCAAACAGGCGATCAATCTGTACGACACCAAAGACAACGCTGCGCGGCTGGCTGGCGCGACAAAGCGCTAGCGCGGCTCACACAACGGAGATGACCATGCACATCGACGGCGGCTGCCATTGCGGCAACATCACTTACACAGCAGAGATCAATCCCGAGGCGGTCGCGGTGTGTCACTGCACGGATTGCCAGACTATGACCGGAACGGCGTACCGCGTCAACGTGCGTGTGAAGAAGGCAAACCTAAAGCTGAGCGGCGGCCAGCTCAAGCTCTATGTGAAAACTGCCGAAAGCGGCAATCAACGCGTACAGGCGTTTTGCCCGGAATGCGGCACGCCGATTTATTCCACGACCGCCGGCGCCGATCCGCAGGAATTCGGCTTGCGTCTGGGCACCGCGCGGCAACGCGCGCTGCTGCCGCCGAAAAAACAGGGCTGGTGCCGCTCGGCGATGCCGTGGTCGATGGACATCAGCACGCTGCCGCAGACGGCGACGCAGTTGCAGCGGTAGGTTTTCCTCTGAACTGCAGCGATATTATCGCGTTGCCATGCCTTGCGCCGGGTATTTGCCAAGGTAGATCTCTGATGACTGCACGTTAGTCAACGGTGAATTGCACCGACTTTCACAGCGAATTGGCTGTGAATCGGTAGCCACGTAAGCTTTGGCGTCGAAAAAGGCGCATCAGGGCTGTAGCCATTGTTGGAGCAAGTCCTGCCAGCACCGGCCCTGGATGGCGTCTCTAGATCGGGGCGCCGAGGAAAAGCTTCGCCGGTTGTCATGAGGTTGTGGGATTCTCAATACGGCCATTATCCATAAACGCACGCGCCGTGCTGCCGCCAGTGGCCGCCGATTGCGAGCGTTCGCAGGCGCGGGTAGCATGCCATGGTTGAAGTCGGCATTCACTCGTATGCGTCGTTACCGCCACATCCCGCAACAACACAGGAGGCCCCCATGAGCGCCACGCTGTTTCACTTCTCGTTTGCCGTCAGCGATCTCGACCAGGCGCGCCGCTTTTACGGAGAAATTCTGCAGTGCCCCGAAGGCCGCAAGCTGAAAGGCCGCGCGGATTTCAATTTCTTCGGCCATCATATCGTCGCGCACCTCGCGCCGGACGATGTCGTTGGCGATAAAGGCCGCAAGATCGGCGGCGCCCTGTCGACGCCGCTGCGCCACTTTGGAGTGGTGATGACATTGGAGGATTTCCGGAAAGTTGCAAAGCGCGCCGATGACCTGGGCGCGATCTGGATCAACCGTCCCAGCAACACGCAGCAAGGCACGATACGCGAACAAATGCTGATGACGCTCAGCGACGGCTGCGGCAACGCGATCGAGTTCAAGGGTTTGACCGACATTGCCAACGTGTATGCGGTAAAAGACAACGAAGCGGCCGTGGCGTAAACCGCCGCTTCTCGAGGGATGATTCAAGCGATGTGGCGAACCGGGCCTCGCGACGATGACCGGCGTGCTGCTGGCATCGCGATGTGTACCCCCTGCAGTTTACGCGCTTGAACAAGCACGCATGCACTGAATAACCACCCAACGGGGCCCTACTGCTTCGCGATTGCCCCTTACAATATTCGCTTCCGTCACAGTGGAGGTGTTCCATGAAGGTGCTTCTGAATTCGATAGTGGCGTTTGTGGCTGGCCTCCTTTGCCTCGCGCCCGCCTGCGCGCAAGATGTGCGCAACTATCCCGTCAAACCGGTGCGCGTGCTGACGGTGGGCGCAGGCTCCCAATCGGACAGCCTGACGCGCATCGTGACGAACAAACTCGCGGAGCAGTGGAAGCAACCGGTGGTGGTGGAAAATCGTCCCGGCGCCGGCGGGGCGCTGTCCGCCTCGATTGTCGCCAAAGCCGCGCCCGACGGGTATACGCTGCTGTTGCAATCGTCGCAGTTCGCGGTGAATGCGGCGTTGAACGAAAATCTGCCCTATGACGTGACCAAGGATTTTGCCGGCGTTGCGTTTCTCGGCAGCAGCGCGCTGGTGTTGATGGCATCGAGCGCCACCGGTGCCAAAACCGTGAAGGATTTCGTGGCCTACGCCAAGGCGCAGCCGAAGCCGATCCTGTTCAGCTCCGCCGGCGCCGGCAGCAGCTCGCACATGAACGGCGAGCGCTTCAAATTGACCAGCGGCATACCGGCGACCCATGTGGGCTTCAAGTCTTCGCCCGACGCCGCGCTCGAAGTGGCCGCCGGGCGCGTGCAGTACGCCGTTGTCGCCACGGGCGTCGCGGCGTCGATGATACGTGCAGGGCAGGCCGTGCCGCTCGCCTTGATCTCACAACGGCGTTCCGCGGCGTTGCCGGATGTACCGTTAATGACCGAGACTTATCCTGCCTACGGGCGGGATGGCGCTTTCACCCTGGCCGCGCCGGCCGGCACGCCGCTTGCGCTGCGACGGAAAATCCATAAGGACGTGGTGCAGGCGACCGCGCTGCCCGATGTAAAAGAGCGTCTCGCGCGTATGGATTTCGAAATTGTCGTCACCGGGCCTGACGATTTTGAGAAACTGCTGCGCAACGATCTGGAGGTTTTCCGCAAGATCGGCAAGCAGGCGGGGTTGATCGCGAAGTAACGGCCGCTTCGGGAAAGTGGCTGCCTGCCTTGGCGCAGATACTCGCCACCACATCTAAGTAGCTGTTTTAATTGACATTATTTAAAGGCGTTGCAATGAAATCCCTTACGCTGTTTTCCGGCAACGGCATGTCGTCTTCCCTGCGTGTGTTGCTGCCGCAATTCGAGCGTGCGCACGCCTGCAAGATTGAACCACTGTACGAACCCGCGCAAATTCTGTTGCGCGAAATCACCGGGGGGCGCACCGCCGATCTCGCCATACTCGGCGGCAGTGTGATGGATCAGGTGGTGAAGCAGGGCCACATCACCGCCGCCAGCGTGCGCAAACTCACCAGCAATGGCATCGGCGTCGGCATGTTAAATGGCGCGCCACGGCCCGACATCAGCACGGTGGAGGCCTTCAAGCGCACGCTGCTGAACGCGCGCTGTGTCGCCTACACCACCGAAGGCGCGAGCGGCATTTACTTCGCCGGGCTGATTGAAAAACTGGGCATCGCCAATGAGATCAAAGCCAAGGCCAAGACGCGTGCCGGTGGTCTCATCGCAGAGTTCGTGGTCAGCGGTGACGCCGATATCGCCGTGCAGCAGATACCGGAAATCTTGGCGGTGCCGGGCGTGGATTACATCGGCCCGTTACCTGCGGAAATTAACAGCATCAGCCTGGGCCGCGCAGGAATTTTTGCCAGATCAAAGGAGCCCGTACTGGCACAGGCACTGCTGGATTTTCTGCAAACGCCACAGGCGGCGGAGGTTTACCGGGCGCGTGGGTTGGAGCCGGAGTTTTGATTGAACTACGCCCTCTCCCAAACCCTCTCCCGCCAGCGGGCGAGGGAACTAAAGTGGCTCAATCAAACTTCTGCCCCGAAGCCTTGACCACCTTGGCCCATTTGGCAATCTCCGCGCGCAGAAACACGCCGAAGTCTTCCGGCGTGCTCATCACCACTTCGTTGCCGGCGCGTTCGAGCCGCTCACAAGCGTCGGCGCTGGTAAGTGCGCGCGTGGTTTCGCTTTGGATACGGCGCACGAGATCGGCAGGCATATTCGCCGGGCCGTAAAAGCCGTACCAGCCGACGGCGAGATAGCCGGGGATACCGGATTCGGCGATGGTGGTTACTTGCGGCAACTGAGCAAAGCGTTTGCCACCGGTGACGCCGACGGCGCGCACCTTGCCCGCGCGCACGGGCTCGAGCAGCGCGTTGGTGCTGCCGAAGGAAAAATCCACTTCGCCGCTCATCACGGCAAAGGCCGCGGGCGCCGCACCCTTGAATGGTACATGCGTCCAGCGCGCGCCCGACAGCAATTGAAACAATTCCCCCGCCAGATGCGGCCCGCCGCCGGTGCCAGACGAGCCGTAAGTAAATTTGCCCGGCTGCGCCTTGCCGGCATCAACGATCTGGCGTGCAGTTTTAAACGGCACCGAGGGGTGGCTTGCCAGCATCATTTGCACGCCGGCCAATTGCGATAGATGCGTGAAATCGCGCAGCGGATCGTACGGCAGCTTCGGCCGTATCGCCGGGTTGATGGCGAATTCCAGCGCGGACGCCATCAGCGTGTAACCGTCAGGGGCGGCGCGCGCCAACAATTCAGAGGCCACCACGCCGGTGCCGCCGGGGCGGTTTTCCACCAGCAGCGTCACGCTGTGCAGTTCGCTGAACTTGAGCGATAGCGCGCGCGCGACAAAATCCACACCACCGCCGGGCGTATAAGGCACCAGCAGGCGCACCGGGCGCGCGGGCCACGCTTGCGCCGCCGCAGACACGGCGGACTGCGCGTGTGCAGCGGGCATCAGCGCCGTAATGAAGCCTGCGAGCAAGCCGTAAAGCATGAATGTCCTGTGCGACACCTTCGTTATCCTGCGCGTCTCTTCAGTGTCATACCGGTTGCTAAGCATCTGGCGCCTCCAAAAATAATTAATTAAATCATATACTTACATGAACACATGCCGAACGCTGTGCTCGCACCACATGATGAGACACCACTGGGTACAAGGCGGTGTAGCATGTTCACTGACAGCAACCCTCTCGCACACAGTATGGAGCACCCCGGCATGCGCAACCCGCAAAACATCCTTGGCCCGCTTACCCCGCTTTGCACGTCAACGGCAACTGTCCTGATAGCGGCCCTCATGCTGGCATCCGCAGCCAACGCGCAATCCTACCCCGACCGGCCGGTGCGCGTGATCGTAGCGCAAGGCCCCGGCGGCGGCACCGATTCGGTGACGCGCATCATGACACAACGATTTGTGGAAATATTTGGCCACTCCTTTGTTGTGGATAACCGGCCTGGCGCCGGCGGCAATATTGCGGGAGAAATGGCGGCCCGGGCCGCGCCCGATGGCCACACCCTGCTCATCGTAACGCCCACGCACGTGATCAACCCCAGCCTTTACCGCAACGTGCTGTACGACGCGATCAAGGATTTCGCCGGTGTCGCGCATATCGTCAACGCGCAATACTATCTGTCGGTCGCCAACAGCGTACCAGCGGCCAACGTCAAGGAACTGTTGGCGCTGGCCAAGACTCGGTCGCCACGGCTGACCTACGCCTCGACAGGTATCGGCAGCGCCAACCATTTGTCGGGCGAGTTGCTCAAGAGCATGGCGGGCATCGACATGACGCACGTGCCGTACAAAGGCGGTGCGCCCGCGTTATCGGCGTTGATGGCAGGCGAAGTGCAGGTGTCGTTCACCAGCGGCGTCATCATTCCGCACGCCAAGGCCGGCCGGTTGAAAACCATCGCGGTCACTGGCAACAAGCGTACCCCGCTCGCGCCGGACATTCCCACCATGCACGAAGCCGGGTTGCCGGGCTACGAAGTCGTGGGTTGGTACGGCATGGCAGCCCCGGCGAAAACGCCCAAAGCCGTCATCGACAAACTCAATGCCACGGTAAACCGCGTGTTGCCGGAAACACGCGAGCGCTACGCCGCGCTCGGCATGGATCTCGCCGGTGGCAGCGCCGCTGATTTCGATGCGCTGCTGCGCATCGAACGCGACAAATGGGCGAAAGTGGTAAAAATGTCGGGGGCAAAAGTCGAATAAACAGGGACAACGGCACGATTCCCTCGTTCCCGCGCAGACAGGGAACCGCCCGCACACCCCACTTTTTCACCAGGACGATGCAATGACACGAGTTCAAAAAATTTTTTGCGCGTTAGCCGCCGTTCTGTCGGGTGCACCGGCACTGCCAGCCGCCGCGCAAGCGCCTTCAGGACAGGCGTGGCCTGCGCGCACCGTGCGCATCATCGTGCCGTTCGCGCCTGGCGGCGGTACCGACACGGTGTCACGTTTTCTCACCGCGAAGTTTCCCGAACAAATGGGAGGCACGTGGGTGGTTGAAAACCGGCCCAGCGCGGGTGGGCTGCTTGGGGCCGATTTGGTCTCCAAGGCCGCGCCCGACGGTTACACACTGCTCGTCACCTCGCCGGAGTTCGCCATCAACCCAAGCATGCGCACGAAAATGCCCTATGACACGTTTCGTGATTTCGCCTTTATTTCGCAACTTGCCAGCGGGCAATTCATGATGGCCTGCCATCCCAACGTGCCGGTGAAAAACGCGAAAGAGCTGGTGGCACTGGCCAAGGCGCGGCCCGGCCAGTTAACTTACGGCACGTCCGGCCCGGGCGGCATCAACCACCTGGCGGGAGAGTTGCTGCAATCGATGACAGGCATCAAATGGCTGCACATTCCGTTCAAGGGCGCCGGTCCGGCGATCATCGCGGCACTCGGTGGCGAAACGGAATTCGCCCTCGCCAGCACCATCGGTCTGGTGGCCCACGTGAAATCCGGCAAGCTGCGCGGCGTGGCCGTCACCGGCACGCAGCGCTTCGCCGAATTGCCGCAGGTGATGACAGTCGCCGAAGCCGGTGTGCCCGGTTACAGCGTCACCGGTTGGTACGGCTTTTACGCGCCCGCCGGCACGCCTCAGGACATCGTGCGCCGCCTGCACGAAGAATCACGCCGCGCGCTGGCCAGCCCCGACATTCGCGAAAAGCTGGTGCGCGCCGGTAACGAACCCGTCGGTACGTCGCCTGCAGAGTTTCAGGCTTTCATACGCGCCGAATACGACACGTGGGCGAAAGTCATCAAGCAGGCGAACCTGCGAATGGAATAAACAGGGGGATGCCGGATTAGCGTTTCACCGCGGCCAGCATGGCCGCCGCGACCGGCGCCACCGCTGACTCAGGAAACGGCGACACGCTGCTGACGTTGATTTCGCACAGCACATACGTGTCCTCACCCGATGTGCGTTTCGGCCCCAGCATGAAATCGCAGTCCCACAGCACCGGCAGTTGTTCGCGCGAAATGCCGAATAACCGCTGCAAGGCCGGTACCCACTCCTGTTCGAGTTGATGCTTCAATGATTGAAACGGCGCCAACGTCGGCGGGTGATATGACCGCGGCGTCGGTGCAGGGGCGGCCTCGGGGGGCGCACCGGGCGGCGCGGGATACAGTGCATTGATCGCCTGCAGGCCGAAGCCCTCGACAATGCCGTGCACCAGATAACAGCGGATCATGCCTTCGGGCAAGCGCGGCTGATACACCTGATCGATCATCTTGCCGTCCCTGGCGAAATACGGCTCAAGGCGCTGGAAGAATTCTCGCAGCGGAATGATTTCTTCGACACAGCCTCGTTTGGCGTGTCGCGCACGCACCCATGTGCCGTCAATCTCCGCACCGCCCTGGGCAGATGCCCATTCGACTTTCCACACGCCGTCGCCGCTGCTACCGCGATATTGCTTGAGCACGCGCGCTTCGCCGGCGAGGAGTTTCGCGGGAAGATCGCGCCTTAATTGATCAAGGCCAAGGTGCAGCTGCGTATCACAGCCCCAGCCCAGCTCGCGCGTTTGATACAACACCTCCTTGGTGCCGAGCTTCAGAATAATATCGGGATGGGTGCTGACAAACACACCGGCAGCGGCGACTTCGCGCAGCAGTGCATCGAGCCTGCTGCGGTCGCGTCCGCCTTCGCTGGGGTTGTACCACACCAGCACGCCATCCAGCTGCAGGAGCTGCTGACGCACCTCATCGCAAAAATCATCGTGGTAGACGGCGGGTTCAGCCTGTATCCCCAAAGCGTCCAGCGCCTGAAAAACCTTGAGAAAGCGGCTGTTTTCGGGCGTGGCGTTTTGCCGGGACAGGCGGTCGCCGGGGTAGATCAACGCAACCTTACGGTTACCGGCTTGAGTGCTGACTGATGTCATGGGGGTATCCTCACCCGCGCGGTGGCGGGCACAGGACAGCGCTTGGACGAAATGTCTGGTAAGGCGGGGGCTACCAACGGGTTTGATCTGCCGTAGCCCAGCCCGCACCGGGCGTCTGTCACGGCCCGATGATTGTGTAGCGCGATTATGGCATGTTTTGCCGAAAGACCGTGGATCGACCGGAGACCGCGCCGGCGCAACGAAGTGGGCGCGCATCGTTCGTGATCAGCACCCCTCGCCCTGCAAACCTCTGAAAACCTCCGGAAACTAATCCAGCTTCACCCCCGAAGCCTTCACCACCATCGCCCACTTCGCAATATCTTCCTTAACAAAAGCGGCGAACTGCTCCGGCGTTTTGCCGATGGCCTGCAGGCCTTGCTGTCCCAGCCGTGCATTCACGTCGCTGTTGCGCAACGCCTGCTGCGATTCAGTGTTAATGCGCACCAGGATATCCTTTGGTGTGGCGGCGGGCGCGAAAAAGCCGTACCAGTATTCGACTTCGTAGTTCGGCAAACCCGATTCAAACATGGTGGGTATGGCCGGCATGCTGGGGGCACGTTGCGGCGACGACACCGCCAGCGCTTTCAGACGATTCGCCTTGATCAGCGCAGCGGCCGCAGGCAGCGTGGAAAACATGACCTGCACCTGCCCACCCACCATGTCGGTAAGCGCCGGGCCTGCGCCCTTGTACGAGATATGCGTCATCTTGGTCTTGGTGACGTGCAAAAACATCTCGGCGGACATGTGGTTACCCGTACCGGTGCCCGCCGAGGCGTAATTGATCTGGCCGGGCCGTGCGCGCGCGAGTTCCGCCAGATCCTTCGCGCTTTTTACCGGCAACGAGGGATGTACCACTAGCACCATGGGTGTTGCCGCCAACGACGCGGCCGCCACCAGATCGCGCTGCACGTCGAACGTCAGCCGCGGATACAGGCTGGGGCCAATGCCAATTTCAGAGGAGGAACCGACCAGCAGGGTATAACCATCGGGCGGCGATTTCACCGTAAGTTCCAGCCCCACGTTGCCTGCCGCACCGGGCCGGTTGTCGACCAGAAATTGTTGCCCCACCTGCTCGGAGAGCTTCGCCGCGATGACGCGGCCCAGAATATCCGTGCCGCCACCTGGCGCGAACGGCACGATCACGCGCACGGGTTTCACGGGGTAGGTTTGCGCGTGCACGTGAACCGTGGCGATCAGTGCCATCGCACTGAATGCAACGACAGCTACAATCCTCGAGAACTCACGCTTCATGACTGTTTCCCTTCGATAATCACGCGCGCCAAAATTTGGCGCGGCCAAATTCTATCTTAAAATTCTTCGCGACCCGCTTTGATCAAGCTGCTTTCGCCCGGCCCACCGGCACCACGCCCAGGTGAATCAGCAGTGCCAACAACGAAGCGGTCATGGCAATCGCGCACACCGCCAGCCAGCCATATGACGCAAATGCCATGCTCGTGAGAAACGCGCCCACGGCGTTGCCACACCACACGTGCATGCCGAAAATGGTATTGGCGCGCGCGCGTGAATCCGGCACGGCGGCGTTGATCAGCGTTTGATTGGCGACCATCGCGGTACGCAGCCCGCAATCGAGCAGGATCGCGCCCAGCACCACGAACACGATCGACCATGCCGCGAAGCCGAACACCAGCCACGCGGCGATCATGCCGCACACGCCCGTGGTCACCACGGGCACGGCGCCGGAGCGATCCATCCAGCGTCCGGCGGGCCGCGCCGCCAGTATGCCCGCCGCGCCCGGTATGCCGATCAAGCCGGCTTCGGTCGACCCGACGTGATGCAGCAGCGCCATCATCGGCGCAACCACCGCCCAGAAACCGCCGTAACAGATGCCCAGCAAAAACTGGATTGACGCAGCGCGGCGTACATTGCCATGGCGGCGGAAGATCGCGAATATCGACGCCAGCAGTTCGTGATAGCGCAAATGCGTGGTCGCGCGCGTTGGCGGCAACCACGCGAGCAGCGCCAGTACTAACAGCACAAGCATGCCGGTGGAAAACACATAGCTCCAGCGCCAACCCAGATGCGTGGCGATCAGGCCGCCAGCGATGCGCGCGAACAGGATGCCGATAAACATCGCCATCAGTTGCGTGCCCACCGCGCGCCCGCGGTGCTGCGGTGGAGCAATGTCCACCACGATGGAAATGAAAATCAGGCCCACCGAAGAACACGCACCGGTGACCAGACTCGCCGCCGCCAGCACAGCAATCGACGGCGCCGCGGCCATCACCGCCTGCGCGACGCCCAGCCCGCTGATCATGGCAATAATGAGCCAGCGCTTGTTAACGCGGTCGCCCAGCGGCACAAATAGCGACACGCCCACCAGCATGCCACCAAACGACAAGGTGGGCACCCAGCCTACGGCAGCAGGGCTTGCCTGAAACTCACTGGCGATGCGCGCCAACATCGGCGTCTGATAATGAATGCCGCCGGCAATCACGCACGCGGCACCAATCAACAGCGCGATGAGGGCGCGTTCGTTGATGACTGTCGTGGTGCTGCCGGCGCTGTTATCAGACAAAAGAGTTCTTAAAAATCATCAATTAAATCAATAACTTATGAAGTTCCAACAAAACGCCAACATCAACGGGCATGGCTGCCGCGCCGCCCATCGAATAGACGCGGGGTCGCCGGGCCATTATCGCATCGATGCCCCCAGCGCCTACCCATGCCCTGCCTGAATAAACGCCAGAAGTGATACATTGAGAAGCGGATGCCGTCACTGCGGGCGGCGGCGCGCAACCAATATCCCGTTACCCTTATGAAAAAATTTCGCCTGGGTTCACGCAAAGGCTACGCCGCTGCCTGCGTGCTGACGTGCACGATGCACATGCCGTTACACACGTACGCACAGCCCGCAGCCAGTAAAGAAAATGCCTACCCCACGCGGCCGATCCGCGTGATTTCGGGTTTTCCGCCGGGGAGCAGCGTGGATGTGCTGGGGCGGTTCATGGCCAGCCGGCTCTCGGAACGCCTTGGCCAGCAACTGGTGATCGACAACCGGCCAGGCGCATCCGGTACCATCGGCGCGGATATTGCAGCGCGCGCCACACCCGACGGCTACACGCTGTTCATTATGACCGCGTCGCAAATCATGAGCGTGCCGATTTTCAAGAAACTGCCTTATGAACCGGTGAAATCGTTTACCGCCATCAGCCCCATCGGCGTAGGGCCGCTGATGCTGGTGTCGAACCCGTCGTTCGCACCGAGGACCGTGAAGGAGTTGATCGATCTGGCGAAGACCAAGCCTGACGCCGTGACGTATTCCTCGGCGGGCAACGGCAGCATCAATCATTACGTCGGCGCCATGTTCGGCAATGCCATCGGCTCTCGCATGCTGCACGTACCTCACAAGGGGGGTGCGCCGGCGTTTCTTGCGGCGATGGCGGGCGAAGTGAATTTGATGTTCGCCACGCTGCCACTGTCGCTGAATCAGATTCGCGCGGGCAAGGTCAAGGCTTTCGGCATCACCGCGTTGAAGCGATCAGCCCTCGTGCCCAACGTGCCGCCGATTGCCGACACCCTTCCCGGCTTTGAAGGCACGACGTGGTGGGGCGTGGTGGGGCCGGCGGGACTGCCCGCACCCATTCTCAAGCGGTTGAATACAGAAATGGTCGGCATTCTCAAACACCCGGATTCGGCGCAGCGGCTCAGCGCGGAAGGCGCGGAGCCTTTGCCGATGTCGCCCACAGAGTATCAAACATTCCTGCAATTCGAACTCGATAAATGGACACGCGTGGCGCGCGAAATCGGTGTACGCGCCGATTGAATCAACCCTGGAGCCAGACTCATGAAATTCAGCAATTTTCTGTTTACCGCCTCGATGGATCCCGCGAAAGACGATCAAGTCATCGATGAGGCGTTGCGCGAAGGCCGGCTGTGCGATGAACTCGGCATGGATATGCTGTGGTTGGCCGAACATCACTTTGACGGTATTTGCGCGTATGTGGATCCGGTGACGTTTGCCGCGGCGCTCGCCGTCAGCACCCAGCAGATCCATATCGGCTTTGCCGTGGCGCAGATGTCGCTGCATCACCCGATCCGCATGGCCGAACAAATGGCGCTGATCGATAACATCAGCAAGGGCCGTCTGCTGGTGGGACTGGGGCGCGGCACCGCGTACAACGTCTACGACTATCAGGGCTACGGCATCGATCCGAAAGAGGCCTACGAGCGCCTGCTCGAATCCGAAGACATCATGATCAAGGCCTGGACCACGGAGAATTACCGGCATCAGGGCAAATACTGGGACATACAGCTGCCGCAACTGCGGCCACGGCCGTTCTCAAAGCCTCACCCGCCCATTGTGCGTGCGTGCTCGGGCGAGGAAGCCATGCTCGGCATGGCGCGCGAAGGGCGGCCCTTCCTGATGAACATTCAGACCAATGAGACGACTAAACATCGCATGGATTTGTACCGCAAGACGATGCGCGACAGCGGCTATGACGACGCTCATATCGCGGGTTGCGTAGACAATACGTGGGTATGGCGCAACATTTTCGTCGGCGAAACCGACGCCGAAGCCGAACGTATCGCCATGCCGGCGTGGAACGTGCAGCAGGAATTTCGCGCGGCCATGCGCAAACGCGTCTATGCGGAACAGGGCCTGCTGCTGAAGGAAGAGAAAACCACGCCCGCGCGCGACCAGCAGCAGCATTCGATCCTCTGCGGCTCGCCGGATACTGTGGCGGAAGCCATTGCCGACATCGACAAGATCGGTGTCGGGGGTCTGATACTGGTATTTCGGCTGGGGCCGATGCCTTATGAGGTGGCCGAGCACAGCATCAAACTCTTCATGCAAAAAGTCGCACCACAATTTCAACGGAAAACATCATGACCCAGGCACTCACTGGAATACGCGTCCTCGACATGACGCACAATCAGGCAGGCCCTGCCTGTGCGCAGATGCTGGGTTTTCTCGGCGCTGACGTTATCAAACTCGAAGAACCCAAAGGCGGCGATATTGCACGCGCGCAAAACAATGACGAGCTGTTCTTCCTCGCGTTTAACGCCAACAAACGCAGCCTCACGCTAAACCTGAAAACCGATGAAGCGAAGGCGCATTTCAAGAAGATCATCACCCAATCAGACGTGCTGCTCGAAAATTTCGGCCCCGGTGCGCTCGACCGTATGGGGCTGGGATGGAAGGAACTGCAAAAAATCAATCCGCGCCTGATTTACGCCACCATCAAGGGCTTCGGCACCCATGGACCGCACGCGCACATGAAAAGTTTCGAACCAATTGCGCAGGCGATGGGCGGCGCAATGAGCGTCACCGGCTTTGCCGATGGACCGCCGACATTCAATTGGCCCTCGATCGGCGACAACGGCACCGGCATGCACATGGCCATTGCCATACTTGCCGCGCTGAATCAACGCCATGCCACCGGACGCGGCCAGCATGTCGAGGTATCGATGCAGGAAGCGGTATTGAATCTGATCCGCATCAGCCTTCGCGAGCATCAACGCAATGGCGTGCCGGAGCGCACCGGGAACCAACTCGGGAAAACCGTGCCTGGAACCGCCTACCCGTGTGCGCCCGGGGGCCCGAACGACTGGGTGTATATCTACGCCCCGCCGCAGATGTGGGGCGCGGTGTGCAAGGTGCTGGGACGCCCCGAACTCGAAAACAACCCGCTGTTTAAAACTGCAAACGACCGCTGGACAAATCGCGCGGCACTCGACGCCATTGTCAGCGAATGGACATCCGCGCGCAGCAAATATACAGCAATGAAACTGATGGGCGATGCCGGTGTGCCGGCAGGCGCATGCCAGGACACTGGCGAAGTGCTGGCCGATCCGCACTTGAAGGCGCGCGACATGATCGTCGATCTGGAGTATCCGCCGCGCGGCAAATTCAAAACCGTGGGGTGCCCGCTGAAACTCTCCGATTCGCAGGTGAGCATTACGCGCCCACCGATGCTGGGCGAACACACCGAGAGCGTATTGAAAGAATTGTGCGGGGTGGCGGCGGCGGACGTACAGCGCATGAAGCAAGGCGGCGTCGTGTAATCCACAGAGTTTAACGTCGGGAGTAGCCATGGCAGGGATTCTGGAAGGCAGTCGCGTTATCGATTTTGGCCAATACATCGCCGGGCCTATGGCCGCTATGCTATTGGGTGATCAAGGTGCGGATGTGATCCGCGTGGATCCGCCGGGCGGGCCGCGCTGGAACACACCGGCCAATGCCACCTGGAATCGTAACAAGCGCAGCATTGTTCTCGACCTCAAAAAGGACCCGGATCGCGAAACCGCGCGGCAATTGATCGCCGGCGCCGATGTGGTGATCGAAAACTTTCGCCCCGGTGTGATGGATCGCCTCGGCCTCGGGTCTGCGGCAATGACGGAAATCAACCCGCGCCTGATCTACTGTTCCCTGCCCGGCTTCGGCGCGGACGATCCGCGAGCGACAGTCAGAGCGTGGGAAGGCGTGCTGGGTGCGGCCACTGGCGCGTATCGAATGTCGGGCGGTGCACATCACGGCGGCGCGCAGCCGGTATACACCGTAATTCCCTACAGCTCCGCCTATGGCGCTTTTTTGTGCGCGGTGACAGTCGCCATGGCACTCAATGCGCGGGCGCGCAGCGGCGTCGGTCAGCGCGTGGAGATTCCCTTGTTCGACGCGACTTTTTCCGTGGTGGGTGCACGTGGGCTGCTGGTGAACGGCAAGCCTGAAGAGGAACCTGCCTTCAACTGGAGCCGGCAACTACCCTGCAAGGATGACCGCTGGTTGATGTACGTGGCGAATAACAAACGCTTCGAGGCCTTTATCAAAAGTATTGGCATGGACAAATGGCGCGATGCGAAACTGCCGCCCGAAGAACTCGCCCAAAAATTTGATGCCGTGATGCATACCCGTACGGCGAAAGAATGGGAAGATGTCGTCGCGGAGATTGGCTCCGAGGGCGTGATCTGCCATTCCAGTGCGGAATGGCTGCAACACCCACAGGCGCTGACTTCGAAAATCATCGCGGATTTTGACGACCCGGAGCTGGGCCATTTCCGCGGACCGGGCATCAATACGCGACTGTCCGCAACACCCGGATCAGTACGCCGGCCCCGCGCGAAGCCCGACGCTGACCTGGCAGAAATCCTGAAAGAACTGGCCGCGCACAAGCCGGCGCCCACTACCGACGGGCAGGCAAGCGAAGCCCTGCTGAGCGCAGCGCTGCAAGGCGTGAAAGTAGTGGACTTGTGCATCGTGCTCGCCGGCCCCACTTGCGGTCGCACACTGGCGGAGTTCGGCGCGGATGTCGTCAAAATCGACAGCCCGCACACCCGCACCGTACTGCGGCACAACGACATTAATCGCGCCAAGCGCAGCATCCTCATCGATCTCAAAACCAAGGAAGGCTTGGCAATTTTCTGGAAACTCGTCGATCAGGCCGACGTGGTACTGCAAAACTTCCGCAGCGGGGTAGCGGAAAAACTCGGTATCGACTACGAACGCGTGCGCGCGCGCCGGCCCGACATTGTTTATGGCTCGATGAACACCTTTGGGCATATCGGTCCCTATGCAGGCCGCCCCGGCCACGAACAGCTCGGCCAGGCGGTGTCAGGCATGCAGGTGCGTTATGGATCGGGCAAACCCGCCACCGCGCCTTTCGCCGCCAATGATTACGGCACGGGCCTGATGGCCTGTTACGGCGTGGCGCTGGCGCTGCTGCACCGCCGCCGCACGGGTCACGGACAGTTTGTTGACAGCGCCCTCGCTTACACCGCCACCATGCTGCAATCCGCGCTGCTACAGGAATACCCCGGCAAGCAATGGAACGAACCGCACGGGCAAGAGTCGCTGGGCAGCGGACCGCTCAATCGCATGTATCAGGCCAGTGACGGCTGGTTGTTCCTCGCCGCACGCGCAGACGAACTCGCCCGCTGCACAGAACTCGCGGATCTCACCGGCCACGATAGCGCAAACCTCGAACGAACACTCGAAACACGCCTGCGCGGCCGCAGCGTTGCGGCATGGGTGGAAGCATTCACCAAGTCCGGCATCGGCGCGCATCGCGTCGTGCCCAGCCTCGTCGAATTGATGACCGATCCACTGGTGCAACAACGCGGTCTTGCCGTCACGCGTGATCACGAAGGCTTCGGCCCCATTACCACCACGGCACCGGGAGTGAGGCTCACACGCACGCCGATGAACATTGGTCGACCGGCACCCAAACCCGGCTCGGATGCCGCCAGCGTACTGGCAGATATCGGCATGGGCGGCGAACTGGAGCGGTTGATCCGCGAGCGCGTAGTCGCAGTGGATGGCGTCAAGGCGGGCTGCTGAACTCGCCTTGATTCAGCGGACTACACCGGCCATCTGAACACGCGCGCCGCTGTGTCGTGCATCAGTTGCTGTACGTCGGCCGCCGGCAAATAGGCGGCTGCGTATTTGCGGATAATGTCGGCGTTTTCTGCATAGGTGCCGCGGCACTTGCCCATGGTTTGCGTCTGGTCGGAAGCCCACATCAACCGCTCGGCACCAAAAGCCGCATGCACGCGCTTGATCAACGGGTGCAGGTCTTCATATTCGGGCGCGGCGCTGCCTGAAACCAGCGGCAGTGAAGACACTTTCACGTGCACGTTGCGATAGCGCGCAAGGTCAATCATCGCCTTCATTTTGGCCTCGCGATCAGGGCCGGGCACAGCCCACGCGAAATGATCGACAATAAACGTAAGATTCGGATATTTGGCCAGCACCGGCTCCATCAACGCCGGGCCGTCGCGGGTCCACACCGCCACAGCCATGTCCTGATCAACACAGGCCTTCCACACGGGCTCCAGCGCGCCGTCGGCAAACAGCTTTTTGTGCTCGGGTTCGTTCATCGACAGGCGCAGACTGCACATGCCCGGCTGCTCCAGCCAGCGCGGCAGCACCTTGAATTGCTCCGGCAGCGTTGGCACGAACCAGCCCATCACCCGAAAACGCCCGGGATACCTGGCCGCGGCCGCCTGCCCGCACGCTGGACTGCGATTGGGCGCAACGTTCGCCGCAGAAATCACCGCGCGGTCAATGCCTGCCTCGTCCATGAATTTGAGCATACGCTCGGCGGGCATCGGGTCGGGCAAATGCGCTTTCGCGCCCGCTTCCCATGGGTCTTGTGGGGTATTGGCATTCCAGATGTGGACTTGTGCGTCAGTGATCATAGATTCCTCCTCAATACTGAACAGCTTGCTGCCGGAATCGGCAATTCGATAGCTTGTGCCTTTGACTTCAAGTATAGCTTTGTACGTCCATTGTTCCCGCGCAATACATCTATACTTGGCACTATGCACTATGCCCTTGGGCAGAGATCAAGCCCGGCCCGCCACCCGCTGTTGGTCGCTCTCAATCAGTTTGCGTGTAAGCTCCACGCTGAACACCGAGCGCATCGCCGAGCTCATCGCCGGGTTGCGCGCGAGCAGCGCGCGTAGGGCGGGTTGCTGCCATGCGACATAACGCGTCGGTGCGATGGTGCGTACGGTGGCGGTAGCCGGGTTGCCGCCGATGAAGGACATCTCGCCGACGATTTCGCCGTCTTTCATGGTGTGTATGTTGCGGCCATCGATTTCCACCGTGAGATGTCCACTCTGAATCACGCTGACCTCGGACACGGGCTGGCCCTGCGTGGTGAGCGTGGCGCCGGCCGGCACGTTTTTCCAAGTGCCGATGCGCATCAGTTTGGCAAACTTGACGGGCGTGAATTCCGGGAACACCGTGTCGCGCATTTCGGATTCTTCTTCGTTGAGCCGCACTTTGCGCGTTTCAGCCAGCTTGGTGGTGATGCGATACACGTTGATGCATACGTACACCGCCAACCAGAACAACACCAGCCACAGCGGTCCCACCGGCGGCATCGCGTTGTAGATCAGGCCCGTGGCAAAGGACAGTATGAGCAACGAGCGCAGCCAGATTTCGTCACGCACCCAATACGACACTGCGCCCAGCGCAAACGATATATGGCCCACCGCTTCAAGCATTGTCACGGTCTCGCTCCTGTTGCGATTCAGGCACCGTGATGCCTGCGTACGATGCCTTTATAAAAATGAATTAAAACAGATACTTATGAGAACCCTGCGCTGGCCTATTCCGGCCCGACAAATCCAATGTAAGCGCCAAACGTATCCAGCGGCGTCATCAGCATGGCCTGTTCGCCGGTATTGCGCACGCCGCGCGCGGGCGGCGGCAAGCCGTGTTCCTGCATCCAGCGTGCGGCGGCACCCATGCTTTTGGTGCGATACAGCGCCTGAAACGGGCCAGGGCCGCGCCGCGCCAATGCATCGGCGGCGGGGCCTGCGTCGTATGGCTGTACGATCCCCAGGCCATGCGGGCCCAGTTGAAACACATACATGTCCGACATGATGACGGTCCCCTTGACCATCTTCGGTTGCGGCAGGCCCAGCACTTTGGCATACAGTGCAGATGCGGCAGCGGCATTGTCAGACACGATATACGTGCGCTCCAGCGTGTAAACGCCGTTTGGATGATTGCCCGCCACCAGTACCTGCTGGCGGCGCTCCGCGATCGGCGTCACGTGCTGGATGAAAAACACCGGCAACGGATTTTTTGGGCCGAGTGTTGCCGATAGCCAGCGCAGTTCCAGCCCCGCCGGCGTGCGGCGGCTGCCCACTGTGACATCACTGACCTCCACGCCGCGCCCGCGCATGGCGGTGACATCTGCCGCGAGATCGTCGCTTTGCAACACCACGTAACGGATGCCACCACCGGCCTTGATGAAATCGGTCAGGCCGGTATTCCACGTGCCCGGCTTTCCCGTCGCCGCATACTCGGCGGCATCGCGCACCGCGAGCAACTCCATGTAGTCTTCGTCGTTAATCGCGATGGCATTGTGCGTGCCGCGACCGGGATGCGCGCCCCCTGCGTAAATGTTGAACCCCATTTTGCTGTACTGCGCGATGCCCGCCGCGAGATCGGGCACGCAAATCATGACATGGTCGATGCGTGTGAACATGGTTGCCGCCTGTGATTGGTTTTTTTGATTGCCGCGCAGTATGGTGCAGCGCTCAACCCAGCGTCAAGGCAGCCCGCTGTGAATCAGCACCTGGTCACCCGACACCGTGAAACGGTGATCGAAATCCTCCGACACCCAATCCATGAAACGCACCGCGTCTTCAAAGCGCGCGTCGCCCGCCTTCAGCACTTCCGGCCGCAATTGTTTGTCGATCAACACCGGCAGGAATGCAGCTTGTTGAACGCCTGATTTTCCGATCACCGCGCTGGCGATCAGGCTGCGCTTGGCGTCTTCGCCATAGGACAAGTGCGGATAATCCGGGTCGAGCTTTACACCGTATTTCTTTTCAAACGCGGCGGCGCTCGCGGCATTCTTCGCGGTAGACGACATGATGAAATTGCTCAAGCTGTAAAAGCAGGTCTTGCCATCATGTACGCCGATGGCCTTGGGCGTATGCGCGTGATGGCCGAGTATCATGCCGGCGCCGGCGGCAAACGCCGCTTTCGCCGCCGTGGTCTGGTAATCCGCGATGAAGCGCGGCACAAAATGGATACCCCAGTGCAGCGACACAATCACCGCGTCCGCGTCGGCCTTCGCCGCGCTGATATCGCTCACCATCGCCGCGAGATCGTCTTCATACGGCACCGTCACCACGCGTGGCGGTACGCCCGCCTGATAATCGATGCATTGGTAGTAGGTATGCGCGCGCAGCGGCGCGACACCGGTTTTGTCCGGCCCGGCAGCATAGCCTTCGTTGAGTATCGAACAGTAGGCAAGAAACGCCACGCGCACGCCGTTCTTTTCAATGACAGCGGGCCGCCGAGCTTCCGCGAGATTACGCCCTGCACCAATGGTCTTGATGCCCTTGCTTTCGAGCAAGGCAATGGTATCGAGCAAGGCGTCACCGCCCCAATCCATCGCGTGATTGCTGGCCACCGACACCACGTCAAAGCCGCAATCGGTAAACACCGACGCCAGATGCGGCTTGACGCGGCTGTGCGCGCCGCCCGAATGTAATTGCAGCGCGCCTCGTTCCGAATACACACGCTCACACTGGCCGAAGCGGATGTCCGCGCTCGCCAGCGTTGCACGTGCCAACGCACTGTAAGCTGCCATCGGTTCATGTATGGGGCCGACATCGCCGACACCGAGTAACGTCACACTGCTGCTTCTGCTCATGGGAAAACTCCTTTGCGTCGGGGTATATTACAAGGCACCGGTGCTGTGCGGCACACGACGCCGGGTTGCGAAAGATGGACAGAGCACGAGTCTTCGTTGGAAAATAATGAATAAAAACAAATACTTACAATGCGCGCTGGGTACTTGCACTGTGGCATTCGCTCACGCAGCGCAACCGCAACCGGCAACACCCGTATCACCATACCCGGTCAAGCCCGTGCGTTTCGTCGTCGGCCAATCACCCGGCGGCGGCACGGATTTGATTGCGCGCGCGGTGACCGCGCGGCTTTCCGAAACCATCGGCCACTCGATGATCGTTGACAACCGCACCGGCGCGGCGGGTTCTGTCGGCGCGGGGCTGGTGGCGAAAAGTGCGCCGGATGGTTACACGCTGCTGGTGGTGTCAAGCAGTTATGCGATCAACCCCGGTCTTTACAGCAGCCTCACGTTTGATCCTGCGAAGGATTTGACGCCGGTGATTCTGCTGGCACAGGCACCGTTTCTGCTGGTGGTGCATCCGTCGCTGCCCGCGCAATCGGTGAAGGAATTGATTGCACTGGCGAAAGCGAAGCCCGGTACTTTGAATTTCGCCTCCGGCGGCGCGGGCAGTTCGGGCCATCTCGCCGGCGAACTGTTTCAGAACGCCGCTGGCGTCAGAATCACGCATGTGCCGTACAAGGGCGCCGGGCCGGCGCTCACCGACACCATTGCCGGACAAGTGCAACTCACCTTCGCCAGCATGCTGTCGTCGCTGCAGCATGTGCGCTCGACACGGTTGCGTGCGCTGGCTGTCACCAGTGTGAAACGTTCCGCCGCACTACCCGAACTGCCAACGGTGGCCGAGGCTGGCGTGCGCGATTACGCCACCACCAGCTGGTACGGTGTGCTCGCACCTTCGGGCACAGCGGTTGCCGCGATCACACGCATGAACACCGAACTGCACAAGATCATCACGCTGCCGGACGTGCGGCAGAAACTTGCCGCCGATGGCGCCGAGCCCGCCGGCGGCAGCCCGCAGGAATTTCAAAAATATCTCACAGCGGAAATCACCAAGTGGTCGCGCGTCATACGAGCGGCTGGCATCAAAATCGAGTAATGCATTGCACCGTGCCGCACCTTGGCAAATTCCGGTAGACTTTTCCCGCTCGCCTTCCATCTTATTGCTGGAGCCCGTTTCATGACAACCAAAGCAACCACGACAAAGCCCGTACCACTGCCCGCGCCCACCGGCCCGCTCGCCGGCATGCGCATAATCGATCTCACCACGGTGCTGCTCGGCCCTTACGCCACGAAAATTCTCGGCGACCTG
>SXGS01222098.1_pt1 | contig 25370 bp, 22 predicted proteins | sample 3174681 | NCBI WGS metagenome assembly SXGS01 (sample SAMN11356861, study PRJNA531348) | freshwater metagenome | isolation source: freshwater sample F1-80 | place: China: Fuxian Lake, Yuxi | collected 2017-12-25 | reverse complement strand
GGCGGCCGTTGAACGACTCGACCAGCGCGTTGTCGGTCGGCTTGCCAGGCCGCGAGAAGTCTAGGGTGACCCCGTTCTCGTAGGCCCAGCGGTCGAGTGCCTTCGAGACGAACTCGGGCCCATTATCGACCTGAATCGCACGCGGTGCCCCGCGCAGGCGTGCCAAACAGCCGACAACCGCGGCGACCTGCTCGCCCTTGATGCCTTGGTCGACCTCGATCGCCAGAGCTTCGCGCGTGAAGGCGTCGACGACCGTCAGGGCGCGCAGTCGGCGGCCGTCGAAGAGCGCGTCGGAAATGAAATCCATCGACCAGCGCTCGTTCGGCCGGAGCGCGGCAGGCTGACGCTCGCGCTGTGCTGCGCTGACGTGCCGGCGCGGCCGCTTGAGCCGTAGGCTCAGCCCCTCGTCTCGGTAGAGACGGTGAACCCTCTTGTGGTTTACCCGCCAGCCTTCCCGGCGCAGCAGGATGTAGATCCGGAAGTAGCCGTAGCGCACCCGGCTCTTGGCCAGATCGCAAATGCGCATCCGCAGCGGTGCCTGATCGGGTTTGGTCGAGCGATAGCGGATGCCCGACCGGCCAACGCCGAGCGCGACGCAACTGCGCCGCTCACTCACCCCGTGCGCCTCCTGAACCTGGCGCACGAGCTCGCGTCGCCGAGCAGGCGTCAGAGCTTTTTTGCGAGCACATCCTGCAAGATGTGCTTGTCGAGGCTCAGGTCGGCCACGAGCTGCTTGAGCTTGCGGATCTCCTCTTCGAGCTGCTTCAGCCGGCGCAACTCTCCCGTCCCCAAGCCGCCGTCGAGCTTCTTCCAGCGGTAAAACGTCTGCTCGGAGATGCCCATCCGGCGCAGCACCTCCGCCACCGGCGTTCCGGTCTCGGCCTGCTTCAGCGCGAAGGCGATCTGCTCCTCGGTGAACCTGCTCTTCTTCACGGCTCTGCTCCTCCCGTCAGGGTCTTACAAAACCGGAAAACTCGCACTCAGGCTGGGCCAAAGCGATGGGAGGACGTCAGTGAGCGCAAAGCAGGGTTCCAGGCCGTTCCCGATGGCCGGCGATGATGCACCCTGCCCAAGGCCTGGGTTGATCGTCGAGGACTGCGGTCGCCCCGAACACGCCCGCCGATTTCGTTTTACGATCCCGTCCGGCGCCACCGGCGCGTTCCTCACGACCGAGGAAGCAACCGATCTCGGGCGCTGGCTCCTCAGGCAGGTCTCCCACCGGACGTCTTAAGTGGAGTGAACAAGATGCAGCAGGCGCGCGTGGTCGTATACACACCGCCCACCTTCGGGCTGCCGTTCCTGGTCGTTACGGTGCTGCCGGACGGTAGCGTTGAGGCCGAACCGTTCCCTTCGTACGATCGAGCGTTAGCGCGCTTCGAAGCGATTTCCAAGGAACTCCACGTCATTCCGGGGAAATCGGCGAAGACAGCCTGAGTCAGGTTGCAGGCGAGAGCACCGCCAAGTCGTTAGGCACTCCTGAGTCCCCGGAATTCGGATCAGGGAGCGCGCGGCTTCCCGTTACTGTCGGACGTATTCGACCAAGACGGCGAGTGGGGCAGCGCTGCACGATGCGACGGGATACGAGGGCGTCCGGAGCACGCCCATGACATACCGCCCGGAGTCCTCGGGCCGCATCTTACGAAGCCCACGGCTCGACGCGCCCTTTAGGATCGTTGACACGTCGCGACAGCACCACCGTAAGGCGGCCAGCCTACTCGACCGTGATCGGGAACATGGGCCTCCCGCTGCCGGACGCTGGCGCGCCCGCGCCGAAGATCGGCCGGCGCACGCCGGTCAAGAAGGATTGGCGCGCGAGCATGGCCGGGGCGCGCCGGAACGGGCCCTTGTCGCAAGGCGGGGTGACAAGGACTTGCTCCCGTTCCTCAGCCCTCAAGCGCTGCCGGCCCGCCGGAAGTACGAGGCGCAGCTCAAGGCGGTCGTTCTCGAACGTCCCGAGGGGCGAGGACTCGGGACGAGATCCTTCGGACCATCGAGTGACGAGGCTTGGTCTTCTCCGCCCGCACCCGGACCTTGCGTCCGGGACCGGGGCCCACCGGCGATGCCGGGCTTCGCGGCGTCGCGCCCCGGCCATTGCTGGCGACCTGAGCTCGTGCTCCGGTCCTGCCACGGGCATGTCCGATCGATCCAGGCGGCTCGCTGCGATGCAGGGCCGGGCCGCGGTGCTTTCACCCCGTTCTTCCCGATGATAGCCTTGCCGACGCTTCCCCATCCGCCTCGCGCAGGTACACCGCTGCTGTCTGAGCGCTCTACGACGCGGGGCAGGATCGACGCCGCACCCGGAAGCGGGGATGGTTGATCCAAGTCAATGCCCGGACGCCGCCTGAGAGCTCTTGCCTTCGAAGGCATTCACAGGCCGCATCAAGGGAAGGCAGTCATGGGATTCACCGTAAGCGCACGGAAGTCAGGGAGAGATCTTGCCCATCGGCAGCCATCGCTGCTCGGTGCGATCGATCTCACCCTATCGATGTCCCTCTCGGGCATGTCGGACATCCGCGTGATCGCTGACGGGGGACGGACCTACACCGAGGCGGACATAGGCGAGCTGCTCCGCCGCTCCTGCGGCGAGGAGGAAGGAACGTCGAGGGATGCCCTGAGCGGCCGGCAGTGCCCGGCCCCGTGAGGCTGACGGTTGGCCATGGTCGCACAAGGAGGGTTGCGGGTGCGGACGGTGTAATCGCAACCAGGGCTTCGGAAGCTGTTCTCGTAGATCTCGTTCGTCGGAGCCCGCGCGGAACGGTCGACGACTTGGCGTACCGTCCGGTCTCCTCCGCAGCCGCCGTGGTGTCGCAAGGGCTGTTCGCTGCGCCGGCGTCGTATCCAAACCGGTACGGGCGACTGCATGACAGCGTGTTGTCACGCAGTTAGTTAAGTTTGTTTCACACCGGTTCTCTGACGAGGAGAGAGGCGCGTCCGTCCGCACGAAACGTGATCACGGCTATGATCCCGCTTCCGCCGATCGCCGGGCAGGTGCTCGCTTGGCGCGTCTCGTCCGCTCCTCGCTTGGCCGGATCTCCTGACACGAGGGCCGGACCGAAGCCGGATAGCCGATGCGCCTACCAGGGGCGGCCTTGCCCTGGCACCGCTCGTCGCGGCTCCGGACCCCGACGGTCCGAGGCGGCCCATCGGCGGGCACGGGGGCGACCACTGGTCGGCTCGGCACGGCTTCCTGGCTCGAACACGTCATGTGCTTGCAATGGCGTGCCGAACATGAGAACATAAAGAGAACAAAGGCTGCCTTGGGAACGGCGCCCGACGAGACGCGGTGGGAAAACCACCTGAGGTCATCAACCCTTGCGGCAGAGGTACGCGTCAACCGCTATGCTCGACCGGGAGAGGCTGCGCGACCCAAGGGAGCGAAATGAGTTTTTTCACCGATGCGGAGAAGGACGCCCTCTCGATCAGGCGTATGATCTTCCACGTCGTCGGCAAGGATCTGGAGGACCCGACCTTGCTGCCCGAGATCACCCCTCCGCAGGAACCGGCCTTCTTCGTGGGTCGGGTCCGCTCGGCCCTGTCGGGCAACCTGTTCGCGTTCCGCGAGGGCTCGTCTGTGGAAGCCGCGTTGCGCGAGATCGCCGGGGGCGGCGACTTCACGGCCGGCACCCAGGCCTTGGCCCGCGATTTCCACACGCGGCACCGCACCGGGACGAGCAACGGGGCTTTCCTCGTGTTCGAGCTCGACGTCGGCGCGGACATCCCGGTCTACGCGTTGGTCAAGTACGACCACGACGAGGTGGTCCGGTACCAACTGGGCGACGCGCAACCGCAGTTGGAGCGGCTGCAGGAGGCGTTCGTGAAGAAGCCCGAGGCCATGCAGAAAATCGCCCTCGTCCGGCTAGCGCACGACGCCGGCGGGCTCGTGATGGTCCGCGACCGCAGCAAGCGGACACACATCTCGGAGTATTTCGAGGGCTTCCTAAATGCACGCAGGGTCAACGAACCGGCTGACTTGTCCGGCAAGTTCGTCGAGGCCGTGAAGGCAACCTACAAGAAGCACAAGGGTGAGCTGTCCCCGGACATGCAGGCCGGGGGGGTCAACCGCCTCTACGACGTCCTGCGGCAGGGCGGCCAGCATTACGACCCCGAAAACCGCGAGCCGCTCCTGACGGCGCTGTTCGGCGTGCTCCCGGAGAACGCACCGATCCGGGGGACCTTGGAGCGCCAGCTGCGGGACCGTGGCGTGGCGGAGGAGTCGTTCGAGATCGATCCCGAGCGCGTGCAGAAGCCTCGCAAGCGCGTTCTGGAAACCCAGGAGGGCGTGATGGTGCTGTACGACGAGGCGCACCGGCCGACCGAGACGGACATGCCGGACGGACGGAAGCGGATCGAGATTCTGACGGCGGGCATCCTGAGGGACGATGTCGATACCGAGAACCGTCCACGAGGCCGTTGAGGCGAGCCGGCGCGCGCCGGACTTCGTCGTCAACGAGGATGCCGGTCGGCTGACCGTCGCCGGCACGCTGTCGCGCGAGGCGCTCGCGGCGTGGCAGGCCGTCGCCGATGCGAACGCGCCGTGGCTCACCCTCGACTGCTTCGACGGCTCGGACGACGTGGTGGCGCCGCGCGAGGTCCAGGAGGACGACCGCGTACGCATGACGCTGACCTACACGCCCCGGCAGGGGGCCGAGCATTTGTTCACCCTCGAAGGATGGCGCTCGCTGCTCCTCGATTCCGACCGCGCCTGCCGTGCATCCGTGGTGCGCTTGGCGTTTCTCGGGCGAGCCGACGGGTTCCGGACACGAGGGCACGACGTCGAGGCCTGGACCGATTTCCCCGCGGGCGCCTCGCTTCCGGATGCGCGGTCCGAGGCGGGGCCGCGGCGGGTCGTCCGCAGCCAGTCCCCGGAGTTGATGGCACCACCACGGATCGATCCCTACGTGGCGGCATCCGGGAAGGTCGAGGGCCCGGCGGCGGTCGCCTGGCGGGAGGCCGCCGGGCGGATGATCGCGCTGTCGCTCCCGAACGAGCTCTACCGGGACGGTTCCGCGAACATGATCCTTCTCGCCGGCCAGCCTCCGCGGAGGCTAGACCTCGGGGATGCTGGTACCGGCGTGAACGGGTTCGACGCGCAGCAGGCCGCAGCCTCCTGGGTGTACCTTGAGGGGGCCGACGTCGAGGTGCGCCACACCTTCCTGTCGGCCGAGCTGTCGCGCGAATGGACCGCGGGGGAAAGTTTCCGGACAGGCTTGCCGAAGCGCGTCGAGCCGGCCCTCGATTCGGCGCGGCTGCTGTACAAGGCGCACCTGCGCGCCGGGAGCAAGGACACCCTCAAGGCTCTGTCGGACCTGCGCAAGACGCTGTCGGACGAGGTGCAGAAGCTCCTGCAGCAATCGCGCGACCTGTCCGCGGCCGTTTGGCGGGATGTGTCGGTGGCGATCGGGGTCCTCGTTGTCCGGCTCGCCATCGACGGTGCGAAAGGTGGCGCCGGCGGGGCGGGGTTCGCGTGGCTCTACGCCGTCGTGGCGGCGTATGTCGGCATCTCCTACGGCGTGTCCCTGTCAACGAACCGTAAGTTCCTCGGCGTCGTCGAGAGATCGCGATCGGCCTGGCGGACCAAGCTCTACGGCTTCCTCGACGATGCGGACTACAAGGCGCTCGCCGACGAGCCGCTCGCGGAAGCCCTGACCGCCTATCGGCGTGCAGAGGGCCGGACCACCGCGATCGTTGCGGTCGTCGTCGTCGTCATGCTGGTGGCATCCGCCATGGAAGCCGGCTGGGTCGACCCAAACACGCTGCGTAGCTGGATGGCCACGGCCCATGCCCCTTTGCAGGCCAAGCCCTGAAGTCAGGCGCGGGGCGGCCTCGGCTGCGCGACCTTGCGGCCTCCATCGACGAGCCCGCCGAGGGCCCAGCCTCAGGCAGCGGACGGCACGGGCACCTAAACTCCGCTCGCTTCCGTTCATGGTTCCGACGAAGGGGGGAGCGCCGAGGACGAGGCTTCGGCGCCTTCCGCCCCGACCCTGAGCTACTCCGTTCCCAGCACTCCCGGGACTCGGCGAAGGTGGCTCGCGGCTGGCCTGTGCTGCCGCCATGCCTCCATGAGCTCCTCCTCTCGCCGGCTGATCCACGGGGGGTGTGGGACCCGATGGCGTTGGATGGCGTAGGCTTGCCTCGCCCACGGGTTGCCCGCCTGGGTCAAGGCATCCAACGTTGCCACGCCGTCCAGGATCGGCCCGAACGAGACGCCTTCGACCATGGCCGCCGCGACAAGCACCTTCAGGTCGCCGACGGCCCGCGTCCTGAAGCGGTCGAGATCCGCCTCCTCCGCCGGGTCAGCAAGCCGATGGACCTCCGTGTCGGGCAGGTAGCGGATGATCGGCGGCCAGACGCTGGGATCGGTCCACCAGATCGGCGGATTGGGATGCCCGTCCGCGCGCGAGGAAGCCGGGTGTCGGTGCAGGACGCCGATCGATAGGTCAACGAGTTCACCGAACTCCGTCATCAGCCATACGTGGTGGTCCTGATCCCAGAACCCACCCCAGCGGGGCCTCTCCCCCTCCGAGGTCTCCGCTATGCAGACGGCGCCCGCCATCAGGCGGGACCGGATGCCGAAGCCGTCGAGGAGCGTGGCGATCGCGGCCGAGCACTGGAAGCACTTGGTCGGGTAGGCGTCGGCGTAGTGGTCTCGTGCGGCGGCATCCACGACTTGGAACACGAGCCGGCGCAAGAAGGGCGAGGTCCGCTTCTCCTTCAGGCTTTTCGCGAATTGACGCTTGAGGAACGCGGGTTTGATCATGCAGCGCCCATGGTCGACGGTCGGGGATCCCAAGCCAGATTCGGTCGGCTCGGCCGATCATGGTAGGCGCTCCTCCGCGCCCTGACAGGCTGAGGTTCGCCGGTGCCGCCGATGGACCGGATTCCCGCTCGGGAATTCCAGTTCGCTCGGCAGGCCGAGATGCGTTCGGCATCGGGACAGGAGCGTCGATGCGCGGGTGGAGCCGGGTGCAGGACCGGCTTGCGCGCACGGGCCGTTCCCGCCGGCAATGGCATACACGGTGTCCGATCGCATCGGACCGGCGGCGATCCGGCCACGCCCACCGCCGTCGACGGAGTGATCCGCCCCCGGCGGACAGGCTTCGAGCGTGGCCGTTCCAGGGGCGACGGTGCGCGGATTCGCGCGGCGCATCAAGCGGCTTCGGCGCTCCAGCTCGACTGTTCTTCGGCCGCAGCAGATGGGAGCTGGGAACGACCCTATTCATGCGCCGGCAGTGCGACCTGCTGGCAACAGGCGGATAGATCAGCTTGGTTGCCCCCTCTGACCGCCGCGGGTCGGCAGGGTGCCGGAGGTGCCGTCGACGGATGTCCGGTGGTCCGGGACCACGCGCGTTCCGTTGACCATATCCGGGCAAGAAGCCTGTGCCTTTCCGGAGCGGGATCGATTACCGGTATCGGGGCTCCCGGATCTTGATCGTCCGCCGCACGACATCGCTTCCGAGGTGCCCATGGCCGGTACTGCGAGGTCGGGGTGGAGCAGGCCCGGTGGCGGGGCGCCCCGTCGTAGCACCGGGGCCACGCGAACGGCATTTTCCGATTCCGCCCGGCCGCTTCATGGCTCCTTGAGCGCCACCGCGATAAAGCGGGGAAAACCGTCCTCGCCTCGACTTCGAGACTTGCCCTTGATGCCGACCGCCGCCCCCGACGATTCGGATCGCCTCCACGCGTTGCGCGCCTTGGCCATCGTGGGCACCGATCCCGAACCGCATTTCGACGCCGTCTGCCACACCGCCAGGGCGCTCTTCCAAGTTCCCATCGCCCTCGTATCGCTCGTCGAGGAAGACCGGCAGTGGTTCAAGGCACGCTGCGGGTTGAGTTCGGAAGGCACGCCGCGCGAGATCGCGTTCTGCGGGCATACGATCCTCTCGGACGAGGTGCTCGTCGTCGAGGACGCGACCCGCGACCCGCGCTTCGCCGCCAACCCGCTCGTCACGGGCGAGCCCCGCATCCGGTCCTATGCCGGAGCACCCCTCGTCCTTCAGCCCGGGATCCGCGTCGGCACGGTGTGCGTCATCGACACCAGCCCGCGCGTGTTTTCGGACGAGCAGAAGCGGCAGCTACGAAGCTTGGCGGACATCGTCGTCGCGCATCTCCGTCTCCAGGCGGCCCGGCGGGCGAGCGAGGAGGAGGAGGTTCGGCGCCGCAGCGCCGAGCGGGCGCTGGCCGAGCGCGTCGCCGGGATGGAGACCATGCTGCGCGCGCAGCAACTGGCCGAGAAGGCGGCGAGCATCGGGCACTGGCGCATCCTGCCCGAGGGCCCCAGCGTCCATTGGTCGGAGGGCCTCGCCCGCATCTTCGGGCGTCCCCTACCCGAGGGTGGTGCAATCCCACTGGACGAGCACCTCGCCTTCTACCACCCGGGCGACAGGCCCGGCGTCCGCGCGCGGATCGAGGCGGCGTTTTCGGGTGAGATGCCTCATGCGGGTGGCTACCAGGGACGCGCCCGCGTCGTACGGCCGGACGGCACCTTGCGCCACGTCATCATCCAGGGCGCGCCGGAAACCGCGGGCCCGACACCCGCCGCGCTTTACGGCGTGGTGCTGGACGTCACGGACATGGTCCTGCGCGAGGAGCAGGCCCAGGAGGCCGGCAGGGTTCTGAGCGCGACCCTGGAACGTATGGATCAGGGGCTGGTCATGCTCGGACCGGACCGACGCGTCCGCCTGCTCAACGCGCGCGCGCAGGATCTGCTGGGGTTGCCGGACACCGTGCTGTACCTGGGCGCCTCGTTCGACGACATCCGCGCCTTCCAGCACGCGCGTGGCGAGTTCGCCCGAGTGGCGGATCCGACCGAGGAATCGGCGGCGATCGGCGACGCACCCGTCCTTCCGCAGACGTACGAGTTACTGCTCACGGACGGAACGACGCTGGAGGCGCACGGCGTGCACCTTCAGGACGGCAGCCTCATTTACACCTTCGCGGACATCACGATGCGGCGGTCGTCCGAGCGTGCCGTTCGGGACAGCGAGCGCCGTTACCGACTGCTGGCCGAGAACACCACCGACATCATCATCTGGTGCGGCCTCGACACCACGCGCCGCTACGTCTCGCCTGCCGTGCGCGCGATCCTGGGCTATGCCCCCGAAAGCCTGGTCGGAACGCGCCCCCTCGACTTCGTTCACCCGGACGAGGCGCGTGATTACAACCGCCTCCTCGAAGACTTGACCTTGGGCAGGACCGAACAGGTGAGGACCTGTCAGCGGTACCGGCACCAGGACGGCTCCTGGGTCTGGCTGGAAATCTCCTTCAACCTGACGCACGACCCCGTCACCGGGCAGCCAGACGGTTACGTCGCCGCCCTGCGGGACATCTCTGACCGAAAGGTGATCGAGGATTCGCTCCGTCATTCGGAGGAGCGGCTGGCGCTTGCCCTCGACAGCGGCTCGGACGGCCTCTGGGACTGGGACATCGCATCGGGCACCATATGGTTCTCCGATCGTTGGCACGAGATGCTCGGGTACGAGCGTGGCGAGATCGAAGCCGACGTGGCGTTCTGGCACCGTCTCGTTCATCCCGAGGATGTCACGGACGCCCGGAACCTGATGCGGGCTCACATGGCCGGCGAGCTCCCGGTCTACCAGTGCGAGTTCCGTCTCCTGCGGAAGGACGGCAGTTACCTCTGGGTGCTCGTGCGCGGCAAGGCCGAGCGCCGCGATGCCGACGGCCGGGCCTTGCGAATCGTCGGGACGCAGATCGACATCAGCCGCCGGAAGAAGGCTGAACTCGCCTTGAGCGGCAGCGAGGCCCGCTACCGTGCGCTCACCGACGCGTTGCCGCAGCTCGTCTGGATCTTCTCGGTCGAGACCGGCGAGGCGACATACGTCAACCAGCAGTTCGAGCGCTACTACGGACCGATAGGCACCACGCGCGCGGCACGGATGGCGTGCAACCATCCGGACGACGCCGCGCGTATGGAGCAGGCGTGGCAGGAAGCACGGCGGGCGGGCGGCCCCTACCGGGTCGAGGGCCGGCTCAGGCGGCAGGACGGGACCTACCGCTGGCACAAGCTCGTGGCGCTCCCGATCCAGCAGGACGGCAGGGTCGTCGGTATGCTGGCGACCGCCCTCGACATCGACGAGATCGTGGCCGCCCGCCAGGAGCTGGAGGAGACCACGAACCTGCTCCGCATCGCACAGGAGGCGGCCGGGGCCGGGACCTGGGAACACGACCTGGCGGCGCGCGTCGTGACGGTTTCGCCGGAAGCGGCCCGCCTCTACGGCGTCGAGACGGACAAGTCCCTGCGTTGGTGCGAGGCGGATTGGATGGGGCTGTTGGCGCCCGGCGACGCACCGGCGGGCATGGCGGTCGCACGTCAGGCGATCGAAGACCGAACCAGCTTCTCGGTCGAGCTCAGATGTCCGCAGGCGGACGGCACCGTGCGCTGGCTCGGCGCGACCGGGCGTGCCTTGTACGATGAGCAGGGCCGGGCGACGCGCCTGATCGGGCTCAACAAGGACATCACGGCCAGGAAGGTCGCGGAGCACCTGTTGCTGGAGGCGAAGTCGGCCGCGGAGGCAGCCCGGGCACAAGCCGAGCAAGCCAGCGCCGCGAAGAGCTACTTCCTGGCGACGATGAGCCCCGAGATCCGGACGCCGCTCAACGGCGTCCTCGGTTACACCGACCTACTGCTTGAGGAGCTTGCCGCGGGAACGCGGGCGTGGCGCTACGCCGAGCGCATCCAAGGGGCCGGTTCGTCACTGCTGACGGTGGTCAACGACATCCTCGACTTCTCCAAGATCGAGGCCGGGCAGGTTGCCCTTGCGGCTGAGCCGTTCGCTCCGGGACATGTCGCCCAGCAGGCGTTGTCCATCGTGCGCGCGAGCGCGGACAGGAAGCACGTGGAACTCGGCGTGGAGGTCGCCCCGGAGGTGCCAACGTATGTCGTCGGCGACCAGGACCGACTTCGGCAGGTCCTCCTGAACCTCCTCAACAACGCCGTGAAGTTCACCGCGCATGGCAGCGTCACGCTCCGGGTCTCTTGCGGGGACCGAGCGGACGGACGCGCACGGCTTCGCTTCTCTGTCGAGGATACCGGCATCGGCATCCCCGCCTCCAAGCAGCACCTTCTCTTCGAGCGTTTCTCGCAGGTCGACGGCAGCGTACAGCGCGAGTTCGGCGGGACGGGGCTCGGCCTCGCGATCTGCAAGCGGCTCGTGGAGCTCATGGGTGGGCGGATCGGCGTCGCGAGCGAACCGGACAAGGGTTCGACCTTCTGGTTCGAGGTCTCACTGGAGGTGACCGCCCCGGCTGCCGAGCCGGTCGCCAGCTCGGCCGGCCCGGTCCGGAAAGGGCGGCGCTTGCTGCTCGTCGAGGACGTACCGCTCAACCAGGAACTTGCGGTCACCGTGCTGCAAGCCGCCGGGCACGACGTCGACGTGGCGGGCAGCGGCCCCGACGCGATCCGGAAGGTCCGCGAGGAAAGCTACGACCTCGTGCTCATGGACGTGCAGATGCCGGGCATGGACGGCATGACCGCGACCCGGCACATCCGCGCGCTCGATCATGCGGCGGCATCGGTCCCGATCCTGGCGATGACGGCGAACGTCCTGCCCCAGCAGGTCGCCGCCTGCCGCGAGGCAGGCATGAACGACCACGTCGGCAAGCCGTTCAAGCGTGAGGCGCTGCTTGCAGCCATCGAGCGTTGGACGTCGCATTGTGAGCCTGCCCCACCGCGGCGGCGCAGCGTCCTTGACCGCGACGCCTACGCCGATGCGGCAGCCGCGCTCGGCCACGAGCGGCTGCACCACCTGCTCGGCACGCTTGCCGACGAACTCGGCAGCCGCTTCGGCGACGCGGGGGGCATGCCCGACCGCGAGACCTTGGAGCACGATGCGCATGCGATGATCGCCGCCAGCGGAACGCTCGGCTTCGCGGAACTGGCGCAACTGTGCCGTGAGGTGGAAGTCGCCTGTCAGGAGGGCCGGAGCTACGAGGCTGGCCTGAATCGCCTACGGTCCCTGTCGGCGGACGTCGTCGCCGAGATCACGGCGCTGCGCGCCGCATAGACCGTCCCGCCTGCCTCTCCGATCTGCGACCGGCTTCGGTTCCGTCAGGGGCGGGGCACGTCCTCACTCGGGGCACTCGGGCTTGGGGCGGGATGGCACGGATAGCCCTCGGGATAAAATCAGAGCTCGCCTGACCAAGCTCGGCAGCAGGATCTCAACCGCCGGGATCAGGGCTTGTTCGACGCGTTCTTTGCAGATCAACCCTGAGGTGGATCTGCCGTCAAATCTCGTGGGCCCGCGGCCGTTTATCTGCTACCCCTTGCATCGTACCCGCCGGTACAGGATGGGCGGACGTACCGTTCACGGGGGCGCCGATGGTTCCCGATGATGTCGCGCGTTGGCCTCCCGGCGGCAGCGAGATGGCCGGCCGCATCCGCGTGCACGACTGGTCCGCGACGCCGCTCGGCACGGCCGCGGGTTGGACGAACCGCCTTCGTCTGGCCGTCGAGATGCTCCTAGCCAGTCCGCTGGTAACGTACGTGGTCTGCGGGCCGGAGCGAGTCCTGCTCTATAACGATGCGACGGCGGCGATGCTGGGCTCGATGCATCCAGACGCGCTCGGCCGGTCCGCAACGACGTTCTTTACCGAGGCCCAAGCGGTCATGGGGCCGCTATACGACCGCGCCTTCTCGGGTGAGGCGGCAAAGGTCGAGGCGCAGCCGGTCGATCCGTACGGGTCGGGACTTGGCAACGTATTCGATCTCTTCCTGACACCGATCCATGAGGAGGACGGCAGCATCGTCGCCGTACAGGTCCTAGGCTTGGACGTAAGCGCGCGCTTCGCAGCCGAGGAAGAGCGGGACCGGATGCTCCAAGGTTTGCGCGCGAGCGAGGCGCGGCTACGGCTGGCGCTCGACGCCTCGCGCATGGGGGTGTGGACCTACGATCCGGCTAGAAGCGCGTTCGGGGTAGACGCCCGTACGGCGGAGATCACCGGCGTCGCGACCGCCGGTTGGGTGCCGGCATCCACGATCTGGATGGCAACACACCCGGACGACCGCACCGGCCTTGAGGCAAGGCTCGCGGGCATGCTCGACCCGCATGGTGATCACTGGAACGAGGCCGTCGCACGCTTCGTCCACGCCGACGGCACGGAGCGTTGGACGCAGATCCGGGCACAATCCATCCTCGAAGGCGGCGGGCCGCAGCGCTGGGCCGTGCACGTCTTGGGTACGCTCCTCGACATCACGGATGGGAAACGGGGCGAGGCCTTGCTGCGCGAGAGCGAGCAGCGCTTCCGCGCCTTCGTCGCGGCGAGTTCGGACCTGATGTACCGGATGAATCCCGATTGGACCGAGATGCGGCAGCTCGACGGCCGAGGGATCCTGCCCGACACGCCTCAACCGACCGAAGCGTGGATGGATCGTTATCTCACCCCCGACGATCAGGCGCGGGTGAAGGCAGCCAGTGAGCAGGCGATCCGCGACAGGACCATGTTCGAACTGGAGCACCGTGTGCGGCAGGCCGGCGGCACCCTCGGCTGGATCCACTCGCGCGCGGTCCCGATCCTGGACGAGGAGGGCCGGATCACGGAGTGGCTGGGCACCGCCAGCGACGTCACCGCCCGCAAGCAGGCCGAGGCGGCTTTGCGCGAGAGCGAGGAGCGCTTCCGGGCCGTGGCCAACCTGGGTCCGGACTTCCTCTGGAGCAGCGATCCCGATGGCCGGGCGACGTGGTTCAGCGAGCGCTGGTACGCGTACACGGGCCAATCCGAGATCGAGGCCCTCGGCCACGGCTGGCAGGAGGTGATCCATCCGGACGATCGCGAACCCGCCATGGCCCGCTTCCGCACGGTCGTGGAGCAAGGCCGGGTGTACGGCCACGAGTACCGTATCCGGGCGATCGACGGCTCCTACCGCTGGTTCCTGGTCCGGGCCGGGCAGGTCCACGACGACGTCGAACAGGTCAGCCACTGCTACGGGGCCGTCACCGACATCGACGACCTGCGCCGGCTCCAAGAACGCCAGGCCTTGATGGTTGACGAACTGCAGCACCGCACGCGGAACCTGATCACCGTGGTGCGCTCGATCGCCCATCAGACGATGGCATCGAGCGCCACGCCGGGAGACTTCCGGACCCGCTTCAACGACCGGCTTGCCGCTCTCTCGCGCGTCCAGGGCCTGCTCTCGCGTTCCGACCGTGAGCCGATCACCATCCGCGCGTTGGTCCAGGCGGAGCTCGACGCACTCGGGGTTACGCCGGAGCAGGTACGGGTGGAGCTCGAAGGGCATCCCGTGACGCTGCGCAAGGCAAGCGTGCAGACCCTTGCCCTCGCCCTGCATGAGTTGGCCACCAACGCCCGCAAGTACGGCGCACTTGCGGGGGGGCAGGGAAGGTTGCGGGTGGCCTGGGAGACCTACCGCACGATCGATGGCGAGCGGTGGCTCTCGCTGACATGGCTGGAGGAAGGTATCAGCTGCCTACGAGCGGATGGTCCGATCCGGCGCGGCTACGGACGTGAGCTGATCGAGAAGGCGTTGCCCTACGCGTTGAAGGCACGGACCAGCTATGAACTTGGCGAGGCCCAGCTGCGCTGCTCCATCGAGATGCCGATGAGCTGACCTCTTCCGAGCACCCGGTGCCGCTTTCGAGCGCGCTCGCGTCCTCTGGATCCCGGCCATGGCGCGACGCGTATGGAACCATGGAGCATAAGGGAACAGGCTGGAACAGACGCGGATTTCAAGGCTCTTGCTGCGAAATCCTCCGTGAACTGGCCATCCGCGAGGGACGACCCAAATCTCGGAACGTAACGCCCCTGACGGGCTGCGGGAGGGCGACGCCGCCACGCTGCATTCCACTCCCGGCGCCACGCAGCATCGTTCGATCGCGAGGTCACCGCCGGACACTCGGCGCGAGCCTTCCTCGTCATGAGCGGCCGCTTCGGATTGGCGTCCGCGCTCTCAAGGAGTGCGCTCCTGGTCCAGGTGCTACCGGCTCGACATCGACGCTGGAACGGGTGACCGCCTCCCGGAATCACGGGGGACGGAGGAACGCCCGGGGTCCATGAGAGTGCGTGCCCCTGCCGGAAGTGAGGCGCAGATACCGGATCAATCCGGCTTCAGCGCCCGGATTGCCGGCCTCTCGAACACCGACTCTTGACGGAGTTGGAAGTTTCTGGCCCGCAGCTCCGCAAGACTGTCCATCTCGGACCAGAGCCGCAGCTCGGCCTCGCGGGTGTCGTGACCGGCCTTGACCATCTCCACCAGGGACGTGGCGTGGATCGTGGTCAGCATCTCGGCCCTCGCGATGGCGAGTCCCAGCTCGTGGGTATATTTGTCACGCTTGTTCGTCATGGGATCCGCATCATGCGAACGACGCGGCCGGCCAGCCGCGATCGGGTATGACTCCCGTGCTGCCCGCTCGACCCCGGCACGCGGAACGCTCCGCAGGTCTCGATCGGACGAGTGCGTCGAGATCGGCTGCGGTGATGATCCCGCTGAAGGTGCAGGCCTCGACGTTCTTGCGCTCTTGAAGACGAGAGAGAACCTCTTCCCGAAATCCCGTCGCGAGCCACGCGGCTTCCGGGCTTTCGTACAGGCCCGGCCACCAGAGGTCGTCCTCCGTCACGGCATAGGCGCCGCCTGCGGTCTTGAGCACGTTCGGCATCGGCCTTTCCCCTGGGCAACGGGCCGACCGGACTTTCGGAAGGCTCCACGGCTCCGGTCATGGCCGCTCCGGCGCGGCAGTGCCTTGCGCTGGATCAAGGCCCCGCCCCCTCCAACCGCTGGGACCTGCAGGGGCCCGCCATCGGTCCTTGCCTCATCCCTACGGTCGGTGAATTCGCTTCCTCATCCCGGGCATCGGATTCGAACTCACCATCACTGCGGCCAGGGGCCGCGCCGGCACCGGCGGCAAGGTTGCGTGGACGCCTTCGGACCATGGCCGGGTGGTCCTTGATCGGGCATCACGATCCGCTGATCGGCGCGGTCGTGGCGCCTCGCGAGCGTTCCCTCCGGGGAGGTGGCCCGACGCCTGGACGGTTCACCTCCGGAGGCGGTTCGCGGCCGGGTGCGGACAGGGCGGGGCTGCCGGCATAGTCTCGGGCGACGCGCGAGAACTCCGGTGTACGAAGGTAGCCGTAGGACTTGTGGTGGTTTGCTTCGCCACCGGGCCGCCTGTAGGCGTTCACGACCCTCCGATCGGTAATTCGCACGCCGGCGCGGTTCGGCGCGAAGTCGCTCTCCAGTGCGCCCATGATGGCGACGACGTCTTCGCCGTCGGCGAGGTTGGTCCAACGCTCGACATTGTCGGGCACACGCGCGGCCCCGTGTTCGTCCTCGATCTTGAGCTTGATCTTCGCCAGCCCCAACGGCGAGCCGGCCGTCACGAGGTGCTCGACACGGAGCGGCGGGTCCTCGCGCTCCAGCATACGCAGCACGTCGTAGGCGATGACCGAGCCCATCGAGTGCGCGACGAGTAGGATCCGGTGGTTGCGGAACATCCTCAGGCGCTTGGCGAGGCGGGCTCGCACCTGTCGGGCGAAATGCCGCTCGCCATGGTAGTGCCAGAGGTCGTCGAAGCGATGCTCCAGGATAAGATCGTCCACGAGCGTGACCCCGGTCGCCTCCTCGATACGGTCTATGCCGGCATAGACCGGCGCCAGCACGTCCTTCGTGGTGGTCGCGGGTGCCTCGTCACCCGCTGCGAGGGGGCCCGTGCCGTCGTAAGGGCGATATGGCTCCTGATTATCATCCGCCGCGAGCGGCGCCTCGTAACGGAGGTCGGCCCAATAAACGAACTCGAAGTCGAACCTCGGGTCGGATAGCCCTTCGTTCCGGACCAACCCCTCGGCGATGGAGGCCCTCCACCACCGCGTCTTCTCGTCGATGGGCGGCTTGTTGGCTAAGCCGTGGATGCCGATGACGACGCAGGGGCGTTCCATGACCTCGACGCGTTCCCAATCGTGGCAGACCGCCCGCCTCGACGCGGAGCCTGACGAAACAAGAATGTCAACGCGAACGCCGCCGTATCGGATGCCATCTCCTCCCGAGCCGACCGTATGGGCCACCGGCGGGGCAGCGGATTGCCTCTTCGGAGAGGCGTTCCATCCGATGGCGGGCGATCAACCTCATGCACGGCGCGACCCGGACGGCACACGGGTTCACGCACTTCGCAATCCCCGCCGGAGGCAATAAGCCGCGTATTGCCTACTCGTGTCCGGGAGTTGTCGGATTGGCCCAGGTACCTGTCGCCGGGCGTGAACGATGATCCGCGAAGGTTGGGTGATGCGGGAGAACGAAGCGTACGGTGCCGGCGAGCGCGCGGCGGTCTTGGAGCGCCAGCGGAACCTGAAGATGGCGCGATCCGCCCACGCGTACGTCCGCGGCAATACCCTGAAGTTCTACGAGTGGCTGGACGGGCTCGCCCCTGGCACTTTACCGGAGGGACCGCCCATCTGGATCTGCGGCGACTGCCACCTTGGCAATCTCGGCCCTCTCGCGGATGCGGACGGTCGCGTCGACATCCAGATCCGTGACCTAGACCAAACGGTGATCGGAAATCCGACGCACGACCTGGTTCGCCTCGGTCTCTCGTTGGCCAGCGCCGCGCGGGGCTCGGATCTGCCAGGTATCGTCACGACTCGGATGCTGGAGCGGATGGTCGACGGCTACGCGGCCGGACTCGGCGAACCTTGGTCGACCGAGCCGCCACCGGAGCCGGACGTCGTGCGTACCGTGCGACGCCGCGCCCTCGGCCGCCACTGGAAGCACCTCGCGCGCGAGCGCCTGAAGGACGTGAAGCCCTCCATCCCGCTCGGGCGCAAGTTCTGGGCTCTCGATGACGAGGAGCGCGCCGCACTCGACGACCTCTTCCGCAAGGAGGAGGTGCGCCGCCTCGTGGTGGCCCTCGACGGACACGACGAGGGGGCGGGGGTCCGCCTCGTCGATGCGGCCTACTGGATGAAGGGCTGCTCATCGCTCGGCTTCCTGCGCTACGCCGCCTTGGTTCGGATCGAGGTGCCTGAGGGCAAGCGCCGGCTGGCCCTGATCGACCTGAAGGAGGCCGTAAAGGCGGCTGCGCCGGCGGCTCCCGGCGCGGCGATGCCCTCGAACCTGGCCGAGCGGGTGGTGGCGGGCGCGCGGGCGGTCTCGCCGAACCTCGGCGAGCGCATGCTGCCGGTTCGGCTCCGTGGGAAGTCCGTCGTCATGCGCGAGCTCGCGCCGCAGGACTTGAAGCTCGACGTGGACCAGTTCGGCCGCGAGGAGGCGGTACGGGCGGCGCACTACCTCGCCTACGTGGTCGGCATGGCGCACGGCAGGCAGATGGACGAGGCGGCCCGTTCGGCTTGGAGGTCCGAGATCATGCGAGGCATGGGCGCAGGAGAGAAGGCGCCGTCCTGGCTGTGGTCGAGCGTCGTCGAGCTCGCCGGTCGCCACGAGGTCGGCTACCTGCAGCACTGCCGTCTCTACGCCGAGAGGCAAGCCGCCTGACGCACAAGGGAGGACGTCGAAGCCGCCGCACGGCACGAACGCCTCGTCGGCGATGACGCGGACGTCTTCCGGGGACCTCCTCGCGCCTGGTGACGTCCGCCACCCAGGCCCTGCGGTCATGTGGGCGGTGTCGATACCGATGCCGCTCGACGTGCCGGCGATCACGATCACCTGCTCGCGCCGACCGGTGCCGACGTCCGGTTCTCACCGGCTCGACATACGACGGCGACGGTCACGCGCCGATCCACGCCCTCGCGGACGCGCATGACTTACCAGCGACACCCGTGGTCGCCCATCCTGCCGTTCGGCCCCGCAACGGGCCTTGCGCTGGATCAAGGCATGATCCGACCCGAGGGCCGAGAGTCGCTGGCACGGTTCCCGGCCGGCACCTCGGTCAGCGCCATCGAGCCGTAAACCGCGCCCTGCACCGCGTGGAGGAGGGCATCGAGCCGGTCTCGGAGGAAACCGCGCGGGCCTCGCGCCGCGAGCGCCTGCGACTCAAGGACGAGATCGCTTGCATCCTCCATGAACAAACCGAGGCAGCTTGAGGAGATAGGTCATGATGTTTCCAGGCGACCGGCCGTATCGGGCCGTCACCCCCGGAGATTGGCTCACGCCCTGGCAAACGGCTTGGTTCGAGTTGCCGGTAGCCCTCGCGCGCGTTCTTGTCCCGGCACATGTCGTTTCGGGATCGCCCTCCGCCCGCTTCCCGCGCGGCCGCGCCGGTACCGGTGAGGGAAACTCTGGCATCGATCCCGGCACGGCTCGCCTCCCGGGGTGCGCACGTGTGGGCACTCTCACCTTCGGCCATGGGGAGCTTACGACGGATCCGATCGAGGAGTTGCAGGCAGGCTGCTTTGCCTAAGACCGGCGCGTCTAGCAGGGGAGCGGATCTCCTGAAGCGGGGCCAAGGCGTCGGGGACCTCACCCCGCAAGGCTGAACCCACAAGCTCGGCACGGCCGAGCCACGTAGATCCCGATGCGCCCGGCCGGCATCATGGTCCCTCGACCGCGGACGCGGGGCAGCCGAGCGCGTAGGCCTCGCCGCAGGGCTGATCGGCCGGTTCGAGACCAACCCTGACTGGCGTCACGCCCGAAAGATCCTTGCTCCCGGTCCCTCAGGTAACATCCAGCCGCTGAGGCAACGTACGATATCCGGAAGGCCGACCCCTCGCAGGAGCTGCGTCGGGCAAAGGAAACCTTCCAGGCGAGCACCGGGGAAATCATACGCGTAGGCTGGTGCCAGGCGGAGGCCGGGGCCGCCTCGTCCAGCAGTCCCGCGGCGCCGACCGCAATGTCGTCGTCGCGCGCGACCCGGGCGAGACGGAGCGGGCGACATGGCAGCCACACCGGGTTCCGTGCCGATGAAGGCTGGCTGTCCGGTCCTGGTCGTGCCGCCGGGTACCGACGCCCTTGAGGCAGCCTGCATCCGCCGCAGTGAGAACGCGGTCGGACAAGCCATCCTCGGAGGGGTCGACGGAAGGGACTGGAGGTCGCCGGTATTTCTGGCGGTCAGGCCGCCGTGGCCCTGATTTCGGCCACTGCGCACTCGTCGGCCCGGAAACGCCAGTCGGGGACGCCGAGGTTCCGGCAGAACAGCGCCTTCGCTTCCCAAACCGCAGCCGTCTCGGATGCCGCCCTCACGGGGAGTTGGCGCTGCACGACCCGATGGTCACGCCCCCTGCCGTCGGCGACGGTCTTACGGAACGTTACCAAGAACATCCTCATCGCTCGGCTCCCGCGTCGTTTAGTCGGGCGAGTTTGGACGGGGTTCGCAGGTCATGCCTTGATCCAGCGCAAGGACGCGAGGGGTGGGGCAGGGCCCCTCGCAAACGCGGTTCCGCCCCGCCCTCTTCGCGGCGTAGAGGCCTTGGTCGGCGCGCTCGACCAGGCTCGCCCCGCTCTCCTCCGGTCGATGCTCCACGACGCCGATGGATACCGTGATCCGACCGATCCGCTCGCCCGAGCCCCTCTTGACCAGGCGCCGCCTGCCGAGGCGCGAACGGATCTGCTCCGCCAACGCCGCAGCCGCACGAAGGTCGGCATCCGCGAGCAGGACAGCGAATTCTTCCCCGCCATAGCGCGCGACCAAGTGCCGACCATCCACGTTCTCGAACAGCAGCCTGCCGACTAACCTGAGCACGTCGTCACCGATCCGATGCCCATGTTGGTCGTTGAAGCCCTTGAAGTGGTCAACGTCCACCATGAGCAACGAGAACGGCCTCGGATCGCCCGTCGCCGCTTGGTAGACGGCTCGACGGAGCTCCCGCTCGAAGGCGCGTCGATTGGAGATCCCCGTCAAGGGATCGACTTCCGTTTCTCGCCGGGCCACGCTCAACTCGTCCCTGAGCCTCCCGATCACCGCCGCGGCGGTGGCGAGCTGCTGTTCCAAAGACCGGGCAGGATCACTGGCACGTGCCGTTTCGGCGGTCAGACCCCCACTCCCCCGAAGCAACCCATCCACCGTGGTCCCATGCTCGATGTGGGCCGCCCCATGCGCGAGAGGGCTGCCGCGGTCCCGGAAGGAGTGGGGGCACGGCCGGAAGCTTACGGGAAGTCTCGTGGCCGCTTCGTCCGGCATCCGCGCTCGCGCATCCGCCGGCTCTCCAGGCCCGAGCGGCTTTCGCAGGCATGTATCGTATATCTCCTCAAGATGTTCGGAGCGGAGCGGCCGCCCGTCGTCGAGATGCGGCCGCAGGCGATGGCTTACCGCTGGGTTCGCCCCGCTGAAATGAGCGAAGAGCACCTCGTACGCGCACGGGGTGGGCAGGATCCGGTACTCGTCCAGTGCCGCCCAGGCGGCTGCGGCCGCCCGGCGCACGATCGTGACGGTGCGGTCGGTTGGTTGATCCACTCGATCGATCGGTGTCGTCATCGATCGTTTCCCGTGAAAGGCGGTTGGACACGGCCTCCGGAACCCGAGAGTCTCGGGGAGCCATCGGCCTGCTGCAGGCGAGAACCGGCCCTGCCTGGGCTCGGGTCGTCCATTGGCAAATGGTACGTCTTGCGTGTCATCGGTCGCCCGAGGTCAGGCCACCCCGAGCCAGCTCGGTCAGAGCTCAATTATCCCCTCCCGGACGAACCGCTATTATTGGATTGGCTCGGCGCTCAGCATAGCAAGGCAGTTCCTATGATCCGGTGAATGCATGAAGCCTCACCTATGCTGATGGCAAAGCAGGCAGGCATGGTATCGCCGAGGTGCGACACGCCTCGCAGCACGGCTGAGGGTGCCATGCCGCGTCAACGCATGCGGTCCCGCCCGGGACGGGGGACCAAGTCTTAAGGGAACCGCGGTCACGGTGCCGGCAGGCCGGTCTGCCGTGGCAAGGCGGCCATCACCTCGGAACCGCGCCGATCCGCGAGGGAGACCTGGGCGCCAGGATGATCTTGCGCCCCCATGGCCCTGGAACCGGGGCTTGGGACGGAAACCTTCAGCTCACACGTCCACGACCAGTGACGGGTCGAAGCCATTGCCGGCGCCTCGTGGGTTGGCGACCACGCGGGTCCTGCCGACGTGGAAGTCGACCGCCTCGGGAACGGCACCATGGATCCAGAGGGCCGGACCGCCCCAGGACAGCATGATCCCTTCCAAGTCGGAGGCGAACGTCGCCGGCAACCATCGCTCGTAACTCCACCCCGCCCAGAGTTCGGGGAGGCAACGGCGGGACGGGGCGTGGTGCGTGACCACGACGGCACGGTCCGCGGGGCGGACGCCGGGAACCAGGGTTTGCGGTCCCGGCCTGAAGCCCAGGCCTTGCTGGACGATCGCGGCGAGGGCGTCCTCGATGTACGCCCGCGAGCGCGCGTGCGCAGCCACTGCGTCGTGCGGTGACCAGCCCGGCGGGCGGCCCGGGTGAGAGCCGTCGCGCGACCACTCACGCCGGGCCTGGACACGGGCGTGTTGACCCTGGAACGGTCCCATGAGGCACCAGTCGGTCCACAGGGTGGCTCCTACGAAGTGGATGCCGGTGCCATCCGGTGCCTCCAGGCGCGCGGTCTCGTCCGAAAGGAGCCTGACGCCCATGCCGGCGGCGAGCTCGCGAGCCCGCGCGAGCCCATCCGGGTTCGGCGCGGACGTCCCGAACTCCGCGCTGCCGGCCACGAGGATGACCGGCTTGCCCGCGATGAGCCCATCCCGCTCCGCAGCGATCCAGCGCAGGCTGGCTTCGAGGCTCGGGGCGATACCGCCCGCCAGAACGAGCACATCGAACTCGGGCGGGGAAGCGGGTAGGGCGGGCAGCACCTCGCGATCGATCCGCAAGTCCGAGAGGATCCACATCCGCATCGAGCGCCTCCCCGGCTCGGGCGCCTCGCCGGATGCATCGCGCGACCGGTCGGCCGCCGGGAGGATCCCGCGCGTCTGAAGCGGCGCGGGTGCGTCATCGAGGAGATCCAGGGCAACCTTCGGCATCGCGGCCTCCTGCAAGGACGGATCGGTAGGACAGGGGTCGGCAAGGGAATGGCCTGCCGTAGCCAGCCGGACGTCAGCTCTCCTTCGAGGGGACGTCGACCAACATGGCAGGATCGAAATCCGGGTTTTCGGCCCCGTACCCCTTCGGGTTGCACAGCACGCGGGTATCGCCGCAGCGGTAATCGAAGGACGTGTGGGTGTGGCCGTGGATCCAGACCCCGGGAGCCGCGGCGGCGACCAGGCTGTCGAGGCGAGAGGCGTAGCTCGGGTTCATCGGCCGCCCGAGATACCGCCTGGCGACGGAGCGTCCACTCGGCGCGTGATGCGAGACGACGACACGGGAACGGGCCTCGACCGGACCAGCTTCCACCATTGCCTGCAGGAAGGCACGGGATTCCCGATGCAGCTCCGCCGCATGATCCGGTCGGAAAGGCTGCCGCGGCTGCTCGCGCCGCGAGGCGATCAACCTGTGGTCGTTCAAGCCGTCGGCGGCCTGGCGCATGGCGTCAGCGCGCCACCGCTCGCCTTCAAGGTCGTAATCCGTCCACAACGTGCAGCCGGAAAAGGCCACGCCGCCGATCACCACGCCCCGGTTTTCCAGGAGGTCGATGCCCAGGTCGAGGGCGGCCGCGCGCCCGCGTCTAAGCTCCTCCGGATGGCACGTCCCGTGGAAATCGCAGTTCCCGGCGACGAGCACGACCGGCATGTGCGGGCGAACCGCCTGTGCAAGCCATGCGATGCCGTCGACGAGGGATCCGCCGAGATCACCCGCGACGACGGCCACGTCGGCGGCGGGGATGGCCGGCGGGGTCCAGGGACGGCCGACGTCGCGGTGCAGGTCCGAAAAGATCCAGAGCCTCATTCTTGACCTCCGGGCAGGGCGACACGTCTAGGCGCTGGAAGACGCGGGTGCGGTCGTGCTCGGGCGGGTCCGTCGACGGGCATCGCCGCCCGGGCGACGCTCGCGGCCCGTCCGGGCCGCGTTGGCAGCGTAGGGCGCTTGGGCCCTGATGAAGACCGCGGCGGAGGTTTGTGGGAGCGGTTGCCTAATCCCCGCAGGTGCGCATGCCGGCCTGCGACCGCCGCCCCACGTAGGGCGGCACGCGTTCCGCGTTGCGCCGCCATTCCCGTGCGAAGGCCGCGAGGTGCGGCCTCTCCGCGCCGTCCTCGTCCAGGCGGCGCAAGAGGCCGTCGATCGCCTCGTCGTGGGAGCCGGCGTCCACCCGACCGGTGAGGTAGGCCCATCGGAGGAAGACGACGAAGAGGTTCGCGACGTCGGTCTCGCAATAGGCGCGCACGCGCGCGATCTCGCCGCGGGACACGAGATCCGCGACGCCGGACCCATGCTCGCCCATCTTCCCCGGGGCGCCGACCGCGGCGGCGGCCTCCTCCAGTGTGAGGCGCGGGGCGGCGCCGAACGAGGACATCGCGTCCATGAGGTCGAGGTGCCATTCCTGGGCATGACGATGCCCGTAGTTGGCCCACCTGGTGCCTCTCTGGAACCAGGCCGGGGCGGAGAGGCCATGCACGAGGGAGCGAGCGAGGATGACCGGCATGTCGAACGCACGACCGTTCCAGGTGACGATCCTGTGCCGGGAACTCTCGAAGAGCTTCCAGAACGCCCGTAGGAGCCGCACCTCGTCCCAGTCCGGTTCCCCGCCGCTACGACAGGAGCGGACCTCGTAGGTCTCCGAAAGCGCCCCGGCATCCCAACCGACCGCGGCTTCGACGACGGAGATGGCGACCACCTTGTGCCAGAGCGGCTTCGGGAACCGGTCCGCGGGCCACTCCGCCGGTATCAGGGCAGGGTCCGGCACGGTCTCGACGTCGAGCATCAGCAAGGTATCGTTCGGGCGTTCCTCTCGGTCGTGAGACCGCGCTGAGGTCCGGGAAACGCCGGAGTGCGGGCGCTGCCGACCTCGGGAGTCGGACGGCCGAACATCCGAGCCGTGTCGCGCGACAGGGAGGGCGGTGCCGGGAAGACGCAGCTGGGTACCAGCGCGGTGCAGGTCGAGCATGAATCCTCCCGCTCTTCAGGATCGGCCGGAACCGGGGGTACGGCCACGCGCCGGCCGCACGGAGCGCCCGACGAACAGGTCGCGGGTCCGGGCGTCATCGAGGTAACCGTCTCGGAACAGGCCTTCCGCCAGCCGTTCGAGGGCGAGACGCTCGACCCGCATCAGGTCGCAGGCCAGCTCGTAGGCCTGGCGTAGGCGCTCGCGCACCGGCCGAAGCAGCCAGGGCATACGCGCGAGGTCGACGTCCCGACCTTGAGCCAGGGAAACCAGGGGGAACTCGGACGAGAAGCCCCAGGTCCCCTCCATGGCGGCGGCGCACCGGGTCGCGACGGCCAAGTCGTCGGCCGAACCTGACGACACGTCCCCGAGCAGCACTTCCTCGGCCGCCCGACCGGCCAACGCGACGAGAAGGAAGCGCTCGATGTCAGGCTCGGTCATGCCCCCGTGCGGCTCGTCGCGCACCCACTCGGTGAGCCCCCCGGCCGAGGTG
>SXGS01501548.1_pt1 | contig 25414 bp, 19 predicted proteins | sample 3174681 | NCBI WGS metagenome assembly SXGS01 (sample SAMN11356861, study PRJNA531348) | freshwater metagenome | isolation source: freshwater sample F1-80 | place: China: Fuxian Lake, Yuxi | collected 2017-12-25 | reverse complement strand
CGACCGCGCCGAAGAGGTGTGCAGCGCGGCCATACCACCGACAAACCACGGAGCCGAGGCCATGAAACACCCGCTCAGCGAAGCGCAGGTGCAAGCCTATCAAGAGGAGGGATATCTCCTGTTGACGCCGCGTATACTCCCCCAGGAATCCTTCGCCAGACTCAGCGACCTTCCGGTGGCCAAGGTCGCGGCCCATGCCGAGCAGGCGGGGGGCGTGGCCCCTTCGCTCATCGACTGCCCCCATTGGAGCGACCCCCAACTCTTCGAATGGCTCTTTGCCGAAGAGATGCTCTCGCTGGTCGAGCCGCTGATCGGTCCCGATATCGCCGTCTTTGCCTGCCATCTGCTCCAGAAACCACCCCAGGTGGGCAAGCGGGTTCCCTGGCACGAGGATTCCGCCTACTGGAAAGGCAGGCTCGAACCCATCGAAGTCGCCTCGATCAGCCTCTCGCTGGGCGCCTCGACGCTGGAAAACGGCTGCCTTTGTGTGCTGCCAGGCACCCACCGCCACGGCTATTCCGACTATGCCCCGGTCCCCGATCCCAGCAAAGAGATCTTCAATAGAGAGGTCGTTCCAGACCAGATGGACGAATCCAGCGCCGTGGCGCTGGTGCTGGAGCCCAACCAGGCGTGTATACACCATGGCAGCATCATCCACGGCTCCGCGCCCAATCTGGGCCAGACCGGGCGCAGCGCCCTGACCATCCGCTACTTTCCCACCCACGTCAAGTTCATCACCGAACAGAATCCCAACTTCCAGATCTACCTGGCGCAGGGCAGAGACAAAGCCGGAAATACCTACAGCGATCCGGCCAAGGTCTATCCGCCGGCCGGGGTCATCGCCTGAGCGAGCGGGCGCGGCGTAACCCGAGTGCGGGGCACAACTCGGCCAGCGGTTTGGCCCAACTTAGCGGCCCCAGGTCGGCGACCGCTTTTTCGGCGCTGGGCCGCAAGGCCGGGCATGGCTATTTTCTGTGGGCCCGCCGTACCGTTGAGGCCCACGCCGACCGGCAGCCAGGAGGAGCAAGGTGAGCAGACTTTACCACACGGAAAAAGGCCACGTCGTCCCCACCCTGGGGGAGGAACTGGGCAGGTTCCGCCGGGCCCGCAAGGTGCTGGAGTTGCCGGCCACCTCGGCACCGGCCACCCTGTACCTGTTGGCGCGGCCCCGCAGCCCGGCGGTCCCGCCGCTGCAACTGCAGCTCAACGGTCAGCCCCTGCCACCGGTGGCGCCCGGGCCTATCGGCTATACCTGGTACGAGATCAGTGTTGCCCCCGGCCTGTTGCGGGCGGGCGCCAATACCATCGAGCTATGGGCCGACGCGGTGGCCTTGGACACCTGGGCCCTGGCACTGGAGGGCGGGCACGCCCAGCCGCAGAGCTGGACCAGCGACGATGGCGGCCAGACCTGGCGCAATCACGCCATGGGCTGCCTCAACTGCGAACGCGGCGAGTACGTGGTTCGCCTGCGCCTAACCGAGGGGGAGGATCCCCCGGCCCCGGCCCTGGTCTGGGAGGAGGCACAGCACCCCCGGGTGCAGGCCCTGCGCGAATTGATCCCCGCCGCCGCCCGCCGGGCCACCAATCCCCTGGCCCAGGTGCAGGCCCTTTCCACCTGGCTGGCCTCCAGCTGGGAACACACCAGCTCGGGCCGCGCCGCCCAGTACACCCCCTGGGATACACCCACCATCCTTTCCTGGGGCCCCTCCCAGCAGGGGCATAACGGGCAGCGCCCCATCGCCATGTGTGTGCACTACGCCGTGGCGCTGGTCAGTTGCTGTCAGGCCCTGGGCCTGGCCGCCCGCTGCGCCGCGGTGACGGGGGCCATCAACAGCGGAGAGGGCCATTTCATCGCCGAGGTGTGGATGGAAGAGTACGGGAAGTGGGTGATGGTAGACCCCAACAGCGACGCCATCGCCTGGAAAAACGGGGCGCCCCTGTCCATTTCCGAGATCCAGCGGGAAGGTGCCGGCCTGGGGGCCTTGCTGCAATTCGGGCCGGGGGCAGCGTTCCAGCGGGGCTTTCCCCACATGGTCCAATTCGCCGAGCAGATCATGGACAAGGGCATTTGCTTCCGCCACCGCAGCGCCTGGTGGCGGGCCGACCTGCTCTCCCATCCCGAGTTCAACCCGCCGGGTCACGGCTCCACCTCCTATTGCGAGACCGGGTTGGTTTGGGAAGAGCGGGACGCAGACCCGCTGGGCATGTTCCCCCACTTTGCCGGTCCGGCCTACTTCGACGCGCCTCCTCCTCTGCCGAAAGGCCTGAGCCAATGAAACGAATCGTGCACTACGTGCCGCACACCCACTACGACGCCGAGGTTTTCCTCACCCGCGACGAGACCTTCGAGATCGGCTATTCGGTGGCGTTGGGGGCCCTGGCGGCGATGCGGGCCGACCCGCAGTTCAAGTTCGTGCTGGACCAGATCTGTTATATCGAACCTTTCCTGCGCAACCATCCCGAGCAGCGGCCCTTTGTGGAGGAGATGATCCGCGCCGGGCGTCTGGAGATCACCTGCGGCATGTACGCCATGCCCGACGTCAACATCCCCTCGGGGGAGTCCTTCATCCGCCAGGTGCTGGCCGGCAAGGGCTGGGCCGAGCGCGAACTCGGGGTGGAGGTGCGTTCCGGCTGGCTGCTCGACACCTTTGGCCAGCATCCGCAGATCCCGCAATTGATGGCCAAGTGCGGCTTCGAGTACAACGTCTTCCAGCGCCTGGGGGATTTCGACGGCCCCACCGAATACTGGTGGCAGGGCCTGGACGGGACCCGGCTCTTCTGTCACTGGGAGCGCAGCACCTATTGTGTGCTCTACCCGGCGCCCGGAAACCTGCACGAGTTCAAGAAGTTTGTGGACCTGCGCCTGGCGCTGCTGAAAAAACACGCCGCCACCCCGCACCTGTTGGCGGTCAGCGGTGCGGACCTGACCCATATCCAGCCCCATGTCTCCCGCATCTTCGCCGAGTACAACCAGGCCTACGACGACCTCGAATTCCGCATCGCCACCCCGAAGGAATACTTCGATCTGGTCAAGGACCACTACGAGTTCCCCACCCGGCAGGGAGACCTCAACCCGGTTTTCCAGGGCTGTTACAGCGCCCGCATCGGGGTCAAGCAGTGGAACCGCAAGGTGGAGAACGCCCTGGTCAATGCCGAACTGGCCGATGCCCTGGCGGTGCTGCTGGGCGGGGTTTCGCAGGCGGCGCAGCTGGCCCAGACCTGGGAGGGGGTGCTCTTCAACCAGTTCCACGACATCATCTGTGGTTCCCATGTGGACAAGGTGTACCACCACACCATCGACCGGTACAAAGCCGCGGCAGCCCGCGCGGAGCAGAGCCTGGAGCAGTCCTTCGACCAGCTGCTCGGCCAGATCGACACCAGCGGCGAGGGCATCCCCCTGGTGGTCTTCAATCCGCTGGGCTGGGCGCGGGACGACGCGGTGGAGTTCCGGATCGGTTTTGCCGAGCAGGACGTCTTCGAGGTCGAGATCCGCGACAGCGCCGGCAAGGTTATGGCCAGCGATCTGATCGCCTGCGAGCGCTACGAGACCGGCGGCGTCAAACGGGCCACGGTGCTCTTTGTCGCCAGGGATGTGCCGGCCCTGGGGTACGAGGTGTACCGGGCCTTCCCGGCGGCGGCCCTGCCGGCCGCCTCGACCCTGTCCACCAACCAGGTGACCTTCATCACCGCCGACGTACACACCGACGTGCTGGAGAACGAGTTCTTCCGCCTGGAGGTGGACTCGTGGAACGGGGCCATCCGCAGCCTGCGCGACAAGCGCACCGGCTGGGAGGTGATCGACCCGGCCAGGCCCTACGGCAACACGGTGGTCCGCGAACTGGATAACGGCAACTTCTGGGAGTACAATGGCCACTGCAAGGGGGACGCGCTATATCCCATGAACCGCCTGCACCCCCTGCCGACTGAGGGGGACAGCCGCGCCGCCTTCTCGCACCACTACGGGGGGGACGGTCGGGTGAGGCGGGGTTTTGCCCGCCTGGAATACAATGTGAACTTCGCCTTTGGCAAAGGGTTCTTCGCCACCCGTATCCGGCTCTATGCCGGCTTGCCGCGCATCGACATCCACACCACCCTGGTCAACGAGGACGAGCGGGTGCGCTATCGCGTGGCCCTGCCCACCAGCCTGCCCGAGGGCACCATCACCCAGGAGATCCCCTTCGGGGCCATCGAGCGGCCCTCGGGGGAGTTCGCGGCCCAGCACTGGATGGACTACGGCGACGGCGAACAGGGCATCGCGGTGCTCAACCGGGGGCTGCCCGGCAACAATGTGGAAAACGGGGTGATGATGCTCTCCCTGCTCAAGGCCACGGCGCTCAAGGAGGGTTACGGCGAGGGCGGTGGCTGGGACAACAAGACCAAGACCACCGACGGGTACGAGCTGGGGGTGCGGCACGAGTTCGACCACGCGCTGGCGCCGCACGCGGGCGATTGGCGCCAGGCCCAGCTCAGCCGGCGAGGCGCCGAGTTCAACCGGCCGCTGCTGGGCCTCAAGACCACCAACCACCCGGGCCGCCTTCCCCGGCGCTTCAGCCTGATCGAGCTCGAGGGCGAGCATGTGGCGGTGTCGGCGGTGCGCCAAGGCGCCGAGGGCACCGTGGTGCGGGTATACGAAACCGCAGGCCAGGGCCAGGCCGGGGTGCAGCTGCACTTCGCTTTTCCGCTGGCCAAGGCAGAGGAGACCAACCTGATCGAGAAAGAGGCGCGGCCCATCGACTGCGCGGGGAACACGCTGGTCTTCGACCTCGGCCCCTTTGAGATCAAGACCTTCAGGGTGGTGCTGCGTGTTCCCTGAGCAAGGCCCGAACCAGCCCGACAGGGTGATCGACAAGAGCCGGCTGCGCGCCGCGGGAGTTTGAGATGAACAAGGTCGAAGTGGTCTGCGCCGGGGTGCTGGTGGCCGATACCTTTGTGCCGCCCCTGCCGCGCCTGCCGGCGGCCGGGGAACTGATGGCCACCGGCACTTTCTGGCACGACTCGGGTGGCTGTGCTGCCAATACCGCCACCTGCCTGCGAAAGCTCGGGGTGCAAGCGGGGGTGGTGGGCATGGTGGGCCGCGACGCGGGGGGGGAGTTCGTCGAGCGGGATCTCCGGGGCAAGGGAGTGGACACGGCCGGGCTGCGGCGCTCCGAGCGCCTGGGCACCTCGGAGACGGTGATCCTGCCCGTAACCGGGGACGACCGCCGCTACCTCCACACCTTTGGGGCCAACGCCGACTTTCGGGTGGATGATATATCCCGCGAGCAGGTCGCCGGGGCCAAGGTCTTCTACGTGGGCGGGTACCTGATCCTGCCTGGTTTCGACGTGGGGATGTTCCGGGAGTTGCTGGCTTTTGCGCGCGGGCAGGGGGTGAAGACCGTGCTGGACGTGGTGGTGACCGAGGGCGGCGATGGCTGGGCGGCGCTGGCGCCGGTGCTGCCGGAGGTGGATTTTTTCACCCCCAACGACCACGAGGCCGCGCTGCTCACCGGCGAGCAGGAGCCCCGAGCCCAGGCCGAACGCCTGCTGGCAGCGGGCTGCGGGGCGGCGATCATCACCCGGGGTGAGCGAGGGGTGCTATTGGCCCGTGCCGGCCAGACCATGGAACTGCCGGCCTTCGCAGTACCCATGGTCGACGGCTCCGGGGCGGGGGACGCTTTTGCCGCCGGCCTGATCGCCGGCCTGGTGCGCAACTGGGAGTTGGGCGACTGTCTGCGCCTGGCCAGTGCGGTGGGGGCTTCGTGCTGCACCAAGCTGGGGTGTACGCCGGGGGTATTCACCTGGGCCGAGGCCGAGGTTTTTCTGAAGGACCGCTGATGCCTCTGGTGCCGATGACCGATCTCTTTGCGCAGGCCCGTGCCGGCGGGTACGCGGTGGGGTACTTTGAGGCCTGGGACAGCTACTCGCTCGAAGCGGTGTTGGAGGCGGCTGAGGCAGAGCAAGCGCCAGTCATCCTGGGTTTCGGCTGCATGATGGCGGACGGGGGATGGCTGGACGCCGGCGGCATCGAGATGCTGGCCGGCACGGGATTGTCCCTGGCCCGGCGGGCGCGGGTGCCGGTAGCGCTGCTGCTGAACGAGGCCCACTCCCTCGCACAAGCCAAAAGGGGCCTCGACGCCGGGTTCAACGCGGTGATGATGGACAGTTCGGCCTGGGCATGGGGAAGGGCAGTGGCGGAGATTGCCGAGTTGGTGGCCTATGCCCATACGCGTGGGGCAAGTGTGGAGGCCGAATTGGGGCGGCTACCGGACGCGGTGGAGGGAGGGATCGACGACTCGGCCGCGGCCCTCACCGACCCGGAACAGGCCGCCGAATTCGCCCGCCACACCGGCATCGACTGCCTGGCGGTATCGGTGGGCAACGTACACCTGCTCACCGCCGGGTACGCGCCGGTTGATCTGGACCATCTCGAAGCAATATACCAGAGCGTGGGTCTGCCCCTGGTGATGCACGGAGGCACCAGTTTTCCGCCCCAGGCCGTGCCGCGCGCCATCGCCGGCGGGGTGGCGAAGTTCAATGTGGGGACCATGCTGAAAAAGCGCTTTATGGAGGCAGTGCGGGCGCAGGTGGCGGCCTGGCCCGAGCGGGTGGACCCCCATCAGGTGCTGGGGTCACATAAAGAGACCGATCTGCTCAGTGCCGGCAAAGCCGCCATGACCGCTGAGGTGCGGAGGCTGATAAAACTGTACGGCGGCAGCGGGAAGGCCTGGGGATGAACAACAGACAGAGGAGAACATGACCACAGACGATTTCGACGGACTCAGCACCGGACACCTGCGCGGCCTGTACCGCAAGCTGGTGCTGTTGCGGCGTTTCGAGGACCGGGTGTACCACCTCTTTTTGCAGGGCGAGCTGGCCGGCACCCTGCACCAGTACCAGGGGCAGGAGGCGGTGGCGGTCGGAGTGTGCGCTTGCCTCAATACCGATGACTGGATCACCTCCACCCACCGGCCCCACGGCCACGCCTTGGCCAAGGGCGTCAGCAGCCGCGCCGCCATGGCCGAGCTCTACGGCAAGGAAACCGGCTGCTGCCGGGGCAAGGGGGGGTCCATGCATTTTGGCGATCCGGCAGTGGGCATGCTGCCGGCCATCGCCATTGTCGGGGGCGGCAACACCGTGGTCACTGGCCTGGGGTTGAGTTTCAAGTTGCGCAAGACCAGCCAGGTGGCCGTGTGTTTCTTCGGCGACGGGGCCACCAACGAGGGGGCCTTCCACGAGGGCCTGAACTTCGCCGCGGTGCAGAAGCTGCCCATCGTCTTTGTCTGCGAGAACAACCTCTACGGCGCCTCCACCGCGTACCACCAGGTCTCGCCGGTGGTGGACGTGGCCGAACGCGCCGCGGCGTACCGGGTGCCGGCCCAGATCGTCGACGGCATGGATGTGCTGGCGGTGCGCCGGGCCACTGCCCAGGCCGTTGAGGCCGCTCGCAGCGGGCAAGGTCCTACCCTCATCGAGTGCAAGACCTACCGTTTCACCGGCCACAGCCGCAGCGACGCGCGCGGGTACCGCACCAAGGCCGAGGAGGCCGAGTGGCTGGCCAGGGACCCCATTCCGGGTCTGGGGGGTAGGCTGGTTGCGGCCAGCCGGCTCAGCGAGGCGGAGTTGGCTGTGGTAGAGGAAGAAGTGGTTGCCGAACTGGACGAGGCGGTGGAATTCGCCCGCCAATCCCCAGATCCCACCCCGGCCCAGGCCTACGAGGACGTGTTGATATGAGCGAGCAGAAAAGCGGCGAGCGCCGGTTGACCATCGCCGAGGCCCTGCGCGAGGCCATCGCCGAGGAGATGCGCCGCGACGAGTCGGTGTTCCTCATCGGCGAGGATATCGGCGTGGAAGGTGGGTTCGGCGGCGCCTTCGGGGTGTACCTGGGCCTGCCCGAGCAGTTCGGGCACGAGCGCATCATCGACACCCCCATCAGCGAGAAGGTGATCGCCGGGGCGGCCACCGGGGCGGCGCTGATGGGCATGCGCCCCATCGCCGACATGCAGTACTCCGACTTCCTCTTCGAGTGTATGGACGAACTGGTCAACCAGGCCGCCAAGATGCGTTATATGTCGGGTGGCAAACTCAGCGTGCCGATGGTCATGCGCGCCCCGGTGGGCACCACCAACCGCGGGGCTCAGCACGGCCAGTGCCCGGAGAGTTTCTTCATCCATGTGCCCGGCCTCAAGGTGGTTTGTATCTCCGATGCGTACCACGCCAAAGGCCTGCTCAAGAGCGCGGTGCGCGACGGCAACCCGGTGCTGATCTTCGAGCACAAGATGCTCTACGGCAGCAAGGGCAGGGCTATGGCCGGGGGCATCGAACTGACCTGCCACGTGCCCGAGGAGGAGTATCTCTTCCCCATCGGCAAGGCGGTGATCAAGCGTCCCGGCGAGCAGGTCACTGTCGTCGCCACCCATATCAGCCTGTACCGCGCCCTGGCCGCCGCCCAGATCCTCGCCGGCGAGGGGATCTCCTGCGAGGTGATCGACCCCCTCACCCTCAATCCCCTCGATACCGAGACCCTGTGGGCTTCGGTGCGCAAGACCGGCCGACTAGTCATCGTACACGAGGACACCCTCACTGGGGGCTGGGGCGCCGAGGTGGCGGCGCGGGCCGCAGACGAGTGCCTCTTTAGCCTGGAGGCGCCGATCAAACGCATCGCCACTGCCGACGTGCCCCTGCCCTTTGCCCCGATCATGGAGCAGGAGGTGGTGCCCAGCACCGAGCGCATCGTCCAGACCATCCGCCACCTGTTTTAATAGAGAGCACACATGGCCACCGAAATACGCATGCCGGCGCTGGGGCAGACCTCCGACGAATTGCGCATCCTGCGCTGGCTCAAGGCCGAGGGCGAGGCCATCAAAGCCGGCGAGCCGCTGCTGGAGATCGAGACCGACAAGGCGACCCTGGAGGTCGAGGCCGCTGTTGCCGGGATATTGTTGACGATCACCTGTGCCGAAGGGGAAAGCGCCGAGGCCGGGGCGGTAATTGCGTACGTGGGCAAGGCTGGGGAGCAGGTGGACGTGGTTGCCCCGGTCCAAGCCCCGAGCCAGGCACTGCCGAGTGGGGAAAAGCAGGTTGCCCCTCCTTTCGCGAAGGTGGTGGCCACGCCGGTCGCCCGCCACCTGGCCCGCGAGCAGGGCATCGACCTGGCGCAGGTGCGCGGCAGCGGGCCGGGCGGGCGCATCGAGAAGAAGGACGTGGAGGCGCTCATCGCGGCGGACAGCGGACCTGCCTACAGCGACAGTCCAGTGCCCAGACACCGCCAGCGCATCGCCCAGCGGGTGCTGCAATCCGCGCGGGAGGTGCCGCAGATCCGCCTGACCCTCGGGGTGGATATGGATCAGGCCCGCGTGTCTCTCGAGCAAGAGCGGGCCGCTGGCCTGGAGGGGCTCACCTACACCCATCTGATCCTGCGGGCCGCTGCCCGGGCTCTGCGCGCCCACCCACAGCTCAACCGGGTGTGGCTGGAGGCGGGGCCGCAGTACAGGAGCTACCAACGGCCCAACGTGGGGTTGGTGATCGCCGCCGAGGACAATCTGCTGGTGGCCACCATCCCCGAACCGGACACACTGCCCCTGTCCGGGCTGGTGGCCCAGGTGCGCGGGGCCGTGGAGCGGGGCAGGCGCGGGGCGCTGACCCAACAGGACGCGGCAGCGGCGGCCCTGAGCATCAGCAACCTCGGCATGTACGGCATCGACGAATTCGAGGCGCTGGTGGACCCGGCGCAGAGCGCCATGCTGGCCGTGGGCCGGGTGGCCGAGCAGGTGGTGGTGCGGCAGGGGGGTATACACCTGGTGCCGCAGCTGCGCCTGAGCCTGAGTGTGGACCACCGGGTGGCCGACGGGGTGCTGGCGGCACAGTTCCTGCAGACCTTGGGCGATCTGCTCCAGAAGGGAGGCGCAGCATGAAACGTTCGCGGATCAACACCATCATGCGGGAGGCCGACGCCTTTCTGCGGCGGCACCAGTTCCATCTGCCCCCCTTTGCCTACTGGACCCCCGAGGAATGGGGCCGGCGCGGGGCGGAGGTGCGCCAGATCGCCGACCGGCGCCTGGGCTGGGACATCACCGACTTTGGCCAGGAGGACTACGAGCGTATCGGGCTCTTTGTCTTCACCCTGCGCAATGGCGAACCGGGCGGCCAGGGCAAGAACTACTGCGAGAAGATCCTGGTGGTCGGGGTGGACCAGGTCACCCCCATGCACTTCCACTGGTTCAAGACCGAGGACATCATCAACCGGGGTGGCGGCCAGCTGGCGGTACAGCTCTATAACGCTGCCTCGGACGAAACCTTGGCCCAAACCCCGGTGCAGGTCAGCCTGGACGGCGAATCGCGGACCGTAGAGGCCGGCACCACCGTAGTGCTCAAACCCGGCGAGAGCATCACCCTGGAGCCCCACTGCTACCACAAGTTCTGGGGGGTAGAGGAGCGGGTGCTGGTGGGCGAGGTCTCCAAGGTCAACGACGACAATACCGACAACTGCTTCTTCGGTGGGGTGGGCCGCTTCCCCGCCATCGAGGAGGACGAGGCGCCCCTGCACCTGTTGGTGAACGATTACGGGCGGTACTACCGGCACGCGCTTTAGCAACACTGCTGGTCGTCAGGCCAGCACACCAATCAGTTGCATCTCCTTTTCTATACCTCTGATTTTGACCGGGCCCAGGCTCCTGGTGTGTCCCAGGTTTCTGGTCGAAGGATCCATGGCGAGGAAGACCTCTTCGGGCAGGATGATGGGGACTTTGTATTCCTTGGTCAGCTTTTCCAGCCGTGCCGCGATATTCACGGTGCTGCCGATCACGGTGGTGTCGATGCGGCTGGCCGAGCCGAGGGTTCCCAGGATCAACTCGCCGGAGTTGATGCCCACCCCGACCTCTACTTTGGGGTATCCTCGCTCTTCCCGTTCTCGATTGTAAACCGCCATGCCCTGGCGCAGGGCAATGGCCGCCAGCAGGGCGTGGTCGGGTTTGTCGGGGAAAAGGGCCATGACCGCGTCGCCCATGTACTTGTCGATAAAGCCGCGGTATTCTTCAATGGCCGGCAGCACGTTTTCTAACAGAGAGTTGAGAAAGAGCAGATTCTCGTCTGCTGACATATGCTCGGACATGTCCGTGAAGTTGCGGATATCCATGAACAAAACCGTCATATCTCTGAGAATGGCGTCTCCGAGCCGCACATCGGTGATGTCGTTTTTGCCCAGAGCGGTCAGGAACTGGTCGGGGACAAAGCGCCTGGACGATTCCATCATCGCCCTGATCCGCTCATTCGAGACGCGAAGGGAACCGACCATGTCGTTGAAGGTGGTGGTCAGGTAGCCGATCTCATCCCTGCTGACCACGGGCACCTGAATGTTCAGGTCCCCCTTGTTAACCCTGCCCATGCCGGTGTAGAGGTTGCGAATGGGCCGGGTAATGGACTGGGACAACAGGGTGATCACCAGCGAGATGCCGATCAGAATAGCCACGCCTGCACCCAAGGTGTTGGTGCGGATACTGGCCAGGTACTGGAACTGGGTTTGCAGGCTGGATCTCAACTCCACCGCGCCGGTCACGTAATTTCCCGTATCGGGGCCAGCGGAAATGGGATAGACGATATTGATATAGGGCGTTGGCTCCTCGGCCAGCAACTGGATGGAGCTTGTATTCTCCAGCGCCTCGGTATACCTTTGGCCCACTGCAGCCGCAAACAGCTTCTCATCTTCGGTGCTGCTGACTACCTCCAGGTTCCGATCGATGACGCTGATTTCCAAGAGCTTGGTATTGTAGGTCACGGCGCCCAGGATGAAGCTCTGGATCTCCCTGCTGTCGCTGTCGACTTCGTAGTTGCGATACAAGGTGGCGGCCAGCATCTGGGTGGTGCTCAAGGCCTCCTGACGGGCTGAGTGCAGCAGGTCCTGCTTGAGATGGCTGTAGATATAACTCAGGGTGGCGCTGTAGATGAGGATGAAAACCGCCAGCACCGAGCCCAGGATCTTGTATTTGATGCGCAGGGCGAGCCAATTGTACCGCGAGGCCAGGGGCAAATTCATCGTCCTACTTGTCCTGCTGAGCGTCTGCGCCGCTACGGCCCAGACCCTGCCCGAGGTCGCCAGGGTAAACTCCGTAAAGTCCCTGACCAAGATACTGAGCCTGGTCGAGAAGGACAACAGAGACCAGGCGCGCTTCACCACCATGAAGCTGCAGACATACCTCGAGGACGTGTACATCTCCCAGGGGACCACCATCGCGCTCAAACCCAGGGACCTGTCAAAAGCCATCGGCGAACTTTTGGCAAAAGGCGAGTCCAGGGCGGCGGTGGCCAAGGTTATCCTGAAACGGTACAAGGACGGGGAATTCCATGAGAAATAGGGTTTTCACAGCGAAGTTGTCCCTGGCTGCGGCCCTGATCCTGATCCAGGCGCTTTTTCCTTTGGGCCTGAGGGAAGCCTTGGCAGAAAGCCAGCTTTCGTCGGAGCCAGACAGCATCGAGGTTATCGACGAGCTGCTCCTCTCGGGAAGGATGGAGGCTATTTATCTGCTCAACTTCACCGACTCTATCCGCGAGGACGGCAAGGAACGGAGCAGGTTCTATTTCAATAACCTCTTTCTCAATCTCGAAGGCAGTCTAGGTGCTAAGACCGATTTCATCATCGAGTACCAACCCCTGACCTCTGATCTCTACCTGTTAGGAGGGTATCTGACCATCGCCGAGGCGCTGGAGGGCATGGGCCTGGAAGAGGCGGACGAGCGCAAGGTACAGATAGGCCAGCTCATCGGCGCCAAGATCCGCGAATTGGACCGGGCCAGCGAAAAAGCCAGCTTTGAACGAGCGCAGATCAATTTCCGCTTCGGGGACAGGTCTGGCGTCAGATTGGGGCGGGTCCGCAATCCCTTTGGCTTCTGGGACGACTACTCCCTGTTCAGGAATCTCAGCGCCTTGAAAACAGATCCCGTATCCCTCGGTGTTGCCCTGAGAAGGACTGATCTGGGATTTGTGGTCTTTGGTGATGCGTGGGGCACTGAGTACCAGTTCGGGATGCTTCAGGGGGAGAACACCTTTACCAACAAAGACGTCGACAACTTCAAGGACGCCGTTGCCGTACTGGGGAGGAGCCTGGGCCCTCTAGACCTGGCGGCCAATGTGTACCTGCACGATGTGGGGCGAGATGCAGAGCCATCACATGCGCTCGGTCTGTCCTATCGCTACCGCGCTACCTATAGTCTCACCTTGCTAGGTGAATTCATCACCATCGACAACGAAGACATCGATATTGCAACCAGGGGGTTTTATCTACAGGGGAATTACGACCTGAGCAACTATCTGAAGGACGGATTGAGGTGGAATATGTTCTTCGAAACCTATGATTCCGACCTGCTGGATATAGACTTGGAGCAAGGCCTGGAATATCGGTTTGCCGGCACCTACTTCCAAGCCTCGACGGGTCTCCTGTACGCCTACAACCGCAACATCGACCTAGGAGCGCAGGTCTTTTACGGGATAGACGAAGAAGGGGATCCCTCCTCCAAGGTGGCGCTGAAGATCGACGCGAAGTTCTGAGGGAATAGCCGCATGAAAACCACACCATACGGTTCCTGGAAATCCCCCGTCAGTGCCCAGGCTCTGGTCACTGAGGTCGTGACTCTGGGCAGTGTGCGCCTGGTCGGTAAAGAGATCTACTGGATCGAGTCGCGGCCAAGCGAAGGGGGGCGCTGTGTGCTGATGCGGCGCAGTGGTGATGGGCAAATCAGCGAGTGTACCCCGGCACCTTTTAACGTGCGCACCCGGGTCCACGAGTATGGGGGCGGGGCGTACGCGGTGTACGGGCAGGTGGTGTACTGCGCCAACTTTGCCGACCAGCGGCTGTACCGTGTCGCACCCGGCGCGCCGCCGCAGCCACTCACCCCGGAAGGGGCGTGGCGCTACGCCGACGGGGTGGTAGACTCGCCGCGGCAGTGCCTGTACTGCGTGCGCGAGGATCACACCGGTCAGGGCGAGGCAGTGAACACCATCGCGGCGGTGGATTTGTGCAGCGGGGAAAGCCAGGTGCTGGTTTCGGGAAACGATTTCTACGCCTTCCCCCGCCTCAGTCCCGATGGCTCGCGCCTGGCCTGGACCACCTGGAACCATCCTAACATGCCCTGGGACGGCTGCGAGTTGTGGGTGGGGGAGTTCGCCGGGGATGGAACCATTGCCAGGGGCGAGCAAGTGGCCGGCGGGCCGGAGGAGTCCATCTTCCAGCCCGAGTGGTCTCCCGATGGGGTGTTGCACTTGGTCTCCGATCGCACGAGCTGGTGGAATCTCTACTGCTGGCGAGCGGCAAAAGTAGAGCCGCTATGGCCCCTGGAGGCAGAGTTCGGCAGGCCGCAGTGGGTCTTTGCCCCCTCCACCTATGCCTTTGCCTCGCAGCATCAGCTAGTCTGCACCTATACGCGGCAGGGGTGCTGGCAGCTGGCCATGCTAGACCTGAAGACCGGCGAGAGCAAGGTTGTTGATAGCCCGTACACCGAGATCGCCGAGCTGCGGACTGGCCCGGGATTTGCCGTCTTTATCGGCGGCTCGCCCACCGAGCCGCGTTCGCTGGTGCGCCTGGATCTGGAAAGCGGGAAGCTGGAGGTGTTGCGTCGGTCGCGCTCACTGGAACTGGACCCTGGGTACTTGTCGATCCCACAGGCCATCGAGTTTCCCACCGGCAAGGGCCTGAAGGCGCATGGGTTTTTCTACCCGCCACACAACCGGGACTTTGCCGGGCCGCCGGGGGAGAAGCCGCCCTTGCTGGTGATGAGCCACGGCGGGCCCACCAGCGCCACCACCACAGCCTTTGACTGCAAGATCCAGTTCTGGACCAGCCGAGGCATCGCGGTGCTGGATGTCAACTACGGGGGCAGCACGGGGTACGGTCGGGCGTACCGCCAGCGCCTAGACGGGCAGTGGGGGGTGGTAGATATGGAGGACTGCGCCAAGGGGGCGCAGTACCTGGTGGAACAGGGCCTGGCAGACGGACAAAGGCTGGCCATCACTGGCGGCAGCGCCGGGGGGTACACCACCCTGTGCGCCCTCACCTTCCTCGATCTGTTCAAAGCAGGAGCCAGCCATTACGGCATCAGCGATCTGGAGGCCATGACCCGCGACACCCATAAGTTCGAGTCGCGGTACCTGGACCGGCTGATCGGACCGTACCCAGAAAGGGCGGAACTGTACCGGGAGCGCTCGCCCATCCATTTCTCTGAGCGGCTTTCCTGTCCGCTGATCCTCTTCCAGGGCCTGGAGGACAAGGTGGTGCCGCCCAACCAAGCCGAGATGATGCTGGAGGCTATGCGGGCCAAGGGATTGCCGGTGGCGTACCTGCCCTTTGAGGGGGAGCAGCACGGTTTCCGCCGCGCCGAGACCATTGTGCGGGCGATGGAGGCGGAACTCTATTTCTACGCGCGGGTGTTCGGCTTCGAGTTGGCCGACGCAGTGGACCCGGTGGTGATCGAGAATTTGTGAGCCAAGCGGTGGAAAAGAGAAAGGCCCTGGGTTCGCAGTGGAATCCAGGGCCTTGGTGTTTGATGCAAAGCTCAGGCCATCGCCGCCTGGGGTTGGCGCTGCGACGGGCGGATCAGGGTGCGCCAGGTGATGAAGGCCTCGACGATCAGCCACAGGGTTAGCACAACCAGCGAGAGGGTGATGAGGAACTGGAAGTGGCGCAGAGGTTCGATGGCCGTGCCCAACTGCCACAGGCTCAGGTACGGGCCGATGGAGATCAGCAGGCTCCACATGGTCATGGCCAGCATGAAGATCGTGGGACCCAGGGCCAGCCAGTAGGGCAGGCCTTTGCGGGCCAGCCAGACCGTCACCCCCAGCAGGGTGAGGGCAGCCAAAAGTTGGTTGCTGCTGCCGAAGATGCCCCAGAAGACCTGGTACAGAGGCAGGGGTTTACCGGCAAACTCGACGCGCGGGATGGACAGGGCCAGGGCCGGCAGCACCAGGGTGAGGGCGGTGGCCAGGATGGCCTGGGGCCGCGAGGTCCAGCCCAAGAGTTCCATCAGCACGTAGCGGGCCAGGCGGGTGCAGGCGTCGAGGGTGTCGAAAACAAAGGTGGCGAAACACAGCAGCGCAAACTGGTAGAGCAGGGCGCTGGCGTCCACTCCGGCTGGCAGGATGGGCGAGAGGGCGTGGTCGGCAAAGGTGGCGATGCCCTTGGCGTAGATGGCGCTGGGGCCGCCGCTGGGTTGGGCCAGGATCATCAGGGTAGCCAGGCTCAGGCAGGCGAAGAAGGCCTCCAGCAGCATGGAGCCATAGCCCACCGACCGGGCGTCCATTTCGCAGCGCAATTGTTTGCTGGTGGTGCCGCTGGCCACCACGCTGTGGAAACCCGAGCAGGCCCCGCAGGCCACGGTGATGAAGAGGATGGGGAAGAGGGGCGCGGCGTTGCCAAAGGAGTCGGTGCCCTCCCAGCCCTTGAAGAAGGGCTGGGCGATGTGCAGGTCGCCGGACAGACCGCCGATGGCGATGCCCAGCACGCCGGCGATCATGACGATGTAGAGGAAGTAGCCGCCCAACTCCCCGCGCGGCTGCAGCAGGGCCCAGACCGGGGAAAGGGCGGCGGCGAAACAGTAGATCAGCAAGACGTAGCCCCAGATCACCTGCGGGTTGGCGCCGGGGAAAAGACCGCCCAGGTCGATGGGCATATAGGGGCCAACGACGATGGCGACAAAGACCAGGGGCAGGAAGATGAGTTTGGCCCGCAGCGGACTGAGCGAGGTGTGGCGCAGGGCCAGGCCCATCGCCACCGCCAGCAGCAGATAGAGGGCCGAAGAGGCAGCTACCGCGGGTCCGGGGGCATCGGCGGAGCCGGCGCTGGCTGGGGCCACGAAGGTGCCGGCGGTCACGTCGGTGAAGGCAATGATCACGTAGACCAGGGCGAACCAGATGAAGACCAGGAAGAGCAGGTGGGCGCGGGGGTTCATGTGTTCGCGCACCACCTGGGCAATGGAGCGAGCGCGGTGGCGCACACTGGCGACCAGGGCGGTGAAGTCGTGGATGCCGCCAATGAGGATGGAGCCCAAGATGATCCACAGCCAGGCCGGCCCCCAGCCGAAATAGAGGCCCGCCAGGATGGGGCCGACGATGGGGCCGGCAGCGGCGATGGCCGAGAAGTGCTGGGGCAAAAGATAGGAGGCACGGGCCGGCTCGTAGTCCAGGCCGTCGCGCAACTGGTGGGCCGGGGTGTCCTCGGCAGTGCTGAGCTTGAAGATCGCCGCCAGTTTCCGGCCCACAAAGCGGTAGGCAATGGCGAGAACCAGCGCGGAGAAGAGGAGGAAGAGCAGCAGATCCATGGCAGTGTCCTTCTGGGAGCCTAACGCCGCTCCATCAGCCGGCAGGTGCCGTCGTCGTGGCCGACGATCACCATGTCCGCCAGGTTGACGAAGAGGCCGTTCTCCACCACCCCGGGCAGGTGGTTGAGCCAGGACTCGGTCTGGCCCGGGTCGGAGATGCCCTGGGGAAAGCGACAGTCGAGGATGAAATTGCCGTTGTCGGTGACAAAGGGCTCGTCGCCGTCTGGCCGCAGGCGCAGGTCGGCGATGATCTTCTCCTCGACCATAAAACGCTGCACCACCGGCCAGCCGAAGGGCACCACTTCCACTGGCAGCGGGGCGTGGGCGCCCAGGTGGGAGACCAGCTTGGAGGGATCGACGATGATGATGCGGTGGGTGCTGGCGGCGGCGACTATCTTCTCGCGCAGCAGGGCCCCGCCTAGACCTTTGATCAGCTGGAGGGTGGGGTCCACCTCGTCGGCCCCGTCGATGGTCAGGTCCACCACGGGGTTTTCCTCGAGGCTGATCAGTTCGATGCCCAGCTCGCGGGCCAGCCGGGCCGAGCTCTCGGAGGTGGGGATCGCCTGGATCTTCAGGCCCTGGGCCACCCGTTCACCCAGGGCGCGGATCAGGTGGACGGCCGTGGAGCCGGTGCCCAAGCCGACCACCATGCCATCGTTGACGTATTCGGCGGCTTTTTTGCCGGCCACTTCCTTAGGGTCCATTGGCGCCTCTCACAAACGCATGAGGTAATGGATCTGGCGGGCTACTTCGCGAAAACCGGTGCTGGGGTAGAACTGGGAGCCGACGGCGTTCTGGGCCAGGGTCTCGATCTTGGCCGCCTCCATACCCTGCTGGCGCAGATAGTCGAGGGCGTGGTCCATCAGTTTGCGGCCCAGGCCGCGGCTCTGGTATTCGGGGCGCACTGCCAGGTTGGGAATCCAGCCGATTTTGCTCTCCGGGTCGATGCGGGTGGTGATATAACCCTGCACCTGCCCTTCCTCCTCCCAGACAAAGACCCCCTCGGCCCGCTCCCCATGCACGTCCTGGTCGATGTGGCGCAGCTTGCGCCAGCGCCAGTCGCGGCCACCGATGGCGCCGAATTGGGCCTCGATGTTGGCATCGATGGAGACCTTGGCGAAACAGAGGGCGGTGATCTCCTTGAGGGCATCCAGATCGGCGGGGTGATAGGGCCGGATCACGAGGCCGCCGAGGAGGAAAGGGCCACGGGCTCGATCTCGAGGGTGCCGGGCGCCCTGGCCGGGGGGCGCTGGTCCAGCAGTTCGGCGGCGCGGCGGCGGGCGGCGGCCATTTTCGGGTCGCGCACGGCGCGGTAGCCGCGCACCTCCTCGGGCAACTCGAGCACCTGCACCCAGGTGCGGTACTCGGCCTGGTTCTGGTAGGCAAAGCGCTCGACCAGGGTGGCGTACCAGTCGCGGAACTCCACTTCCTCTCGGTGCCACCAGCCAGCAAAGAGCCGGCGCAGGAATTTCATGCGGCTAACCAGGCGCAACTGCCAATCCCGGGTCTTGATGTCCGGCCGGAAGTCGCGGCCAAAGAGGCGGAAGTGGGGCCGGGTCAGGTGGCGGTACTCGATGCGGTCGCCGCGTTTCAGATCGAGGTGGTAGCGTCGGGCGTCGCGCTCGTATTTCTCCGGGCAGGTGAGCAGGTGGGCCACGTAGACCTCGTCCTTGATCGCCATCACCTTGGCCAGCTGGCGGACCACCGCGCGGGTGGCGGCGTACCCGTGCTGGGCCCGGTCCTGGGCGTAGACCTTGCGGACCAGGTCGATGTAGCGACCGGCGTAGGCGTGGTCCTCGTATTGGGTCAGGTCGCAGATGCGCAGAGCAAAGTGGCGGCGCAGGCCTTCATCCACTTGCAGACCCTCGAGGGCAGCGGCCACCTGTTGGCGGTAGTGGAGGGCGGCGGCTTCGCCGTGGGTCTGGCGCAGCTGGGCGCACTTTTCCTCGACGAGGCCGGTGCAGGTGGGGGGCGTCTCGGGCCGGGCGAAACACTGGGGATCCAGCGCCAATCTGCGGCCCATGGCAAAGGCCTTCATGTTGGTCTCGAGGTCCCGGCGCACCGCCACCTTGATCGCCCACTCGAGGTTGGCCAGCTCCAGGGGTAAGGTTCCGGACTGGTAGGCCAGGCCCAGCATCATGATGTTGGCGTAGAGTTTGTTGCCCAGATACTGCTCGCAGAGCCCAAAGAGGTCGGCACCGCAAAAGAGCTCGGGTCCGGTCTGGCGGGCGATGAGGGCCGAGATCTCGTCGGTGGCAAACTCGTCCACCCCGATCAGGGTATTGATGGTGGGGGTGCGGGCGGTATTGACAATGGCGCGGGTGCGGCCGGGGCTGGCGATCTTGTGGCGCTCGCGCGGGTCCAGGCCCCGGGCCGCCTCCAACAGGTCCAGGCCCAGCAGCAGTTGGGCGCCTCCGTACGGGGTGATGGAGGAGAGGATGCGCTGGTCCGGGGCAAAACTCAGATGGGAGTACACCGAGCCGTTGCGAATGGCCAGGCCCTTCTTGTTGGTCAGGCGCACGGCGTAGCCCTGGCGGGCGCCGGCCTGGGCCAGCACCGAGGCCACCACGTTGATACCCATGCCGCCCACCCCGGCGATGTAGGTGTACCACACCTCGTCGAGCGGCCGGAATTCGGGCTGGGGCAGCTCGCCCACCTCGACGGCGGGCAGGTCGATCTTGGGGGGGCCGCGGCGGTGGATGGCGACTTCCTCGAAGGAGGGGCAGGTCTTGTCCCCGCCCTGCACCTCCACCCGGGTGCAGGCCCCGTCGGTCACGCAGGAGGAGAGGTCGATGGCGATCTTGGGGCCGTAGTCGGTGGGTTTGATGGTCAGGCCGCTGCAGCCGGTGCCCCGCGTACATTCGAGGCAGTACTCGCAGACATCCTCGATGATGTTGATATGCGCTTCGGCGGGCAGGTACCCTTGCTGCTTGAGCACGAGGGCTCGCCGGCTGCGCTCGCGGCGGTGGTAGGTGATGCCGCATTCCTTGTCGGCGATGATGATCTTGACCCCGGGCCGCAGCACTGCCTCCTCGATCAGGCGGCGGTACTCGTCGCGCTGCGAGGGGTCCATGCGGGCGATGAAGGTCTCGCCGCCTGCGGCCATACCGCGCACCACCCGCTCGATATCCTGGGCGAAGGTGGGTTTGCCCAGGATATCGGTCTCGGTGCCGGGCGTGGGCTGATGCCCGGTCATGGCGGTGGTTTTGTTGTCGAGGATCACGTAGGTGATGTCCTGGTGGTTCTTGATCGAGTCGGAGATGGCCGCCATGCCGCTGTGGAAGAAGGTCGAGTCCCCCATGAACACCAGCTGCTTGTTGTCGATGAAGGGGTCGATGCCGGCGCCAGTGCCCCCGCCCAGTCCCATACCCGAGAGGTTGTGCATCAGCCGCGAGAAGGGGGCATACTTGAGCATCGAGTAGCAGCCGATGTCGCCGTGGAAGACCAGGTCGGAGGGCTGGCGGCCCTGTTTTTCCATGTACGCCGGGTCGGTGAAATCCTCGGCAGTGCGCTGTAGCACGCTGGCCGAATCGCGGTGCGGGCAGCCCGGACAAAAAGAGGGGGTGCGCGCCGGAACCGGGGCGATCTGCAACTCGGCGGCCTGGGCCTGGCGCAGTTCCCGCTCCAGCTTATGACCGTCCACCGGCAGTCCCAGGCCCTCGAGGCTGGCGAATAGCCGTGCCAGGTGCTGGACCACCAGCGAGGGGTGCAGGCCCATGGTCTGGGGAAAGCCGTCCTGGTCGCCGGGAAAGTTCTTGCCCCACAGGTGTGTATCCAGGCACTGGCCGGTCTGCCGCAACTGGGTGAGGATGCCCGCCACCTGGGGCTCGATGAAGGCGCGTTTTTCCTCCACCACACACAGGTGCTGCACCCGGCCGGCGAATTGGCCCACCAGCACCCCGTCCACCGGGTAGGTGACACCCAGCTTGAGGATGGGGAAGACCCCGGTGAGGCCCAGCAGGTGCAGGGCGTGTTCGAGGTAGGCGTACGCCAGCCCGGAGGTGACAAAACCCAGGGGCTGCCGGGCCTCTGGGTAGAGGATCTGGTTCAGGCCGCGCTGCCGGGCCAACTCGAGTAGCCGGGGGAAACGCTCGTGTACCACCTCCTGCTCCTTGCGGGCAGTGATGGGCGGGATGATCACCCGCGCGTCCGAGGAGATGGTGCGGGTGTCGAGGGTGGTGCGGCGCCGGGTGTTGAGCTCGGAGAAGCGATTGGGGCGAACCTCGACGCTGCCGCCCCCGTCGGCCTGGTTGGAGGTCACCAGAAAGGTGAGGTACAGACGCGAGGCCTGCGACAGCTCAAAGGCCTCGCCCACCCAGTCCTTGATCTCCTGGAAGGTGGCCGGTTCCAGCACCGGCATGTACAGATGTTGGGAGAGGAAGCGGGAATCGGCCGGCACCTGGGTGCCTTCGGACCAGGTGTCGTCGCCCACGGCCACCACGGCGCCGGCGCGGGCGCCGGCCATATTGCCCAGGGCCAGGCCGTCGGCGGCGACATGCAGGCCGACGCTCTTCATCACTGCCAGGGCCCGGATCTCCTCCATCTGGGCCCCGTTCAGGCGGGCGGCGGCCAGGGCCTCGTTGTTGGCGATCTGGGCGACGATGCCGTTTTCGTTGAGTAACTCGGCGATGTTTTCGAGGGTCTCGAAGACCTCGGCCAGCGGGGACCCGGGATAGCCGGTGATTTCGCCGACCCCACTCTCCAGGGCGCCCTTGACGATCAGCTCGTTGCCGGTGTAGATGCCGGTGCCTTTTTCTTGCTGGAATCTGGGGTCCATAGGACGGGCGCTAGTTGGCTTCGTCGATGTCTGCAGAGGTTGTGGACCCAGAGCCGGAGGGGGAGGGAGGGCTCGGGGAAACCGGGGTTTGTCAAAGGCCGAAAAACCGCAGAGATTATAGATCCAGCCTGGACAAATGTCAAGCACCAGCCACGAGATGCGGGCAGGACGGCCCGAGGGAGCCAAAAGTGAAAACCGTGGGCCATTGCGCCACCCCATACCTGCACCCCAATGGCTCGTGGGTGTACAGCCAGCTGAACCGCCTGCGCCGCTACCGCCCCGTGGTCCTTACCCAAGAGGACCAGAACCTCGATCAGTTCCCGGTGGAGCACCTGTACTCAGCCCGCACTTACCCCGTGGCTAAGCGGGCCGCCAACCGGCTCTGGCTCAAACTGACCGGGGAGTACCCCTTTTACGCCCAGATCCTGCGCCGCGAGCAGGCCCGCCTGATCCACGCCCATTTCGGCTATCAGGGCTGCCGCTGCCTGCGCACCCGGCGGCAGAGCGGCCTGCCCATGCTGACCACCTTCTACGGGGCAGACGCCACCCAGGCCATCCGCATCGACTACTGGCGGCGTTTCTACCATCGGCTCTTTGCCGAGGGCGAGGCTTTTCTGGTGGAGGGCCATGCTCTGGCGGCCTGTCTGGAGGGGGCCGGCTGCCCGCCGGCCAAGATCCGGCTGCACCACCTGGGGGTGGATCTGGAGCGCATCCCCTTTGGCGAGCGGGCGCCCGCCGAGCGGGTCCGCTTTTTGATCTGTGCCCCTTTCCGAGAGAAGAAGGGCATCCCCGACGCGCTGCGGGCTTTGGGACTCGCCTGGAAACGCCGGCCTTTTGAGTTTGAGGTGGTGCTGGTCGGAGATGGGCCGGAGCGCGCGAGGATCGAAGCGGCCATCGGCGAGGTGGGGCTGGAGGGAAAGGTGCGCTTGTTGGGGGTGCTGCCCTATGCACAGGTGATCGAGGAATTGGGCCGGGCCGACCTGCTGTTGCAGGCCAGCCGGAAGGCCGCTGACGGGGACACCGAGGGGGGGGCGCCGGTGATCCTGCTCGACGCCCAGGCCGCCGGCCTGCCGGTGGTGGCCACCCGCCATGCAGATATCCCGGAATACGTGCGGGAGGGGCAGAGCGGCCTGCTGGCGGGGGAGGGGGACGTGGAGGGGCTGGCGGAGTGTATTCTGCGCTTGGTGGAGGCGCCGGGGCAGTGGGGGGCGATGGGACGGGCAGGCCGGGCGCATGTGGAGGAACACTACAACGCCGCCACCCAGGCGGCGCGGCTGGAAGCGATCTACGACGAATTCACATAGCGGCCCTCACTCCTCCTTCTTGTGCCAGTAGCGGTAGTACTCCTCCAGAAAACTCAGGGTGCTCAGGTCTGCCATGCGGTCGGGGAAGAGCACGCCGTCGAGATGGTCGATCTCGTGCTGGAGCACCCGGGCGAGGAAACCCGCGGCCTTCAGGGTGAAGGGTTTGCCCTTGCGGTCCAGGGCCCGGACCACCACCTCCTTTGACCGCGGCACCTGACCGCGCAGGTCGGGGATACTCAGGCAGCCCTCGTATCCAAGTTCTTTCTCCTCAGAGAGGGATTGCCATTCCGGGTTGACACAGATGGTGAGGGGCAGGTCGTCGGGGTTCTCGGGGTCGGCGTCTGGGTAACCCAGCACGATCAGCCGCAGGGACTGGTATACCTGGGGCGCTGCCAGGCCCACCCCATCGTAGTCGACCATGGTTTCCACCATGTCGTCGATCAACTGCTGGAGGCCGGGCTGGCGGATCTGCTCGGGGCTGAGGGCCTGGGCCTGTTGGCGGAGCACAGGGTGGCCCATACGACTAACTCTGAGGATGGCCATGGTATTCCGATCAGCGGGAAAGGGGGGTGAGGGCCTGGCTGAGGCGTTTGGCGCGGGCCGGGGGCAACTGGCCGAGCAGGGCACGGCGTTTCTCCGGCTTCAGGCGCACCAGCACCAGGCCGGCGGATTCGTCGTCGAGGTTCTCGAGCTGGGCGGTGGCCTCGGCCAGGGGCAGGGTGGCCAGTTCGGTCGCCAGGTTGTTGAGCATCTGGTCGCGGTCCTTCTTCAGGGCGGCGATCTGGGCCCTCAGTTCCTGCTTGGCGAGGTCGAGTTCGCGCGCCGCCTCGGCCGCCGGTGTCATGTCCATCGGCTTGAAGGCCGCCGGGGTGGGGGCTTTGGCCGGGGCCTTGGCGGTTGGAGCGCTCGGGGTGGGGTCCGGTGTTGGCGCCGGCCGGGTCTGGGGCTGAGGCGGGGCCGAAGCGCGCTGCTGCACAGCCGCCAGCGGCCGGCGTTTGGGCGGCGGGGCCTGGGGCCTGACGGCGATGACCACCGCCAGCACCAGGCTGAAGGACAGGCACATGCCCAGCAGGATCAAGATGGGGGTCTTGGCACTCATGGAAGATATTTCTGGGTCCGCAGGGGATGACCACTTAGACAACTCTAAATATCCGCGCCGGGCGGAGACCGGGCAAGGCACTTGAAAAACAGCGCGATAGCGCCGGCCTGCGCAGGGTGCAGGGCGCGGGGTTCACCGTCTCAAATCTGGGGAAAAAGCAAAGGGCGGGCCAGCGGCCGGTGGTTCAGAACTCCAGCTCGAAACCGCCCACGGGCAGGATGCTCCACTGGTCGATGCGCCCCTGGGCGTTTTCGCTCTTGTCCCAGTAGTAGGTATAGATATTGGCGCGGTTGTAGGCGTTGAGCAGGCTGAAAAAGGTGACCAGGTTGAAGTACTGGTAGTGCCGGCGGTAGTCCATTTGCAGATCCAGCCGGTGGTAGGCCGGATAACGGCGGTGGTTGAGCAGTTCGCGCTGGACGATGCCCTTGCCCATGGCAGTGGAAAGCGCCTGGTCGTAGGGTGTGTACGGGCGGCCCCCGGCAAAACTCCAGCGCCCGCTGAATTCCCAGGTCGGGGAGGGCCGGTACCCGAGGATGGCCGAAAACAGGTGGCGGTTGTCGAAGTCGCGGTTGCGTTCCGCGCCCAGCAGATCCGTGTATCGGCTCGTCGAGTAGGAATATCCCAAGGTGCCGTACAGGGACCGGGCCAGCTTTTTCTGGAGCAGGAGTTCGGCCCCCCGCGAGCGGGCCTTTCCCCCTCCCACCAGGGCGCCGGGCAAGGGGGAGCCGAAATTGGCAAAGGCGTCGACGGTCGAGGCCGTGGGGTCGTCCGGGTCGAAGGGCAACTCGGCGTACTCTTTGAGGTAGGCCTCGATGGTCAGCCGGGTGCTGGGGGTGAGCCGGCGGCTGAGGCCCAGCGCGTAGTGGATGGCGCGCAGGTCTTCCAGGTGGCGGTTGTCCGGGTGCTGGGCCAGCAACGAGAGGGGGAGGGCCTGGTAGTAAAGGCCGCAGGAGGCATT
>SXGS01046525.1_pt1 | contig 25421 bp, 23 predicted proteins | sample 3174681 | NCBI WGS metagenome assembly SXGS01 (sample SAMN11356861, study PRJNA531348) | freshwater metagenome | isolation source: freshwater sample F1-80 | place: China: Fuxian Lake, Yuxi | collected 2017-12-25 | reverse complement strand
GCGGTCAAATGCGTTGTTCTTCCATCTTGGCTACCTACTCCTGCTGGACCGGCTGGACGAATTTCAGCCCGACGGCTTGACCGGTGCCGCGCAGGTGTTACGGGCAGCGCGGGCGGCGGGCTTGCGCACGTCGCTGGACTGCGTGAGTGACAACAGCGATCGTTTTATGCATGTCGCCAGTCCAGCGTTGCCGCACGTAGATTATTTTTTTGCGAACGACTTTGAAGCGTCGCGACTCACCGGCGTCTCGTTGATGGACGACGCGGGCCACGACCCACGGGTCCTGTGCACGGCGGCGCGTCGACTGCTCGATGCCGGGGTGCGGGAATGGGTGTTCATCCACTCGCCGCACGGTGTGTTGGCTGCCTGCGCCCGGGACGATTTGTGGCAGCCATCGGTGCGTGTGCCCGCCGACCAAATCAAGGGAGTGGCTGGCGCGGGTGATGCCCTCGCAGCTGGAATTCTGCTCGGTCTTCACGAAAGCTGGCCGATTGTGCACTGTCTGCGGCTCGGCGTCTGCGCTGCGGCAGCGTCGCTATACGACGCCACTTGCTCGGCGGGTGTGCGCCCAACCCAGGAGTGCCTTCAGCTAGCAGACGAGCTGGGCTTCAACGACTAACCCACTACGACTAGCGAATTTTTTTCATACCTGCTATTGCAAGAGTTTCCATCCGTAGGACTACGAGGCAATCCAGCTAAAGCGGGCCGCGGTGAATCAACGTCGGCTGCCAGAATGGAGTGTGGCCTAACAAGTGGTGTGCCAGAATTTGGAGGCGCGGATAGCGCGGCGGCGCGTGGGTGGGCTGGATGCAGGATTAGATTGGGTGGTAGCTCGGCGCCGGCATACGTGGAGTGCGGCATTCTTGCGCATGAGTATGCGCGGGTGCGCTCTGAGAAGTGCGGCTAGGGCTTATTGATAGCGTATTCGTGCAAGTAGCGCTGCGTGTGTTTGGGATGCAACACGCGGCGCGGGGTGGAGACGGCCGCGTACATGGGGGTTCTCATCCTAGTCATTACACAAAGGGCGGCTGGAGGAAAGTGCAAAGTGGTACTTGACCGTTTTGGGGACAGCGCTTGACATATATGAGTGCAAGGTTCTGTGAGTTTCCCATCAGTTGGGCGGCGGCATTCTTGGATACTTTGTGATATATTTTGATTGGAATTAGGGGGGGTAAACTATGAATGACTCTTTGCATGGAAAAGAAGACACCCGTGGCTATTGGACACCTAAAGCGCCTGTGAGTTACGGGCCAGCATTTGACTGGCCGCCTAACCCGCGTGCTCTTTTCAAGTGGTTCTTTGGATTTCCCGGCTATTTGTTGCCGTGGAACGTTCTATACGCCATCGCTGCGCTTCTGATCTGGGCATTTCTCACGCCGTCACTCGCAACGATGGAGACCTTTTCATTGGGCTGGGCAGGCCTGATTTTGCTGCGCAACTTCAGCTTGGCCATAGCGGTCTACGGAGCATGGCATATGTGGCTTTATGTGTGGCGCAAGCAGGACACGTCCTTCAAATACAATCGCCAGTGGCCCAAGAATGACTCTTCGGCCTTTACGTTCAAGAACCAGACTTATGACAACATGTTCCACACGCTTGTGAGCGGTGTACCAATATGGACCGCTTATGAGGTGCTAATGCTGTGGGCTTACTCGAACGGCATCGCCCCACTGTTTACGTTTGCAGAGAATTCGGTGGGGTTCACGGCCATATTTTTTCTCGTGCCTTTTATCCACGAGGTAGGTTTCTATTTTGCCCATCGCCTGTTGCATTGGCCGCCGCTTTATAAGATCGCGCACAAACTTCATCATCGCAACACCAATCCGGGCCCTTGGTCAGGTCTTTCAATGCATCCGATCGAGCATGTGATATATTTCTCGACAATTCTATTGTTCCTAATTATTCCAGCCCATCCAATCCACATGATAAACCTTGCCTCACGTCTGGGCGTGGGACCGGCGCAGGGCCATACGGGTTTCGATAGGGTGGTTGTTGGCGAGGAGGCGAGTATGGACACGTCCTACTTTGCCCACTATCTGCATCACAAATATTTTGAGGTGAACTATTCGGATGGCATGGTGCCACTTGATAGGTGGTTTGGGTCATTTCATGATGGAACGCCCGAGGCTGATGAAGCCATGAAAGCTAGGCGCCTCAGGCGCGGTGTTTGACGGAAGGGCGCGGTTGCGAACGCGTGCGTACTGAGGCGTTGTCGATCATAACGGCGCTGGAGGCTGTGCCATTGCGACTTAAGTTATGACCTGGGGACCTGCCACAAAGCATTTCCTTAGCGCCAGAAATAACTACATGCACGTCACGTTTGCTAACAGGTGAGCCGCCACCACAAAATTCTTGCCGCATTGCTCGGTACTTTGCAAACACTTCTATCGAGTTCATGTTCGATTGAGTCTCGTTCTGGTTGCTTGGAACTAGGAAGAGGAGAAGGTACAGAGCGCGGGTGGAATCGGCGCAGTTAGGCAGGGTGATTGGCAAGAAGTTGCGGAACTCCCGCGCTCTGTCCATCTGGGCCGCCTCATCGATGCGGGCGAGGTCTGACCTGTGTAGTTCTTGTGTTTGAGGGTTGGGGACGTAGTGCTTCGTGTAGGGGGCGCGGGTTGTGCGGTGCGACCCGCGTCACATGGTTGAATCGACCGCACACATGGTAGAGCATGTGTTTTCGGCAGGGCCTGTGCTGCAGTGGGAGGTGGTATTTTGGAAGCGCTTGCGTCACTATTTGTACCTTGGTGCAGGCTGCCTCAACCGGTTCGCGGGGATCGCGCTGAGCGAAGTGGAGCGCGCAACAGCGGAAGCGAGCACAAGCAATGCGGCAGCCCCAAGCGCCAGGTTATTTCTACATGGCTTTGGCGCGCCCCCGATTGGCCACAGTGGGATAGAGCTTGGGAGCAGCGGTAGCAGGTGGCAGTGCGGCTGCAGGTGTTGCTGGCGCAGGTGTGCATGGGGCGGAGCTAGTCAACCCAGCGCGCGGTGGCATGGTCGTCGAGGCCGCGCTCTACTAAGCCCCGAAAAGCTGGTAGCTGGTCGGCGCAGCCGCCGACGTATTGAAGAACGACCCGCCGACCTACAGCCCCTGCTGGCTCTTGAGAATTTCATTGCCACGCCGCTCATCGGCGCAACAACCCTTGCCGATGCTCCGTGTAGCAAAGATGGTAGCGCAGCATCTGATAGTGATAGTACTCGGTGAGCCATGCGCCTCCATTGTGAACTCTGGGTCGCCGCAAGGTAGATTTAATTGATCGACTATCTGTTGCCCTTCACGCGCACTATTCGCTTGAGTGACGGGACAATCCCTGATGCGGCTATCAAGCAGACGCGTCGCCTGAGCGACCTGGCAGGATGCTTCGCCGACCAGAGCGCTGAAAAAGCGCTCATGGCCGAGAACCCAATCCTCTATGAGGTCTACGAGGCAACACAGAATCCGGCGGTCGTCGGCCACCTGCGCTACTCGACCACCGTGATCTATCCCGGAAAAGTGGGTGACGAGTACTTCATGACGAAAGGCCATTATCACGCCCTTGGCGATCGCTGCGAATTGTATTATGGTCTGGCGGGTGAAGGCGTCCTGCTGCTGCAAACGCCAGAAGACGAAATCAACGTCCAGAGGTTCACGCCCGGCGCGCTACTCTACACGCCGCCATTCTGGGGACACCGCAGCATCAACACGGGCATAGGCAATCTCGTCCTGCTGGCCGTATACCCCGCCGACGCGGGTTACGATTATCAAACGATTGTCGAGCAGGGCTTCGCCTCAGTTTTGGTTGAGCGCGGCGGCATTCCTGTGCTAATACCGAGTCCGCGCTACCGCAGCAAATAGTTGGGACAAGCTCATGAAAAATTACGTCATTGCGCACGACCTAGGCACCACTGGCAACAAAGCCACGCTCTACGACCGCGAAGGCAAGCTAATCGGCAGCGCCTTCAGCGGCTACGGCACCGAATACGCACACACTGGCTGGGCAGAGCAAAACCCTGAAGACTGGTGGCAGGCCGTCTGCATCTCGACGCACACGCTGTTTGCGCAGACCGCGGTTAGCCCGAACGACGTGGCTTGTATGGTTTTTAGCGGCCAGATGATGGGATGCGTCCCGCTCGATAAAGCCGCCCGCCCGCTGCACAACGCGATAATCTGGGCGGATCAGCGCTCGGTCGATCAGGAGCGCTGGCTTGGCGAGCGCATCGCGCCGGAGCGCATCTACCATATCACTGGCCATCGCCTGAGCGCGTCCTATTCGCTTTGCAAGATGCTCTGGCTCCGTGATCACGAGCAGCAGGTTTATAACGCGACCTACAAGTTCGTCCACGCCAAAGACGCGGTTGTTGCCCGTTTGACTGGAAATTTTGTCACTGACCCATCCGATGGGTCGAGCATGAACCTCTATAACATGGAACAAGGCGGCTGGTCGGACGAGATCATCACTGCTGCCGGGATTGACCCCACGCAGCTTCCCGACATCCACCCGTCGACCGCGGTCGTCGGCACTCTGCTGGCGAGAGTTGCCGAGGAAGTCGGTGCTGCAGCAGGCACGCCGGTTGTGATCGGCGGCGGCGATGGCATGTGCGCGGCCACCGGCGCCGGCGTCGTCCGCGAGGGGATGGCCTACAACTACATCGGTTCGTCGTCGTGGATTGGGCTAGCGACGGCGAAACCAGTTTACGACTCCAGTTTTCGTACCTTCAACTGGGCACACCTCATCCCGGGCATGTTTGGCCCAACCGGAACTATGCAGGCCGCCGGAGGGTCGTACCAGTGGATACGTGATCAACTGGGTACACCGGAAGTCCTAGCAGCGCAGGCGCTCAACATCAGCCCCTACGAACTAATGAACATTCAGGCCACCAAGTCCCCGATCGGGGCGAACGGCCTGCTCTTCCTGCCCTACCTGATGGGCGAGCGAAGCCCCCGATGGAATCCGAGTGCGCGGGGCGCATTCATCGGTCTGACCGTGCGTCACAGCCGCGCTGACATGATCCGTGCTGTTCTAGAGGGAATCACCCTCAACTTGCGCATCATTCAGGACGCGCTGACGGGACAGGGGGCGCAAATCGAAGCCATGCGCGTGATCGGCGGCGGGGCGCGTAGCCGCCTCTGGAATCAAATCATGGCGGACGTTTATGGCGTCCCCGTACACCGCCTCGCGATCCTCGAAGAAGCCACTTCGATGGGTGCGGCGCTGGCGGGAGGTATTGGTGTTGGTCTGTACTCTGGCTGGTCGATGATCGAGACAATGAATTGTGTGGTCGAAGTGATCGATCCTGAACCTGCTGCGCACGCCCGTTACCAAGCCAGCCTGCTAATTTTCGAGGCAACCTACAAGGCGCTACTGCCGATTTACGATCTGCTTGCGAGGGGCTGATGAACTTGTTGACGGTGAACGGCCTGGTTTCGGTAGATGACGTCCGCTGGGCGGATGGTCATGCCTATGCTTGGATTAAGTCGCCGAAGGGAGAGGTTCCCCAGTCAAGGCTCGAACTAGATTATTACGCCGCGATACTTGCAGAACTAACCGACTTCCACGCCGCCGTAGCGACAGCTTTGGTCGATTGCCAACCCGGAGGATGTGGCCGCGATGGCAATCTATTGCGCAAGCTGGTGCAAGCAACTGAGCTTCAAATCACTGCCATGACCGGGTTTCACCAGCGCAATTTTTGTACCGCGACTAGTGCACTGTGGTCGACGTCGGCGTTAACCGCCGCTGCTTCCTTTATTAAGGAATTTACCATATGGTATGTGCGAGAGGGTGGCACTGGGCGCGCGACCACAATTTGGGAAGGTTACCAAGGAACAATCAGCGGGTGGAACCAAACCCTGATGGAAGCAGCGGCGGTCGCATGCATTTAAACGGTTGCTGCGATTCGCTTTCATACGGAACAGGAAAGTAAGGTCGAAGCTCTGATGCCTTTGTTTGCTGATTGCGGTGGTGGCGCCAACAGTGTCTATATCTTTCACGTCGATAAGCGTCCCAACTAAGGGCTGCACCGTGAACTGGCGCAGGCGGGCGTCTTACTCCGCTACGACACGTTCGCCCGACCAAAATACGTCTCCGATCAAGGTGCATTACCCTTTATCCAGATATTGGCCGCCGCGGGCTTGGAAGTCTCTATTGCTGTTCGCCTGGACTTGGCGTTAATGTTCATGTGGTAGTATGGCGCCCAACCAGACACGCTTTTTATCACTGGGCACGTCTTGCCCCGTCTGCGAGCGCTGGGACACAGCCAATCGACAAATCTTCAGCTCAAGGGCGGAAAACGGCGCCTGTTGATTGACACGGAAGTCGGGTCAGAACTAGAAACGTGTACGCGAAGATGAATTCACTACCGGATGTTTGGAACCCACGCACCGTCCCAACGATGTATTTTATAGGCGTTACCACCGCGAAGTCGTCGATCATGAAAGTCTTCCCAAAGTGGTCGAATATCCTGAACCTGAGGGCGCGTATCGAGGGTTACGACGCGCCGATTCACGCGCCCGCCGAAACCTATCGGGCAATTGTGCGTCACATCAAGGAAGATCCGCTGTCGATGGGCGCGCTGGTGACTACTCACAAGATCGATCTTTTGGAAGCGACGCGGGACATGTTCGGCGAACTCGACCCCAATGCTCATTTGTGCGGTGAAGTCTCGTCGATTTCCAAGATTGACGGTAGGCTGGTGGGGCACGCCATTGACCCGATTAGCTCTGGGCTATCCTGGGAGGCTTTCGTAAACCCGGGTCACTGGGGGCGCAGCGGTGGACATGTACTGTGCCTGGGAGCGGGAGGTTCTGCTGTGGCTATTAGTGTTTACTTGGCGAAGCGCCAGAACACGGCAGATCGTCCTTGCAAATTTATTGTCGTTGATCGTAGTCAGGTTCGTTTGGACAATCTTCGCTGCATTCAGACCAGGCTGGAAACCAATATTGAATTTGAGTACATTCATAACCAAGACTCAGTCAGGAACGACGCTATCATGGCATCATTGCCGGCGGGATCAATGGTGATCAATGCAACCGGGATGGGCAAGGATATTCCCGGTTCACCGATTACAAATGACGGTGTGTTCCCGGAGTGGGGACTTGCCTGGGAATTAAATTATCGGGGAGAACTTGACTTTTTGCACCAGGCGGAAAGACAGGTAATCAGTCGTGGTGTGCGGGTGGAAGATGGCTGGACGTATTTTGTTCACGGCTGGACACAGGTGGTCGCAAAAGTCTTTAACCTGAACCTGACACCTGTATTATTCGCACAACTTGAACAGTCATCAGCATCCGTACGTGCATAGCAATTATGGAGCGTCGATGGCTTGCTTTGACCAGTGTATGGCACTCAACACCTTCTTTCAGGATTTACTTATTTTCCTTTCTCACAACTGTAGTATCGAGATGGCCCAATTTGCCGCCAGCGCAACTGTGAAAGGTTGCGGCCAACTTCACTAATACACAGACGAGGGCGGTTTCAATATCCAAGTTGTCAGCGCAATGCTGAAACGGGTAGCATAAAGTAAGTCTGAATTGATCCGTGGGGAGGCCTTGGTCGAAGATGCGGCAACCAGCGTGCACATTGTTCGTGGTCCAAATTTCGTCGACGGCCTGTCCTTTGATGCGGAAACCACCAACCACTGCAATTGTGACAAAGTGAAACATCTGCGGGGATGCTAAACAGTCGCCGAAAGCGCAGCAGCGGTAGCGTGGGGACTTACAGTGTCAAACTCTTCCCTGAAGCAACCACCAGTGGGCCGGACTCCGTCAAGGAGGTCGTTGCGCTCCATCCCTGGTTACGCCTGGTGCCCTCTGGAGGCTTGATGCCTGAAGATGAGAATCTGCGCGGCTGGTTTGGCACGAAAGTTGCCGCCGTTTGTACGGAAAGCAAGCTAATTAGCATCGAATGGCTGCAGAGTGGTACTTTCACGCCATCCCTGACAGTCTGAGTGTGACGCTGAAGATGATTGCCTCAACACAGTTAGAGCGTCGATAGTGTCTCTGACAAGAGGTCCAAACTGAAACATTTTTTTACGGCTCCTAGGCTCTTTTAGTTTTGCGAATTCGAATTGTCGGCAATGCAAGGCAACGAGGTTCTCATACAAGCGCGGCTCATAGGCGTCTGCGGCTCGGATATCCACCTTTATAGGGGGCTGTATATCTATACCGACTATTCGGTTGTTCAGCGGTAATAGATTGGCGGTGCCAGCGCCACAATGGGCAAGAATGTTACTGTTGTTAAGCAGGGCGAAAAGCTACCTTTATGCCGCAGGTCACCTGACAAGCTCGGCACCGCTCCCTTGAGGTGCCGGTGCTGAACTCGCCGTGGCGGGCGCTGGTGACGGCCTAAGCTGGCCGGAAGCTGTTGGTAGGGAGCAAGCCACTGCGGCCAAAGACAGTGCGCGCGGGCTGTGGCGCTAAGCGGGTAGAACACACGGCGCGATATTTGTGGGCGCAGTTGCTGGCGCGCATCTACGGAATGTTTCTGCTCAAGTGCAGCGGGTGTGGCGGGCGGGTGCGCTTGGTTGCGTTCATTACAGAACCGGTGACGGCGTGGCGGATATCGGCGAATGTAGGCGAACCGACAAATGCAGCGGGAAACCCACTTGTGCGCTCACTATCGGGTAAGGTGAATGCACAGCAGATGATTGCTTTTGGCGCTGTAGAGGCAATCCCAATACTCGAGTTTTACCAGACGGCAAAATTGACAGCGGAAGCTGGGCATATAGGTTGGTGGCAGATGCGGGTGGGGATGCAGAGCCGATCCCGGAACTGGAAATTAATCAGACGGTAGGGTGGTAATCCTGCGCTGCAGAAATGGTAAATGCAGCGGAGCGTGGGTGGATGTGGTTCAGACGCTAGCGAGGTGCACTTATTGCTGTGGACTGCCGATAACGGCTTGTGGTGATAGTCATGCGCTGGTTACGCCAATCAAATATCTCTGATGCAAACAAAAGTGATTTATTGCCGCCGTACCTTTGGTGCGTGTACATGAGGGCAAGTTGGAGCTTGGCAGGAGCGCAGGTAAAGGTTTATACTCTATTTAAGAGCTTGTATTTGCTATCAATCGGATCCGGCATCATTTCCAGTTTTTGATGCTTCTGCCGCTTGCTTTTTAGAAGCGCTTCGAGTACTAGCTAACGTGGTTTTATTGCAGTAAAGAAAATTTTTTCCTTAGACCTTACATTTACTTGTATACTATTGGCTAGTCTAGGTTGTTTCTGCTCTGTTTACACCAACTCAAGTATGAAACTCACCCGCATTTATTTTATTGCATCCATCATCGAGAGCGACTATCCTGAATAGCCTTAATATTGAGTAAATATTTAGAGTAAACATTAGTTGCACGATGCTCAAGCAAGGAAACCTTACGAGCAGTTATAATTAGCAGGGTCATAATCCGTGTCGATTTGGCAGATACTTATAAAAAGTGGGCAGGTGGTCTGGGGTAATGTCTTTATGATTATCACTGCTGGCGAATTTTTTCCCGTGATGGTTTGATTCTCGTATGAAAGCTGTATCTGTAGTCTCGGCGGGTAAAATAGAGATGATTGATTTACCCGATCCGACCCCTGGCACGCATGAAGTTGTAGTTGAGGTTTCAGCGGTTGGAATTTGCGGGACCGATCTCCACATTTTTGAAGGCGACTTTGCGCCCAAGTTACCTATTGTTCCTGGCCATGAGATGGCTGGAACCATTGTTGCTCTTGGAAAAGAAGTAAAAGATTTGCAAATCGGCGATGAAGTTGCAATTGATCCATCACTGCACTGTGGTGAGTGTTTCTTTTGCCGAAGGGCTCGAGGAAACCTTTGCGAAAATTGGAATGGACTTGGTGTCACTGTTTCAGGAGCTGCTGCTGAGTTTGTGCTTTCACCCCAAAAAAATATTCATAAACTGCCAAAGGGTGTTGATTTAAAATCGGCGGTTTTGATTGAACCACTCTCTTGTGCTGTAAGAGGATTTGATCGCTTGCCTAGAAATCTTGGCTCGCATTATTTAATTTATGGTTCTGGAACCATGGGTTTGATGATGGCAGAACTTGCCCGGTTCAATGGAGCGGCAAGTGTCTGCATAGTTGATGTGAATCCACAAAAGTTAGAAACCGCCAAGATTCTAGGTTTTACCAAATTAGCAAAATCGGCAGATGAGTTTGTACAACCCCGTGGCTTTGATGTGGTTATTGATTGCACGGGGGTTGTTGCTGCTATCAAGGATGGATTAAGACATGTGATGGCCGGGGGTACATTCTTGCAGTTTGGAGTTGCAAGCGAGGGTTCCATCGTTGAGATTGAACCATTCTGGGTCTATAACAAAGAAATAAATATTGTGGGCTCCATGGCGGTTCTTCACTCATTTGACCGAGCTGTTGAGTTGTTTGTAAATGGAGTGTTAAACGCCGATGTCATGGTTTCTCACCGATATCCCTTGGAAAAGTATGAGGATGCGTTATTTGCTTTTAAGTCAGGTAAGGGGCGCAAAACTATTGTGTTGCCGAACGGATGATAATGAAAGCCGCAAATCTTTTAGCTATAGATAATATTGCTGTGGTCCAACGGCCAATGCCTCAGGTTGAGGTTGGCATGTCCGTTATTAGCGTATTGGCCTGTGGCATTTGTGGAACAGATAGACATATTTATAAGGGAGAGTTTCCATCAACAAAGCCTGTTATATTGGGCCATGAATTTGGTGGGGTAGTTGAGATTCCGGCAATTGGCTCAAAATTTTCTAAAGGCGATTTGGTTTCAGTTGATCCAAATATTGTATGTGGGGTGTGTCTTGATTGTGAAGCAGGTAGAACTGCATTTTGCCCTAGCCTGACTGCTCTCGGTGTAAATATTGATGGTGGGCTAGCAGAGTATGCCTTGGTTCCAGATACACAAATTTACAAGATGAGTGACAGACTAGACCCGCTACACCTTGCATTTATTGAACCAACCGCTTGCTCAGTTCGCGGTCTGGATATCGCAGATCTAAAAGGTGGGGAGAAAGTCGCAATACTAGGTGGTGGAGCTATGGGCCAGATTGTTGTGCAACTTGCCAAGTTAGCCGGTGCAAGCAAAACAACAATGATTACTAGGCAGCGGGCACGGCGCGAGTTGGCAGTTCAGCTTGGTGCCACAGATTCTGTTGATGCAACGATGAATGATTATGCCGCGCAGATGGATAAGTATGACGTAGTTTTTGAGTGTGCTGGTGCCTTGGAAACTTTCAATAATGCCCAATTAATTGCACGCCGAGGTGGATCAATTGTGGTGCTTGGGTTACCGCCTGAGTATGCTTGTGTTGATTTCAACCCCTTCAAATTTGTCATTAATGAACTGCGCATTCAAGGCTCTTTTTTGAACCCGCTTACCCAGCGTCGAGCTGCGGATCTTGTTGAGAGTGGGAAGCTTAAGTTGGATTTGTTGATTTCCAAAGTGCTATCCTTAGATGAAGTTCCTGCGATGCTGAATCAACCTCCTAAAGATGGAGATATAAAATATATCGTTGTGCCGCAACAAAGTGGTGTAATCTAGTCTGGTATCAGGTCCAGGGTGTGGATCTGGTGTGTTTTCGGATGTCGTTAAGCAAGTAGAGGTAACACCTAACTGACCATGTATAGTGAGTCACCAGGTTATTTGCAGGATTATTCATCCTGCGGTACTGCTCTCTTTTCTGAGAAAGTTTTCTGGAACTGGTAGAGGCTTTCAAAGATTGGAAGCTGTTCCCAAGTTTTTGTTTGTTCTTAGTGAGATTTCCTCTCACAAACAGGTTATTAGTTGTTTTTTAATCTGCAGTTTTAGGCGGGCTCCGCAAATTTGAAATTGTCTACTCCTGATTCGGTCAAGTTGGCTAAGGGTTAAGGTTGCATGCGTTGTCTGTTTTGTCAGAAAAGATTGGACACCATATTAGTGATTTCATGATTTAGGTTTCAAAGTGGGGTAACTTGGGAAGGGCACCTGGCGCGATGTTTGTGAGATCAGGTGCTGACGTGTATTGTCCGGGTGTTTCCGCTAAAGTGCAGCGGGTGTGATTGCTTAGTGCGCCGGCTCGCCTGTTCACAAAGTCGGTGACAATGGGGTTGACTTCTATGTAGGTTAGCGTGTCAACAAGTACTCAGCTTATTGATCTAGGTCGCTCACCCATGGCTCATGTTCATGAATAGCAGCTGATTGCTTTGGACGCTATAGAGGTGATCCAAGTACTCGGGTTTTACCGGGCGGCAAAATTGTAGCGGAGGCTCGGAGTGAAGGTCTGTGGCTCATGTGGGTGTGGATGAGGAGCCGACCCCGGAACTAGAGTGTGATCAATTGTCGGGTTAGAAAACGTGCGCACCAGTAATGGCGTGTGTGATTGGTGTTATTCAGATGTCGGCGCAGTGCGCTCAACGATTTCCACCAATAATGCTGATTGGTGGGGGTTGTGCCTTTCGCAAAGAATTTCGAGAACAGATCCCATCGAACATCCAATAAAAGTGATCGGTGAGATTAATTCAGTGGTTCAGTTTAGCTGTACTGAAAGAGCCTTTTCGTGGGCCCGGTGTCAGAGCCTACTAAGCTTCGCAGGGGCTTGACATTGTTGCCTCTCACAGTTTTTCTGAAAGTACTCTTTTGGCTACAGACTGAACTTCATATGGGATAGTAAACTAACGGTCAGGCTTCTGGCTTGTGTACTACCGAACTATCTATCTGCATCTTTTGGTGCTGCAATCAATTGGAGTGTAGTGACTGTGACACTTGGTCGCTCAACTCAGGCATTGCTACTGGAGGATTTAGATGCCGGGTCACAGCCCTGAGTTTCATACCGTTTTCGGCCAACTCGACTAGTTCTTGCTGGGTACCTTTGTACCATTCGCTCAGCTGTCGGCGGGCAATATTCACGTGGAGGACTTCGTCTGCCCAGTCAAAATCCTGTAACGTAGTCATGAGTGGATGGCGAGCTGAGTCACGGCAAAACTCATATTCTTCCCGTTTGCCGGGCGGATACTTCATCAATGCGGCTTCGACTCCAATCCCCAACATAGCGTAGAGGTCCAGCGGGGCCATTTTGAAGAGGTAATCAATCTCGAAGTCACGGATTGGCATGACAGACCGCTCGCCAAATATAGCCGTGGTTGCTGCTTCACCAAATAAGGAGTGTCGCATCTCGTCCCACATGTGGCGGGAAATGTCTAAATAAAAACTCCAAGGCTGATCTTCGACTTCCCATAAAACAATGGCCAGAGCCTCAGCAATCGTGACCTCGCCGAGGCGGGTGCAAACCATCTGAACCAATCGTTCTGGTACGCGTTTGTTCTCAACATGGACGAAGTCCCACACCCGCGGGAAACTGTCATCGCGTTCCGGGCTTCTCGCGACTTTAAAAGGTCTTTGGGCACGGCCAAGTGGAATATCGTTGATTTTTGTTATATCGGTGCCATCCAATCCTCCTACGGCATTCAGCAACTTCTGAAGGGTGCTGGTCCAGTGTTGTGCCCGCGCCTCTTGTTCTGGCGTGCCAACGACTTGCCGATAGGCTGCTTCTAGCAGGCGTATTCCGTCCTCTTCTTCGGCTACGATAAGTCTTATAATCCGAATAGATGAGTAATCGGCCAAGCCATTTGTATCTCGTAAATAGGATTTGTAAGCAGCCAGCAGGGCCGGCTTAAAGACTTTAGTCAAAGCACCCAATAGTTCTATGCTGTCGACTGAGTACATCGCCTCATCAAAAACAAGCTTCAACCGCTCATTAGCCACATTAAGAGCCTTGTTTTTTGCGACCCTGAGTTCCGTAAGCCGGACTTTGAGTTGGTCGGAGTGCATGCCATCCTCATACTGCAGCCGAGACAGCAATCCCTTGAGATCCCGTTCTGGCGTTGTGACTATATGCACAGCTTGTAGGAACATTAATCGTTCTTCAATATATGCGAGCTGGGTGAGCCGCTCGACACACATCTGAACACTTAGGCCAGGTTCTTTGGCGCGCGGTAAACCAGCGTACTGAAAAATAGCATCCATCAATTGTTTCTCCCTTTCACAAATTCCACGACAATCAGCAATCCCGACTGCCCGGTCCAAGATTTCTGTCATTCCAAATTGGCATGGCGGGTCATCATAATTTCATTGTTTTGCCCAGTGTGAACTGCTAGCCATGCTAACACACAGTCTAAAAAGATCAGCGTGGTCTGCTCTAAGGTATTGGCCATCGGAAGTTTGGTATTTACTTGCGAGGATAACTTTATCGATTCGCCGGGGATTATGGTAAGGTGGTCAGCGAGCTTGGCTAACTCGGAACTGTCTCGAGAAGTGATTACAGCAACTTGGGCTCCAATTTCCTTGGCTCTTTGGGCAGCCCGGACAACACTTGGGGTTGTACCACTGCCGGACGCCGCAATCAAAAGATCCCCTGGACAAATGGCAGGGGTCAGTGTTTCTCCGACGATGTGGGTCAATATGCCGGTTTGCATCGCGCGCATAGCGAACATTTTCATTACCAGACCGGTCCGACCTTGCCCAACCACAAAAATGCGGTTGGCCCGAGCGATTAATTCGCCTAGATGGGCCTCGTCAACAGGGGCAACCTTCTCTAACATAATTTCAAGTTCTTCCAAGTCCAGACGAAACCACTTCCGCAGATGCATATATGTTCCTTACATCAACACTTTATCAAGAGCGGCTCGCATCTGTTTGGCAGCAAACTCTGGCTCTTTTGCTTGTGTGATGGCACTGCCAATCACCACCGCCGCTGGGGCATGGGCTATGGCTAGCGGCAGATTGTGCAAACCAATACCGCCAGCTACGACTAAAGGAGCGGTTTTTTGAGCTGAGAGCATGGCTAGACCAGCAACTGGACTTTTCCCCAACTGCTGATCATCGTGGGCGGTGTGGACGCAAATATAATCTACACCCATCTCAGTCAATTCGATAGCCCGACGAACCAAATCAGTCACTTGGATCAGATCCACCATGACTTGACCATTATATTCACGGGCGGCTTGGGTTGCGCCGTAAATGGTGTTATTGCTCGCTGCCCCCAATACCGTGACGATGTTAGCCCCAGCTTTAAAACCTTGGATCGCTTCATAATAGCCACCATCCATTATTTTCATGTCGGCCACAATGCATTTTTCGGGAAAAACTGACCGCAGTGCTCGCACAGCGCCCATTCCTTCGGACAAAATCCACGGTGTGCCTGCTTCCAACCAATCTACAAAGTCAACAACCTGACGACCAATTTGTACTAGAGCAGCCGTAGTGCCAATGTCTAGAGCAACCTGAAGCCGGACTTTGCCGCTCATAATAACGCGTGTTCGATCTCCCACTTTTTGCTTTGGCAAGATTTACTCGAGATTGCAATGGCGTCGCCGTAGGTCCTCGGTCGTCTGCCGGGTCGCCGTAATCAATTTAAGGACCACGATATCCAAAAAAAGCAGCAGGGTCTGTTCGGTCAATGTGGTCATAGGTTGAATTGATTGAAATCCAACCTCGCCTGCCACTGACTTTTGTAACTCCGAAAAGTGCACTGTTACATCGGCTAGCTGCATAATACGAGAAGCTGGGCGGACTGTCAGCAGCGCGATTTTGGCACCATTAGATTTTGCCAATGTCGCAACGTCATAGACGGTTTGAGTTTCTCCAGAGCCCGAACTTACAATAAGGAGATCTCCGTGACCAATCGCCGGCGTGGTTGGTTCACGGAGCACGTGGCTTTGAAAGCCGAGATGCATTAGCCGCATAGCAAAAGTGGAAGAAAGGATGCCCATTCTGCCGGCGCCATAAGTGACAAGCCGATTTGAAGCCACAATAGCTTCAACAAAATGTTGTGCGCTAGCCTCGTCGATTGAGCGCAGCCCCCTGCCCAGTTCAAACAACACCTGTTCAGCCAGACTTTGAACTGTAGCATCACCACTCGCTAATTTCATGCCTGGAGTTTACCACGGGCTGTAAAGTTAGTGGTTGTGGCGTGTTTTTGAATGGGCTGAATTGACAAGGCTGTTGAATTGCTTGCGAAAATCCATGAAGCTGGCCGACGACACATTTGGCAGGTCAAAATTGTCGACTTAGCGGCTACTGCCTTGCTACCTTATCATTCAGGAATATTTTGACTGTAATGTGGATTCCCAATTTGGTGACTCTGAGAGGCCCATATCAATTTATCTCAGATATTAGACCTTGACAAAATCGGGTAAAAATGCGACGATAGGGAATTGTATACTACCCCTCGCGCGAATGTAACTCCGCGTTTCCGAGTAAGAGCAGTCTTCAGCTTCTTTGACAAACGTTGAGGCGCATTAACCTTGCAGTCAATTGGTATGGTCACGTCGGCGTGTGCTAAAGTGGAGAAACAAGAAGGCTTGAATTTCTGGCGGTTAGCTAGCTGGAAACTAGGCAGCAATGAGCATGTGGCGAAATTTTTTTTACGGAGGGGTTAAACAATGCAAAATCCTAATATCATCCTGAGCGGGGCACAAATTGCCTTTTTTCGGCGCGAAGGCTATTTAGCAATTCCGGCTATCACCACACTTGAGGAGGTTGAGCGCCTGATTGGCGTTTACGACCACCTTTTTGCCATCAAAGCTGGGCGCGAGGAAGGCAATCAATATGATCTGGCGGGTACTGATGAAGATGACAAAGAAGCAGCGGTGCCTCAAATTGTTCTGCCCTCCAAATACGCCCCAGAATTGGCTAACATTCTATATTGGGCTAATGCCCGCGCGATTGCGGAGCAACTACTGGGACCAGAGGTTGAAATGCAAAGCGATCACGCCATCTTGAAACCACCCGGGAGCGGCTCGCCGACCCCTTGGCATCAGGATGAGGCTTACTGGCGGCCAGATTTGGAACACAATAGCATCACCATTTGGATGCCACTGCAAGAGGCCACATTAGAGAATGGTTGTATGCATTTCATTCCCGGCAGTTTTGCTCTAGAGATATTGCCCCACCACAGTATTGGGCACAACCCCCGCGTGCACGGGCTTGAGGCTGACAGTGTAAACTCGACCCAGGCGGTCGCCTGCCCCCTCTTGGCGGGCGGAGCTACGATACACCATTGTCGCACTCTTCACTACACCGGCCCCAATCTCACTGACAAACCCCGCCGGGCTTATATCCTTAACTTTGCGGCACCCGCCAAAAAGCGAGAGGCGGCGCGAGACTTCCCTTGGCAGGCCATCCGGCAAACAGCCCGTGATGAACGCCGGAGAAAAGCTGGTGTAAAATCAACATCGGGGGGAAAGCTAATGTAACTCGACCAAACCAAATTTTGTGATTGACCGCATCGATACTTTTGGCGTTACTTTTTATAGGAGAAACATGTAGTGAAAAAAATAATATGGAATGCACTGTTGGTTTTGGTTAGCGGGGCGGTGATCGCTGCGTGCGCTCAAGCACCGGCCCAAGTAAGAATTGTTGAAACCGTCGTGGTCGAAAAGGAAGTTGAGAAAACAGTTGAGGTAGTGGTCACCGTTGAGGTACCAAAAGCAGCGGAGGCTGCAGGTCCGGCTTACGAAGGAGTCACCCTCAACATTTTGGCAAACACTGGGCCTTTTATCATCGGCCCTGTGTACAAGCATGCCCCCGACTTTGAAGCCAAGACCGGCGCAAAGATAACCGCCAGCGAGATCCCTTATGGTGAACTATTCCCCAAGATGATGCAAATGGCTGCTACCCAGAGTTCCGAGTTTGACCTGCTCCTATTGCCTAGTACTTGGATGGCGGACCTGGCTGAAATCGGCTTCATCATCCCGCTCGACCCATATGTTAACGCTGATCTTGAAGATCCTGAACTGGCTTGGAGCGACATTCCCGATGGCATGAAGGCCAAGAATAGCTGGGGCGGGCGGATGTACGCAATGATTGTTGACAACGACAACCATTCGCTGTTTTACCGCAAAGACGTGCTGGGCGATGCCAAGTGGCAGGAGGAATACAAGAAGGAAACCGGCAAGGATTTACCCAACCCCCCGACCACGATGGACGAGCTGCTCGCAGTAGCCAAGTTCTTTAAAGGCAAGGATTGGGCTGGTGATGGAAATCCGGATCTACATAACTCCTTTGTGACCAGTATTACCCGGGGCAATCAGGCGCTCTGGTACTCTTATTCGTGGCTCACTGCCTACGGCGTTGTTCCAACGGAAAAGGCCTCGGCGCAGGGTATCTTCCTGTTTGACCCGAAGGATATGACCCCCCTTGTCAACAATCCTGGGTATGTGAGAGCCATCGAGAAGTACACCGAGATGGTGAATTGCTGCGTCCGCCCTGGCAAAGACTCTGTGCGAGGCGACGTTATTAGTGAAATAGTCAACGGGACCACCTTATTGGCACTGGATTGGGGTGACATCGGGCCAGCAACAGTGGGCAAGGACTCCGTTGTTGCGGGTAAAGTAGGTTTTGCGCCTGCGCCCGGAAGCAAAGAGTATTACGATTGGCAGACGGATAAATGGGTCGAGACGGACAAGGTCAAGTATTCCCCCGCCCACGCTTTTAATGGCTGGGCGTTCATGATCACCCGCACTTCCAAAAATCCGCAAGCTGCTTGGGACCTGATTAAGTATCTTGCCAGCCCAGAGATTAGCGCTGAGGACGTAGCCAGCCCGGACAGCGGCGATCAGCCCTGGCGCATCTCCCACTCCAGTAATCTTGATCCTTGGGTTGCTGCCGGCTGGGGTAAAGAAGATGCTAAGGCCTATGTCGAGAGCATCGTGGCCACCACCGATCATCCTAATGCCGTGTTCGACATTCGCATTCCTGGTGCACCCCGCTACCAGGAGGCTATCGAACTACAGCTTTCCCGAGCTCTGGCCGGCGAGATTTCGCCGAAAGAGGCCATGGATCTGGCGGCGATAGAAATGGAAAAAATTACGGACGACATCGGCCGGGAGAAACAACTTTTGGCTTACAAGGGGCACCTTGGACTAAAGTAATTTGTTGGGAAAACAGGGAGACAGATTGTTTTTGTCTCCCTGTTCGCCCGCCTCTAACCCGCAGCCCGTTTTTAGCTCCAGTGTCGGGATCAGATATGAACCACACAGATCGTATATCCAAAAATTTTCGATGGTGGTTTCCTATACCCGTCTGGTTTGAACGGAACATCAAATATTGGTTTGTCATGCCCACGGTTGTCTACCTGCTTCTGTTGGGCATTTTTCCGCTCATATTTTCTCTCTTTTTGGTGTTTACGTCGTGGCAGCCGGGCTCTGGCGGGCTGAAATTCGTCGGCCTGCGCAACCTCCAAACCCTTTCCTACGATGACCGTTTTTGGCATTCGCTTTGGTTAACAGTATTTTTCGTGCTTGTGGCCGTAACCGTCGAGCTGCTTCTCGGGCTAGTTGTGGCCTTGATGTTGCAGGCGAAGATAAAAGGCAACCACTTTTTTCGGTTGGCAATTAGCATTCCCATCTTGCTCACACCGATTTCTGTTTCACATACTTGGCGCTTGATGTTCGACTTCGTCCGCGGCCCGGCAAACTACCTCCCGAAGGTATTTGGATTGCCAGGGGTGATGTGGCTTGGCAATCCTGACGTAGTAATATTTACGATGATCCTGGTTGACATCTGGCAGTGGACCCCTTTCGTGGCTCTGGTACTTCTGGCCGGACTGGAGGCTCAAGATGTGGAGTTATATGAAGCGGCTGTTGTAGATGGCGCTTCTTTATTGGACCTATTGCGCAACATCGCACTACCGCTGCTGGTGCCTTTTATTGTCACTAGCCTCCTGTTGCGATCCATCCAGGCGTTAAAAGTTTTTGACACTGTCTTTGTATTGACTGGCGGAGGCCCAGGTACCGCCTCAGAGGTAGTGACTGTGTATGGCTACTCGGCCCATTTTCGCACATTTAATATGGGCTACCTTTCAGCGCTATCTTGGGTGTTACTGCTAATGACCACCATATTTTTTATCTTCTTTGCCCGTAACTTTCGACAGTCTCGCCAAAACTAGTTACTAGAGGGTACTTCAATGGGAATTGAGAATAGTCGCATTGGCAGGCTGTTAGCCTATAGCCTACTGATTGTATGGTTGATTTTCGCCCTTTTCCCACTCTACTTCTCCTTGATCACGTCCATCAAGAGCCTAAAAGACGTGTACTCCCCTACACCATCGTTTCTGCCATTCATTGATTTCAGCCCAACTTTGGAGGCTTGGAGGGGTATGTTCAAGCAGGCGGCGGGTGGCCGCCTTCTGTTTATCTTCAAAAACAGCGGGGTGGTCGCCATGGGGAGCGCGATCGGAGCAACTTTACTGGGTTCACTTGCTGCCTATGGTTTGGCCCGTTTTCGGTTTCAAAGCTGGAAAAACGAGGACATCGGTTTCTTCTTTATTTCCCAGCTTATGTTTCCGCCGATTGCTCTGGCCGTACCCTATTTCATTTTATTCAACTGGCTAAGTATGCTGGACAAACTATCGACCCTCATCCTGATTTACACGGCTATGAACACGCCGCTAGTAGTCTGGCTTTTGTGGGATTTTTTTAGGGAACTGCCGGTCGAGATTGAGGAAGCCGCCCTAGTGGATGGATGCTCCCGGTTGGGAACCTTCTTTCGAATTGCTTTGCCCTTAGCAGTGCCGGGGATTGTAGTGGCTTTTCTTTTCTCTTTTGTGTTTGCGTGGAACGAATTTCTCTTTGCCTTGACCCTGACCACTGATCAGGCCAAAACATTGCCATTCCAGATCGCTGGCAACGTGACCAACACTGGTCCACGCTATCCGGATATAGCTGCCCAGAGCATCTTTGTTTTGATTCCGCCGTTGTTGGTTGCCCTCGCCGCTGGCAGGCATATCGTCAGAGGACTCACTTTGGGGGCGGTCAAGTGACATTGGGACCGCATGTCGTCAGTAATGGAGTTAGTTGATTAGCTGTGAGAAAAGCCGCTGGGGCCGGGTGATGGTATATGCTGGGTTTGTTGTGAGGGGTCTGTGCACGCTTTCCCAAATATATTGGAAGTCCATTACCGCTTGTAAGAGCCCGAATGACGTTTATACTTTCCGCCCAAGTTCCTCCCCTTTGTAGATTTTGTCCCACTTCAATGCCTGAAAAGACAATAATTATGGTGGACAGGGCGGCGTGGAGGGTGGGCGGCTGCGTTTTAGTGCCAAGAACAGCCTGGCGGCGGTCCTGCGCGAGGACAGAACTGACCTGATTAACCAAAATAATATGTAACTTACCAAATTCTTTTGCTCATCACTCGTCGTGCATCACTTGTTCGAGTTTCAACGCATTTGAAATGCACCAGACTGAGATGGGATGGAGTGTATTGTTAAATGACTACACTGTTAGGTATTGATCTGGGCACGTCCGGCTGTAAAGCAGTTCTTTTTGACCCCAGCGGCCGTATCCTAGCCTCTGGCCAAAGCGAGTATCCGATGCAGTCTCCTCAACCTGGTTGGGGAGAACAAGACGCTGAACTATGGTGGGCAGCAACCTGTCAGGCTGTTCGAGCCGCCCTAAACGCTGCTCAACTTCCCCCGGCTGAAGTCTCTGGCGTGGGCTTATCTGGGCAGGGAGCTGCCGTGCTGCCGGTTGACAAGGCCGGCCAACCCCTCCGCCCGGCCTTGTTGTATCTGGACAAGCGTTCTGACCAGATTTGCGCTCGGTTGCGTCGCGAAATTCCGGAAGAGACTGTCTTGCGAGTCAACGGCAACCCGATAGCCCCGCAAATTACCGGAACGCGGCTGGTCTGGATCCGAGAGCACGAGCCGCACGTTTATGCGGCTATGGCCAAGTTTTTATCGGCCGTAGGCTTTATGGGTTATCGGTTGACTGGCCGGTTGGCGATGAGTGTAACGGAGGGTGGGCTTGCGGGGGTGTTTGATATCTCCGCACTGGACTGGTCAGATGAAATGTTGGCTAGCTATGGTCTGGAGCGCCACAAGCTGCCAGAAGTATTGCCGTGCGGACAGGTGCTGGGTCGCGTCACTGCGGATGCCGGGGCGGCAACCGGTTTGCTAGTGGGCACCCCTGTAATTGTGGGCGGCTTCGATGGGGCGGTGACCAGTGTGGGAGTTGGAGCAATTGCGCCGGGGCAGGTGGCTGCCTCGTTGGGCACCAGCTTTGCTCCCTTGGCTCTTTCGCCCCGCCCCACGCCGCTGCCTGGCTTGATGATTGTGCCGGCGGGTCTGCCTCAACAGTGGCTTTTGGCAGGCGTTGTTGATGGAGCCGGTGGTGCCTTGCGTTGGTTCCGAGACCAATTGGGGGAGTCGGAGCGAAGTCAGGCTGAGATAACTGGTTTCTCCCCTTATTCTATTATGGACCGCGAAGTCGAGGCAACGCCGCCCGGCGCCGATGGGCTTCTTTTCTTGCCATATATGGCCGGGGCGCGCAACCCAGTTAATATGCCCATGGCACGCGGGGCGCTATGGGGACTGACCTTACGGCACCAGCGCGCTCACCTCCTGCGGGCGGTATTGGAGGGTGCAGCATTCGGCATGCGTCATAACCTTACCGCTATGACCGAAGGCGGGGTCATGGTCACTGAGATTATTGCCAGCGGCGGCGCGGCCCGCAGCGATGTATGGCTTCAAATCATCGCTGATGTTGCCCAAGTACCTGTGGTCCGAACTTATGTAACCGAAGGAACATGCCTCGCCGTCGCTATTTTGGCCGGGGTGGCAGTTGGGGTTTACTCGGATGTGGCTCAAGCAATCCGGACCATTAAGGCCGCAGGGCAACCCGATTCTTCATTTTACCCTCGTCCCGAATATGCATCAGTCTACCGGGAGTTGTTTGAGGAATATCTTGCCTTGAGTCCGCTTGCCGCTAAGAAAGCTGGGTGAGATTAGGGCTCGAGGATTAGGAATTGTGTAAAAAGAGCAAAAAGTTGCGCACACTTAAGAAATCTGAACAGGCAGTTTCCTCGCTTCTAGATTCGCATTCTGGGCCCGGCGTGTCGGGGTTACGTGAAACAAAGATGCCTCGAGTGATAAGTTTGGGTGAGGCCGTAATGGACTTATTTGCCCAGCCGGCAGGTGTACCTTTGAAAGAAGCCGGTAGTTTTATTCCAGCGCCGGGCGGCTCTTCCGCTAATGTGGCCGTTGCCCTTGCTCGACTGGGGTTAGAAGTGGGTTTCATTGGCTTGGTAGGGGACGACCCCTTTGGTCTGTTATTTACTGACCTGCTCCGTGCAGAGGGCGTTGATATTGCTCATTTCCACCGCTTGGCCGGCAGTTCAACCGCAATAGCCTTGGTGGCTTCCGATAGCCCAAATGACCAAGATTTCATCGTTCATCGTGGCGCTGCTGCCCAACTAGGACTAGCCGACTTAAATCGCGCCTACATCACCTCTGCGGAGATATTGGTGTGTGGCTCGATGACTCTGTCTGAGGCTGGCCAAGGACCCGCCTTACGGGCGGCAGTGACTTGGGCTAACGAAGAAGGAGTTTTAGTGGCTTATGACGCCAACCTTCGGCCGAAATTATGGGAAAGTCTGGATGCTGCTCGCAAGGGTATTTTGGCAGGGATGCGAGGGGTTTCCATTTGTAAGGTCAACAAGATAGAGCTAGAGCTGCTGGCCGGAACCAAGGATCTAGCTACTGGGAGTCGTTGGATTCTCAGCCAAGGGCCGCGACTTTGCCTAGTTACGCTCGGGCGTGATGGTGCTTATTTCAACAACGGCCGCACCGAAGGCCATGTACCCGGTTTCAAAGCAGATGAGGTTGACTCGACCGGTTGTGGGGATGCTTTTCTGGCCGGAGCGATTTTAGGTTTTTTAGAGGCACGTCTCTCCCTAGAGGATTTGGATGAGCTAAGCTTGTACCGTCTAGTACGGTTTGCTAATGCTGCCGGAGCTTTGACCGCCGCCGGTTCAGGTGCGATGGCTGCCTTGCCCCGTCGGACCGCGGTTGAGCGGTTGTTGTCCGAGCACCAAGAAATCTAGCTAGGGCTGGCTGTGAACCACTCCTTGTCCATTGTAAAATCATAAAATAGGATGGCAATTTGAGAGTTTATGAAAGAATTAATACCGTCAGGACCGAGAACGTGTAAACCATTAAGCAGGCGAACCCCGTTGTGGAAATCGAATGGGATGTTGGAAAAAGATCACGCCTCTGTTCTAATGGGAGCGTCGATGATTAGTGGAAACCCTCTACAGGTCGATGTAGAGCTTGGGCTGCTGGACGAGGGCGGTATCGATCTGCTCCACTTTGACGTCATGGACGGTAATTTTGTGCCGCGCTTGGGTTTGGCGCCTGAACTGGTCAAAGCCGTAAGGCACAAGTCTGACCTGGCCATCGATGTCCACCTGATGGTGTCAGACCCGGAAAGATACATCCCCGTCTTTGCAAAAGCTGGCGCAGATATCATTTTCATTCATTATGAAGCATCCGTGCATTTGCCCAGGCTTTTGGCGCTTATCCGCCGCCATGGGGTCCGACCTGGCCTGGCCTTGAACCCAGCTACATCTCCTGATTTGATAAAATATGTCTTGGATGACATTGAAATCATCCTCTTGATGACGGTCAATCCTGGCAGTGTCGGTGAACAATTTATCCCCGGTTCGATTAGCAAAATTGCCGATGTCCGCCTACAAATAGCGGACCGAGCAGAGCATATCCACATACTCATCGATGGCAATGTCAATCTGGACAATGCGCCTGAGATGGTTCGCTCAGGAGCTACTATTCTGGTTTGTGGTTCCTCCAGTATTTTCAAACCAGAAACCAATTTGAGAGATAGCCTCCGGACTTTCCGGCGTGATCTTGCAGCGCGCATTGTTAGTGCCTAGAAGTGCAAAAACAATTGAGATAGGGACTAAGAGCAATGTCAAAATTTGAACAAATGCTGCGACAAGCCGGTGTAGATATAGCGGCTGCTACGATTGGTTTGGACATTGGTTTGTTTATTCAGTCCGGCGCAGAAGAAGCTTACGGTAATCATCACTGGCTGGTCATTCAACATCCGGTTGTGGGTGCCGTGATTAACGCCGTGCCCGCTATCGACCACACTCACTCAGTACCGTGGGAAGAGTGGTTCGTGATGGAAGGGGCTTTGCATCACCACATTCTTTATACGGTAAAGCAGCTGGCAAGCTCTGATACCTGGCAAGGTGAACTGGACGACAAACTCCATCCGCCGCAAGTGTTGGGTCCATTGTGGCATGTGCATAACAGTTCTAATGCCACCCCTCTGCTTTTAAGCTAGGTACGGATCAAAGTTTGCCGACTAATTCTTTATAGAATAGGGGTTTGCTTATCGCCAACACCGCTGTTGTGGGGTATTTCGTCGTTAGAATTTCCGCTGGACTAAATTTTCCCATATGTAGAAAAAACTGCGGGAAGTAGCCTGATTGGTCGGGGCCGGAACTCAATAGATTGAACTTGTTGATATTCGGCCTAGGTTCGTCCATCCTGACCGGCGCTGCGCTCAACTTCCTTGGCCTCGGCGCCGAGCCTCCTACCGCCGAGTGGGGTGCGATGCTCAACTCTGGGATGAAATTTGTCCGCCAAGCTTGGTGGCTTACCGTTTTCCCCGGTGCTGGGATTTTCTTGGCCGTGCTG
>SXGS01569291.1_pt1 | contig 25424 bp, 26 predicted proteins | sample 3174681 | NCBI WGS metagenome assembly SXGS01 (sample SAMN11356861, study PRJNA531348) | freshwater metagenome | isolation source: freshwater sample F1-80 | place: China: Fuxian Lake, Yuxi | collected 2017-12-25 | reverse complement strand
CACGCAACCCTTTGACGTTTCCAATGAAATGAACTTTGCCATCCGCAGTAATAGCCAAGGTGTAATTTTTGCCGCAATGCACTTGAATAACGGAATCCAAATCAGGCGGAACATCGCATTGTTTGCTGCAATTTTTCCCACAACAATACAACTTTCCTGTTTCCGTTATAACAGCTACGTGATCAAATCCCCGATCAAATGAAACAATTTTTCCAATTTCCAACAAACCGGGATACACGGATGGTTTACACATAACTAATTTCCCATCGGTTGTCAGCGCGATTGTTTCTAGTGTAACGTCTGCGATTACATCCGCGATGTTACCATTGCAAAATAATTGTTTGTGTGCGGATTCGCGCATTTTTTCGTATATAAAATCTGTGTAAACAATGGATTCACCAAAAGCTTCGCCCCAACACACAACATTTCCATGAGTTATTGCAGAAGTTATATTCCATCCACAATAAACATGTGTCACATCCACCAAATCTGGCGGAACATTGCATTGACCGCAATCATTACAGCCCCAACAAACAACCCGACCTTCCGCGGTTATAGCTGCAGCATGACTGTGCCCGCACCAAATGGACACAACATTTTCTAAATCCGCAGGAACCTCACATTGTTTGCGACCATTATCTCCCCAACAAATGACACGACCATCAGAAGTTAACGCAATTGTTGTGTTTTCTTCACAGCAAATAGCGACAACGTGTTCCAAATCTGGAGGAACGTTGCATTGTCCATGCCAAGTTTCTCCCCAACAAACAACTCGACCGTCCGCGGTTAATACTGCCACGTGTTTACTTCCACAACAAATGGACACGGCGTTTTCTATGTGAGGTTGATCAATGTATTGTTTTGATTTTTTGGGCTGTTTTTTTCTCCAGCAAACAACCTGGCGATCTGAATTAATAACGGCGATAAAATCTGGATTGCATGCGACAGTTTTGTTTGGTGATGCGGATGCGAAATAAAAAGACATGTCGCCAGCGGTGCATTTACTTGTCAATTTGGTTATAAGTTTGTTCAGGCTGTTTCCGTGGTTTGTGTAATTATCTTCTGTTTTTTCTCTTTCGTCGCCAACCTTGACTGTTAGAGAGAAACCCGGGCGGTTATAGTAATACAACCATGCCAGTTTGAACAACTAATCCTTCTGGAACATTGTATTTCTTGCTGTTGCTGCCCCAACAAACAACCCGACCTTCTGCGGTTATCGCTGCAGTACACCAATCTCCGCAACTAATGGCAACAATATTTTCCAAATCTTCTGGGACATTGCATCTGTCACCTTTTGTGTTACCCCAATAAATAATGGCTCCATTTGTGGTGACTGCAACGGAATGCTCATCTCCGCAACTTATTAATACAACATTTTCCAAACCCGCGGGCACATCACAACAACCATATCTATTACATCCCCAACAAACAACTCGACCTTCTGCAGTTAACGCTGCTGTATGCTGATAACCACAACTAATAGCAATAACATTTTCCAACCCCGCAGGAACATCACATACCCCGTAGCGATCATCCCCCCAACAAACAACTTTACCTTCTGTAGTAAGAGCTGCAACATGAGAACGTCCACTACTAATGGCAACCACGTTTTCCAAGTCTGGAGGAACGTCACATTGAAAATCTGAATTACTACCCCAACAAACAACCCGACCTGCCGCGGTTATAACAGCTGTATGATATTTACCACAACAAACCGACGCGGCGGTTTCCAAGTCCCGGGGAACTTTGTTGTGTTCAATCTGATAAGGTCCCCACGACACAACACGACCTTCTGCAGTTAACGCGACTGTATGCAATTCTCCACAACTAACTTCGACAACATTGTCCAAGTCTTCCGGAACATTGCATTGTCCATAATTATTTTTTCCCCAACAAACAACCCGTCCTTCTGCGGTCACTGCCGCCGCATGTTTAAAACACGATAATGTTTTACGCATCATATTCACGATTGAGCTTTGTTATTGTTGTGTTTTATTGCATCAGTTTTCGCGGTCGCACATGTACAAACATCATTGTTCTCTGTAAAAACTATAGACCGCAAAAACTATGGTTTTTACTCCGACAAAACTATATGTCATCATCAACCACAGCGGAAACTTGTTATTATTTACCAGAACCTCCCCGGGTTTGGTCACGAGTTCAGAACCCATGTACCTACATCATAGCTGGATCAGATTATTCGGAGGTGTACATTCCGCTGACGGGTCAAACAACAACACTAGCGCAAGCGAATTATGAAACGGCTCAGTTCAAAAAGGGCAATGTATTGCAATACAAGGGTAACAGTTCTCGTTTGACGAAACAACAACGATATTCCCAAATCGCCCGAGGAGCTTGGTCAAATCGAACCAAAGTATTTGCCACTCAATCTGAGACTTATACAAACCCGAATACCAAAAACATGATGCGAGTTGGAACACAAACCTGGACGTATCCGAATCCCGTGGTGGGAAAACCGAACAATCCCGCGGGACCGTTTATGTGTGGTGTGGAAAATCCTGCGGTGTGTAGCGGCGAGGCAGCAACAAACGTTGTAGATGGTGGCACCCTTGTGTGTGGACCTCTCGAAAATCCTTGCAGCGGACAGGTCCTTGTTCCGCCGAATACCGCTGCTACCGTGTGTTTTTCTGCATCTGCATCAAATGTACCCGGTGGTGGAATATTGTGTTGGAATGCCCGAATTCCGACCTATTTCCCCAGACAACAATATTTTATGAACAATAGCGGAGACAAATTTCCTCAGGGATACAAACATTTGGTCAGTGCTGTACACAAATAGGTCCTGGATAGCGTCAAAAAATTTTTCTCTCGCCACCGAATTGTGGAATGTGTTTTTATTTCTTCTGTTTAAGGTCAAGGTGATTTGTTTGCGGTTAAAACAGAATATAACACAGAAGAATTAAATAAAATATCAACGATTCGGTGGCGAGAGAAAAATTTTTTGAGGGTTTTCTCGCGCTTGCAGTGAAAGAAATTATTTTGCTGCGCCGCAAAAACTGATTGCAATTGAGAAAAGATGCGTCAACAATTTGGTGTAACTTTGTATTGAGCATTTCTCTCCTGTTTATCCACCGAATGCGCCTTCAATTGACCAGGCGAGCGGGGCTTGCCGTAGGGGAAGTCTCCTTGGAGACGACGGCTTGCACAGCAAGCCCAACCATCGGTTCCCTACTAAAACTGAGTTAAAACTATCTCCCCTATAGTAGTGGAACCGCCAACCATCGCAGCGCCACAAAATGTATCTTGGACCCAAAGGATATACCATACCGAAATCTCTCTTAACTGCAGAACAACATCATAAAATACGGGACGATTTGACCATTCAACCCGAGAAGTTTGGCGCTGGTGGTGCTCCAGCAGGGGCTGCAATGTTCCCCGTGTACCGAGAATCTGCCACGAAATTCTTTGTTCCCAGGCATTATGGTGCAAAACATTTCGGCGAAATCCCAGCAGATCAAGTGCGGTTGCCAGAAGGAGAAGACATTCATTTGACCTTTGCTGGAAGATTAAAGCCGGAACAGGAAAAAGCTGCGCAAAAATTCGAGGAACATTTGCGCACACATGCGCCGGGATTTGGCGGTGGATTATTAGAAGTTTATTGTGGATGGGGCAAAACCGCGTGGTTTATGTATGCGATCGCATGTATTTTGCGGAAGAAAACTCTGTTTATTGTGCACAAAGAATGCCTAATGACCCAAGTCATAGAACGAATTGAACAATTCTTGCCAGGAGCTCGGGTAGGTAAAATACAAGGTCCAGTCATCGATGTCGAAGGAAAAGATATTGTTGTGTGCATGTTGCAAAGTTTGGTCCAAAAAACCTATGATCCCGCGGTATTTGAAAGTTTTGGCGTCACGGTTATTGACGAAGTTCACCATATTTCCAGCGAAACTTTCTCGCAAGCATTGTTCAAAGTTGTCACTCGGCACATGATTGGTTTATCTGCGACCATTAACCGAAAAGATGGAACAACTCATGTCATTAAGGCGTTTATCGGGGATGTGTTTCATAGTCAACCCCAGAAACCTTGTGACGCAGTCGTGACTATTCGTGCGGTTACTTTTAAATCAGCGGATCCAGAGTATAATCAAGTCATTACAGACTGGCGAGGAAATACCCAGAATAGTTCCATGATTAGTAAATTATGTGAATTCAATCCCAGAACAGAGTTCATTCTTCGGGTGTTGGAGGATCATGTGTTGCGAGAAGATGTGTCTGCTGCGGATGCCGCTGCCCATAAAACTCGTATGGACGCGGCTGTTGCGCCGTGCGCGGGTTGTCGACGAACGTCTGCGTATCCTGTGCGATTGCGGTGTTGCGGGCGCACAACTCATTGCATAATGTGTTTGGATGCACACACAGAGGAAGTCGAAGAACCCATCATGCAACTCGATGAACAAGGTAATCTTGTAAATACAGGGAAAACTCGCACGAAAACTGTTCAAGCTCCCTGTCCCAATTGCAGGAAGAAGAAATGGACCTATGAACAATCTTATGTGGAAAACCCCTATTTGAAACCTATTCACCACACGCACACGATTATTATGGCGCAAAATCTGAACATATTAAATTACATGTACCGCAAAATTGTGTCGCGCAATTTGGCATCAGTGGGGTTTTATATCGGAGGAATGAAAGAGAAAGATTTGCGAGTAACGGCGACTCAAAAACAAGTTATATTGGCATCATACCAAATGTGCAGCGAAGGATTGGACATTCCGACATTAAACACGGAGTTTTTGATTACACCGAAAACAGATGTGATTCAAATTCTCGGCAGAATGTTGCGGGCAAAGCACGCGGTTACGTCGCCGACATTGTATGATTTTGTGGACACTCATGGGTCATTTCAGGGACAATGGGCGAAACGCAAGAAGTATTACAAATCACAGGGGTATCGAATTGTTGCCTGTGACAGCGGACAATATAACGGTATTTCCAGCACACCCTGGCGATTATTGTGTACAGAAGTGACTGGGGGCGGGGTTCAGTCGTGTGCTGCCGCCGCCGCTGCAACAATCGACAGCGACGATGACTCAGCAGCGGTAAAAAACGTAGAAAAACTCGGCATTGATAACAGTGTGTGTTATATGGCGCCTATGTCGAAAAAAAAATAGCGAAAACAAAAAAGCCGCTAATTGTCAACAAACCAGTTCCACCAAATTGTTGGCGAGCGCCAAAAATTTTTCTCTCGATCGCGACCAATTTACCTACTTTCTTCTGGGGTAGTCGCGATCGAGAGAAAAATTTTCCGGAAGAAAATACCCAGAAGAAAACTAAAATGATCTTGTATTCTAGCAATATCACTTATTATAGAAAGCATGTCGCATAAAACCTCATTCAATTTCGATTACGACACAGGTGAACTATTCTGTTTGTTGTGTAAAAAATCTTATTATCCATACAATGATCCATTTGTAATTATTATGGATGTTCAGGCGAAGATGGATATAACATATGAGATATGCTTGCCATGCATCAGATTATTCAAACATTGTATGAAATGCAACATAGAATTTGATGAACCTTGGGAAACGGTTTATTATGACAATTCGAGTGGTGCGTATTGGTGTTCATGTTGTCAATAATTTATGTCAAATTTAATTTCACATATTTGTTTTTCTGACAACGAGTAATTCAGTAAATTTTCAATGGATGTTGTTATGTGCAATTTTTGCCAATTTTGCGGCAAAGTGTGCACATATCCGCAAGAGGAACAACCTTCATCGTTATAACTCCACATGAAACAAAATGTTTCATTCGATGGCAAACTTAATTCCCCAAGAATAAATCCTTCTGATCGAAAACTGTTGCGTATATGATGGTAAAATATGCGAGTCACAAACGGCAGAAATCCATTTTCTTTGAACATTTTTCCCAATTTTAACCACAATACGCATCCGGCATCTGCGATGTTGTAATAAATTGTGTCTTTCCAACAAATTGTGGAGAGAATACTTTCTACATGCGTGGTTGAATTGTTTCCGACTTTTTCATATTCGCTTCTGTTATCTTTATAACACAAATGCAGAAAGTCACACATAGTATCTGGAATGTTATACTTGCTAGTATTTGATGGATCAAACAATCGATCGATTAAACCCTCGCGATTACTAGGGTTTTCCATTGCCGCATTTTTGGTTTTTTTATTTTTATGTATTTTTGAGTACATTGCGGTTGTGTGTTTGCTGTGTAGGACAACTTTTGCATTCTCATTTTTTCACCGATGAATAAATCACATGATATAGTAGTGTACATAACTTGAATGCAACAAACTCGAAGAAAAAGAAATCATGCGAGAGAGCGAATGACCGCAGGTGACGCGTTTGCATCTGGCGGATATGGTTGTGTATTTTATCCGAAACTCACTTGTGCGGGCACCGGCACTGCCGGAAAAACCAAACGAACAGAAGTCAAAGGAGCCTATGTTTCCAAACTTATGCTAAAAGAGAACGCCATACAGGAGTATAACAAGATCAAATTGTTCAAAAAATATTTGCAAAGTATTCCGAATTATTCGCGTTATTTTCTGATTAACGACGTTTCTCTCTGCAAACCAACATTGACCAAAACGGACGTGACTTCATTCAAGACTCATTGCAAAAATCTGGCAAAACACAACATAACTCGAAATAATATATTTAAATCTGAAACCCTTAACAAAATGTTGTCTCTCAATTTACCGCATGGAGGCATACCTGTGGACGATTATATGGACAATATAGAATTTTATGCCCAATATTCTCATTTACATGAAATATTGGTGGAGTTGTTACAGAAGGGAATACGACCGATGAATTCTCACAATGTGTATCACTGCGATATTAAACCATCGAATATATTGATTAGCGCAGATCTCACGCGAGTTACCATTATTGACTGGGGATTGGCTATACATGTGGAAAAACGAACGACGGATATGCCGACATTTTGGTCGAATCGACCTGTGCAATTTAATATTCCTCTGTCTGCTGTGATATTTTCGAATCGTTTCAAACAAGAATACGAGTCTGCGTTGTCGACAGTAACGTATGGCGGCAGCGGAGCTAGCACAGAACAAATCGAAAAAATCGTGTATAAAATATTGTATGGCAACAATTTGAAGGAAATTACAGAAAGTTTGAGTGGAACGCGAGACACAGCTGGACGCACTCGTTCACGACGAAGCCGAAAAAGCAGCGGAATTTATGTCGAAAACATGTCCCATTATCGCTACATAAATCGAATTATGACATATATTCATGCGGGCGAGGGTGGTGGTGGCGGTGTCGGTGGAAGCAAAATAAATCCAAAAAATGCCGAAGATCTGGCAAAAGTTAACATACAATTTACAACGCCTGCGGTTGTCAAATATATGACAATTATACTGAAAAAATACACGTCCAAAGATGGAGTATTTCAAGCCTTGGAATATTTACACCGGGGTTTTTTAGGAATGGTGGACAGTGTTGGATTTATCACAAATTATTTGACGATTTTTGAACAATTAACAGAGAAACAAATAACCACACCACTTTCGACCGCGGAAACAAAATTGCGGAATTTATTGAAGGCGTTGTTTTTAGATTATATGTTTGTTCCGCATCCAACTGGGATGACTTCGGGGGATTTAGATACAAGAATGAGAGAAATCGGCGAAGTTATTCAAAACATGGGACGGCAAAATATGCGAGTGTAGTGCCTTGGTCGTTTTTGGTTTTTACAATTATCTTCTGTTTCAGAGAGAAGATAATTGATGTGCAGGGATCGTTTTGTTCTCACAAAAGTATATGAAAACTGCAATGAAAACCGCAAGAACCGCAAGAAAAATAGGAGGAGATTTGCAATCAAATGCAGCGTTTAAGCACATATTGAGTATTGGATATGAATTTGAAACCCATGATTTGGCAAAACTGTCGTTAGCAGAAGATGGCACAACATTGGTAAATTCCACATTGACTCTTGCGACAATTAAAATAGATGATTTAGAACTCATTGATGATTCGTCCTATTTAAACGCAACAGATAACACGAATGATTTTTTATTTCCAGAATACGTCGGTAAAATAACCGATGATGTTGCGTTTTATGTAACCAATGACATGGGATCCAGCGATTTTACGGATAATTTAGAAGATGTTTGTAACAAATATGCACCTATGGCGGCGACAGCGGCAGCCGAAGACGCCGAGTTTTTCGAAGGCAAGAACGATTTATACACATTTGTGCCAACCAAAGCCGGCAAAGCGCGAGCGAATGAATACAATGTCATATTTACCAAACACTTGCAAAAATCATGCAATTCATTTTCTGGCGCAGAATGGATTATGACATATTATAAACCCAATATACACCCAAATGTAATTGTGCATACATTCACACAAGCTTGTTGCATATTGACAAATCATTTATCGAAATTAACGAAAATAAATGGAGAGTTGCGATTGGGTGGCGGTGGTGCCGACGATATTGGGTGTGCCCTGTTTCATTATCCGAAAACAAATTTGTATTATTTGCAAACCATGGATGAACCCGCAGCGGCATTCAAAGTAAGAAATGTCGCCATTATTCCTCAGATGACCTTCCGAGTGAATATTGCACATGTCACGAAAGTTGTAAAAGAAATACTGAGACAACCAATGCTAAACTCACATAACGCAAAATGGATTCACAAAGAGTATGTAATGGTTGAAAATGCGTGTGATTGTGCGCGAGAACTCATTGCAAGCGCTGTGAGTCGGAAAATATTGCCTAAATTAAATGCTAAAAATATGGCGACAATTGATGGATGTGTGTTTTTGATAATATACAAGTTGAGCATGTTTGTCGACGAATATACAGAAGTCAAAAATAGACAATACGACGATTATTTGAAAAATTATTTGACGTTTTGCAGCAGACATTCGAATTATTTGATTTACAATTATTTGAAAACTTTCCTGAACAAAATCACAAACGGGAACGGAAATGCTGCTACCATCGTGCGATCTCTCTTCTGGCAACCAGAAATACTTAGAAAACACATGTATAAAACGCGCAAATATCGTGCAGCACTGACTGCGATCATTGGACAAGACAATGTGGATTATGGAAATCCTTTGGTGTCATTTGTGTCCTATTTTGATTATTTTGAAAATCCGCGAGATCCATCTGCGCGTGAATCCACCGAGTTGTCAGATGATGTCGCGGATTGGTTGTTGTATGAACACATTGACGGTTTCACTGCGCAATTTGATATATTTGAAGATGGGTCCGTGTTAATAGAAAATCGTTTATTTTTCGCTGAAATAAAGCAATATTTGGCAGCCATTCCGCAGAAAATGAAAATTAAAAAAGAAGCCATGTATGTCCGAGATTTGGCGAAAATATGTAAAGTGTTGGCGTCTGTTGCGTCGCGAACCGGAGTAAATAAAACTGTGCGCACTCGCAGAAAATAGGGAATTAAGTTCTCAACCACAGTCGCAGTCGCCGTGTACGACGTTTGCTGTGTTTTCCACGACGATGTCGCATGCGTTTGTGACATCTTCTGCGGGTTTTGGAACGTCTGCTGCCGACGCGTGCGCGATTTTTATACGCATCAATCAATTTCCCTTAGGGAAAGATCGTTTGCCTTAGCAAACTCAACTCAAATATCACGCGTTTATCCGCAGAAGATAAGTTAACCGAGTCAACGAAAATATCATCGGGTTCAGTTATCAAGTCATATTCATCTTCTGGTATAATGCTGAGAGCTTGTTGAATATTTGCAGGAAAAGTAGACACGTCAAAGGGTGTTTTTGCGTGAATTACTTCAGATTTTGCCCGGATTATTTCTGGGAACATGTCATCTCCGGTGAGAATAATACTCATGATTTTTTCTGTTGTACCGCGACTTAACTGCGAAATAACAGAAAAACAAGTTGTACACACGCCCTCGCTTACACAGCAATTTCCGCCAAATCCATGAATTTGAACAACGTCTTGTTGGACAAACTTTTGTAATCTTTGGTCTTTTTCCCTGCAATGTATTTAATCGCAGCGGGAATTGTCATAGATTGTTCATCCACCTGGACACCAACACGCAAATACACATCGCGAGTGCCGCGATTGTACAGAATGGCAATGGATTCAATGAGTTCGTCCACGACATTTTTGTTTCCATCTTCTGTGATAAATCGCCCGATTTTGTTAAATACTCCCACGGTAATACCAACAATAATTTCCCGAGGAATGACATTATTAATCATCAAATTGTTGAAAAACCCAGCCAACGATTTGCGTTTTTCGTTGGCGCGATTGATTTCACAGAAGCGATCATAATTTTCATTTGGATCGACGTATTCAATGGTGTCAAACACATCTTTAAATAGTTCGACGTTATGATTGCAAGCGGTTCTAATAAACGCATAATTGGAATATAAATCTGAATATAAATCCGCGTATATTTTGGAATAATATCTGTTTGAGGAAGCAATTTCGAAAATTCCCGTGGATATTTTTGCCAATTCCTCTGTGCTTGCGGTGGACGTTTCATTGATAATGTCCACGATTTTACTGCGCATTTCCAGATAATTTTTGTCCGTTAACTTGTTAATACAAGACCGAATCGCGTCAATATTAGCGGCAATGCCTGTTTTTTGTTCCAATTTTGTCGGTTGAAAATCAGGGGTTGCTGCTGCGGCGCCAGCGCCCCATGTGCTTCTTGCGGGCAATCCTGTGCCCCCACCACCACCCACACTGTCCCATTCCGCATCATCGGTAATCTCTGTGGCACCCTTATGTTTTCTTTTTTTGCCAGCATCTCGTTTCCATACATCATCCCCTGCTGCCGACGATGCCGCAAATGATGACGAGTTCGCAGATGCCCCAGCAGAAAATGCAGATGTTTTACCTACCGATCCTGCACCCACCGAAGAAAAATTAGCTTGTTTCACATCCACCGGAAACCCAACTTGGACACATAAACAGGATATGGTTCGCAAAATATCTGCTGGAATAGTGTAGTTGGATCCTGTATTCATAACGCCGTAAATGTCGTCAAGAGTATATGTGGGTACAAAACACGGTTGCGACATTTGTTACAAGCGTAATTTATATTCCAGAGATGTGTTTAAGTTGTTTTCGCGCCGCTGGTTCACGCGGTTCTCACAATCGTCGTGACAACAGACGTGGTTCTGTTCGTTTTTAACAATTCCATTACCTTATCTAAATCTTCTGGGGAAGATATGACTTTACTCAACACATCTTTTACATACTGAAAGGTCAGTGAATTATATTCTCTCTTGGACTGAAGTTTGATGGAATTGCCAAATACAGGTCCTTTATTCTGTATTTCTTCTGTTATATCATCGCGTAATTCGGTTCTTCGTTTTCTTAAGACATTCAATTCGGCATTTAATTGTTCAATTCGGTCATGCAATTCAAAATACGATGATAATTTTTCTGCATTTGACATGTCTTCGCGGGCAGGACGGGTGGACGTTGCCGCTGGGGTCGCTGAGGTGATTGATCGAGTTTGCATATTTTCGCGCTGTTGTGCTGAGGTTGCATGTGTATTTCGAGTGATTTGTGGGTTCAATTTTTTGTTGACCTGTGTCAATAAAAAATGTTTCTGTTGAGTTAGGTTTCTTCTGTTTCACACAGGAGAGACCGCGCAAAGAGTGAAAACAGAAGATAAACTAGATATAACTCACCTATAAATATATGGACAACCCTGAATATATTGGTCCAGAAGACATAATTTATCACGTTGATGAAGACAAAGGCATTTATTCTGGTGGATTCAGCGTGAAATCCATATTGTTAAAGAATCATATGTCTCCAATTGTAACGGCAAATGCTGAGATTGTGGGCGGTGGTGGCGACCGCAAACCACAAACAATAACAAATGTTGCAGACATATTTAATGATTTAGTTATACCAAATTGGGCATTGTCCTATTCTCCTCGGATTTTACCGATGATGGGTGGCGAGGGCGGCAATGCCGCGCACCATGTTGAAAAAGTTTCGGAAACCATCACAGATGAATTATACAACAAATTGCTGGATCTTTTGCAATATGATGAAGGAGACACAGTGGATGTCGCAGAAGAAGTTGCAGAAGATGTGTTTGAAGGTGCGGCTGGTGGTGCTGCTGCTGCTGCCACAAAACGCAGGCGAGATCGCCACGCAAACAACAAAACTCGCCGACGATCTGGTCTGACAAACAGAAGATAACATAGATTTTGCTGTTAAGCAAAAGCTCGGTTGCAACAGGCAATATAAATAACTCAGTTGCGATGCAGGGAACCAAGTATTGGGCTTGCCGTGCAAGCCAGCGTCTCCTTTGGAGACTTCCCCTGCGACCCCTCCTTTCCCCAACATAGAAGATAATTGCAATACATGGTCGCAGTCGAGAGAAAAATTTTTGGGAGTCGGCGGCGAGTTTTGGAACAGTCAGTTTTTGCGGCAGCAAAACAATTCGTTTGCCTGTTCGGCAAAACTCATTCTTTATTTCTCTCTTTTGCCCAGAGAGAATTGAAGAATAAAGTTACATGTCGTGTGTTTGGCATTTACGGTAATTCGCTGTCTGCGTCATCTCCTGAATCGTCTACTGCCATTGCACCAGAAGAAACCGCGACCGGCACAGCAGGCGGCTGTGGAGAAAATACACTTTCTAACCAAGGATATTTTTCTTTTGCCTCAGGACATACCAATGTCAATGTCCCCAACACATACATGGCTCCCATGTGTTTTGAAGCTGGATTTATTCCCGTGGTAATAATCTCTGTAATGGCGCGCAATATTGTGTGTTTTATGTCAAAAAAACTCGTGGATGTTTCGCAGATTTTAAGGTACGAATACGGGCAGGGATTTCCGTAAGGGCAGATGTAATATTTTATATCTTCTGGCAATTCCGCGCGATAATTCCAGATGTGTGCCAATTGAATCCCGAAATATCGCATTCGATCAAAGGTCAATTTGAAAAACCATTCCGGATTACATGGACAATCTTCATATGAAATGGCTGCGCACAAATGTATGATTTCTGTGTGATATCGTTTCGCCGCTGCAGTCGCATCATCTTCTTCCAAATTTAATCCAAGCAATCGGGCATATTTCAGGAGAGAAGACAGTCTGCGCAAAAAACTTCTGGGCATGGGTTCTCTCGTGTAAGGATTTTGAACAGGAACATCCCGTTTATCGCAAGATTTACGGTAATTATCCAGGGCAACACAATTAAATCCATACAAAAATTTGTTTGAATCATAATAACTTATGAAACGTTTCATGGGAATGTCCGCGAGTTCTTCAAAGGTAAATGTATCAGAAGAATTGACACACATGTCTGTGTGAACTTTCCATTTAAACACGACTGGACCATGTCCTGACATAAATCTTCTCGCTAATTGTCCGCGAAACAGGCGTTGAACGCCAACAATCCGGCGATTCATTTCATAATACACCAGCAAACGCGCCAACATATCCGGTTTTGTTTTGCCGATTCGTAGGTTTAATGTGCGAAGTATTTTTTTCAATTCCGGGACTTTTTTCTTGTCCAATTCCGCGCGCGCATCTTTACTTTTATCCTGCAAACGAGCTTTGGTTGTCGGCAAATCAACCTCAGACTTACGGCAATGACAAAACCATTCAATATACGTTTTCAAATGAATTTTCTGAGATTCGTGCCGTATTTTTGCAAGAACAGCGGTTTTTGAAGCTTTTTTAATATATCCAACAATATTTGTGTGTGCAACCACGATATCTGTCATTTTGAACGCAAATTTTGCAACGTTACAATATATACATATATTAAAATGGTTTTGGGTGGTTTTCTCTCTGGTTTCTTTCCTGTTTGACAGAGAGAATGTTCACTTATCGATGCCGTCTGCGTCGAGTTCTGCGTCGAGTTTGGCGGTGAGTTCGTCGACGTTTGTGTCGAGTTTGGCGGCGACTGCGTCCGCGACCGCCGACCATGATACTTGCGTTTGCTGCAGCCACATTATTTTTGACGCCTGCCATTCCAGGCAATGGACCGGGAGGGGTGCCTGGAATGATATGACTTGTAAACCGCGCTGGATCATTTGTATTTCCGACATTCACATATCGCCCATCAATATTTGACAATGGCGCGGCGTTTCCATAACCTAAATTAGACGCACCTGAACCAGACATATAATTGCCGATGATTATGTTTCTACAGAGATAATTCGCAGTCAATCCAGAAGAAAAATCGAATTGTTGGCGGTCTCGGAAAATTTTTCTCTCGATTGCGACCATTCAATTCATTTTATCTTCTGTTTTCGACAGAGAACCGAAGATAAATTTCCAATAATTAGCTTTGGTGGTCTCGGTCTCAATGTCTCTTACCAACACAGAATTGTTGGCGGTTGCTGAAAAAATGCGCGTTAAATATACCGGCATGCATAGTAACCGTTCACGGGTTCGGTCACAAGCGCAGTCGCGCGCCCGCACTCGCATAAGTTCAACAACAAAAAAGAATTTACACACCAAATTGCACAATAAAACCGCGCGTGTAAATAAGACGTTGTCTGTTGTGTGTAAAAGTTCCAATGCTTGCCAAGCCATCGGGCAATATACACATATGATTTATGATTATTTTGATAAATTCGAAAAATTGTCCATGATTGTAAATGATCAAGTGACAACAATTAGTTCAGGAGCAAATGGAATTGTCTTGCGTGTACCATTCAGAAATGGTGATTATTTTGCCATTACAACCCTAAAAATATCTACAAAAGCCGCAGCAGATAATTTGTATTATGAATGGTATGTTGGAGAGAAATTTATAAATCGAGTGTGCGACGAATTTCCAGCTTTCTCTCAAACTTACGGAGCCTATTTGATGCCAAATCGCAGTCGAATCATGGATGCGCTGGCGGCAAACAATTCTATTGCCTGGGCGCCAAATTTACACCCCTATCGTCCATCATCTCTCGCAGACACCTGCGCAAAACATCCAAATGTCGCCTTTTTGGGACAATATTACGCAAACGTCCAAACGTTTTATGATTATTCGAAAAAAATAAGCGCATCCATGATAAAAACTCACATTTATGGACATTTAATGCAAATTTATTTTCCTCTGGCGGTATTTGGAAAAAATTACACACATTACGATTTGCACACAAACAATGTGCTGTTGTATAAACCATTTGAAGGACAAAAATATTTTCAAATGAATTTTCATTTTGGTTCAGGATCAGCCGCCACAACTATCAGTTTTCCTGCTGAACATATTTGCAAAATCATCGATTATGGACGCAATTATTTTAATTCTGCCTATTTCGGTGGCAGCAGCGGTGGCTACAGCACAGAAACATATTTGAAAGATATTTGCGATCACGCTGCAGAATGTCCAAAATGTGGACAATTCAAAGGATATGCTTCTATACAGGGAGATTTTCTAAGAACGAAACGTTACATAGGAACAGAAACAAATAAATCCAATCAAAGCGCAGATTTGCGGTTTGCAAACACGGTTTCCGCTTATTTAAACGTTTCCATAACATTTAAGAATAATTATGGAACTCCTGAAGACAACACTCCAAATCGCAAACCTTCGGGACAATATGTGACTCGGGTTGGCAAACCTGTGATAAATAATGTGCCACAATTAGCGATCTACATAAAAGAACAATTGCAAAATCCAGCATTACTCAAACGAATGCAAGATACTTATGTTGGATGGGAATTCATGGGAACTATTGATGTGTACGATAATGGCAAACAATACACTTTTACGCCTGCTACTTTTTTATCTCTGTCGCACAATTCATTACATAACAGCAGCAAACACAGCAGCAAACACAGCAGCAAACATAGCAGCAAACATAGTATCCGTAATATGCGAGTTGTCTCGGAACAAACTCCTATTCCGCCACGCGTTAGCAGCAGAAATATGAGAATTGTGGATGAGCAAACTCCTATTCCACCACGCGTTAGCAGCAGAAATATGCGAGTTGTCTCGGAACAAACACCTATTCCGCCACGAGTTAGCAGCAGAAATATGCGAGTTGTCTCGGAACAAACTCCCATTCCACCACGCGTTAGCAGCAGTCATAATATGAGAATCGATGACGAATAAAAAACGGACGTAGGCGGTGTGACGTGCAACAAAACAGAAGAATTAAACAAATGTGTATTTGTCTAGCCAATTATATGGTTTTTTTGCTGCGGTTTTGTCAACAACATTTAATCGAATGTGATTGTCCATGGCATCTGTGTTGAGTTCTTTACTTTCTGGAGAAGCCACGTCACCAAAATCATTGTATTTTCTGTAATCATAATTCGGAAAATAGAATTGTTTTGTCCATTCATCTTCGCCCCATTGTGCGATATATTCATTTGTTCTTCTATCATACATAAGAATAAATGCATCAATCATTTCGTAAAAATCTCTGTTTTTTTCGGGATCTTGCACTTCAGTTGCCCCCGACGCCGACGCCTGAGTTGTATTTGTGTTATCGCTGTCCTTGTCGAGTTTATTTTTGTCGTCGCAACAAACCGGCGCCGGTGGCAATGGTTCCGAAAAGGTCTCGGCATTAGCGGACAATTTTGTGTTCCATACAGAAGACGCCGCGGATTTAGTCGACACATTCATTGTCGGAAAATCTTTGTCATTGATAAAATCTTTGGCGGGTTTTGCAACAATTGTGGGTTTTAATAACATTGGAGGTTGTGTCTGCGCTTGGAATGTTACATTGGACATTTGTGGTTGTTTCATGTTTTTTGGGGGTTTTGTTTTACCTTCCTGAATTTCATCCTGAATATCCTCCGCTAAACAAGAAAATCTACTGGCAGCTTTCATAGTTATATGTATGTTGATATCATAAATATTGAGGGAGTTTTGAGTCTCAGTTTTTCTTTCACCGGGGTGAAAGAAAAACGACTGTTTGCCAGCGCAAACCCACTGGCTGTGCCCGGTTTACACCAATGAATACACTCCAGATTCATTTACACTATATTTGGCGACTATCCGAGGATTCATTCGATTGCTCAAAATATCCGACGCATCATACACGTTTCCCAAATTATCAATATGGTGAATAATTCCTTGAAAATCGTGTGTCCATACTTGGATTCTGTAAACAGGCAATTCGGAAAACACCGTTATTTTTCCTGCATGAGGATCTGTTGCAGTGGCGGCTGTCGCGGCGGACGGTGGCGCGAGACCATCTTTGAAAGCTTTGGCATGAGTCCCGCAATATACGCTTGATTTGATTCTTTTTCGCGTACATTTTTTCCCAGTTTCGCATTCCGCTGTACATCTTTCATATTCTGGGATCGGTGCCGCAGAAGTTCGTTTTTTTGTCACATCATCTTTGCTAATAATGACATCTGATGCCCCATAATCAAATATGTATTGCATAAGTTCGGTTTTTTGATTTACGTCTGTGCATCCAAGTTCGTTCAATTTGAGTCCTATGTTGTGCTTAAATTTAATGATGTAATCTTTTACCATTCCATTTAATTTGGATTGTAATTCTGTTGCAGCTGTCGCGGTTGTTGTCATGTGTGTGCGGGTTGATAGGATAATATATTGGTTTAGATGACTCAATTTTAGTAGGGAACCCGCACCGCCGACAGAGAGCTAGAGAAAACGAAATCGTAAATGAGATAAAATAAAATGTATCACATTATGGATAAGGATATGAACACTCGAACTACACGCGACGCATATTTAGAAGTTATTTTAGGACCGATGTTCTCCGGAAAAACTTCTAGAATCATAGAAATATATAAACAATGCAATATTTGTAACATTCCGGCGATTATAATAAATCATTCTCTGGATGCGCGATTTGGCAGTAAATGTTCAGATGCGGAAGTCAGCGCTGGGTTTGCTGACAAGCAAAACTTCGTTGCGGAAGTCAACGTATTTACCCACAACAATATGAGCGCTCCGTGTTTTATGACGGATTCTTTGATGAAGGCTTGGGCAAACTCTTCCATTAGTGATGCAGAAGTTATATTGATAAACGAGGCACAATTCTTCCCGGATTTGTATACATTTGTGCAAACGGTGCTACAACACAGAAAACGGATCTATGTATGTGGGTTGGATGGGGACTTTAAACGGGAAAAATTCGGGCAAATGTTGGACATTATTCCTCTGTGTGATAAAGTCGAGAAATTAACATCTCTCTGTATTCGCTGCAAAAATGGAACTCCGGGCATATTTTCCGCGCGCGTTGTCGCAACTGCAGACACCTCGCAAGTGCTGGTCGGTGGATCTGAAAGTTATATGTCTGTTTGCAGAAAATGTTATGATTGTGTGACGACGCCTGCAGACGTCACCGCGACTGCCGCAACAGAAGAAACTGGTTGTTCCGTAAATGTTATTTGTTCACCCCGATTTATTAAAATAGTATATGATATAAATGCCTTTGTAAAAATCCGCGTTGGCAAATCTATCAGTGTTAACCTTATGGGAATCACCACACATTATGACTTTACTAAAAATGCATTGACTGAAATAAATGCGGAATTACATGAATGGGTTTTACCACAAATAACTCTAGAAATGTTATTGAATCAACCTTGCAAGTTTTATGGATATGAATGCAAAACCGAGAATGAATTACACGAAATGATAGAAAAATGTATGTTGGCATTAGAATCCAATGAGGCTATCGACGCCGACACCTCTGAAGAATAGAACGATAAAACGATAAAATTAGGAAGTTATTACATAACACCTGCGCGCACGTGATGAAAAGCTATATTTCATTGCCGATTTTTTTCTGCAGTTTCATCGCAGGTTTGTTTTTTATTTATGTGTTGGGTCCAGAAATAAAAAATGTATACGTGTATCCCGGTCCAGATACCATTGGATCTTTATTACGAGATTCTTCCGGGTCTTGTTTTAAATATATCGAACGCCGCGTAACATGTCCTGCAAACTCTGCTGACATATCGCCTTTTATTGTTCAATAATATCGCCCGATTTCTTCTCTCCTACCACCAACCACAGAAGATAATAGTAAATTCTGGTCGCGGTAGAGAGAAAAATTTTCCGCAAACGCCAACAATCGTTGGGAATTTCTTTGTTATCTTTTGTTTGTCCATCAACACAGAAGATAAAGGTAAACTTTGGTCGCGATCTTTCCACCAACGCAGAAGAAAAAGTAAACTCTGGTCGCGATGGAGAGAAAAATTTTCCACGAACCCGCCAATAAATTGGTGAAACTAAATTGTTGGTTAATTTCTTTGCATCATCTCCTGTTCTCTCTGCCAATGCAGAACAAAACAGAAGAAAAAGTAAACTCTGGTCGCGATGGAGAGAAAAATTTTCCACGAACCCGCCAATAAATTGGTGAAACTAAATTGTTGGAAATTATTCGTCCGTTCACTGCGACTGGCACTGCCGATAATTCATAATTGGCAGCATTGTGTCCAATCACGTCTTCAATTGACCAGGCGAGCGGGGCTCCCGCCGCTTAGAACAATGAAAGGAGGGGTCGTAGGGGGAGTCTCCGTTGGAGACGACGGCAAGCCCAATCCTTGGTTCCCTGCATTAGCTTTGATATGCTGGACTGGAGGATCCTTTTGGAGGCACAGGGGCGACATATACAGAAGGCGTTGGCGTTGGTGTCGGCTGTACAGCGCCAGGATCATTGGCGTGTGGATTGGGTATGATAATGTTTGGATAAGAATAATGAGCAGGATTTACTAGTGGTTGATATTCTGGGTCATAAATGATGATATTCTTCTGTTGATCCACGCTAACGACGTCCATCGGGGGCGCAGCGACAGAACCTGTAGTGGCTTTCAGTCCGAAAACATACAAAAGCATGCTTGTTATTACCGTCATCAGCACAAATGGAATAAACACAATGATCCAAGACACAACTCCCAGACCTTGTTTGCACAAAATATTCAGAAGAATTGTGACAATGATTGCCACAATGGCTTTTATAACGGCTGTATTATGCGAACCTTGATACACATCTATAATGATTTGAGTCGCAGAGAAACACATATAAATAAACGCTGGGGGGCAAATGGGCAACATGTTTGTGCGCGCACACTCACTTACTTGAGATGTATATTACACATATTGTTCTCCCGCAATAGAAAAATTTTTCTCTCGATCGAGACCAATTAATCCATTATCTTCTGGTTGGTAGCAAGAAACAACAAAAGATGACACTGTGGTTGTTTGTATAGATGAATTCGCCAACAAATCGGTGAAACTGAATTATTGGCTTTATCGCCGTCGCAGCGGTCCGCGGTCATGTGTGCAAAGCTATTTTGCGCCACGAAATATATGGATTTACGAACAGCTACCGCCAGAGAAGGATTATCTACACGAGGACCTGGTGCTGCGCAACAACCGCCGCAAAGAATGTCGTACATTGATCAATTGTATCAACCTCAGGGACCCTCGTACACCATGACTGGTGCGAATCAACTGAAAAGCGTCAATATCGCGGCTTCCAACAACGAATACACAGCAAATCCTTTCCAGGAATTAGAAGAATATAAACGCAGACAAGTCGAATCAGCTTATGCAGGGAAAAAATACACAAAAGACGTGTATGAACAATTGGATTTGAATATTGATAATTACTCCAGAGAGAACATCTATTCTCTCTTTGGTATGAAACCGGACGCGACTTTGACAGAAGATGTCATCCGAGAATCCCGAAAAATCGCCCTGAAAACTCATCCAGACAAAAGCCGTTTGGATCCCAAATATTATGTATTTTTTAGCAAAGCATTCAATAAACTTCTGGAAATATACGAATATCAGAACAAAACGTCAAAACAGGTGGACGCGTCTGCTGTGTATTCTCCGGAACTCGGGGCAGCGACGGGGGGTGTAATGAGCAAAGCCTTGGGGGGTGGTGGAGGAGTTGCTGTGGGCAATGGAGAATATCAAAACGAAGACATGGCAAGAGAAAACAAAGCTGTGTTGGATAAATATTTAGCCTCTATGCCGAAGGAAGGTGGGGCTATGAATGAGTGGTTTAACAAAGCTTTCGAACAGCAGAAAATCGAAAAGCCATCGGACAAAGGATATGGAGATTGGTTGAAATCCGACGAAGGAATTGTTTTTCATCAACCCGCAACAACTCGCGGAGATATTAACTCGGCTATGGATAAATATCGGCAAAAGCAGGAAGTTGTGGCATATACAGGAGATGTGCAAAGTTTTAATACATCGACCTTTGGAGGAATGTCGTTGATGGATTACAAACAAACAAATTTTTCTTCTGATGCGGTGTTTACTGGAGGTGGATTAGGATATACGGATTTAAAACAAGCCTATACCCAATCTGTCATGACTGTGAGCGAGGAGGATTTCAACCGGATGCGAACTTTTAAATCTGTGGACGAATATCGAGCATACAGTGATGCAAATGTTGGAGCGCCTATGTCCAAAGATGAATCTGCTCAAATTATGTTGAAACGAGATCAAGAACGAGACGCGGTGGGGGCAGATTTAGCCCATTATTATTCCACCCAATCTGCCAAGGTCGCAGAAAAATCCAACAGTTTTTGGTCGAATTTGAAACAAATTATGAACTAAGCGGCTTGCTAGGCTAGTATTTCTCTCCAGGGTTCGTGTGAATCCTGGAGAGAAATGTTTATTAATAATCGCAATCACGAAAATAAATGTCTGTATCGCATAAATCATAATCGCGCAAATCATACATGTCTTGTTCCGCAAAATCGTCTGTGATGCCTGCACCTACGCTAGACGTGGCACTTGCAGCAACAGCCGCACCTGGCAAAAACGTGTTTATATATTTGTTTAATCGAATGACTTCTGGTTTTGTGATGTTTGTGTTGGCAAACACATCTGCAGAAATGTATTTTATTCGAGACACTGTTGTGGGCAATTCATGCGGTAAATTGGCAGTTGTAGCAGAAGGTGCATATAATTGAATAAAAAAGGCAAACAAATCTTTTTCATCCATCCCGAATTTTTGACACATGTCCAAAATAAAATGGGCATTTTTATGTTCTGTGACGCATTTTGTGAGAATTTTTGTGAATCTTGGTGGAGACGCGACGACGACGCTAGCTGCAGAAGTGTCGCCACCACCACACCGTTTGTGCAATTCTCGAGCATTTCTGAAGGTTTTTACCAAGGAACTCATTTCATTAAATTGCCAAATTTGATATTGATAGGTTAACTTATCTATTTTATCCATGTCGCATATTCCCTGCAATTGGTCGACATATATGGATAATGTGTCACCTGGCGTGGTTGTGTGTGCTGTGACCGAAAATAAATGATCTGGAAGATTTTCGTGCCACATAAGTCCTACAGAGGTTCTGTGACATTCATCGATTGCTGCATCGTGCATGTGTATCGTATATGGCGAATATTTCCCGGAAAACACATTTTCCACGATTTTTTTCGGATCAGCGTCGTTCATTTTTGTCCGCAAAGTTGAAAATATCGCGGCGAATTCTTCCGAAGTTGATACGCCGCGCAATTCTCCGAGATTGAATAATTTCCGCAAATCACGCCCCGCATATTGAGCTATATCTTGTTGTAATGCAACGCCGACTCCACAGAACATCGCGTCAATTATGTTCCAGCGCGCGACGTCTGAAACAGAAGGAAATGGCAATACGTGACATAATTTCGCCAAATCGGACATTTTTTTGTCCATTTTGCAGTTACTAATGCACACAATCGGGGTGATTGTTGCGGGCGCTGCCGCGGATTTTTTAGCTGACGATTTTTTCGTTTTTGCCTCTGCTTTTTTCGGTCGAATAAGTTTTGTTAGGGCTGAAAAACCACCTTTATCGCCATTGATATTTAATCCATCCAGTTCATCCATTAATATAATATTTTTCATTTGTTTGGTCGCATCCCTGCAAATCGAGCTTTGACTTGCGCAACCAAGATTTGCCTGTCGACAAATGACCCGTTTATCTGAAGTAATTTGATTGGACATGGTTGCAATTACATCTGAATTTCTGCAATCTCCGGCATCATACGCAATCACATTATACCCGAGTTCAAACAATATGTTTGTAATGCACACGGTTTTACCAATACCGGGTTCCCCATAAATATAAATACATCGTTTGTCTGTTGGCGCGTTAATACTTTCCAACATTCGTCGCAATGTTGTGACAAGTTCTGCGTGAGGTGGAGACAATTTGTGCAATTCAAAGGTTATGTGGGGTGAAGTCGTGGTTGTCTGGGTCGTTGTCATCTGTATCGGCGGTGGTTGCATCGGCGTTGTCGCCATCAGAAGGTGTTGTATATATGTGTAAATTTCTTACAAGTCTTTTTTTATGCGAATTTTTGTATAAGCCTTGTTCTGCGAAAAATCCGACCAACCACCGAAGACAGTTACCGGCATGCCTCCCATCTGCATGAATTCGTAAAAAATACAAGGCGTTGGCGTATATGTCACCGCGATAGGTGAATTTCTTGCGCAGCCATATTTTCCATTTTACGGGAACAATTCGTTTCAATAATTCAGCGGAATCTATGTTAATAGCTCGAATCGCCATTCGCCATGTCCACAAATCCGGCGATTTGCGGCTTTTTTCGGCAACATAGGTTTCAAATCCTGCGAAATGTAATACCCCGAATTCAGCAGGAGAGAAATAGTATTTGACATGATTGGCGATTTCTTGCGGAAAAACGTGACCACAAAATTGCATGGTTTGTGCGTGTGCAACACATGTGTATCTCGAGGTAGTTTTATGCGATTTTTTTGTGCGTGTGTGAGTTTTTCTTTTGATTGTTTCTCTGTTAATCAAAAAAAATAATCAAAAGAAAACCAAGGATTTACGACATATTGCAGTTATCTTGCGGGGTTTTCACGGTTTCATTCGGCTTTTTATAGGGTTGACCATGATGAATTATGACCATTTTTGTGTAGATTTTTTCTGGTTCGCGATAAGGTTGTCCGTGATGTCTTGTGACCATGAGCGTCATGGGTGGTATCGGAACAGGAACATCCGTGAAACATGTGCTGCCTTGCAAAGTAAGTGGTGGCGCCAGTGCCGCAGAAGGTTTATTGTAAGGTTGTCCATGATGAGCGACCGCCATATAGGTCACATCTGTCGCAGAAGGTTGATTATACGGTTGTCCATGATGAGATACCGCCATATTGGTGGTAATTGTAAAAGTAGATGACGCAGATGCAGCAGAAGGTTTATTGTATGGCTGTCCATGATGAGACACAACCATGTCTGTACTACACGTAAAATCCGAACTAATTGGACGATTATAGGGTTGTCCATGTTGAGACACGAGCATTCGAGATTGACCTACGGGGCGATTTGTTGTTGCCGAGGGTCGATTGTATGGTTGTCCATGATGCCTCGTCGCCATAAATGTCGCCGATTCATTCTGCAGTTTTGCAGCTTGTTGCATTAATTTTTCCAAATCTTCCAGAGTTTCGCCGCCAGTTGGTTGCATGAAGTGTTATGCGAGAGAAGTATTTATACGAGTTTTCTCTATGTTTCGCAGTCGAACCGGAATCAAAAAGCACACAAATACAACTGTCGATATGCTACGCATGCAGCAAGTCGCACAACCGTTTGACATCACTGCGGTCAATAGAAACGAAATATTGGAAATTATGCGCACAGAACAGGAGGTAAGATATTCAGATGTTATGCAGAATGTTTATACCAAACAACAAGTCAGAGAGAACGGAGCTCCAGAAGATATTGCCCCAATAAACGTCGATGTGGAAATACAAAAATATGTGTTGCGCAAATTTGGATATTCAGATGATGCCGCGTCTCTCCAGGAGTATTGGAAGATACCATCGACCTATTGGACAGATGATGAAATCAAACAGTCCATATTTTACATGAAACACAACATATTTTCCTATCCACCGTGTTCTGTAGGAGGCGCAGTTGTGGACGCATCATTGTTGACGTATCCCGATTTGTCGCCGAAAAGTGGTGCGGAATTGCGTCTCCGGGGCGGCAACCGTCCAGTCGTTATATTTGCCGGAAGTATGACCTGACCTCCGTTTCGTATGTCCATGAATGCGTATCAGTCATTTTATGAGACATACCGGGACATAGCGGACATTTATATTTTGTATATTTTGGAGGCTCATTTCGTGGAAAAAGACGATGTTGGTAAAATCATTGGTGGCTGGCCTATCGGCAAGTTATTCAATTATCCTCAGCATAAAACTCTGCAAGATCGGTGTGCAATGGTGGAAGTTTTGTTGAATACGTATCATCCAACCATTCCGATTTTGCTGGATACCATGGCAAATGAATTCCAAAACGCGTATCGACCTTGGCCGGATAGAGCCTATGTATTTCATCAAGGTCACATTCAATACATGGCTCGAATTAATGACGATGGCAGTAGAAATGCCATGTGGTGTGACGAAATCGCTCCGATGTTGGACGCGTTTCGAACACACACAGATTAATTACTCCATAGCAAACACAATATGACCCCCGCACATTTTCGGAATGATGGTTCT
>SXGS01584532.1_pt1 | contig 25428 bp, 20 predicted proteins | sample 3174681 | NCBI WGS metagenome assembly SXGS01 (sample SAMN11356861, study PRJNA531348) | freshwater metagenome | isolation source: freshwater sample F1-80 | place: China: Fuxian Lake, Yuxi | collected 2017-12-25 | reverse complement strand
GGGAGCGAAGTATCCGGTGACCTGATAGCCCCAGGATCCGGTGTACGGATGCTCGAGCACGGGCATGAGTTCGATGTGGGTGAATCCCATCTCCACCGCGTAATCGGGCAGTTTGTCCGCCAGTTCGCGATACGTGAGGAACCTGTTGTTTTCGCCGCGAAGCCAGGAACCGAGGTGGACCTCGTATACCGAAACCGGACTCCGTTGCCAGTCCGTTTCGGCGCGGCGCTTCATCCATGCGGCGTCGTTCCATGCGTACTTCCGCGTGTCCCACACCATCGAACCGCTCTTCGGCGCGATCTCCGCGGCGAACGCGAACGGATCGGCCTTCAGCATGCGGTATCCGTTCACCTTCGAGCGCACGAAGTACTTGTAGACCGTGCCTTCCCCGAGTCCCGGCATGAAGACTTCCCACACGCCGCCGTCGCGCATGCGCATCGGATTGCGGCGGCCGTCCCAGCCGTGGACGTCGCCTACGAGGCAGACGGTTTCGGCGTTCGGAGCCCAGACCGAGAAGGTCACGCCCGCCACTCCATCGTGCGTGGCAAGGTGAGCGCCGAGGTTTTCGTAGGCGTCGAACAGCGTCCCTTCGCCGTGCAGGTGTAACGGAAAGCCCGTCAATACAGGCGGAAATCGATAGGGATCGTCCTGCTCGAAGACACCGCCGCCGTGGAGCTTCAGGCGGAAGCGGTACGCCCCGGGATGGTGGTCGAGCCGCGCGGTGAAGAATCCGGCGTCGTGGATCCGGTCCAGGGGCGCGGCGCCGGTGGCGAGGATCAGTTCGGCGGACTCGGCTTGGGGGAGAAAGGCGCGGACCTCCCACGAGCCGGGCTGCCCGTCGCGCGGCGCGGCGTGCAACCCGAGAACTCGAAAGGCATCGCCGTGGCGGCCTTCCACGATCGCATCGACGTCGCCAGGCAGCATGACCTAATATCGTAGCAATGGAGCCATTCCGAAGTTGGGAAAAAGCGGAGTTGCATCTCCATCTCGAGGGGTCGATCGAGCCGGAAACGGCGTGCGAACTCGATCCCACGGTGTCGCTCGAGGAGGCCGCCGCGCGGTACCGGTTCGAGGGGTTCGGCGGGTTCATCGACGCGTTCAAATGGGCCGCCGGCTTGCTGCGAACTCCGGACGACTACGCGTTGGCGGCGCGACGCCTGCTCGAGCGGCTGGCCGAGGACAACGTGCGCTACGCGGAAATCACTCTCTCGGCCGGCGTGGTGCTGTGGAAGAAGCAGGACTTCGCCGCGATCTACCACGCGGTGACGCGAGAAGCGGCTCGAAGCGCGGTGCAAACGTGGTGGGTGCTCGACGCGATCCGCCATTTCGGGCCCGAACACGCGATGGACGTAGCGCGGCTGGCGGCCGATCGCGCCGGCGATCGCGTGGTGGCGTTCGGCATCGGCGGCGACGAATCGCGCGGCCCGGTGGACTGGTTCGGGGAAGCGTTCACCTTGGCGCGAGGCGCCGGACTGAAGCTGGTTCCGCACGCCGGGGAAACGTGCGGGGCCGAATCCGTTTGGGCGGCCGTGCGCGCCGGGGCCGACCGCATTGGCCATGGGATCCGCGCGATCGAGGATCCAGCGCTGGTACGGCTGCTGGTGGAACGGCGAATCCCGCTCGAGGTTTGCCTTTCGAGCAATCTCGCCACCGGTGTCACGCGGTCGCTCGGGGAGCATCCGGCCAAGCGGCTGCACGACGCCGGAGTAGCGGTGGTTCTGAATACCGACGACCCGGCAATGTTCGGCACGGGTCTATCGAGAGAGTTCGAACTCGCGCGCCGGCTCGGCTTTTCCGAGGGCGAACTTCGCGGCGTGGCGGACAACGCTTTCCGCCATGCGTTCCGCTTTTCACGATGAACGGGATTTAACGGCCGGCGAACGGATTCGGACCGCCGAATCTTGTTATACTGCGACCGTTCCCGGCGAAAAGGAGGGGAACACGCGCAATGAAGCTCACGACAATCCTGCTCACTCTTGTTTTGGCGTTCGGATCCATTCTCTCCGGCCAGGACAAGAAGGGCGCTCTAAAGAAGAAGACGGCTGAAGTGGCCGCGGAGGCCAAGGAAGGCGGAAAGAAGGCGGCGGCGGAGACCAAGGACACCGCGAAGAAGGCCAAGGAAGGCGCGGCCGCGAAGAAGAAGGCGGCCGCCGACGACGATGACGTTCCGCAGGCGCAACGCTGCCAGGCGACCACGCAAGCCGGTTCCCAGTGCAAGCGCAAGTCGGCCGAGGGAAGCAAGTTCTGCTGGCAGCACGCGGGCGGGCAGAAGAAAGGCGAAACCAAGAAGAAGGCGGCGTAATCCAATTCACCGGAGGACGCGATGAACATCCTGTTGCATGTGTTGATGGGCCTGGTGGTGGGTTGGACCGCCCGGTTCTTTCTTCCCGGACATGACCGCTGGGGCGTCATCATGACGTCGATCATCGGCATGTTGGGTGCGTGGGCCGGACCGGAAATCGCGCAGCGAATCGGCGTGGGCCGTTCCGGCGGCTTCGTTGGTTTCCTGTACGCCGTAGGCGGCGCAATGCTGGTTCTATTGATCCTTCGCCAACTTTGATTCGCGGGCGGACAAGCGGCCGCCGTGGGATACACTCGCTCCATGGAGCGTAGAGCGTTTCTTTCGTGCGCGGCGGCCGCTTCCGCCTTCGGCCAAGGCCGCCCGATGGTGGCGATGGGCGGATTCATGCACGAGTCCAACTCGTTCAATCCGGCGCTCACCACTCTCGACGACTATGGCATCTCCGAGCCCGGTTCGACGCCGGGTGGCCTGGATCGATACGAAAAAGCCAGCGGAGAAATTGGCGGATCCATCGCCGGTGCGCGAGCCGCCGGGTTCGATCTGTTCCCCACGCTGTTCGCCGACGCAACGCCCAAGGGCCCTCTCACGGACGGGACCTTCGACACGATCACCGCGCGGTTGATCGCGAAGATCAAAACGGCGCCCAAGCTCGACGGAATCCTGTTGGCGCTGCACGGCGCGATGGTGACGCAGAGCCATCCTCATGGCGACGAGGAGATCGTGCGCCGCGTGAGAGCGGCGTTCGGACCGCGGATTCCCGTCATTGTCACGCACGATTTCCACGCCAACGTCTCGCCGGAAATCGTGAGGCTCAGCACCGTGCTGATCACGTACAAGCAGAATCCGCATCTCGATACGAAGGATCGCGGCATTCAGGCGGCGCGCCTGATGGGCCGCGTTCTGAAGGGCGAGATCAGACCGACGCAGGCTGTCGCCAAACCGCCGATGGTGTACAACATCATCTTCCAGAACACGTACGGCGCGCCGTTCAAGCCCATCACGGACGAGACGTTCCGGCTCGAGAAAGATCCGCGGTTCCTGGCGGTGAGCGCGCCCGGCGGATACCAGTATGGCGACTGCCCGTTCATGGGCCCGAGCGCGATCGTGTGCACCGACAACGACGCGGCGCTGGCCGGGCGCGAAGCCGAGCGGTTGGGCGGCATGATGTGGGCCACGCGCGACCGGCTCCGGCTGAATCTGCCGGAGCCGGCGGCCGCCGTCCGCGGCGCGGCGCGGGCATCCAAGTTCCCGGTGGCGCTGTTCGACACGGGCGACAACATCGGCGGCGGCTCGGCGGGCGATAGCACGTTCCTGCTGGCGGAATTGCTGAGCCAGAAGGCCGAGGGCTGGGTCATGACAATAGCGGATCAGGCGGCGGTCTCCGCCGCGAAGAGAGCCGGGATCGGCGGCGCGTTCGACATGGAGGTGGGCGGCAAGACCGACCGGATGCATGGCAAGCCGGTTCGCGTGAAGGGCCTGGTGAAGTCGCTGCACCTGGGCGAGTACATCGAAACCGCGGTGCGCCATGGCGGCAGCCGCTATCACTCGCTCGGTCACGCGGCTGTGATCCGCGTGGAGGGCTCCACCGGCGATCTCGAGAATTTGCTATTGGTAACGGCGCGCCGAACCAGCCCCGACAGCCTCAATCAGATCGTCAGTTGCGGCATCTATCCGGAACGCCAGCGAATCCTGGTGGCGAAGGGAACGATCGCGCCCCGCGCCGCCTACGAGCCGGTGGCGGCGGAGATCGTGCCGGTGGACTCGCCGGGCGCGACCGCGGTGAATCCGGCGCGATTCCAGTTCAAACACGCGCGGGCCGGGATGTTCGGATTGAAGTAGAATCGGTTCGATGTTTCGAACCATTCTGGCTACCGCCTTTTCTCTCGCGCTGTCCGCGCAACAATACGACCTGCTGCTGAAGGGCGGCCACGTCATCGACCCCAGGAACGGCATCGACGGTCCGCGCGATGTGGCCATCGCGGGCAAGACGATCGCCAAAGTGGCTGCGGACATTCCGGCATCGGCGGCCAAGCGCACCGCCAACGTGAAGGGCCTCTACGTTGTCCCCGGCCTCATCGATCTGCACGCGCACGTCTACACAGGCACGGGCCGCCGCGACCTCACGGGTGACTCGAGCGTCTATCCGGACGGCTTCACGTTCGAGTCCGGCGTGACCACGGTGGTCGACGCGGGCACGTCGGGCGCGGCCAACTTCGAGGATTTCAAGCAACGAGTGATCGACCGTTCGGCCACGCGCGTGCTGGCGCTGCTCAACATCTGCGGCCACGGCATGCAGGGCGACAATGAGCACGAAACCAACGACATGAACGTCGAAGCGCTGGCGGCAATGGCGAAGAAGCATCCACAGATCGTGGTCGGCGTGAAGACCGCGCACTACAAACACAAGGACTGGACCTCTGTCGAGCGCGCCGTGAAGGCGGCGTCGATGTTCGGCGGACCGGTGATGGTCGACTTCGGCGCCAAGCATCCGGAGCGGCCGATCGGCCCGCTGTTCCTCGAGAAGCTCCGGCCCGGCGACATCTACACGCACGCGTTCTCCGGCCTGCGCGACGAACTGCTGCCGGATGGAAAGATCAACCCGGCGATGCACGCGGGACGCAAGCGAGGGATCGTCTTCGATATCGGACACGGATCGGGCAGCTTCACCTGGAACGTAGCGACGGCGGCGTTCCAACAGAACTTCCCGCCCGATACGATTTCCACCGATCTGCACACCGGATCGATGAACGGCGGCATGAAGGACATGATGAACATCATGTCGAAGATCCGAAGCGAGGGCGTGGCGCTGAAGGAAGTGGTTCGAATGTCGACGTGGAAGCCCGCGCAAGTGATCAAGCGCGAACAGTACGGCCACTTGAGCGAAGGCGCGGGGGCCGATGTCGCCGTGATCCGCGAGGTGGACGGGAAGTTCGGATACCTCGACGTGCGGTTGACGCGCAAGGACGGCGGCAAGAAGCTGGTCCCCGAAGTGACGATCCGCGATGGCCGCGTCGTCTACGATCTCAACGGTCTGGCGAGCCAGGATTGGTCCGAGGTTTACAAGAGCGGTTCGTCGAGAACGAGGTAGCTCGCATGAAACGATGGATCGCCGCGTTGGCCGCTGTAGCGCCTCTGTTGGCGCAGTCCGCGCAAGTGACCGGCCGCGTGGCCGATCCCACCGGAGCGGTGATCCCACTGGCGGAGGTCGCGGTGACCAACGTCGACTCGGGCGGCCGGCGCACCGCGTCCACGAACGAACAGGGCTACTACACCGTGCCGTTTCTGCAGCCCGGAAACTATCGGGTGAGCATCCGGAAAGAGGGCTTCAAGCCCTCCACGCGAAACGGCATCCGGCTGCAAGTGGAGCAAGTGGCGCGGCTGGACTTCACGATGGAGATCGGCAGCGTGACCGACTCGATCGAGGTCACCGGGGCGGCCCCGCCGATCGAGTCGGAAACATCGGCGCTCGGGCAGATCGTGAACAACAAATCGATCGTCGAGATGCCTCTGAATGGACGAAACGCGTGGCATCTGGTGCAGCTCACGGCGGCGACGGTGTTCGTCGGCGGCATCGGCGACGCGGGCGAAATTCCGGTCGCTTCGATGGCCGGAGGGCGCGCGTTTTCGCAGATGCTGTGGGTGGACGGCGGTTCCGTGCAGAAGTCTTCGATCGACCGCGCCATGGCGGAACTGGCGCCGATGGTGGACGCGGTGGAGGAGTTCAAGGTCATCACCAACAACTACGCCGCCGAATACGGCCGGTCGGCGGGAGGCGTGTTCACGGCGGTGACCAAATCAGGCACGAACCAGTACCGGGGAACGGTGTTCGAGTTCCTGCGGAACAACGCGTTCGACGCGCGGAACTTCTTCGCCGCCGCGCGGGCGCCGCTTCGCTACAACCAGTTCGGCGGAACGCTCGGTGGTCCGGTTCGCAAGGACAAGACGCACTTCTTCGTCGCGCTCGAGAGAACCAGGCAGTCGCGGGGAGAGACGGCGATCTTCACGCTGCCCTCGAGGGAGAATCGCAACGGGATCTACACCGGACTGCGCGACGGACAGGGGCGCGCGCTGGCGCTGTACAACCCGTTCACCACCCGCGACAATCCAGCGGACTCCACTCGCAAGCTCCGCGACCCGTTCCCGAACAACGTGATTCCCGCCGCGCTGTTCGATCCGGTGGCGGTGAAGGCGTTGTCCTATTATCCGGAACCGAACCAGGCGGGGAACGTGGCAGGCGCGAACAATTTCAACATCAACATTTTCGGGCGCCGGAAGCAGTATCACGGCACGGCGAAAGTGGACCACATCTTCAGCGAGAAGAATCGTGCGTTCTTCCGCTACATGAACCAGTACAACTTCACGCCGCAGTCGAGCGCGTTTCCCGAACCGGCGGCGTCGGGCGTCGGCTCCACGCCGACGAGAAACATCTCCAACATGGCGCAGACCTTCATGGGCTCGTGGATTCGCACGATTTCGCCTACGCTGCTCAATGACGTGAAGTTCGCGTGGGTGCGGCAGGGGCGGTCGATTTTCCACAACAGCGTAGGCGGCAACTGGCCGGAAAAGCTGGGGCTGCGCGGCGTCGAACCGGTCAGCTTCCCGATTTTCCGGCCGCAAGGCTACACGCTGCTCGGCGCGCCGAATTCGTTCCGCGAGCAGCGGGGATCGCCCTATCAGTTCATGGAGAATGTCAACTGGACGCGCCAGAGCCACAATATCAAGGCGGGCATCGAGTACCGCTATAATTCGTCCGGCGACGAATTCGACCGCGCGCCGTCGGGCGATTTCACGTTCGCCCAACAAGCCACGGGACTGCAAGGAGTCACGCTGAGTGGCAATGGCATGGCCGCGTTCCTGCTCGGATTCGCGACCAACGCCGTGGTGCGCGAGTCGCCGGTGTTGCGGACGACGGCGAGCTATTTCGGCGGTTTCCTGCAGGACGACTGGAAGCTCACGCCGCGGTTGACGCTGAACCTGGGCGTGCGGTACGACGTGGAGGCGTCGCCGAAGTCTCCGGACAATTCGTTCAACACGTTCGACGGAACCACCGCGCATCCCACCGCGCGCGTTCCCGGCGTGGTGCGGTTCGCGGGCGCGGATGGCTTGCCGCGCAATCTGTTCGACACCGACTACAACAACCTGGCTCCCCGTTTCGGCTTCGGGTGGCGTCCGTTCGGCGACGACCGGACCGTGGTACGCGGCGGCTTCGGCGTGTTCATCGGCAACACCAACGATATCGGCTATGGCAGCGACGCGCGGCTCGGATTCTCCACCGATCTGCTGCGTGTCAGTCCGGATCAAAACCAGACGTCCGTGTTTTTGTTGAAGAACGGCTTCCCCGCGTATCCCAGGCCCGGCGCGGATACGCGGAAGCTCGACTTCGGCATCGACACCAACATCACGTTCTATGAACGGAAGCGCGCCACTCCGTATTCGCAGCAGTTCAATCTCGGCATGCAGCGCGAAATCCGGGGCATTCTGGTGGAAGGCCAGTACATCGGCAACCTGGGACGCAAGCTCACGTCGACGTCCGCCAGCGTCAATCAGGTTCCGGAGAGCCGGCTGGGCGGCGCTGGCACGATCCAGTCGCGGCGGCCGTACCCGCAGTTCAGCGATGTGGTTATGGCGGCTCCCAACTGGGGCTCGTCCTCGTATCACGCGTTCGCGCTGCGAGCGGAAAAGCGTTATCGCAACGGCCTCCAGTTCCTGGTCAACTACACGTTCTCCAAGCTCCTCGACAACGTCGATCACATCGCTTCCGGCGATTTCGGAGGCACGCCCGGGGCCGGATATCAGGATTTCTACAACCGGCGTCTGGACAAGGCACTGAGCCCGAACGACGTCACCCATTTGATGCACTTCAACGCCATCTGGGATCTGCCGGCGGGCCGAGGGAGGCGCTTCCTCACGCACGGCATCGCGAGCCAGATTCTGGGTGGGTGGCAGTTGTCGGCGCTCGGCACGATCAACTCCGGTCCACCATTCGGCGTGGTCACGCAGCAGAACACGTGCGAGTGCTTTTCGACGGGCGGCCAGCGCGCCGACATCCTGCGCGATCCGGCGCTGCCCGCGGACCGGCGCTCGACGGCGCAGTGGTTCGACATCGCCGCGTTCGCGCAACCGGGGCGCTTCAAGTTCGGCACGGCGGCGCGGTCGGTGGGGCGGGCTCCCGCGGCTTGGAACGCCGATCTCGGCATCATGAAGAACTTCCCGGCGGGGGAAAAGCGCCGGCTACAATTCCGGGGAGAAATGTTCAACGCGTTCAATCACGCCCGATTCGGAATTCCCGGCGTCTCGCTCGGGGGGCCCAACTTCGGCGCGATCAATTCGTCGGCCGATCCGCGCATCGTGCAGCTTGGGTTGAAGTTCTACTTCTGAGCCGTCACCACGTGTTGGGGCCGGCCCTCGAGGAATCGCTCCACGTTGTCGAGCGCCAGGGCGAGGCCCGCCTCGAGCACCTCCGGCGTGATGCCCGCGCAGTGCGGCGAAAGCACGACATTGTCGAGCCCGGTGAGCGGATGCCCCTTCGGGAGCGGCTCCATGTCGAACACGTCGAGTCCCGCGCCGCCCAGTTGACCGCCGCGGAGCGCCTCCATCAGCGCGCCTTCGTCCACGATGGGGCCGCGCGCGGTGTTGATCAGCAGCGCCCCGGGCTTCATCTTCGCCAGTTCGGCGCGGCCGAGGAATCCCTTGGTTCGATCGGACAGGCGCAAATGCACGCTGACGACGTCGCTTTCCGCCAGTAGGGTTTCGAGCGGCACGAGTTCGAATCCGAGGTCGCGAGGGTTCATCGTCCAGGCAATCACCCGCATGCCGATGGCTCGAGCGAGGTTGGCGAACCGCAGGCCGATGGCTCCGAGTCCGATCACGCCCACCGTCTTCCCGGCGAGCATCGTCATTTGTCCGCGCGGCCACTTCCCTTCCCGGACTTCGGCGTCGAGCCGCGGGATTTTGCGCGCCACCGCCATCAGCAGCGCGAGCGTATGCTCGGCGATGGACGGCGCCGCGACGCCCGGCGTGTTGGTGATGGTGACGCCGTGGCTGGCGGCCGCGTCGAGATCGATATTGTCGGTGCCGGTCCCCCAGATGGAGACCATCTTCAGTTTGGGGCAGGCATCGAAAACGGCCGCGGTGAAGCGGCAGGACGAGCGGATGTTGATCGCGATCTCCGCGTTTCGCAGCCGCTCGACGAGGTTGTCGTCCGAGCCCGGCAACGTATCGTGATAGTCGGCCTCGTGCCGGCCGAGGAAACGGCGGTACGCCGCGCTTCGCGCCATCACCGGAGGCGCATCGTCGGGAATCACAATGGAAGGCACGACTACCAGTGAACTACCGCCCGGGGCGTCACCGCAAGCGGGTCGCGGCTCGATAAGCTAGTTCGATGCGCAACGTGTTCTTCCTCGTCGCCGGCGCGGCGTTCGCCCAGTCTCCCGTCGAGACACTGCTCTCCCGCCCGCTGCTCGATCCCAAGCAGGCGCTGTTGGAGGTGCAGGTGTACACCGCCGCGCGCGTTCCGACAGTGCCGACGTTCCGAACCGCGAGCGAATGGGAGACCTACGCGAACGATCTGCGCCAGCGCGTGTTGGACGAAGTGATTTTCCGCGGCGAGGCCAAGCAATGGCGCGACGCCAAGACCAGGGTCGAGATGCTGGACTACTTCGCGGAAGGCGAAGGCTACAAGGCACGCAAGTTCCGCTACGAGATCATCCCGGGATTGTGGAGCGGCGGATTGATCTACGAGCCGTTTCCGGCGAAAGGGAAAGTGCCGGTGACGCTCCATGTGAACGGCCACGAGCGCACCGGCATGGCGACGCCGTACATCCAGTGGCGTTGCATGAATCTGGCGAAGAAGGGCGTGCTCGCGGTGAATTTCGAGTGGTTCGGCATGGGGCAGTTGAACACGCCCGGGTTCAACCACTACAAGATGCCGCAGATCGACATCACGGGCACGGCCGGGATCGCGCTTTTCTTCCTCGAGCACCGGAGGGCGCTCGACATCGCGCTGTCGCACCCGAACGCCGATCCGGAGCGCGTGGCCGTCACCGGGCTGTCGGGAGGTGGATGGCAGACGATCTTCCTCTCGTCGCTAGACACGCGCGTGAAGGCCGCGATGCCGCTCGCCGGCTACTCGAGCTATACGACGCGCGCGCAGTGGCCCACGCTCGATCTGGGCGATTCCGAGCAGACGCCGTCGGACTTGGCTTCGGTGGCCGACTACTCCCATCTCACGGCGCTGATGGCTCCGCGCTGGCTGACGATCGCCAACAACGCCAAGGACACGTGCTGCTTCCGCGCCGACTACGCGCCGGCTCCGTTGATCCAGGCCGCGACGCCGGTCTACCGTCTCTTCGGCGCGCTCGACCGGCTCGGCTACCACATCAACCACGGCGAAGGCCACAACTACGACGACGACAATCGCGAGGCGTTCTACCGCTTGGTGCGCGACGCGTTCCTTCCGGAGATGGACACGCGCGACGAGTCGATGACGACGCGGATCAAGACCGCCGATGAAGTGCGCGTGCCGCTGCCCGAGGACAATCTGGATTTCCACAAGATCGCGCTACGGCTGGCGGACAAACTGCCGGCGGCGAAGATCCCGGTTCGGGAGCTGGTGCGGTCGCGGCCGCTCCGCGTGGATGCCCGCTTCATCGATTCGGCGGAAAACGGAGGCGTACGCGCCAAATCCTGGAAGCTCCACATGGACCGCGCGTGGACTGTGCCGGCCGTTGAGTTGTCGTCCGGCGCGCCTTCGAACGCGGTGATCGTGATCGCGGACGAGGGCCGCAAATCGGTGGCGAACGAGATCGGCGAACTCCTGCGGAAAGGCAACCGCGTGTTAGCGATGGATCCGTTCTACTTCGGCGAGTCGAAGATCGCGACCCGCGATTTTCTGTTTTCGATGCTGCTCGCCGCGCTCGGCGAACGGCCGCTGGGGCTGCAGGCGAATCAGGTCCTGGCGGCGGCGAAGTGGATGAAGCAGCCGGTCCGCGTCGCCGCGTTCGGGCCGCGAACGAGCCTGATCGCGGCGGTAGCGCGGGAGTTGGATCCGGCGGCGATCACGGGCGTCTCGGCCACGGGTGCGTTCGGAGACCTTCGCGAGATTCTCGAAAAGGATCTCACCGTGGACAAGTATCCTGAGATGTTCTGCTTCGGATTGTTGCAAAGCCCGGCGCGGCTTGTTCCGTAAGGCCTTGACGTCCGCGGAGTTTGGGGTGCCCAGTGGGATTTGAACCCACGGCCACTGGAACCACAATCCAGCGCTCTACCAGCTGAGCTATGGGCACCGTCTCGAAAGCTATTTTAGCATCCATCCGCCTACCGCGGGGACTCGCATGGACGATTCAGGCCGGCGCGAGAGAAGTCCGCGCCGGCCTGACTCGCCCATCAATCCGTCGCGTCGATTCCCGTCACGCGTAGCGGCGATCCGCTCAGCGACGCACGGCACCGGACGTTGCCCATCCAGTCGATGTAGGTAAGATCCACCGTGCCGTTGCCGTTCAGCCGCATCCGGCACCAGCCGTTGTTCCCCATGTCCTGCCGGATTCCGGTGGACTCGGGGAATCGCGCCCGCTTCTCGAGGAACAGCAACGGCGCGGGGCTCGTCTGCCCGCCCCGCTTGCGCGTGTACGGGAATCCGGCGTGTCCGACGCACGAGCCCACGAACGGAAACGAATCGCCGCGCTGGAACAGGGCGCAGTAGTGGTTGTTGCCCCAGAACCAGAGGTCCACGTTCGAACCGATTACGTCGCGCAGATCGTCGTCGTAGAGCGATGTTACCCGGTCGCGGCCGTATTCATATGGCTGGTTCGCGCTCACCAGGATGTTGGCGAGGCCCAAGGCGCGCCCTTCGGCCAACCGCGCCGACAGCCAGTCCTTTTGCACCTGATCGGCGAGGCGGCTGGAATCGTGATAATCGGTATCGATGCCGAGGATCTGGAACCGGCCGTTTCGCACCGCGAAGTAACTGCCCTCCTGGCGTTGGCGGCCGCCGAACCCGGCGCGTTTTCGGTCCATGAAGTCGAAGTACCACTTACCGCCCGAATACATTTCGTGGTTCGAGTTGAGCATGAACAGTTCGGTCCCGGCGAGCATCGGAGACAGCGGGGCGATGAAGTTCTGCTGGAACTCGCCCTTGCGGCCGGCGTAGTAGACGTCGCCGAGATGGAACGCGAAGGGGAGGTTCGCCTCGCGGATCTGCTTGGCGATGTAGAGCGAGTGGTAGCGCGCTGTTCCGAAGTCGCTGAACATCGCCATGTCGAGCGTGCCGTCGGGCATCGGGTAGACGAATCGCGACCCGAACGAGCCGTGCCGCGGATAGGGCTCGTGCTTGTCGCCCGGGAGCAGCACGCCGGAGCCGCCGAAGACGATCCAACGGAGCAGGTCGCCGGCTTCCTCGTATTTATGATCCTCGGGGTTGATCGGGATGGAGGGGTCCATGCCGGGGAACGTGAACCCAGCGGGCAATGCCTCGGCCACGGCTTCCCGCGAGGCCGCAAGCGACTGCGCGGCGGCGGGATTGAGGAGAGCGCGGCGAGCCCGGTCGAGCGCGGAGCGGAGGGTGTCCTCCGTCATTTCGGAGTCGAAGACACGCCGCATGCGTCGCGTCAGGCCGGCCGGATCGGCATCGAACTGGCGCTGGAGGCCGGCGAGCGATTCGGCGGTGAGCGCCGGTAGGTCGCCATCGACGACTGCCTGGGGCGCCGCCGGAACTTCGGCCACACCGCCCATCGGGGCCGCCACCACCGCCGCCGCTCCCAGCGGCGCCGCCAATTCGGCTCCCGTTGGCGCCAGCCGCACACGCAGTTTTTCCAACACGCTGTGGATGTTGCAGGCGAGCGCGTGTTCGGCTGCGGGTTCCGGATCGGTTTCGCCGGCGAAATGCAGCCCCACCACGACATCGCTCAGAGCCGCGTCGTCGACCATCCAAAACGCACCAGAATCGCCGCCACTGCTGATCTCGCCGTTCTTGGCCGGCTTGGCCGCGTTGGGGCCGATCTCGAATCCGCCGACCTGGGCGTTGCCGGTGTCGCCGCCGTAGTCGATGTTGGTGACCACGCCGACGCGGCGGACAATCCCGTAAGTGACTCCGGTGGTCCGGCCCGACTTCACCAGCTTGTCGCCGAGGTTGACCTTGCCAATCCGCTTCGGCGTGACGTTGGTCTCGAAGATCGAAGGATCGAAGGGGCGGCCCTCGATGCTCGCGACGGCGCAGTCGCCGCCGAGTCCGAGATGGCTGCGGACAAGCGCGCCAACGCGGGAGGTAAACAGGTCGCCGCCGTCATAGGGACCCGGCTGGAGCACCGGGTCGCCGAAGTTACCCCCGGAGCCGTGCAGGACATGCCAGTTGCTGAGAATGTAGGGAGCGGCGGTCACCTCATCGAAGACGAACCCGCCGATCGTGCCCGCGCTCTCGTTCACGTTGGCGACGCTGATTCCCGGGCGCATCGGTCTCATGGGACGCTTGCGCCGAAGCGCGCCGCTGGCGGCCTCTGGCGCCGTGGGTTCGACGAGCACGACGCGGACGTCGTACTTCCGCTCGATCACATCCGTCGAGACCACCGTGCCGTCGTCGTCGGTGAAGCTCTCGGGAAGCAGATCGAGGCGCTCGGCGGCAAGCGACTCTGGCGCCACCTTCTTGCCAACGGTGAACTGAATGCACAGTTCGTCCGTGTAGCGGTTCTCTTTTTCGATGTACTTGTAGCCGACCCCGACCGATGTGACGTTCTTTTTGTCGAGGTACGGCATGGCTTGGTTGCGCAGCAGAAGGATGAGTTTGCGCTCGCGTTCCGCTTGTGCGCCCATGTCGACGGGAGGCGCCGGGGGCGTGGCCGGGGGCGCCACGGGCGCGGCCTTTGCGACCGCTTTCTTGCTCCGAGGTTGTTTGGTTGCCATGTCGTGTATAGTAGCGCCGAATACCCTTGAATGGGGACATGCACTGGGCTAGCCGTGGAGCGCGCCGTTTCTATTTTCGCCCGCTGGCTCGGACGGCCTTGTGGTTCGCCGGCTCGACGCCCGGCTCCTTCATTGCCAAGCCGAGCGCACCGTCCTTGGCGGGCTCGGCCTCCAGCACGGCGGCGCGCTTTCCGTCGAAATACTTCAATTCGAAGGACACACCGTTGAAGCGGCCGGTCAAGGGTCCGATGCGGTCTTCGCCGCGTTCGACAATGGCCAGCGTGTCCTCACCGATGCGGCGGAGGGTGAGCCGCCATTTGGCCGCGGGAACTTCCCAGCCGCCGGAGATATCCGGTCCCGCTTCACCTTCGTAAGCGCAGGTGCAGTAAGCGCTGGCGGTCAACGGATGGCTCGCCGCGCCGCTCGAGTAGCGGCCCTTCAACTCGCCGCCGGCAAGGATTGCCTCGATGCTCGCGCCGGCCGGCGGGAAGCGCAACCGGAGCGTTCCGTTCTCGAACGAGCCGGAGGTGGAGGAAACACGCGACTCCCCGTTCACGAACGATCCCGTGACGGCGTGACCGGCGCCCTCGAGGATCAGCGTGAACGGCGCGTCCATCCCCCGCAGTTTGATGACGCCGTCCCATCGCCCGGAGGGAGTCTGCGCCCACGTGGGAACGGCGGTGCACAGCATCGCCGCGGCAAGAGCGCGGTTCATTCGTTCCAATCACCCATTCCCGGATTAGGATAACAGCATGGATGACGCGATGCACCGGCTACTTCGTAGGATCGTCAACGGACGCACCGATTTGGTGTTCGATCTGGTCGAATCGGGCGCTCCCGCGTCGACGGCGGACGAGGATGGCGTCCCGTTGATCCGTTGGTGCGCCTACTTCGGCGATGTGAGCGCCATCCGGTTTCTGCTCACGCGGGGAGAACGGCTCGAATCGCTGGGGGACAATCTGGATCTCAACGGGGCTTGCTACCACGGCCACTGGCGGCTGTGCGAGTTCCTCGTCGAGCGGGGCGCCAGCGTCAATTGGCCGCTTCCCGATACGGGAGAGGTCCCGCTACATGCGGCGCTCTGCAAGCCGAACCGGCCCACCTACGATCACGTCGTGCGCGTTCTGCTGGCGAACGGCGCAAAGCCGAACGTGGCGACTCTGCCCGGCGTGGAAACCGGCGGATTCATGCGCGACGTGAGGACGCGAGGCGAGACACCGCTTCATCGAGCGGCGGCATTCGGCACGCCGGACGCCATCCGCCTGCTGCTGGAGGCCGGAGCGGACAAAACCGCGCGCGACGTCAACGGGGATTCGCCGTTGACGTGGGCGAGCTGGCACTTGCGTCCGAACTACGTGCTGGCGATGCTTTGCCACGGTCCGCACCGCATCCGTCAGGCCGCGGTCGATCAGTCAGTGAAGGAACACGGGCTCCGCTGGGGTGGCATGGAGGCGCACCTGTTGGGAGAGCCCTCGGACTAGCCGGCCTTTTGCACCTTGTTGTTGCGAATGCAGGCGGTGCAGACGCGAATCCGCTTGGCCGCGCCGTTGATGACCGCGCGAACGGACTGCAGGTTGATCTCGAACCGGCGGTTCGATACGTTGTGAGCGTGGCTAATGCGGTGGCCGTACATCGGCCTCTTACCGCAGAGAGAGCAAACTTGTGCCATGGGGATCTCCGTGGGCGGACGCCCGAAACCTCTAGGGTACCATTGACGGCCGGACCGGGCAACCTCGATTGGCCGCGTCAAACGGCCGGCTTGGCTCCGCGCCACCCGTTTCGCCACTGAACCATGAGGCTTTCCACCAACTTGGCGTTCGCCGGCCACCTCGCGACGTTCACGTTTTCCGCGGGATCGCTTTGGTGATCGTACAGTTCGATCGAGTCCACTTTCGCGTGGTCCTGGCGGTCCACCCATACGGTGAAGCGATGCCGCGCGGTGCGCATCGAATAGCCCATCAGCTTCTGGCGCGGATACTGGCTGAACGCGGCAGGCTTCCACTTGCGGTCCGGATCGTCGAGCAGCGGGCGGAAGCTCGACCCTTCGAGGTGCGACGGCAGCGGAAGGCCCCCCAGATCCGCGAGCGTGGGGTAGATGTCGACGAACTCCACCAGCGCCGGCGAGAGCCGCCCGGCCCGCTTCATGCCGGGCGCGGATAGCACCAGCGGCGCGTTGGTGTCGTTCTCGACGTTGCTGTGCTTGCACCATTCGCCATGCTCGCCGAGCTTCCAGCCGTGGTCGCCCCAGAGCACGACGATGGTGTTCCGCCGGAGATCCTGGCGGTCGAGTTCGTCCAGCAGCTTGCCGATCTGCGCGTCGGTGTAACTGGCCGCCGCGTAGTAGCCGTGCTTCAATTGGCGCGCAAGCGAATCCGGCACCGGACCTTCGGCCGGCATGCCCTGGTAGTTGCGAAGCTCGCCGCTGGTGGTCAGCGCGTGGGTGGGCGCGTCCTTGGGCCGGTAGGGATTCGACGCGAGTTCGATCCGCGCGGGATCGTAGAGGTCCCAGTATTTTTTCGGCGCGACGAACGGCAAGTGGGGCTTGGAGAAGCCGACCGCCAGGAAGAAGGGATCGGCCTTGGCCGCGAATCCGCGCAGCATTCCGGCGGCGGCCGCGGCGGTCTTGCCGTCTTTGTAGAAGTCGTCGGGGACGTCCGCCGATTCGAAGGCGGGGCCGTTCTTCTTCCTTCCGCCCTTCTTGCCGCCGCCCCGTCCGGCGGAAGTGGGTGCGGCGTAGGCGGGCGCATCCGGCGTTTGCCACGGAGTGGACCACGACGGCGCGTCGTCGTATCCGCCATGGAAGATCTTGCCGATGCCCTGGACGAAGTAGCCGTTGTTCTTGAAGAGCTGCGGCAGGGTGACGACCTTCGGCATGGCGTCGCGGAAGTGCGTGACCAGATCCCAGACCTTGGTCGTGTCCGGACGAGCTCCGGTAAGCAGGCTGGTTCGCGATGGCGAGCAGACCGCCTGCTGGCAATAGGCGTGTTGGAAGACCATGCCCTGTTTGGCCAGACGGTCGATGTTCGGGCTCAGGATGGTGCGCGCGCCGTAGCAGCCGAGTTCGGGGCGTAAGTCGTCCACCGCGATGAACAGGACGTTGGGACGCCGGCGTTGGGCAAGCGCGGACGCGCCGAGTCCGCCGAGTAGGAGTCCACGCCGGGACATCGAATGGTGGGAAGCCGAGGGCCGCATCCGCACATTGTCGCAGCTTCGGCGCAGCCGCGTGAGACGAACTTACAGCCGCACCGGTTCCACCCGGCGGACGAGAAGGAACAGCGCCGCCAAGGCGAGCACGGGCATAGCTCCGGCGGCGAGAAAGACCGGCATATACGAGAAGCGGTCCACGACAATGCCGGTGGCCAGTTGCACGGCCATGTTGACGATGCCTTCGGCCAAACCGGTCAACCCGGTGACGCCGGCCAGGACCTTGGGCTCGAACAGATCCGTCAGCAGCCCGATGTGATTGGCGACCGTGGAGGCAAGGCCGAACGCCGCCACGCAGATCAGCGCGATGGCGGACACTTCACCGGGCGCGAACGGCACGGCGACGCTACAGGCGCTCATCGCCGTGCCCAGTCCGAAGAGGGTTTTCCGGGTGCGGCCGGCGCTCCAGCCGCGACGCATGACCGCGTTCGCCATGACGCCGCCGAAGATGTTGCCGAGCCCGGCGAACACGAACGGGATCCCCGCGTACGCCGCGATCATCTCCATGCTGAAGCCGCGCTCCCGTTGCAGATACTGCGGCAACCAGTACCAGTAGAAGTGCACCACCGGACCCGCCAAGGCGCGCATCGCCATCACGCCCCAAACCTGGCGGAACCGGAGCAGCGGCCAGAATTCGGCGCCCCCGGACTGAGTGCGCGCGCCCGGCTTGTCGCGATAGAACAGCACCCACGGCACGATCCACATCAACCCGAGCACGCTCGGCAACACGAACGCCATCCTCCATCCGTACGCCTTCGAGATCGCCACCAGCACGGCCGGCGCGGCCGCCGCTCCCAGCACCGTGCCCGCGTTGAACAGACCGCCCGCCAGCGCCCGTTCGTTTTGGGGAAACCGCTGCGAGATCACCTTGACTCCGGCCGAGTAGTTGCCGCACTCGCCCACGCCCAGCAGGAACCGGAACGCGAGAAAGTGCCACAGCGTGCGCGCCGCCGCGTGCATCGCGTTTGCGGCCGACCAGACGAGCATGATTCCGGGGAGTCCCCAGCGCGCCCCCTTGCGGTCGAGGAACAGCCCGGCGGGCGCCTGCGCCAACGTCAGCCCGAGCATGAACGCCAACACGATGTAGGAGTATTCGGTGTTGGAGAGCTTCAGTTCCTCGCGGATGAGAGTAGCCATCACGGAGAGCACCTGCCGGTCCAGCAGATTGATGGCGATCGACAGGAACAACAGCCCCAGGAGTCCCCAGCGGCTTCGCGAGTACTCGTCTACCATGTGAAAATGTTCTCCGTCGCGGACCTGATGACGTTGCCTGCCGCCGAACTCCGGCGTCAGGCGCGAATTCCGTTCCGCCTGCTTCCGGACATCCCCGCCGCGATCGCCGATTTCGCCGCCTCGATCGCTTCCGAAATTCGCGCCCGCAACGTCCTCGGCGAACCCACGCGGCTGATTCTGCCCGTGGGGCCCATCGCGCAGTATCCCATTCTAGTGGACATCTGCAACAGGGAACGCCTCTCCTGGCGCCACGTGCACGTGTTCCAGATGGACGAATGGCTCGACTGGCAGGCGCGCCCCATCGGCGCGTCGCATCCGTTGAGCTTCGAGGGATTCCTACGGCGCGAGCTGTTCGGCAGGTTGGCCAGCGAGTTGCGGCCGCCGGAGAGCCAATATCACGTGCCGCATCCGTTCCGTCCGGACGAGATGGGAGAAGCGCTCGACCGCGTGGGTGGGGCCGACGTGTGCTACGGCGGAATCGGCTATCACGGCCACGTCGCGTTCAACGATCCGCCGCTGTCGCGATGGCATCGCGTCACGGTGGAGCAACTGCGGAACTCGGTGACGCGCGTCGTGACGCTGGGGGACGACTCGATCGTGGTGCAGTCGATCGGATGCGCGGGCGGCGACTCGGAGTCCATCCCGCCGATGGCGGTGACGATGGGCATGCGCGACATCCTCGCGGCTCGCAGGATTCGCCTGTACTGTTGCGGCGGCGAACGGCATCGCGCGATCTTCCGGCGGACGCTGGCGGGCGAGGTGAGTGTCGAGTATCCTTCGACGCTGGTGCAGGGACATCCCGACGCCGAAATCATCACCGACGAGGCGACCGCGCAGCCGATCCGCCCAGGCCTTCGCTAACGCGGCGGGATGCGCCATAATCGGCGAATGATCTCACGCGCACTCTTGCTGGTCTTGTCCGCTTCGCTGCCGCTCGCCGGCGGCAAACCGATGGCGTTCCTGGACGTGATGCGGATGAGGACTCCGGCGGATGGCGTTCTCTCGAAGGACGCCAGCGCGTTCGCCTACACTATCTCCACGCTCGACTGGAAGCAAGGAAAACGCTTCACCGACATCTGGGTGACCGACACCGCTTCGGGCCGTTCGCGGCAGTTCACGTTCACCGCGGGAAAGAACGAGTCGAATCCGGCATTTTCGCCCGACGGGCGAACGATCGCGTTTCTATCGGACCGCGAAAGCGGCGGAACGGCGGCGGTGAAGCAGGTCTACGCGATGCCGGTGGACGGCGGCGAGGCGCGCAAACTGGCCGAGATCGCGGGCGGCGCCACGGCGTTCGCGTTCGGCGGCGACGGCAAGTGGGTCGCGATTCTGGGAGGCCGCGACGAGAACCGGCAGATCTGGCTCGCGCCCACGCAGGGAGGCGCCGCGCGGCCGCTGACTCGCCACGGGACCGGCGTGCTGTCCTTCGCGTGGAGCGACGACGCCTCCGCCATCTACTTCACCGCGCCGGACGAAACCAGCGCGATCGAGAAGAAGCGCATGGAGTTGAAGTTCGACGTGCGCGTAGTGGATCAGCCGAAGCCGCCGTCGCACTTGTGGCGGGTGGCGCCGTCCGATGGATCGGAGAGCCGGCTCACATCCGGTTCGGGTTTCACGGTGCGCGAGTTCTCCGCGGCGAAGACGGGCGGCTGGATCGGCGTGCTGAGCGATTCCACCGGCCGTCACGACGGCGACATCGCGACGAGGAAACGCGAGGCGTGGCTGTTGCACGCGCCGACGGGCAAGCTGGACCGCCTCACCGATAACGCCGTATCGGAAACTTTGCCGCGCGTGTCGCCCGATGGACGCGCGGTCGCGATGATCGCGCCGGACGGATTCACCTACTTCGGGCGGTCGCGCATCTACGTTCGCTCCACCGCGGGCGGCGAATGGCGCAAGCTGCCGGGCGACGACTGGGATCACGATCCGCAGGGGATCGACTGGTCGGCGGACAGCAAGTCGATCCGGTTCGAGTCAGGCGTGGGCGCGGAGACTCACGGGTACGCGGTGGACGCCTCCACGGGCGCGCTGACGCAACTCACGCGGGGCGCGCTGGTGCTTGACCTGACCGCGCACGACGAGACCGGCCAGTATCTGATTCTCGCCGAGGATCCGCGCCACCCGAAGGACTATTTTCTGGCGTCGAAGGCGTCGCTGGACCGGCCCGAATCGTGGCGGCGGCTCAGTTCCGCGAACCCGGGCATCGGCGAGTTCGAGCTCGCCACGACGGAGACGGTTCGCTGGAAGTCGACCGACGGCGCGACGATCGAAGGGCTGCTGGTGAAGCCGGCCGGGTACGATCCGGCGAAGCGGTATCCGTTGGTGGTGCAGATCCACGGCGGTCCGGCGGCGGCCAGCGTGCAGTCGTTCGCGGGCAGTTATAGCCGATACGATCACGTGTGGGCGGCCGCCGGATATGTCATGCTCCACCCGAATTACCGTGGCTCCACCAACTACGGGGAGAAATTCAAGACCTCGATCGTGGGCAATTACTTCCCCCAGGCGTTCGGCGACATCATGACGGGCGTGGATCATCTGATCGCGAGGGGCATCGCCGATCCGGACAAGATGGGATTCATGGGCTGGAGCGCGGGCGGCCATTGGTCGAACTGGACGCTGACGCACACGAACCGGTTCAAGGCGATTTCGTCGGGCGCCGGCGCGATGAACTGGATCTCGATGTACGCGCAAAACGACAGCCAGGCCAACCGGGAGAACTACTTCAAGGGCGCGCCCTACGATAACTTCGAGCACTGGTGGGACATGTCGCCCCTCAAATACATCAAGAACGCGCGCACGCCGGCGTTGATCCACGTGGGACACGACGATCCACGCGTGCCGCGTCCGCAAAGCGAGGAACTCCACATGGCGCTCAAGAAAATGGGCGTTCCCACCGAGTTCATCGTTTATCCGCGCATGGGTCACGGACTCACCGAGCCGCGGTATCAGATGGTGAAGATGGTCTCCGAGTTCCGCTGGATCGACAAGTGGATCCATGGGCGGGAAAAGTGGTTCGACTGGCAGGAGATCACCGGCGGCGTCCCCACGGGCGCGGATTCGGACAAGTAACATGAGAAAGAAGAGAGTGGCGCGGATCCCCGCGGAGGTCAGCGAGCCGGAGGACCTGGAGACGGTGGAACTCAGCGAGCGCATCGAGGACGCGCGCGCGATGGGCGGCGATTGGTCCGGGCGTTCGATTGCGTCGTTCACCGCGCGGCGGGCGGTGGTGGAGCGCGTGTCGTTCGCCGGCTGCGATCTGCGATCGTTCAAGACGCGGGACACGCGCTTCGTGAAGTGCATTTTCTCGAACACGACGCTGCGAGGTTGGGAGGGCGCCCGCGTGGAGTTCGTGGACTGCCGCATGACGGGTCTGCGAGCCGCCGAATGCCGGGTGGACGACGTCTTTTTCGAGCGGTGCGATCTGCGGTACGCGCAGTTCGGCGGCGCCAAGCTGGTGCGCGCCGAATTCGTGGACTCGCAGGCTCCGGAGTCCGATTTCCGCGGCGCGGCGCTGGACCATGCCCGGTGGGTCCGCACCGATCTTACCGCGGCCGACTTGACCGGATCGCGGCTGATGGGAGCGGATTTGCGAGGAGCGCTCACCGAGCGGCTGGTGGTGGACGCGGCCGCCCTTCCCGGCGCGACCGTGAACCCGATTCAGGCGATGGAGTTGGCGCGGCTGCTCGGCGTCGAGGTCCGGTCGTAAGCCGCCGGCGACGCGGCCGCCGAGCGTCTGTTTTCGAAGGCTGGAGGTTCGGGATCTCGCGGGTGAGAGTGAGCGGATCGAGGCCGATTGCGGCGAGTCCGGGCACACTGAGGGCGGGCGAGCCAGGTGTCGCTTGTCCGGCGACGTTCGAATTGGGCTCTTCGGGTCCGATTCGCTTCACGAAACGGGGCGCCGGAGAGGTCAGGAAGAGGATTGCTCGAGGTCATAGGCGCTCTGGGATCGCCGGAACCCGGTGGATCTGGCCGGTTTCGGCCATTTGGTCAGGTTCGTTTGGCAACGCGGCGTTTTCGGGACGTTTTTCGCCAGGTTCGTTTCGCTGGGAGGCGTTTTCGGAGGCTGGAACGGCCGCTGGGGGCTGGGGCGGGCGCTCACGCCGGATCTTTTCGAGCTGGGAGGAGGCGTGGCGCTCCACGCGCAGGATCTGCGTCATGTAGCGGCGCAGCGATTTCAGTTGGGGAGAGTCGATCGCCTGTTCGAGCGCGAAGATGGTGACCATCTCCTCATCCGCGCCTTCGTATTCAGCCTCTATGCGGGGGCGCATCTCGTCGACCGCCTTGTCGAAGATGCCTTTCTCGACAATGTTGCAGCGGCGGAGTTTCCAGCGCGCGCCGGCGAGTTGGCCGACGAGTTCCTGCTCGTATTCGGTTTGCGGCTCATAGTCGTTGGCGAGGTGTTCGCAGAGGATTTTGAATTGGGCCGGATCCTCGTTATTGAGAACGACGGTTTTGGCGGTCAGCCCGTGGCGGACCGCGTTCCGGCTGCTGCGCGCCTTGCCTTCGATGGTGACGGGGCCCTGAGAGCGGGCGCCATTGTTGCGGGATACCGCGATTTGCAGTTCGGTGGCCATTCGACTTCTCCTTTCGGTGTGGGGGGACATAGCTCGCCTCCCACGCGAAGAATGCCACGGCGGCGCCGGAGAGTCGTCCCAAACAACGGCGCCTCCCGAGCGTCGAAATCGCATGCAAGCGGTTGACATCAAGCGGTTTGCAGATTTTACAAAATTCTTGCCGAAACACGGAACGGCGATTCCGCACGACGATGCTACCAAGCTACTCGCCGCTCTCCGCGAAGGGCGGCCCGAGGCGCCAGATCGCCTGGTCCCGCCTCGTCTATGAGGATTTGCGGCAAATCGCACGGGCCTATCTTCGGTCCGAGCGGCCGGACCACATGCTCCTATTGCAGATTGGTGGGCCAACGCAACATCGACTGGCGCGACGGGGATCAGACCTCTTTGTCCGACTGACGCAAAAGGGCATCCTGGGCGGCTGCCTTCAGGACCGGAAGGTCCCGTTCAATCGTTCGCCACAGACGCGTAACGTCGATGGTTTCGTAGTCGTGACGCAGTTTGTTGCCCAGTCCGCGAATATCGGCCCACGGGATCCCTGGGCACAGGATCGGGGCCAAGGGCCAGCTTTGCCGCAGCCTCGCTGATGATCAATAGCGCGTGCTTGACCGCAAAGAGGATCGGTTCGTTGTCGATGAATTGCGCGAGCGTCAGACCGGCAGTGAATCGCTCCACGCGTTCGATGTTGTCCAGGATGTCCTGGAACCTCAGGCAGGGTACTTAGGAGGCACGCACGGCCTCGGCCGCGACATGGGGTTTGGCGCGGGGCCTGAGGGTTGCTTCTTCAACCAAATCCACGCGCGTCCCCAGGAAGCCACCGATCATGTTCTCGATGTGAACCACATCCAGCAACGACAGGCTCTGTGAGTCGTCGAACGCGGCGAGCAGGTCGACATCGGACTCGGGCCAGGCCTCTCCCCGGACGGTGGAGCCAACTACGGACAGCCGGACGACGCCAGCGGCACGCAACACCGTTTCATGGCGGCGCAAGGTTGCTATGACATCGTCCTGGTTCATGGCCTCTATTTTGCCGATTTTGCCGATACCCTTTCGGCCAGTCAAGCCCCTTGTGAAATCGAGGGCTTGCGGGGGCGAGATCGAGTGGACGAAAAGGAACCCCTTCAGCCCGATACGCTCGAGGCCAGTTCCGACGAGAACGGACCGATGTCCTTTGCTTCCCTCGCCATATGCTGCGCGATCAGGACGTGAGCACCCCAGGTTGCATGTTTCGTCGATCGCCGTGTACTTCACTACTCTCGTTTCTCTCCAGACCGGCATGGCCCGCCACCGTGACGACGGAGACCTCCGCGGATGCTGGAACTGCCGGTGGCTACCCCTGGCCGAGTGGGCCACCCAGCCCGCGGATTGCGGCCGGCGTCGTTCTTCACAGCCACCGCGCCGGGGGACGGCCGAGCCCAGGCCAAGGAACGGCGCGCGTACGGAATCAGCGCCACCAGTAGCAACAGCAGGCTCGCGGCGGCGCGTCAATCCGCCGAGTCCGGCGTTCCGGACGGACTGCGGACCCGCTCGGTCTGGATCAGGAGCTGTAAGCGCTTCAAGTCAACAGGTCGGCCTTGGGAATGCGGTCCACGCCGTTGGCGTACGACGGCATCCCGCCGGATGTAATCGAGACCGGGAGGATCGTGGCCGGGAGGCGTTCCCTTCGGAGCGCGTCGAGGACGGGCGTGCCGACACCGGTGGCGTCGACCACCACCGTCACGGGATGTCCGCGAAGCTGCATCGAGCGGCAGAGCGAGGCCAAGCGCTCGGCGACGGCCGGATAACTGGTGTTCAACGGGAGGCGCTCGGCGTGGCGCACATGGAGTTCGGGGCGGATCACGGGCACCCAGTAAGTGTGATCGAACTCGCCCGTCGGAACGGCAACGCGTTCGAGGACGGCGATGGCCGTGTGGTCGTGTTTTTGGCCGAGGTCGAAGCCGATGAAGAAGCTCGGCGGCTTCGGGGGCCATTGCGGTGGTTGTTGCATGTCAGTATCCGTTGGGGAAGAGCGGTTTGATGGAGTCGTCGATGCACTTGTTGACTTGCTCCATATCGAAGAAGGCGTCGTCGGGATCGGCCCATTTGCAGAAATACTCCTGCTGAATCCAGTTGTGGCCCTTCAGCAGTTTTTGACGCGCGATTTCTTCCTTGGAGATGTACGGGGAGTCGTCCGCGGTGGAGGTGATGCGGGTCCAGGATTTCTCCTTGGACATCCACTCTTTGTAG
>SXGS01358911.1_pt1 | contig 25429 bp, 14 predicted proteins | sample 3174681 | NCBI WGS metagenome assembly SXGS01 (sample SAMN11356861, study PRJNA531348) | freshwater metagenome | isolation source: freshwater sample F1-80 | place: China: Fuxian Lake, Yuxi | collected 2017-12-25 | reverse complement strand
GCTCGAGGTGCACGCTGGCGGGTAGAAAATGTAGACAAGATGGCCGGTTTGTGCTGCCTACGCAGCAGCACCTACTGGAACGCGTACTGGCAATCGGTCAGCTAACCATCCATCCAGTGCCGGAATCTGCGGGCACACCCGGCGACCTGATCTCCGCAGTATATTCCCGAAAGTTGCTAGCGTAGGCGGGGCGCGTCGTGGTACGCTGACAACACATGCAATGTTCCAGGGGGATTGGCGATGTTGACACTTGGGACCGACCTGGGCGACACGGCCTTCTCACGCCGTCAGTTCTTGTCCATTGGCGGCCTGGGACTGAGCGGGCTGACCTGGGCCGATTTGCTGCGGCAACAGGCACAGGCGAATACGAGGCAGCGGCCGAAATCGGTGATCCTGGTTTTCCTGGCCGGCGGAATGAGCCATATCGACACCTATGACATGAAGCCCCATGCCCCGGTGGAATTTCGCGGCGATCTGTCTCCGATGCGGACGAATGTTCCCGGAATCGACATTTGTGAATTACTGCCCCAACAGGCACGCATGATGGACAAGTTCGCCCTTGTCCGCGACTTGCAGTTTCACAATGAGCTTCCCAACGATCACGATCCGCATGAAGTGTTCACCGGCTTGCCCCCGAAAGCCCGACGACCGTCGGTCGGCGCCATCGTGAGCAAACTGCGCTCGCAGCCTTCAGACATATTACCCACCTACATCAGTTTAGTGCAACGTGATCTGACCAGGCTCGGCGATCCCGAAAGCCCCCGATACGCTGGCCTGGCCCATCGGCCTTTTAGGCCGACCGGGGCCGAGCTTCCCAACATGGAGATACGGGTAGCGCCGGAGCGGATGCAAGACCGCGTCCACCTTCTGAACCGATTCGACGATCTGCGCCGAGATCTTGATCGTCGCGGAGAGATGGCGGGCATGGATGAATTCAACCGGCGGGCCTTGGCGATGCTCACGTCCCCGATCATTCGGGACGCGCTCGACATCGACAAGGAGCCGGTAGCGGTGCGACAGCGCTACGGCTCCGATGACGCCATCGTCCGGCCCACGTTCAACTCCGCGTTGACCTGGCCCGCGAGCCAATTTCTGCGGGCCCGGCGGCTGGTCGAGGCGGGCGTGCCGTTCGTGACCGTTTCCTGTGGGAGTTGGGACCATCACGGCGTCCTGTCCAATGGCCCCGGTTGCGGCATCTTCGAGCGCTTGCGGAACGAACTGCCGCTTTACGACCAGTCCCTGTGCGCGCTCGTGGACGATCTGCACCAGCGCGGCCTGGCGAACGATGTTGCCGTCGTGGTCTGGGGCGAGATGGGGCGCACCCCGCGCATCAATCGTCAGGAAGGCCGCGACCATTGGCAAGATTCCGGCTTCGTCCTGCTGGCCGGCGGCGGGCTGCGCACAGGCCAGGTCATCGGCGCGACCGACCGGCACGCCTCGCGTCCGCGCGGCAATCCGCACACCGCACAGCACATTTTCGCGACGCTGTACCACCACCTGGGCATCGATCCGACGCTTACCTTGACGGACTTCACCGGCCGACCGCAATTTCTGTTGGATGACCGAGAGCCGATCCGGGAACTGCTGTGAGCGGCAATAGTTACCGTTTACGATCCTTGATCCACAGGACCTACGAGGTATCTTATGTCCAAGCCATGGGTGACTTTTCTAACCTGCACGTTCTTGTTTACGCAAACAGCTTTTGCGCAACCGCCGGTGCGTAAGTTTGATGCCCCAGGATCCCCGCCCTTCAAGGTGTTGAAAACCGGCGAAAATCCGCCGCTGGATGCGGACGGCAATTTTGTGATCGGCCCCGAATACCAAACCGCCTCCGAACGCAAGGTGGTCGACGGCGTTCCACAGGGAAAGGTGAAACAATTCACCATCGATTCCAAGGAGACCAAGCTCTTCAACCCAGGGATTGCCCGAAAGGTCTTCGGGAAAGTGGATCCGAAGAACCCAAAGACTTTGATCGTCGAGACCCACACCATCGACTACAAGCGTCAGATCTCCGTTTACGTCCCTGCCCAGTATGTGGCGGGCAGCGAAGCGCCATTCATGGTCTGCCACGACGGTCCCACGGGCAAGCCGAACATGGCGCTGCCGCAGATACTCGACAACCTGATCGCACAGAAGCGAATACCGCCCATCATCGCCATCATGGTCGCTAACGGAGGCGGCGATGCCCAGGGACATGAGCGAGGCAAAGAATATGACACGATGTCCGGAATGTTTGCCGATTACATCGAAGCCGAGGTTTTGCCGCGCGTGGAAAAGAATTGTGAGGTCAAGCTGACCAAAAATCCCGACGGCCGCGCGGCCATGGGCAACAGCTCCGGTGGGTCGGCCGCACTCATCATGGCCTGGTATCGCCCGAATCTTTACCATCGCGTGCTGACCACTTCAGGCACGTTCGTGAACCAGCAATGGCCCTTCAACCCGGAGACGCCCGGCGGCGCCTGGGACTTTCATGAAACGATCATTCCGAATAGTCCAAAGAAGCCGCTCCGCATTTTCATCTCCGTGGGTGACCGGGATTCATTGAATCCCAACATCATGCGCGACAACATGCACGATTGGGTCGAGGCCAACCACCGCATGGCCAAGGTGCTGAAAGCCAAGAGCTATGAATACCAGTATCTTTTCTGCCGCAACGCCGGCCACAGCGTTGGCAATGCCCAGGCCCAATTCCTGCCTCACGCCATCGAATGGGTGTGGCGTGGATATGCGCCCAAGAAAAGCGAGTGACCTGAAATACGGTCATCCAATGCCATGTTGGCTTCGCTGGAGCCGACAGCGATGGAGTGTGGTCTTTGCCGGCGTGCCGATTCAGAGTGACGCGTCTGTCCAGATGCCGCCGCGCATGAAAAAGCCCCAGGAGGGTTCGTCCTGGGGTGTCTGTCAACCGCGTCGGCAACTTATTGCTTCGGAGCGAGGATCATAGGGTTGACGCTCGGAGGCAGGGTCGAGGCGGCGCCAGGCGGCAGCATTGGCGGAACATCGGAATCGATGTTGGTGTTCGTGTTTGTCACGTTCACCACCACCGGGGCGGCTTGCTGCACCACAACCATCGGCGTGTACATCTCGATGTAGCTGCATGGCAGGTAGCAGCAGTACGGCTCATACCAGTAGTACCAGCAACAAGCGTGCGGATGCCAGTAGCCGCAGCAGCCGAAGCTTGGGAACCAGCAGTGATGGTTCCAGCAGAAGTCATGTTGGAAAAAACAGTGGTTGTGCAAGTGGCCGGGCAGGTTGTACTGACCACAATACTGCAGATGGACCTTCGGATCACTCTTGAAGCCGGGCAGCTTGGCGACGCTCTTGTTGCCCAGAATCTGGACCTTCGGATTCACGCTGCCGACTTTGCCGACCTGCACCCCTGGCTTGATAGGGGTGGCAACACCGGTCGGCGGGAACTTCTGATTGATGCTTCCGAGTTTGCCGACCTGCATGTCGACGATGGGAGTTTTGCCGACCTGCTTGTCGACGATGGGCGTCTTGAAAGTGCCCTGGGCTGGCAGAGCCTTCTGAGCGCCGGTATTTTGAATCGGCCCACGATTCGGAGCCCCGCCTTTGCCGTTCGCATCTGCCGCGGAAGCTGTCAAGGCAACCGCCACAATCGTACACAGGATGCTTTTCATGTTTCACCTTCTGCTGCATGCGCAGCGTCTGAGTATGGTTTGTCAATCAGATCCTGCGTGAATCCCATTGATTCACGTCGTTCCGTTGACGTGTGGAGTGGAAGCAGAGGGAGTGTTGAAACGGATGTGACTGCTTCCGTGAATGTACATCTTCAAAACGCAAGCCTCACGCTCGCTTGCGCAAATTTCATTACCTTGTTTGAGCCGAATCGTCGTAAGGAATTAGCCGCGGCCGGACTCGAACCGGCACGGGGGTTACCCCTCAAGGGATTTGAAGTCCCCCGGCTGATTACACAAGCGCCGATCCCGTCTCGTCTTGCGGCGAGGCCCATTCCGATCCCACCAGTAGAGCGGACTGTCAGCAGAATCGAACTCGACACCGACTTGCAGCGCCTTCTCGACGCCTGGCCGACGTTGCCGGTAGCGCTACGCATGGGCATCCTGGCCATGATCGGCGCGGCCCGGAATGAGGGACCTGGCTGAAATCGACCTCAACGCGCTTGCTGCCGAGCTGCTGGAGTAGCCGAAGGAAGAACGCGCCTGCCTATTGGCGAAGCTGTTTGCGGGGTCGGTGGCGATTGAGGAATGACGCTCGGCCGACCGGGGTGCGCCTCTTCCTGCACATGCCGTCCCCTCATGTTTCTGCCTCCCGATCGCCGCGCTATTAGCGGAGCCGGCGCCCTGAACGCCAAACGAGGGACGCGGCGGGCTGTACGAGTGATGTGGAATCGAATCTCGTAGAGATGAAAGAGAGGCTTGGAGATTTACCAAATTAAGGGCTTGCATTCGCGAGCTGATACGCTCAAATGGTGAGGCTTCTCCTTTTTGGTCCATACAGAGCGCCGTTGCCATGCTCACGAACGCCCGGCCGCGATTTCGTCCCGACGTTTTCCGTACCAAGCGCCCGGCCAAAGCTGGAATGCATCGCGGGAACCTCGCCCGCCTCTCTTTTTCGCCTCAAGCAATGCAAATGCAATTCCTGGTGCGACAGAACCCGTGAGCGGTGGAGGATTTGAACGATGAACGACAACGACCCCTACCTAACAGTTGGCCCATCACCGGATGATGCGAAGTCCACTGTCGTCAATCCTGCCGTCCTCGGCTATCCCCAGCAGATCGGTCGCTATCGCATCGAGAAGGTGCTGGGCGAGGGCGGCTTCGGCATCGTCTATTTGGGCCATGACGATCAGTTGAAGCGGGCCGTCGCCATCAAGGTTCCTCGACCAGAACGGTTTTTACGCCCCGCAGACGCTGAAGCTTATCTCACCGAAGCCCGCACCGTCGCCAGCCTCGACCATCCGAACATTGTGCCGATCTTCGATGTCGGCAACACTCCCGATGGCCTGTGCTACGTTGTTTCCAAGATGATCGAGGGGAGCGATCTTGCGCAGAAGATTAGGCAGGCACGCTTGTCGCACACGCAGACGGTAGGATTGATTGCGACCGTTGCGGAAGCTCTTTACTACGCACATGGCAAGGGATTGGTCCATCGGGATATTAAGCCCGCCAACATTCTCATCGACACCGGCGATAAACCGTATGTGGCGGATTTCGGGTTGGCCTTGAAAGAAGAGGATTTCGGCAAAGGGGCGACGTTTGCCGGGACGCCTGCTTACATGAGTCCCGAACAGGCACGGGGCGAGGGACACCGGGTCGATGGCCGCAGCGATATTTTCAGTCTGGGCGTGGTCTTCTACGAGTTGCTGGTTGGTCAGCGACCGTTCAAGGCGGACTCGCAGCAGGAACTACTCGAATTGATCAGTAAAGTCGAAGCCCGTCCGCCCCGGCAATTTGCTGACGTCATTCCCAAGGAACTGGAACGCATCTGTCTGAAAGCCCTGGCGAAGCGGACCTCGGAGCGGTACACGACGGTGAAGGACATGGCCGACGACTTGCGGCACTTTCTGAGGTCGGCATCGATTGAGGAAAAGACCACGGCTCGTTTCAAACTGGTGGAGGATGCTGCCGTCCCAACGCCGGTTCCGAGTACGACGCCCGCCTCCGACCAGCGGCCCATAAAGATCGTGCCGAAGGGGTTGCGATCCTTTGATGCCCACGATGCCGACTTCTTCCTCGAACTGCTACCGGGACCACGGGATCGGGACGGTCTGCCCGATAGTATCCGCTTCTGGAAGACCCGCATCGAGACAACCGACGCCGACAACACGTTTTCCGTGGGCCTGATTTACGGACCATCCGGCTGCGGCAAGTCGTCGTTGATGAAAGCGGGATTGTTGCCACGCTTGGCTGGATCTGTGATCGCAGTCTATGTCGAAGCGACCGCCGAAGAAACGGAAGCTCGCCTGCTCAAAGGGTTGCGGAAGCATTGTTCCGACGTGCCTGCATCTCTCGGATTGATCGAAACTCTTGCGGCCCTGCGACGAGGGCATTATTTGCGGGCGGGCAAGAAAGTGGTTCTCGTCCTCGACCAGTTCGAGCAATGGCTACACGCCAAGGGAGGCGAAGCCAACCCCGATTTGGTCCAGGCTCTGCGCCATTGCGATGGCGAGCGATTGCAGAGCATCGTCATGGTGCGGGATGATTTCGGCATGGCCGCTGCCCGTTTCATGGGGGCCGTGGACATCCCCATTCTTCAAGGCCACAATTTCGCCACGGTTGATCTGTTCGACCTCCTCCACGCGCGCAAAGTGTTGGCGGGGTTCGGTTGTGCCTTTGGTCGTCTGCCGAATAACCTCGGCAAATGCAGCAAAGATGAAGAAGCCTTCCTTGATCAAGCCATTTCTGGTTTGGCCCAGGATGGCAAGGTCATCTCGGTACGACTCGCCTTGTTCGCTGAAATGGTCAAGGGCAAGCCCTGGACGCGCGCCACGTTGAAGGAGGTGGGCGGCATGGAAGGCGTTGGCGTCACGTTCCTTGAAGAGACGTTCGCCGCCTCGACCGCTCCACCGCAACATCGCCTGCATCAGAAAGCAGCCCAGGCGGTCCTGAAAGCGTTGCTTCCTGACATCGGCTCGGCCATCAAGGGCAACATGCGGTCGCACAAGGAGTTGCTGGCAGCGTCGGGTTATCATGGACAACCCAAAAACTTCGACGCCTTGCTGCGGATTCTCGACGGCGAATTTCGGCTCATCACGCCAACCGATCCCGCAGGAGGTGAAGTTGAAAATGCTGCCGGCACGAAGGTCGTGGCGGGAGAGAAGCATTACCAACTCACCCATGACTATCTGGTTCCTTCCATGCGGGACTGGCTCACGCGTAAGCAAAAAGAGACGAGACGAGGCCGGGCCGAATTGTTGTTGGCGGATCGGGCGGCGGTGTGGAATGCCCGCCGGGAGAACCAGCAACTGCCGTCACTCTTACAGTGGTTCATGATCCGGTGGCACACGCACAAGAAGAACTGGATGCCGCCGCAGAAGAAGATGATGGCGAAGGCGGGACGGTATCATGCGCTACGGGGAGTGGTGGTTGTTGTCCTGCTGGCAGTGGCGACGTTTGCGATTTTGGTGATCCGAGATCAGTTCAACGAGAAGCAGAACGCAACGCACGCTGCTGGGTTGGTGCAAGCCGTCTTGAATGCGAACACCGCTCAAGTGCCGGACATTATCGACAAGATAGCGAAGTATCGTAATTGGACCGATCGGCTATTGCGCGAGGAGATCGACAAGGCGGCGACGATATCCAGGCAGAAACTTCACGCCAGCCTAGCCCTGTTGCCGGTGGACCCCGGCCAAGTCGCTTTCCTTCACGGTCGGTTGCTCGACGCCGAACCGCACGAAGTCCCGGTGATCCGTGACGCCTTGGCCCCGCACAAGGACGAGTTGCTGGATACGCTGTGGGCGGCGGCACTGGCGCCGGACAAGGGCAATGATCCACGAAGGTTGCGCGCGGCGGCGGCTTTGGCGAAGTATGACCCAGAGAGCGCGCAGTGGGCAAAGTTCAGTAGCCCGGTCGTTGAGCAATTGGTCGGGGAGAATCCGGTCTATCTGGCCTTGTGGATGGAGAGTTTTCGTCCGATCAAGGGAAAGTTGCTGGAACCGCTGAAAAGCACTTATGGAAACCCTAATGGTCCGGAATCGGAACGCATCCTGGCAACGATCATCCTGGCCGACTACGCCGCCGATCAGCCGCAGGTTTTGGCCGATCTGCTGATGGACGCCGACGAGAAGCAGTTCGCTGTCATATATCCCAAGTTCAAGGAGCATGAGGTTCGGGGCTTGTCCGTGCTGACCGGAGAAATCGACAAGCGCGCAGTTGTCAAGTACAAGATGATTTTCGAGGCCGAGGGGATGATTGCCAAGGAGGATGCCAAAGTGAAGACGGAGGAAGGCTTCCTTCACGCCAAGCGGTTCGAGGTTCGGCTGCAAGGTGGGAAGACGTACCGGCTGACGATGGACAGCAACGAAATTAATTCCTGTTTGGTGCTGCAAAACAAGACAGGCGAGCAACTGGCATTTGATGACGATAGTGGTGGCGGCTTGAACTCGTTGATAATATACGAACCGTTCATTGATGAATCCTTTGTGGTATTCGCCGCATCCTTTCCCCGTTTGATAGGCAAGAATACCGGAGCTTTCGTGCTGAAGGTCATGGAGATTGACGACGACGGCAAGGAGAAACTGGCGAAACGGCAGGCCAATGGAGCGGTCGCCCTTTTGCGGATGAACCAGCCCGAAAAAATCTGGCCGCTTTTGAAGCACAGTCCAGATCCGAGAGTGCGGAGCTATCTTATTCATCGTCTCGGTCCACTCGGAGCCGACGCCACGGCCATCGTCAAGCGCTTGGACCAGGAACCGGACATCACGATACGGCGGGCGTTGCTGCTGAGTTTGGGGCAGTATGGCGAGAAGGATTTAGCGCAGGTGAATCGCAAATCGTTGCTACCGAAGTTGCAGGACATCTATCGCACCGAGACCGACCCTGGCCTTCATGCGGCGGCGGAATGGTTGTTGCGGACCTGGAAGGAAGAGGAGTGGCTGAAGCAGGAGAATGAGAAATGGGCCAAGGACGGGGAAGGGCGAGAAAAGAAGCTCGCCGGGATCAAGAAACAATTGGCGATCTGGGCGCCGCCAGCCCCCAAAGTTCCGCCGCAATGGTATGTGAACGGTCAGGGTCAGACGATGGTGGTGATCCCCGGCCCGGTGGAGGTTATGATGGGTTCGCAACCCACTGAGAAGGGGCGGTTTGACGGCGAGACGCAGCACATGAAGCGGATTGGTAGGACGTTTTCCCTCGCCGCCAAGTCGGTAACGCTGGCAGAATATAGGCGTTTTGACGAGTCGTATCAATCGGACGAAAAAGCCCCGACGCCGGATTGCCCCGTAAATGCTACGTCTTGGCATGCAGCGGTGTCGTACTGCAATTGGTTGAGCAAGGAGGAGGGCATTCTTGAAGCCCAATGGTGCTACGAGATCAAGGGACAAGTGACGAAGCTGAAGGAAAACTACTTGAGTTTGAGCGGGTATCGCTTGCCTACGGAAGCGGAGATGGAATATGCGACTCGTGCGGGAGCGTTGACGAGCCGTTACTACGGGGAGACGGAAGAGTTGCTGCCGAAATATGCGTGGTACTACAAGAACTCGCTAGGGCGGACGTGGCCGGTGGGTAGCCTGAAGCCGAACGATTTGGGTTTATTCGATGTACAGGGGAATATGAATACATGGTGTCAGGACGGCTATACGCAATATCCCCTGAAGAAAGGCGAGGAAGTAGCTGAGGACAAGGAAGGTGAATTGGTAATAATACCTCTAGAATTCCGTATGGTACGTGGCGGCTCGTTCAATAGTCAAGCGCGGTTCGTGCGTTCTGCCTTCCGTAGCGAGGATGACCCAACGGCCCGGATCTACACTCATTCGTTCCGTCCGTCGAGGACTTTACCGCCTGGCTCCGTTACTGCTTTACAACCTTCCCCCGAAGGCGGCCGAAAATAAAAACGACAAAATTCACCCGTTCACTACAAAGTGAGTTCGCATGGCCGACCTTACGGTGCTCAACACCTTTCGGCATCGGAGAGAGGTTCGCTTCGAGCCAGCTGACTTTCCCGGCATCTCCAATGTACCGCAGTCATTCCAGGTTTGACACCTGGATGGTTGCGCGGTCAATGCAGGTTTTGCTCAAGAACACACTTCTTCCGATCCGATAAACAACCACAGCGCTACCGATCACCAGGTCCTTCGACCGCACCCACTTTCCGTCCGCGCCGGTTTCCGGCATCCGGGGTTCGCGATGAGAATACGGATTCCATGGAGCGTGATCGTTCTTTGTAGCGGCTTGGCCGGGTGCGCTTCTCAACGCCCCCCGGAACGAGCTTTCCTGCCAATCACCCCGCCAGCCGATTTATCCGCTGGGACCAAGCCGCACCTCGATGCACCGACAGCAGTAATCCAAGCCTCGTTTAGGTCAGTCGATTCCAACACAGCGCAAGTCAAATCGAACGACGGCCAATCGACGACGCCGATGAAGGAGCTGACCGCAGACTTCTTGATCGAGCAAGTCTTGGCCCGCAATCCTTCGCTGGCACAAATGACCGCCGCGTGGCAGGCGGTCTCGGCTCGTTATCCGCAGGTCACATCGATCGACGACCCGATGCTGATGGGCAGAATTGGGCCCGGCGCATTGGGATCGAACAACGTCAACGGCGGATTCATGCTCGAAATATCCCAAAAGCTGCCGTTTCCGGGCAAACGAAAGCTCCGTGGCGACGGCGTGCAAGCCGAAGCCAATGCGGCCGGGCTCGACATCGAGGACATGCGGTTGCAACTGATCGAAGCGAGCCAGACGGCGTTCTACGATTACTACCTGGTCGCGCGGGCTATGGAATGGAATGACGAAAGCTTGAAGTTGCTTCAGCGCGCGAAGCAAGACGCCTCTATTCGATATGAAGCCGGCAAGGTCGAACAACAGGACGTGCTGCAAGCCGACGTTGAAATCGGCCGGGAGCGCGAACGCCGGCTGGGTCTGGAGGAAATGGGTCAGATCACCATCGCTCGCATCAACACGCTCATGCATTTTCCGCCGGACAATCCGCTGCCACTGCCGCCTCGCGACATCAAGTTGCTGGAGACGATTCCGCTGGCGCAGGAGTTGCGTTCGATGGCTCTCTCTCGACGGCCCGAACTTCAGGCATTGACGAATCGCATCGCCGTCGAGCAGGCTGGATTGGCGCTGGCGAAGAAAGAGGTGTTCCCCGACGTTGAGGTGATGGCCGGTTACGATTCGTTCTGGCAAGAAAAAGAACTTCGCGCCCAGCTCGGTATGCGCATCAATCTCCCAGTCTACAAGGCGAAGCGCATTGGCGCCATCGCCGAGGCCCAGGCGAAGATTGCCCAGCGCCAGGCCGAGCTGGACCGGCAGACGGTCCAGGTCCATTTCCAGGTTCAGGAAGCGTACGAAAAGGTCATCAAGGCCGAAAAGTCGGTGCGTCTTTACGAGACGACAATTCTACCTGCGGCTGAGCTGAACGCGAAGGCTGCACGGTCATCGTATGTGGCCGGCAAGATCGCGGCCGTGAGCCGCATAGAAGCCGAACGCAACCTCGTCAATCTACGCGACCGTTACTACGAGGCCATCGCCGATTACTTCCGCCGTCGCGCAACATTGGATCGCGTCGTCGGCGGGCCCATTGGACGGCCCGAGTGACCAACTTCCTGTCAAGCAAAGGCCGGCGCCGTTTGTTCGGCTTTCGCCTTGGCCGCCTTCTCTTTCTGCAATGCGAGCCAGCGCGCACGCCGGACCCAGTAGAAGCGCACCGGCAGGAAGATATCGACCACCTCGTCGGAGATCAGCAAACCGCCCAAGACCGGCAGCGCCATCGGCGCCAGGATTTCTCCGCCCGGTCCGGACGCGAATACCATCGGGAAAATGGCGAGGATGGCGACGCCTTCCGTTAGCAGCTTGGGCCGTAGGCGATGGACTGCTCCTTCAATCACCGCCTGGCGCAGTTCTTCCAGCGATTTGATGTTTTCGAGACCGCCGCGCTTGTCGATCGCTTCACGCAGGTAGACGAGCATGATGATGCCCGTTTCCGTGGCCATGCCGAAGCAGGCGATGAAACCGACCCAGACGGCCACGGTGAATTCCAACGGCGCGGTTTCCCAGCCGCCGACAATCTTGGGAAAGAAGAACATGAAGAACGCTCCGCCCGCCAAGGCCTCCGGCACCGCCAGCATCATCAGCACCGCGTCGGCGAAGTCCTGGTAGGTCAAATACAGGATGACGAAGATCAGCACGAGCACGACAGGAAAAATGAACAGGAGTGTCCGGGCCGCGCGGGCTTGATGCTCGAACTCGCCGCTCCATTCAATGAACACCCCTTCGGGCAATTGCACTTTTTGCGCGACGGCCCGCTTCGCTTCATCGACAAACCCTACCATGTCGCGACCGCGGACATTCAACGTCACGTAGTTGAGAAGTCGGCCGTTCTCGCTTTTGATCATCGCTGGCCCATCGACGATCCGCACGGTTGCAACCGCTTCCAAAGGGATCGGCGCACGTCCCTTGGGTGCGTGGCCGGGAGCTGCTCGATGAGGCTCATCACCGCTCGTGTTTGGCGCAGGCATTCCAGCGCCCATTGGCGCGCTGGCCATCGCTTTGCCGGGAATGCTCAGCGGCGCCGGTTTTGACATTCCACCAGGACTCACCAACAAACGGCGAACCGATTCCTCGTCCTCACGGTTGACGCGGGCATACCGTACCCGCACCGGGAAACGCTCACGCTTTTCAACCGTGTAGGTGATGACACGGCCGCCCAAGGCCACCTCGATTTCGTTCTGAATGTCCTCCACGCCGATGCCATAGCGGGCCGCCTTTTCCCGATCGATGTCAATCTCCAGGTAACCCTTGCCCATGATCGGCGCCGCAATCGTGTCGCGAGCCCCCGTGATCGGTTTGACCACCGCCTCGATGTCCTTGCAGACTTTCTCGATAGTCGTCAGATCAGGGCCAAAGACCTTGATGCCGATGTCCGTCCGAACGCCTGTCGAGAGCATTTCAATCCGGTTGATGATCGGTTGCGTGAAAATGTTGCTCCAGCCGGGCACTTGTAAGACTCGCCCCATTTCGTCATCAACTAGGTCTCCCTTCGGGCCGCTCTGGCGTTGCCAGAAAAAAACCTGGCCCTTGAATGGAGTCGTGAGTTCATCTCGCAGTGGCACGAACGTGTGCAAGAATTTCTCGTCATGCTCTTGGCCGAGCCTCGCCTTGATTGCATGCGTGTTGAATCGTTCCGCGTCCAGAGCTTGGGCTGCGCCGCTAAGAAGGGCCACGCCTTTCGCTCCTTTGATCATTTCTTCCATGGCGTTCCAGGTGTAGACCTCGACTCCCCGATCGAACAGTTCCCAGTTGACTTTCTTGACGCACTCACGCCATCGAGCGGTTCGTTTTTCGTTCACAGCTTGCAGGACCTGGCCGGCGAGCGTCTTGCGCTCGGCGCCGAGTGTTTCGGCGGCAAGGCTCCACACCTTGACGCCGAGCGATTCCCGGAGTTCCAAGGCACTGACCACGTCTTTCAACGCACCGGCTTGTTTTGCGTGCTGGGCGACTTCCCGATTGATCTTGGCGATATCTTCGGTGGCAGGCAACTTGGCTAGCCATGGTCCGAATTCCGCCGTGAGCCTGGCCGCACACTCGTCGATCTGTTTTTCCTCATCCACATCGTTGGGCCAGTTGAGATCGCCCGCCTTCTTGAAAGACTTGACCGTTTCCTCCACGGCGAAACGAACCAAAAGCGGCGACAGTTCGCCTTTGAATTCCCGGTAGCGACGAAGGGCAAGTTCACGCATCGTTTCATCGAAACGTTCCAGTGCTTTCTGAGTTGCGTCGTTGATGAGGCTATCCCGGTCGTCTTCGTGCGAAGCCCGCTGGACGTAGCCTTTTTCCTCCAGGACTCTTAATACTTGGCGCGTTTGCCACGCTGCATCCTGGAACTTAAGGACGCGCTTCGGCCAAAGCGCCTTGGGACGAAAATTCACCAGGGTTTCAAACATATCCAGAGGAGCGGGATCGGTCGGCGTATCGGCGCGACCCGCCTTGCCGATCACGGATTCTACTTCCGGAAAGCTGCGCAACAACCCATCCCGATGCTTCAAATCGTCTCCCGATTGCGTTATGCTCGTGCGTGGGACGGTGATCGGCATGTCAAGCGTCGTGCCTTCATCAAGGGCAGGCATGAAGCCGGCGCCGATTTTCGGGAAGTGGAAGGCCCATACGGCCAGCACGAACAACGTGGCCAACGCAGTGACTTGCCAAACGAAGCCGCGCGTTAAGCCGACCGTAATTGCAGTCACCAACGCGAAGACGATCAAGAACAGTATCTTCCACGAGAGTTCCGGAGTGCCGAGACCTGAGATCGCGTGCAACGGAATAATTGCCTGCATGGGAAATATGCCCGCGGCCAGGATGAGCAACGCCGCGAACATCCACATCACCAGGTTGCGGCGCGGCAAGAACCAGGTGAGCAGCGGTTTGTAAATCTTGATAAAGCTAAGAACGATCCAGTTGTCTTCCTCTCGCTTGAGCTTGCCTTTGAGGAACGTCGGAATCAAAGCCGGCACGACGGTCACCGAGATTAGCGCCGTGCCTAGTAAGGCAAAGCTCTTGGTGAACGCCAGAGGATGAAAATACTTACCTTCGCGGCCGCTCAGCATGAACACCGGGATGAACGAAATGAGCATGATCATCACGGAAAAGAAGATCGGTCGGCCCACCGTCCGGCATGCATGCACAACCAGTTCACGCGTGTCGCCGGTCACCGGCTTGTCGCCGAAATGGTCCTTGAGATGGTGCGTCGCGTTCTCGGTCATGACGATGGCCTGGTCCACCAAGATGCCGATGGAAATCGTGATCCCGGCCAGCGACATGACGTTGGCCTGGATGTCAATGATTCCGAAAAATCGCAGCAGCGACATCATCAGGAAAGAGAAGAGCACTGACAGCGGCAGTGTGACGCAGATGACAAAGACGCTGCGAAAATGCATCAGAATGAGCAGAATCGCGATCGATGCTATGGCCATTTCGTGCCACATCACCTCCGTGAGCGTGTGAATCGCGCCCGTGATGAGCCGCGTACGGTCGTATGCTGGGATGATGCGAACGCCCTTGGGCAGCGCCGGCTGTAGTTCTTGAATCTTCTCTTTCACGCGCTGCGTCACCGCGAGAGGGTTTTCGCCGTGCCGCATCAGCACGATTCCGCCGACGACTTCTTTGCCATCCTTCTCGAACACGCCGCGGCGGAACTGAGTGCCAACCTGAACCGTGGCAAGATTCTTGACATAGATCGGCGTGCCGCCGACCTCCTTGATGACGGTGTTTTCAATGTCCTTCGTGTCCTTGATCCAGCCCACGCCGCGGACCAGGTACTCGGCGTTGTTCTTCTGAACCACGCCGCCGCCGACCGACAAATTGCTCTTGGCGACAGCTCCGTAAAGTTCACCGAGCGTGATCCCGTAAGCGCGGAGCGATTCAGGACGAACGTCGATCTGGTATTCGAGCGGAGTGCCACCCACGCTGGCAACGTCGGCGACACCGTTCGCCCCGTTGAGTTGCGGAATGATCTGGAACTTGTTCAGCGCCCATAGCCGTCCGAGGTCCATCGGATCAGTGGAACTTGCCTCGATTGTGTAATAGAAAATTTGCCCAAGGGCCGTCGTGTCCGGCGCCATGTACGGCACCACGCCAGCCGGCAAATAGTTGTTGGCTTCCGCCAGTCGTTCCGTGACGCGTTGTCGCGCGAAATAGAAGTTCACGTTATCTTGGAAGATCAGCGTGATCATCGAGAAGTTGAATTCCGAAGACGACCGGACTGCCTTGATGCCCGCCAAGCCTTGAAGCTTGCGCGACAACGGATACGTGACCTGATCCTCGATCTCCCTGGGGCTGCGACCCATCCAATCCGTGAAGACGATCACCTGGTTTTCGCTCAGGTCCGGGATGGCGTCCACCGGCGTGTTCAACGTGGCATAAATGCCCGCCACCGCAAGGGCAACCGCCAAAAACAGCACGATGAATCGATTACGAATCGAGAGTTCGATGATTTTTTCGATCATGGGAACCAACCTGTGAAAAACCTGAATTGGTGCTGGCCAGGATTTCAGCGTTTTTGCAGATCCGTGATGACGTATTCACTACCGGTCACTTTCAGCTTGCCCTGGACATGGTCGCCCGTCTTGATGCCCTCAAGCGACGACGCCTTCTCCACGGAGAATTTCATCGTCATCGCTTTCATGAATCCGGGCATGTCTTCATGATCGAGTGTCAACGTATTCTTGTCCGCTTCCACCGAGACGACTTTGCCTTTCAAGTCGTAGAATTTTGCTTTCGAGCTGTCCAAGCCCGTCTGACAGCCGATCAAGATCACGGAAATCAGCAAGATCGGCAACCATAGCCAACGAAGCGTATTCATCGCAACACTCTCCATTTGATCAAAGGTGGGGAGCGGTCAACACGCACCCGTGACAAGCGTCAGCGCTAACCGATCACATGTCAGGACCTGCCGCCGCCCCCCATCGTTTCCGGAAGCATCACTTGCCCGCCGAACCGTTTGCTTTCTTCAACTGGGTGACTTTCGCCAACGTGTCTTTCGGATTGGCCTGGGCGCCCTTGATGCAGCTTCGACAACACAAGAACACGGGCTGCCCCTCGATCAGGATTTTGTCCGGAACGCCCATCGAGCCGAGGCGGCTGTCTTTCAGGACCGGGCAAGATCTCTGGACCTCGGCGAGTGATCGGTCCTCCGCGGGGAGCTTCGCCAAAGTCGCCTTGACCTTGGCCTCTTCGTCGTCCGGTGTTGAAGGCCGGACGGTCGAAGTTCCGCTCTTGCCGCCGCCCGAGCCGCCGAAATAGATGGAGCCGGCGGCCGGGTTCAGTCGCGTCTCGGCGTCGATCAAGAAGGAGCCGGTTGTGACGATCTTGTCGCCGCCGTTCAAGCCGCGAAGGACTGGATAGTAGGTGACATCATTCGGCCCAACCATGCGCGGCCCCAAATCTACCTTGACGCCTTCGTATTCGCCGGGCATGACCTCGCGATAGACCAGCCGCAGATTCCCCGTGTCGATCACGGCGGTTTCCGGCACGGCCATCATGAGCCCCTGTTGCAGCAAGGCGTGTCGTCCCGCCGCATTAACTAGCGGGCCGAACCCCGCTCCCTGTCCAGGAGCAAACGGAGAAAGCAACGACCGAACCGAAGTATCGGCCGCGGCATTCCAGGCCCAATCTTCATTCACTGCTTTGGAGAACATGTCTACTTGCTTCGGCGGAATCTTGAGCGTCACCGTCGCGGTTGTGCCCGGCCGCAAGACGTGATCGGGATTGTTGAGTTCATACCGGACTATGACGGTTCGCGTGTCCTGGTCCACGTGCGGGAAAATAAACGTGAGCTTACCTTCAAAGGTTCGGCCGGGCAACGCCCGTGTCGTCGCCGATATCGGCACGCCGACCTTTATCGCTTCCTTTTTCTTTAAGGGATTGTGGTAACTCGGCAGAAACGCCATGTCCTCCTCGTAGACTTGGGCCTGAATCCACACCGTCGAGAGATCGACGACATCGTAGAGCGGCGAGCCTTCATCGACGTACTGGCCTTCCTTCACGTATTTCTTGAGAACGTGCCCCTCGATGGGAGTGCGGATAATCAGGTGGGAGTTGGCCTTGCCGGTCTTGAGAATTTCGTCCGTCTGGTCCTTGCTGATGCCCCACAGCTTCAAGCGATGTTCGGCGCTGCGTTGAAGTTCGATGCTGCCGCTCTTCTTGGCTTCGAGCAGGTTTTCGACGGTCACGACCAGATCGGGGCTGTACAACGATGCCAGCTTGTCGTTCTCATGGACCATCTGGCCTGTCTCTTTGACGAATAGCGTGTCGATGCGCCCCTTCACGCTCGCCGCAACGTGCTTCATCTCGCCCTCATTGAAATCCACGAAGCCGACCGTCGTGATTTCTTTCGTCAACGGCAGATAGTCAACTTTCCAGGTTTGGACCCCGGCCAAAACAACGCGGTAGGGCGAAAGCTGCACGCGGTTCACTACCCCCGGAGGCAGTGCTTCCTCCGTACTCTCTCCTCTCTTGCGCTTGGACAGAGGCATGAAGCAGATCGGACATTTCTCTTTGGGATTGTCCCGAATGACCGTCGGGTGCATCGGACAGTAATACTCGATATCAGAAGTGGCGGCGTGGTCGTGCCCGGCTGGGCGTGTCCACCGATCGTAGTAGGCGGTGATTAGGTCCCACTTGAGGATGATCAACCCGATGATCAACAGAAGGCCAATAAACCGCAGGCGGGCAAGTTTTACCAAGATCACGAAATCGAACCACCACCAGGCTTTGCCCCAGGGGCCCAGGTGCGCGGGAGCGCGTAAGCCGCCTTCATCGGGCGCCGGTTCATCGTTGTCATGCCTTCGTGGAGCGTGGTTATCGGACATGGTCAAAGCTCCTTTCGTTTGCAGAAATCAATCGTTGCTGCCGCGTTGATCGAGGCGCTGGTCATCATGTGCGGGGATTGAACCATCGCGCGGGACGGCTCTCGTGCCGAGATGACGCTTTCATCGAATTCGACGATGTCCCACTTGGTGAGGCCCGGCTATTTCGCTGCCTTCAGGCTGAACCCTGCATCCTTCAGGACGCGGGCAACTTCGGCTTCGTCATACTTTGCTGTTTCGGCGGTGAACGTCGCCTGTTTGCGTTCGAAATTCACTTGCACATCCTTTACCCACGGTAAAGTCGCGAGAGCATCGCGCACTCGCGGCGGTCAGCCGACGGGTCAGGTCATGCCGATGACATCGACCGTCACCTTTTTGGTCTGAGCCGATGCGTGGCCTTTGCCGTCAGGGTTCGATTGGCTTTGGCAACCCAGCACGAGCGCGGTCAGACTCAGCACAAGGGCGGTCCGGGACAAATAGGATCGAAGAGACATTGCAACCCTCCTTCAGCAGATAGGGGTGTAGTTTTCACGAAATCAACACGCGGTCGGCGATACAAGCCCGACTTTTCGGTTGTCAGACTAATCGCGGTGCGCAGTCATGAACGCAAGGCAATTGCCCGCTAGTGCGTGCGATCGCTCAGTGGCGATAATCGAATGGATCTTGAGACGTGATCAAATCGTGAGACGTTGCAAAGAGGTGACGAGATCAGTTGGCGGCGGCAACCAATGAACGCGCCAACCATTTCTCGGCGGCGCAATCGACGCGACGGAAAATCCAGACTCGGTGGCGGCCTGCATGATCAGGCCATTGCAATCGCCATCGGTCGCTTTCGTCTCGGCTCGATTCAGAACGGGCACTTTCGCTTTGGCGACTGCCTTCTGGCAGCACGTGCCGTCGAATGCCTCGAATTTGCCCGGCTTCCCTTTCATCGGGAGCCGATCATGCCTCGTGTCGTTGTCATTGTGTTCGCGGATTTTCGGATTACAGCAGCAGCGTTCTTTTTCTGCTTTCGGCTTGCAGCAGGATTCCTTGCCTTTGCTCTCGCAGCATGAACCGTTGCAGCAGCACGACGTGGTTGATTTTTTGAAATTCAGAATCGCGCAGAGAAGCTTGATCTGGCCGTTTGGGCACCGGCAAACCACCTGCGGCGTCGAACCCAACAGCGTGGACGCTGCGGTTGCCCATACGACGCAAATGACGGCAAACTTTCGGACTCGGCGCATGATTCACCTCACCATTTATCATAACTCGGAACGCGGACTCAGCAAGGTCGAAATGAGCCGCTGTCCTACCACAATAGAAATGTCCGGTTTCGGTCATTTCGGTTTCTTCGTTCGCCAGTTGCGTGGCCGAGCATTGCCGCCTCGGCGAATCTGCCATTTCATGGTTTTCCTCGAAGGTTGCTGGGAGGAGAACACGAAGAACGGGCAAGAAGCTCGACAGTACATCCAAGCGGACCTGGCTGCGGAACTGCGGGAAAAGCGCTCCTACCAGTACAGCGGCCAGTAGCAATGCGAAAAGGCCCCCCGGTCGATGCGAGCGGATGCGACGCCGTGCGAGATGAACCCCATTGCTTCGCGCAAGACGAAGAGCGCAAACCGTTGCGGATTGCGGACGTATGCGAAACGGTGCGAGAAAATGCGACTGGCCGCGGTGGGATTCGAACCCACACCCCGCTTACGCGAGAAGGGATTTTAAGTCCCTAGTGTCTGCCATTCCACCACGCGGCCCACTCTCGTCAGCAACGGTCGTCACCGGTTGTTTTTCGTCAGCAAGCGTAATCCATACTACCGGCCACGGCGAATCATGGCCAGCGACGAATCGTCTCTGATCAACCTTGGTCGTCTCTCCGGAGCATTTTCATCACCGAACCGCGTCGTACACCGGCGGCTTCAGCGGCTTCAATGATTCTGTGTTTCAAATAGACAACCGCGCACCAGCATGTTATTCTGAACACTGCCTTCCCGCCTGCTTTTTCTTCATTGCTTCGCGAAAACCAACCATGCGCACTCTTGCCGGATTGTTGCTTGTCAGCGTTGCCATTACGATGGTCCCCCATCTTTCGGCCCAACCCGCCGAGCGCAAGGGCATCGAGTTTTTCGAGACCAAGATCCGCCCGGTGCTGATCGAGCATTGCTACGCGTGCCATTCGGAGGAGGCACGGAAGAATCGCAAGCTCAAGGCGGATTTCTTGCTCGACACGAAAGCGGGCCTGCTCAAAGGCGGCGTCAGCGGTCCGGCGCTCGTTCCCGGCAAACCCGGCGATAGCCTGCTTCTCAAAGCGCTGCGGCACGAAGGCGAACTGCAGATGCCGCGCGGCCGCAAGTTGTCCCCGGCCGTCGTAAGCGATTTCGAAGCATGGATCAGACTCGGCGCTCCCGATCCGCGCGACGGCAAACCGACCACGGCGTCAGCGGACATCGACTGGGCCAGGGCGCGGCAATCCTGGGCGTATCAAACGCCGATCAAGCATCCATTGCCCAAGGTGAAAAACGCGGCCTGGGCCAGGCGCGACCTCGATCACTTCATCCTGGCCGAGTTGGAAAAACGCGATCTCAAGCCGGTCGGTTCGGCGAACAAGCGTGACCTGATACGTCGGGCGACATTCGATCTCATTGGTGTGCCGCCGACGCCGGCGGAGATCGACGCATTTCTGAAAGACGCTTCGCCGGACGCTTTCGCCAGGGTCGTCGATCGGCTGCTCGCGTCGCCGCATCATGGCGAGCGCTGGGGCCGCTATTGGCTCGATGTCGCTCGCTATGCGGAGGACAAGGCGCTGGCATTCGTCACGCCGCGGCCGCACGCTTATCGCTATCGTGATTGGGTCGTGCAGGCTCTCAATGCCGATATGCCCTACGATCGCTTCGTGCGTTTGCAGATTGCAGGCGACCTCCTCAATGAACCGGAGCCTGACTATTTCGTCAAGGTTGCGGGGCTCGGCTTCCAGGGCTTGGGTCAGGAATATCATCGCGGCTCGGTCGCGGCCCAGGTCATTGCCGACGAACTCGACGATCGTGTTGATACCCTGACGCGCGGCCTGCTTGGCTTGACCGTGGCGTGCGCCCGCTGTCACGATCACAAGTACGACCCGATTCCGACGCGGGATTACTATTCGCTCGCCGCCGCTTATAACGGCTCGAACCTCACCGTTGCACCGCTCGCCGACAGTGCTACCGTCGAGCGATTTCGGACATGGGAAAAGGCGGTCAAGGAGGCAGAGGCCAAGACAAAACCGCCCAAAGACAAGAAAAAGCGATCCGAGGCTGAGCTCAAGGAGCTTGCCGACCGCCAGGCGGACCTCGAACGCCTGCGCAAGGAAGCCCCGCCTCCCTTGCCGATGGCGCACGTCGTCAGCGGTGGCGGCACGGCGATGCGCATCCACGTGCGCGGCAACGTCGAACGCCTTGGCGAACCAGCGCCGCCCGGATTCCTGCGTGTGTTATCGAATGATTCCGTGGGAAAGTTCACCCGCCTCGAACTCGCCAACGTCATCGCGGATCCGAAGAATCCGCTGACCGCGCGCGTCATCGTCAATCGCGTCTGGCACTATCATTTTGGCCGAGGCATCGTCGGCACTACGAGTAACTTTGGCAAGCTCGGCGATCGGCCGACGCATCCGGAACTGCTCGATACGCTGGCCGTGCGTTTCATGGAGGCCGGCTGGTCGCTACGCTGGCTGCACCGCGAGATGATGCTCTCGACAGCGTATCAGCTCGCCAGCACGAACGCGCCGGCCAACGCCGAGCGCGATCCGGAAAATCTGTACGTTTGGCGTTACGCGCCGCGCCGGCTCGACTTCGAAGCGTGGCGCGACGCCTGGCTTGCCGTCGCCGGTCGGCTCGATGCCAAGATGGGCGGCCCGTCGATCGAGTTGACCCAGGGCGACAACGTACGCCGCACCTTCTATGCGAAAGTGAGCCGGCTTGAACCGAATAAGCTGCTGGTGCTGTTCGATTTCCCCGACGCGAACGTGACCAGCGATCGCCGCAGCGTGACGACAGTGCCGCAACAGCAACTCTTCGCGCTCAATAGCGAATTCTCGATCGAAACGGCCAAGGCGTTCGCGAAGCGGCTCGAAAAAGCGGCCCCGAAGGACGAAGAACGTATCGTCCTGGCGTTCCGATTGGCGTATGGCCGGGAGCCCGCTCAAGAAGAGATGCGTGCCAGCGTGGCATTCTTGCGCGACGCCGGCACGAAGGATCGGCTTTCGCCGTGGGAGCAATTTGCGCAGGCGATTCTGGCGTCGAATGAGTTTCTTTGGGTAGATTGATTCCCAGTGAGGAATTCGCTCAGGAGGTTCGATTTCGGACTGTCATTAAATCACTTTTTTTCCTTCAGTACCGCTTGGATGACGACTCAGGCGATGCCTGCGGGGCTGGCGGGATCGTTCCAGTGGTCCGGCCATCTGCTGCAAAACGTGGTCTTCGCGGTGCGCAAAACAGCGTCTGCCGCTGCGACGCGATCAGCGGGTGTTTCAAGTAGATACACAGCTCGTCCGTGGCGAGGACCGAACCCACTCTACCGTGTGCATCAGGATTCGCTCATGAAACTCACACCAATTTGTGCTGGCCTCTTGTTTCTCGTTTGCGCGTTCCCGTTGTACGCACAATCCACCGCCTCGCTCAAGGGCCACAAGCATACCATCACCGCACTCGCTTACGCCCCGGACGGCAAGACCATCGCCTCCGGCAGCCGCGATGAGACTGTCATCCTCTGGGATGTCGCAAAGAAGGCGCCGCGCGCGACGTTGTCCGGGCACAAGGACATGGTCATCACCGTGCGCTTCTCGCCCGATTCGAAGACGCTCGCCTCCGTCAGCCATGACAATCGCATTTTGCTATGGGATGTGGCGACCGGCGCCAAGATCGGTGAACTCAAAGGGCACGACAAGGACGTGCGCGGCCTAGCTTTCCATCCCGACGGCGCGCTGCTGGCGTCCGGCGGCGTCGACAAGACCGTTCGCCTGTGGGACTGGAAGAAGAACAAGCTGCTCGATACCTTCACGCAACACAGCGCCGACGTTAACTGCGCCTCCTTCTCGCCGGACGGCAAATGGCTCGCTTCGGGGAGCTGGGACCGCAACATCGAGGTCTGGCGCGTCGATACGAAGAAACACCACGCGACCCTGAAAGCGCATACCGAGTTCGTGCGCGATCTGGTGTTTTCCCCGGACAGTAAGTTCATCTATTCCAGCGGCAAGGACGGCCCAATCCACGTATGGGATGTTGCGGCCGGTAAGCTGCACAGGACGCTCAAAGCGCATGCGTCACTGGTTCGCTCACTCGCCATCTCCAAGGACGGCAAACGCCTCGTCTCGGCGGCGCGCGACGGCACGCTCTTACTCTGGAACCTCGACACCGGCAAGTTCGATGCGGCCATGGAGGAAGGCGCGCTCGGCTTCCAGGTCGTCGCCATTAGTCCCGATGGCGAGATCCTGGCGACTGGCGGCATCGATCGCAATATCACCTTGTGGGATGTCGCCAAGATCCTCGAAATGGGCGGCGTGAAGTGAAGGATGTCTTCGTGTAGCGTTCGCGCGAACGCCACACGAATTGTAATCGTTCACCTCCCCTCTCCACCTGTACTCAGGGGGAGAGGGGCTGGGGGTGAGGGGGAAGAACAGACAGTTGCGCGATGCCTCAACCCCTCACCCCCCCGCCCCTCTCCCCCGAGTACAGGGGAGAGGGGTGAACGGTTGCAACGCATCAATCCAGTATCCGCAGCAACAAATTGCGGATCATCATCAGCAAAAACAACTCGATGGCCGTGAGAAACACCAAATTGATCCACACCTGAATCGTGTGCGAATAGATCATGAATTCCCACACACCGCGCAGAAGAGCGATCTGAAAGCTCGGGTTTTTATTGCGCAGCAGCGGCATTTGGCCCGCGTCGGCGAGTTTTTTTTCCTCCGCGTCAATCGCTTTCTTCGCCTCGTCATCGTAGTACTTCGCTAGCGACAGTGGTTGGTCCGCCGCGGCGACTTCGGCCACGTGGAAAGACGCAGATTCCTGTAGCACGGGTTTTACTTTGTCCTCGGTGAGGCCGTAGGGCGCCTTGTTGGTGGACCACTCGTCTTCTTCCTCGACCGCCGAATCGGGCGCCGCCGGCAGTCCTTCCGGGACGGCATCCGCGGCGGGCGCCACTTCCTCCACGTCGACTTCGGGGATAGCGTTCGCGGCATCCGGAGTTTTCGCGTCAACCGGATCGCGTATTTTCTTTTTTTGGGGGCGCCCTTCGAAGCCGAGCTCACGCCACGCGAACCGACCCCAGGCGCTCGCATACTCCAACAGCGCGGTCGGGAAGGCGAACGATAGTAGTTCCTCGGCAGCCTCCGTGATCGGGCCGACTTCTTTCACGTCGGGCTCGGGGGCATCGCTCGCGCCATTCGACGCCTGGGAGTCGGCCGGGTCGCGTTTTTTCTTTTTCTGCGGACGCACGTCGAAGTTGAGCGCTAGCCAGGCAAAGCGGCCCCAGTGGCGCGCATACAGCAGCAGCGTCGTCGGAATGGCGAACGACGCCGGGAGCGCCCAGAGAACCGTGTGGCAGAATACGGCGGCGACCATGCCACCCGTCGCGGCGAGCGTCGCCAACGTGACGGCATACACATAGGCGAACGTGCGGAAGTGCCGCACAAGCCGCCAGACGACCAGCGGATGGATGACGAAAAACCAGCTTTGCGAATAGAGCGCCGAAAGCAGGCTCAAGGGAAAGGCGAGCGCGAGCAGAACTCCGAAGCCGATTCCGAAAGCGATGGGGCTGCCCGCCATGAGCGGTCCGTTGATCATGGCCGCCGGCACCACCCAGATCGACAGGATCCACAAGCAAAAGACCGGCTTCCACCACCGCTCGATGACGCTTTCGGTAGGGAACTGGACTTCGTCGTTGCCCGCGCTGGATTCGATGATGATGGTGAGGAAATAGTGCGCTGCCAACAAGAGGTATAGCACCGTCCAGATCGAACAGCCGACGAAGAAGAAGACAAACAAGATGACGGGACCGGCGCCGCCCATGGGTGCCTCGAAATCGCCGTTTGCGGTATAGCGCTCGCGTAGCAGCGCCGGGAGTCTGGCGCAGCCACGCGAGCGCTAAACCGCAAACGGTCTGGCTCAGATTACCCCACAATCGCCGGCTCTCCTGCCAGCTTGCGGATGTCCTGAGTAATGCGCATCGAGCAACACTTCGGGCCGCACATCGAGCAGAACTTTGCCGACTTGAACACATCTTGCGGCAGCGTCTCGTCGTGCATCGCCTTGGCCGTCGCCGGGTCGAGCGACAGGGCAAATTGCTTTTCCCAGTCGAAAGCGAAACGCGCTTTCGACAGTTCGTCATCGCGATTGCGCACGTTCTTGCGCCCGCGCGCGATGTCGCCGGCGTGGGCGGAAATCTTGTAGGCGATGACGCCTTGCCGCACGTCGTCCTTGT